>Ga0247773_1000050_pt1 | contig 50924 bp, 37 predicted proteins | sample UWRJL092311B6_FD_179934 | JGI IMG/M metagenome (GOLD analysis project Ga0247773, IMG submission 179934) | Plant litter microbial communities from Arlington Agricultural Research Station in Wisconsin, United States - UWRJ-L092-311B-6 | ecosystem: Environmental > Terrestrial > Plant litter >... | reverse complement strand
AGACCAGCAGCAAGAGCAGGTTGAACACGTGCCTGCCGGGCAAGAGCAGCGGCTTGCTACGCACGATGCCCTTCAGCTTGCCGAACGCGATCACCGAGCCGGTAAACGTCAGCGCCCCGACGAACACCCCCACGAATACTTCCACGGCGTGGATCACGCCTTCCGCGTGTGCGCTGTCGGTCGTCGTGCCCAAGTAGCTGGCGATCCCGACCAAAACCGCGGCCAGACCCACGAAGCTGTGCAGCGCGGCCACCAGCTCGGGCATCGAGGTCATTTCGACGCGCATGGCCAAAACGGCGCCAATCACCCCGCCCAGCGCGACGGCGACCGCGAGTGCGCCATAGCTCTGGACATGACCGCCGGCGGTGATCCCGAGCGCCAGCAACATGCCCGCGATGCCGAAGGCGTTACCGCGGCGAGCAGTCTTCTGCGTGCTCAGCCCGGCCAAGCTCAGGATGAACAGCACCCCGGCAACCAAGTAGGCAATCGTAGTGAGGCTTTCAGGCATGACGCTTACCGTTGAAACATGCGCAGCATGCGCGTGGTGACCCAAAAGCCGCCGCTGATGTTGATCGTAGCCAGCAGCACGGCAGCGGCGCTGAGCAGCGTGACGGGTGAGGCGATCGGCCCGGAAATCTGCAGCATTCCGCCGACCAAGATGATGCCGCTGATGGCGTTGGTCACGCTCATCAGCGGCGTGTGCAGCGCTGGCGTCACATTCCAAACCACTTGCCAACCGACGAAGCAGGCCAGCACGAACACCGTCAGGTGCGAGACGAATTCTTTGGGCGCGACCGAGCCCAACAAGCCGAGCAACAGCAACGCGATCGCCGCGAAGGCGACCGTGCGCAGCGGGTGACTCACGGGGGCCTTGGGCGGCTCAGGCACGGGCGGGGGAATGCTCGATTTCGGCGCCACCGACGGCGGAACGTGCATGGGCGCAGATTTCGGCGCGGGCCACAGCAGCTTGCCTTCGTGCAGCACGATCGCACCGCGCACCACGGCGTCTTCCAAATCGACGTGGAAGCTTTTGGCGCCGCCCATGTCGGCCAACAAATGCGTCAAATTGCTGCCATAAAGCTGGCTGGCGGTGGGCGCGAGCCGGCTCGGCAGATCCACGTAGCCAATCACCGTCACACCATACTGAGTGACGACTTCACCCGGACGAGTGATGGCGCAGTTGCCGCCTGCCTCGGCGGCCAGATCGACGATCACCGACCCCTGCCGCATGCTGCTCACCATCTCTTCGGTGATCAGCACCGGCGCGCCTTTGCTGGGCACGAGTGCGGTGGTGATGATGATGTCGACGTCTCGAGCCTGCTCCGCGAACAGCGCCATCTCGGCGGCAATGAACTCGGGACTCATGGTCTTGGCGTAGCCACCGGAGCCCGCGCCGTCTTCCTTGATGCTGACCTCCAGGAACTCCGCGCCCATGCTCTGAATTTGTTCGCGCACCTCGGAGCGAGTATCGAACGCGCGCACGATCGCACCCAGGCTGCGCGCCGCGCCAATCGCGGCCAGGCCAGCGACGCCGGCGCCAATGATCAGCACTTTTGCAGGCGGAACTTTGCCTGCGGCCGTCATTTGACCGGTGAAGAATCGACCGTAGAAGCTAGCGGCTTCGATCACGGCGCGGTAGCCGGCGATGTTCGCCATCGAGCTGAGCGCGTCCATCTTTTGGGCGCGCGTGATGCGAGGCACTTGGTCCATCGCGAGCACCGTTGCGCGCCGCGCCGCGAGTCGCTCCACCAACTCACCGTTCTTGGCCGGCCAAATGAAGCTGACCAAGGTCCCGCCCTCGCGCAGCAGATCCGCTTCGTGCATGCCGAGAGCGACGTTGTGCTCGGGGGGCTGTACTTTGAGGATCAGCTCGCTCTGATCCCACAGCTCGCGGGCAGCAGGCATGACGGTCGCGCCGATCGCCGCGTAGTCGGCGTCGGCGAAGGACGCGCCTGCGCCAGCCTGGCTCTCGACCTGCACCTCGAAGCCGAGCTTGAGCAGCCGGCTCACGGTGTCCGGCGTGGCAGCCACCCGCCGTTCACCCGGGCGGATCTCCTTGGGAATTCCGATCTTCATGCCTCTCCTTGTCCTTCCGTGGTGTCAGGCACCGACAGACAGAGAACCGCGCGGCCGAGGCTCACGCTAGCACTGCAACGGCGTTCCGGAAAATGCGCTTGCTGCAGCGACTTCCGCGCAAATGCCGCTTATTCGGCGGAAGACTCGCTCAGAGCTGCGCGTTCGCGCGCGGCTTGAGAGTAGCGCCTTCGGGATCGTTGACCGGCGTATGCGCCTTCCAGTCCGTAGCGGTTGCCAAGACGGCGTGCGCCCGACCCGTGTGCTTCGCCTGGTACAAGGCCGAGTCCGCCGCGCGCATCAGATCTTCGGCCGTTGCGCCGGGGAACTGATCCGACGACGCAATGCCGATGCTGACCGTCACGGGCACCTTGCCGGCCGGGGTCAACACGGGCGCCTCACTGACCAACTTACACAACCGTTGCGCTACCTGCAGACCGACCTTGGCCTCGCACTCCGGTAGCACCGCGATGAACTCTTCGCCCCCGAGTCGGCCCACGGAGTCATAGGCGCGCACGCCGAGCTTCAGCCGCCGCGCGGCTTCACGCAATACGACGTCACCCGTCGCGTGACCGAAGGTGTCATTGACGGACTTGAAGTGGTCGAGATCGGCCATGACCACCGTGACCGGCAGCGCGCGCCGCGCAGACCGCAATAATTCTCGATCCAGCTGCTCGAGCGTGGCGCCTCGATTCAGGAGCTGCGTCAAGGAGTCGTGCATGGCCTCGAAACGCAGCGACTCGCGGGCCGAAACCAGCTGCTCCTGCAGCTCGATCACGCGTCGTCCCGCACGCAGCCGCACCTTCAGTTCGAGCGGGTTGCAGGGCTTGACCAAGTAGTCGTCTGCGCCCGCGTCCAAACCTTCGATGATGTCGGACTTGTCATCTTTGGCCGTCAGCAGCACCACATATACGTACGGTTCCGCAGGACCGCTGCGGATCCGCCGACACACCTCGATGCCATCGACCTTGGGCATGACCCAGTCGATGATCGCGAGCCGCAAAGTGGAGTCGGCTGCAAGGGCGTTCAGCGCCGCTTCACCGTCACGCACCGTGATCACCTCGTACCCCCAGCCGGTCAGCCAGTGGTCGAGCATCGTCCGAGCAATCGGCTCGTCGTCGGCGAGTAGAATCTTCATGCGACGCTCCGTGATTGCAGGGACATAAGAGTTACTCACCCGTTCTCGATGGACCTTACGGCGCTAGGGAGCAGGTCCTTAATGCTCACTCCCCGATTCCTCCACTAGCCGAAAACGCCCCTGCGCGCTGCGCAATGCGCGATTCCAGCCGGAAAACTGGCGGGTTGGCCGAGTTGGTCCGGGGACCGTCCGGGGACTACTGTGTGTAGGGAGTGCTCCGTTCGTTCCGCGCATTACTTCTGTTCTGGACCATCATCCTCTCCTACGCCTGGGAGTGGCTTCTGTCGCGGCTGCTCAGCACGGAGCGTTCACAGGCCCGGCTGCAACGCGCGCATCAAAGAAATGCGCGACGCTTGGCCGAGGGCTTTGCGCGTTTGCGCGGAGTGTTCATCAAGATGGGGCAGGTGTTGAGCGTGGTCGGGACCTTCCTGCCCAGCGCTTTCGGCGAAGCGTTGGAGGCACTGCAGGACAAAGTCCCGCCGCGCCCGTTCTCGGAGATCGAGGGCCGCTTGCGCGAGGCCTTCGGCGCCGATCCGCTCGCGCGCTTCGGTAGCTTCGAGCGTGAAGCATTGGCCGCGGCATCATTGGCTCAGGTACACCGCGCGACCACCCGCGACGGTCGCGCGATTGCGGTCAAAGTGCTGTACCCGGGGATCGAACAGTTGATTCGCCGGGATCTGGCGGTGCTGCGTTCGCTCTTGCCGGTCATCAAGTGGGTGGTGAAAGTCGGCCGTGTGGAGCGCGTATTCCAAGAGCTCGGCGAGATGCTCGCGCGCGAGACGGACTACCAGCACGAACGCGCGAACATGGAACGCATTCGCAGCATCTTCGCGGGCAACGCGGACGTGATCGTGCCGGAGGTGATCGACGAGCTGACGGCGGGCGGCGTGCTCGCGATGAGCTACGAGTCGGGCACGAAGATCAACGACTTGGAAGCAGAGCTCGAGCTGGGCATCGACTCGGAGCAGGTCGCGCGAGTCCTGGTGCAGTGTTATTTCACGATGCTGCTCGACCATCGGGTGTTTCACGCCGACCCGCATCCCGGAAATTTCTTGGTCCGACCCGGGCCAAAGCTGGTGATTCTCGATTACGGCGCGGTCGAAGATCTCACCGAAGCCCTGTCGAGCGGCATGAAGATCGTGATCCTGGGCGCGATTACCCGCAACGACGATCAGATCATGGCTGGGCTCGAGCGCATGGGCTTCGTGGCCGAGGGCGGCGATCGAGAGCTGTTGAAGCAGGTTGGCCGCGAGTATTTGAAGGTGCTTTCCTCCGTCAAAATCGAGAATTTCAGCAAGCTCGATCGACAAACGATGGAGAAGCTCTCGGGCTACCGCCAGATCCGCGGGCGTTTGCGCGCAGTGATGAAAAGCGTGGAGTATCCCGAGGGCTACTTCTATGTCGAACGGACCTTGGCCTTGTTGTTCGGCTTGGTCGCACAGCTGTCACCCAAGTTCGGGCTGCCCGGGCTGGCGATGCCACTCGCCTCGAAGCTGTTCACGAACAAGCTCGTGCCCACTGCGCCGGAGGCGCCCAAGGCCGAACCGAACGGCTAGTCGCCGGCGTCACTCGAACTCGAGGCGCCAGCGCACGTCGGCGCCGAGATTGCCCAAGGTCGAGCTGGAGATGTCGTTCACGTTGTCGTACGAACCTTCGACGCTCACCCGCGGGCTCAATTGCCACTCCACGTTCGAGCGCACTTCACGTGAATCGGCCACGCCGCTGGTGACGTTGGCGCGGACGCGCTTGGACAGCCGCTTGCCGATCGTGACCGTCGGCTCGGTACGACCGGTACGCGAGGAATACGCGCTACCAAAGCGGAATTCGTCGATCAACGGCACGGCTTCGGTGACCGCGCGGTCAGCGCCGCTCAGGGAACCGAGCGCCTCGAGCGCCACGCTTTGGCCAACGCTCGCGGATTGCGCCTGATCCAGCTCGGCGCGCGTCAAACCCACGGTCAGCAGCAGAAAGATATCGTCCTGGGCCAGCGCCGGATCGCTGGTCAGGTCGACCTTGAGCTTGTCGGCGTTGCCGTGGGCGTGCATTTGAATGCGCCAGCGCCCCCCTTGGGACGTGGGCGCAGTCGATCCGCCGGAGCTGCTCGCGCTGGATGGCGCCGCCGTCGCAGTGTTATTGGTGTGGTAGCGCCGGTACTCGGTGACAGCAGTCACGTCGACCTCGGGGGCGATGCGCGACAAGTCGTCGAAGCGCACGCGGCCTTGTGTCACTTCGAATTCGCTGCGCCGCAGGAAGATCTTGCCGCGTGGGTGCAGCGTCACCGCGCCGCGCAAACCGAAGCGGCCATTCGTGCCGGCGAGCAGCAAGCCTTCATCGGCCACGTCCAGCTCGGCGTCGATCAGGTTGTTCTGCAGCTTCATCGCCTTCTGCGAGCGCAAGCGCACCTCGAACTGAACCACGTCCTCCGCGGGATCGTAGCTGTTCACCTCGGTGCGCTTGCCGCGCTGCGCGAGCGAAGAAATGTCGGCCGTCATCAGCACTGGCCTCGTGTAGTCGAACGAACGCAAGCTCACGTCGCCGGTCACGCGCGGTAGCTCGCGTTCACCGTCACCGACGTTCGGCTTGAACGCGAGGTTCAGATCAGCGTCGGCCACGGCGCGGATGCCGTCGTTCATGGGCAAGGCCAGCTCGCGCGCGGTGATGGCGAAACGCGCGGCGCCCAGGTCGGTGCCCAAAAGCGGCGCGCTCCCGCTCACTTGCAGCGTCCCCGAGCCGACCTTGGCCGAAGCTCTCTCGATCTTCAGCTCGTTGCCGGAGATGCGCAGTGAAAGCTCGATGTCGGAGACCGGTAAGGGCAGGCCACGGATGGACAGCTCGCCGTGCTCGAGGTCGAAGCCACCCGCAAGACGCGGCGCGAACAGCGGTCCTTTCATCTCCAGCTGACCCGAGAGCGTGCCCTCGGCGCGCTCCGCGCGTGGGATCACCCCGAGCAGGCTGGCCAGCGGCATCGGACGCAGGGTCAGCTTGGCGTCGATCTGCGGAAACGTGGCCACGTTGAAGATCGAGCCCTGGGCGTCGAACGTGACGCGTTGACCGCGCGGCGTGGTGGCGGTGAAGCCGATCCCCGGCAGCGCGAAGCGACCCGCCTCGAACACGATCGGACGCGAACCGGACGCCAGCTCCACGTGATAACCCTCGCGGTTGATGCTCCAGTCCGACAGTGAAAGCTCCACGCGCGACTCGAGCGGCGTCTTCATGCGAACTTCGTGCAACGCGAGCTTGCCGCTCAGCTTGCCATCGAGGCGTGTCTCCGAATCGCCGAGTGTCGACGACAGCTCGGCCAGCACGCCCAGATCGAGCTCCGTAAAATCGATGTCGCCGCGCACGATCTTGGCACGCTGACGCGTGATCGTCAGATCTCGAAAGGCGATCTGATTGCCGAACAGCTCGCCGCCTACGTGGATGATGCCGCTATTTTGGTCGGCGTCGTAGTCGGCGCGCTCGAACGGCGCGCCGATCGGTTTGCCACAGCGCGTCTTGCCCACCACCTTTTGCGGGTGAATGACCGGCACCAGCCGCAGATCGAACTTCGACGCCGGCAATGTCCTGCGACCGATGCGAAGCGGAGAGATTCGTCCGCTGGCATCCAGCGTGAGCGCGTCGAGCGTGCCACCCAGCTCCGCCACTGCGCTCAGTTGACCTTCGGCGCCGCGCAGCAAAGTCGGCAGCGCATCCAAGTGCGACAGCGGCAGCGCGCTGCCCACGATATGCCCGTACACCTGCGCGCCCTGACGCATGCCGAACGAGCCGACCAAGGTGCCCGAGCCTTTGCGCAGGGTCATGCTCGGGACGCTGAGATCGACGCCCTGGTAGGTCGCGTCGCGATCGCTCCAGCGGAAGTCGAACTCCGCATTGCCGGAATCGTAACGCTCATCGAACAGATCCAGCGCGCCCAAGCGCGCGCTGCCAAAAACCCGCAGATTGCCGCCGCCACAGCGATCTTCCGGGCCGCCGAAGGCGTAGTGCACCGTGGCATCGAGCGCCGTTTGCCCGGCAATGTCGTCGAAGCGCGGATCCGTCTCGAAGTGCCACATGTGAAAGAAGTCACGCAACTCGAAGTTCGAGCTCTTGACGTGCGCGTCGGTCACGATCGGTGCAGGGCCGTCGAAGTTCAGCCGCCCACTCGGTACCGAGTACTCGCTCTTGCCCTTCTTGGCCTGCACGTCGAACAACTCGAGCACGAGCGGCACGAAGCGAACCTTGGCGCTCACGATATCGCCGAAAGGGAAGCCGCCGAATACGAAGTTTTGCACCTTCATGTTGCCGGTGAGAACCACCGCAGGCGGCTCACCGGTCATGTCGACGTCGACCTCCGCTTTGCCGGAGATCGGGATGCCGACGATCGGGCTGATGTCCGACAAGTCGATGCGCGAGCCCTTCAGCACGGACATCTTCAGCGCGGCGTCGTGGAAAGCGATCGAGACCACCTTCAGGTTGACCGAGCTGTCCCCGAAGTCCGTGCGCGTGTCGTAGATATCGAAGGAATTCGGCCGCACCCCCAGGTGCCCGCGCACAACCGCGGCCTTGACCCCGATCATGCGCTTGCGGTTGGGATTGCGGTACGAGACATCGGTCACTTCGAAATTACGCGTGTCGGCAAATACTTCGGAGTCGATCTTCAATGGCGAAATCGTGCCGCCCAGCTTGGTCACGTGCAGCTCGTTGAAGTCCCATTTGATCAGGGTGTCGTCGGTGACACCGAGATCGCGCATCAAGCCCTCGAAGTTCATGCCCTTGCTGTCGACCCGCTCCACGTTCAAGGGCACCCCCGGCAGGAACGGCTCGATGCGTGCGTTCTTCAGCACCACGTCCCCGTTGGCGAAGGCCATCTGAAAGTGGGGGATGTCGATCACGTCGCCTGCGACGGACAGATCCACATCCAGCGTCTTGGCCAACTTGAAGTGCTCGAACTCGATGCCGGAGCCGGTCACCTTGCCATGCACGTCGGGCAGCTTGTAGCGACCGTCGTAGCGGACATTGCCCGAGAACGAAGCCACGCCTTTGAGCGGCCCCGCGCGCACGAAGCGGTTGACCAAGGGCAGCGGCGCACGCAGCACGACGTGCCCGTCGATCAGCGGCATTTCGTCCTTGCGCAGGGCCACGCGCAGCTGCGAAAGGCGGAGCGAGGCACGGCCTGGATCGTCCTCGCGCAGGTTGTCGCAGCTGGGCAGCGAGCCCGGCTTCGGATCGAGATCCGCACTGCCGAGCGCAGAGAAGCGCCTGACCAAGATGTCGGAAGGTTCGTAACGCATGCGCAGCTCGACACGACACAGCGCGTCTTCGTCGGTGGCCATCGTTCCAGGAGGAGGTGGAGGAACACCGCGCACGACACGATCGCGCCAAACGCGCGTGCCGCTGGAGCGCAGCGCGACCTCGAAGGTCGGCCCCGGCTCGGCGAATACGTCGAGATCGACCTCAGCCGTGTCGATGTGCACGCCGTCGATGTCGAGCAGGAAACGCCCATCACCGACCGACAGCGAGGAGAACGGCGCTTGCTTGGACGGCGCGCGCGTGGTCTTCGAAGGTGGGGGCAAGCGATAGCTCAAGTTCTTGAGCTGGCCGTCCTTGATCACCAAGCGGGCCTTGGGTTGGTCGACCTCGACATCGCCGGCATCGAGGCGGCCGGCGAGCAGCGAAAAGATGCGTGGCGTGACCGCCACTCGCCTGACCTCGAGCGCGGGGGTGCCACCGTCCGATGCCGGCACCACGAGCTGACTCACCGTCACTCGCAGGGGCAGTAATTTCAGCTCGACTCGAAAGCTGGCGGCCAGGCCCAGCTGCTCTTTGAGAATGCGGGTGGTCTCACGCGCCGCCCAAGCCTCGACCGTGGCCGACGACAAGAAAAAGCCCGTGAGCAGCGGCAGGGCTCCGAGCAGCGCAAACAGGGCACACAGGACGCGCGCGAATAGCCGCCCGAAATCGCGATTTCGGGAGGGTAGCGCGAGCACGAGCCGACCCTGAGCCATGGACCGTGAAGCCTATCGCGGGCCCGGCATTCGGGCTCGTTTTGCGCAGATGCGCGGACAATTCTCCACAAAAAAGCCCAGAAGCCGGGGAGACTGAGCCCTGCCTGGCGCGTGCTAAAGTCACGAATTGTTCTTGCGCTCGCGAGCTTCCCGAATAGAAAGAGGCTCCTTTTCTGGCCGAGGATCCGATGCCGCTCGACTCCGTTGCCCCCGTCGCTGACCCCGAGCGCGCCATCCACGCGCTGGAGCGCGCGGTCGTTTGCGCGGAACGCGGCGAGGCTGACCGGCCCGTGGTCCTGCTCAACCCCGGCGATCTGGCCGCCTTGGGCCCGAACGACATCCGGCCACACCTCGACCGGGTGATGCTGGGCGAGTTCGCGGGCGACGGTCTGGATTCACTGCTCGTCACCGGCGCGCTCGACGCGCTCTTGCCCGAGATCAAAGCCTTGGTTGGTTTTGGTGACGGCGAGTGGCGTCACAAGGACGTCTGGAAGCACACCAAGCAAGTCGTGACGCAGAGCGTGCAGCGCATCGAAGTGCGCTACTCGGCCCTGTTCCACGACATCGGCAAAGTGCGCACGCGTTCCATCTCCCCCACGGGGGAGGTGCACTTCTTCGGCCATGCCGAGGTCGGCGCGCGCATGTTCGACAAGCTCGAGCGCCGCGAACGCTTGTTCTCCGCAGACGGCGCGCTGCGCGACGAAGTGCGCTTCCTGGTCTTGCACCACCTGCGCGCCAGCCAATACGACGGCAAATGGACGGACAGCGCCGTGCGCCGCTTCGCCAAAGAAATCGGCCCTTATCTCGATGATTTGCTGTGCTTGTCGCGCGCCGACATCACCACCAAACGCCCAGAAAAGAAGCGCCGCGGCATCGCCCAAATCGACGAGCTGGCCGAGCGCATCACGACGCTCGCCGCGGAAGACGCGGTACAGCCGCTCTTGCCCACCGGCGTCGGCAACGACATCATGCTCGCCTTCAAGCTGCCCCCCTCACGCCTAATCGGCGAGATCAAACGCGCGCTAGAGGCCGCCGTCGAAGCCGGCGAAATCGAAGGCCGCCTCGAGTCCGCGGCCTACGTCGAGTTCGTCGGCCAGCACAAACAACGCTTCGGCCTCCCTTAGCGCATTGACGATTCGAGAGGGGCGCCCGCGATCCAGCAACGCACCTCACAGCGCACGCAGTGTTGTCTCCCATCGCGCCCCGACGGCAAGCGCGCGACGGCAGTGCTCGAATCTGCAAACCCGAGAGCACTCAGAACGCTTTCCGTGAGGCCGCCAAGATCGCCAAGATTTCCAAGATCGCCAAGTCCCTAGGGCGTCCCATCCGGCTGCATCGAACCAGATCAAGCGATCAGAATTTTTTGGGGTTTGCTGAGCACGTCGGGTTGAATCATTTTCACAACCGAGACGTCTTCCGTGCGCTGCAGATTCTACGGACGCCTGTCGAGCGCAACCTATCCAGCACATGCCGGTCAGAAAAGTCACCTTTTGCCGGGGACCAGAGGGCCACCAACGGACCGTCCTCGCCATTGAAATCTCGAGGAACTGCCGAGCAGAGCTAACCCCCAAATTTCATCGAGCTCTTCGCGGTGATGCCGTGAGGCCGGGTCGCTCCGAGCTCTTGGCGATCTTGGAAATCTTGGCGATCTTGGCGGCCCTCTGGGAGCCGTTCAAGGCGCCGTGAAGCGTTGCTGCACGGCGGCGCTTCCAGGACCAGTGGGGTGGCTTAGCTGCCTTCGTATTCGCAGCGGGCGTCGCAGGTTTCGTGGACGATCACGCGCGTGAGCTCGGGCAGGGTTGGCTTGATGCGTTGCCACAGCCAATGAGCGAGGATTTCGCTGGTGGGGTTTTCCAGGCCGGGCACGTCGTTCAAATAGTTGTGGTCGAGCGTGTCGTGCAGCGGCTGCCAGATCTCGTCGAGCCGGCTGTAGTCGATCAAGAAGCCGGTGTCGGGGTTCACCGCGCCCTCTACCGCCAGCTCGATCTTGAAGCTGTGCCCGTGTAGGCGCGCGCATTTGTGGCCTTCTGGCACGCGCGGCAAACGGTGAGCAGCCTCGAAACGCAGTTCCTTGATCAGTCGAACTTTCACGGGCGGGACTTTAGCACGCAAAACAATTTTGGTTACTCGGTCGGCGCGATCTCGCCGCACAGGCTGGCAAAGGGACCTTCTGCCTTGCGCTCACGGAACTCGACGCCGCACTGCAGCGGATCGTCGAAACTGTGCGCCAAATCGATGGTCAGCGCCGCGTTCCACTCGCGCCCGCCGTCGATGCGCGCGCGGATCACGCCGCTCGGGTCGATGAACCAAGTCTCCGGGTACAGCTTGGTGCCGAACGTATCGCGGACGATCTTGAATTCCGGGTCGATCATGACCACGAACGGGGGCTCGGCGCCGCCCAGCACGGACTTCATGGTCTCACGTGCGTCTTGCAGGCTCTCGTCCGTCGACACGGTGAGCAGGACGATGTCAGGATGCGGAGCCAGCGCCTTGGCCAGCGAGGCGAGCGAGGGCATTTCTTCCAAGCAGGGGCGGCAGGTCTTGGTCCAGAAGTTCAAAATCACGGTCTTGCCGCGGTAGCTGGACAGGCGCGCGGTCCCGCCGCCGATTTTGGGCAGCTCGAAATCCGGCGCTTGGCGATTGCGCGCCGCATACTCGGGGCGCATGGCGCACAGCGGCGTGCAGGCGCGGCGGGTTTCTCCGTCTCGTGCGGTCGAGACGAACGAATACACGCCCAGCGCCGCCAGGCCAATACAGGTAAACTGAGCGAATTTCGCGAATAACACGGCGAGCGGACCCTAGCACCACGAGCCGCGGTCGGGCACGCTCGGGCTTGCTCCAGCCCGAAATTCAGGCAAAGACTCGGCCGCGTCGCGCGCCCGCTCGCTTTGGTCGCGGCCGTCGTACCCCCCGGACCCATGGATCGCCTAGAAAAACGGCTGCTCGCCGAAGTTGCCCGCGCCAGCCACGACTTTCGGCTGATCGAACCCGGCGACCGCGTGATGGTCGCGGTCAGCGGCGGCAAAGATTCGCACGCGCTGCTTTACCTGCTGCGCCAAATCCAACGCCGAGCGCCCTTCGAGTTTTCGTTGTTCGCCCTGAACGTGGACCAAGGGCACCCTGGCTTCCCCGATCGCACCTTGCCCGAGTACTTCGAGCGCGAGGGCTACGAGTACAAGATCATCACCGAGGATACCTACTCGATCGTCAAAGAGAAGGTCCCCGAAGGCAAGACGTACTGCTCGCTCTGCTCGCGTCTCCGCCGCGGCATTCTCTATACCCAAGCGGTGGAGCTCGGCGCGACCAAGATCGCGCTCGGACACCACCGCGACGACGTGATCGAGACCTTGATGCTGAACCTGCTCTACTCGGGGCAACTGAAGGCAATGCCCGCGCGCCTGCGCTCGGACGACGGCCGCAACGTCGTGATTCGGCCCATGGTCTACCTGAGCGAGGAAGAGCTGACCGAGTTCGCCGCGCTCAAGCAATTTCCGATCATTCCCTGTGATTTGTGCGGTTCGCAAGAGAACCTGCAGCGCAAACAAATCAAGAACCTGCTCAATGATTTGAACGCGAAGAACCCGAAGGTCCGCGCCAACGTGTTCGCCGCGCTCGGCAACGTGCGCCCGTCGCACCTGTTCGACGTCGCGTTGCGCTCGGCGCTGGGCGTGGTCGAAGCCGAAGAGACGCCCGAGATCGGCGCGCCCTCGACGCCTACGCGCGAGCCAGCGCCGGTCGTGCCGCTGTCGGCCTTGTTTCGCACGCGCTAATGACCCGCCCCAGGATTAGCAGTGACCTGCTGCGCAGCGCACGGCTCGTGCTGCTCGGCCTTTCGTGCTGCTTCGCCTGTGCCGCTCGCATCGACAGCAAGGGCCGTCCCGCGGGAAGCTCGCCCGGCGGAGGCTCCGCGGGCGCGAGCGGCGGTTCGGCGGGCTCCATCGCGGCAGCTGGAACGAATGCCGGCGCTAGCGCAGGCACGACGAATGCCGGCACGGGGAACGCAGGCGCAGCCAGCGCAGGCAGCACGAATGCGGGAGCTAGCGCGGGCGGCGCGACGTCCGGCTCCGGCAGCACGGACGGCGGGGATGCCGGCGAGGCGGGGGCTTCCGGAATCGCTGCCAGCTTTCCTGAATGTCGCACCGACCAAGATTGCGAAATCGCCAAGGACTGCTGCGCTTGTCAGGCCGTGCCCCAGGGCGCGACAATGCCGGCGTGTGCGCTCGCCTGTGCTGGCAACGCCTGCGACGCCAAGGGCCTCACGGCCGAGGCGAAGTGCACACTCGGCCGCTGTACGTTGGCCACGAGTTGTGACCAGCGGCGCGCGCGTTGCAAGAGCCTACCTCCCAGCTGCCCTGCGGGCGAAGCCGTCAGCGTGACCGAGCTCGGCTGTTGGGGTCCCTGCATCGCAGCCACGGAGTGCAGCGAGGTCACTGATTGCGACGCCTGCGGCGACGCGCAGTGCGTAAAGTTCCCGAACATCGGCGGCACGACGATTCGCTGCGTCGCGCGCCAAGCAGGCTGCGAGGCAGGGAGCTCGTGCCAATGTCTGGCACCTTGCGGCAACTTCGGCTGCACTGAGCAAAATGGCGCAGTGAGCTGTTTTTGTGCTGGTTGCTGAGACTCACGCAGCGCGGCGCGAGGGTTAGCCCTTACCAGCGAGCCGCCGGCGCAGAGCCGATGCGCGCTGCTTCAATGCATCCGCTTCCCGGGCGAGCTCGGGGAAATCCTCCGCCTGCGTGACATCGAACAGCGCCCGTGCATTGTCCGCGATGCGGCCGAGCTGTGCGTCGACGTCACTCAAGACGACCGCGCGCTCGCCGTCTCCTGCTTGGATGCGCGCCGTCACCTCGGCCGCTGCAGTGCCCAGTGCGGCATAGGCCTGCATGTGCTCGAGCAGGCGTTGATGCCGCTGTTGAATCTCGCTCGCGAACGCCGCTAAGGGCTCGAGCGCTGCCTGCTGCCGCGCCTGCATCCCTGCCATCGCGGAAGCCAGTGCCTGCAAACCCGCGGCCAAGCGATCGGGCAGCGTGAGCGCTTCTGTCAGCTCTTTCGTGGCGCGCGCGATGCTCTTCTCGGAAGTGAGCGGGACTTTGCGCGCAGCGCGGGAGATCGACTCGAGCTCGAGTAGCTCGGCTTCGAGGGCGCTCGCTGCGCGGACCAGCGCGGAGGGTTCTTTGACGGGGGCACCATTCCGGGACGACATGCGTCGTGCAGCTTATCGTGGAGCAATCATACGGGTGATGCATTTTGAGACCCGCGTCAGTCATCGTAGCGCGCTTGCCGTGAGCATCGTGACGACAGCTGTTGCAACGCCTGAGACGCTTCGCGTCGGTTCTAGCCAAAAGGGGCTCGTTCCCGGACCAGCGCTGGCAGCACGTCGCCGAAGCGCGCACCGACCTCGGGCGGGAGCGGCTTTGCGGGGCCTGGCGCAATCCTTGCGTAAAGCGACTCGCTGCAGGCGTTTCGCTCGCGCCTCCGGTTCACACTGCGAAGGAGTTTCTCATGAGTATCCTGCTATTTCTGGTGTTCGGTTTGATCGTGGGTTTCCTGGCGCGGGCAGTCATGCCCGGAACCCAGAAAATGGGGCTGATTGCCACGATGGTGTTGGGCGTGGTGGGTTCGTTCGTGGGCGGCTTCTTGGTCAGCTTGGTCACTGAGCAGCGCGTCACCGAGCTCAATACAGCCGGCATGATCGGCAGCGTCGTCGGAGCGCTCCTGCTCTTGCTGGTAATGGGCAAGCTGTCCAATCGCAACGTGCTGGCTTAATCGAATGCGCGTGCGTGCCGGCTGCGAGCTCACACTGGTCACGACCAGCCCTCAACCGCTGATTGCGATGCTTCGACCGAGTAGCGGCCTAGGCCAGTGGATCGTAGAAGAAAAATACGAATTCGAACCGTTCGTCGGGGCCAGCGAATACGTCGATTGTTTCGGAAACCTGTGCCAACGCTTGGTTGCACCCGTCGGTAACCTGCGACTGCGGACCCAGGTCACGGTCGAGGTCGCCGACGAAATCGCCGTAAAACCCGGCGCACCGCTGACCGCGGTGGCAGACCTTCCCGACTACGCTCTGCAGTTCCTGCTGCCGAGTCGCTATTGCCCGAGCGATACGCTCGAGTCATTCGCGCAGCAAGTCGCGGGCTCTCACACGCCCGGCTATGACCAAGTGGAGGCCATCCGCAGTTGGATCCGCGAAAATATCGAATACAAGTACGGCGTCAGCAACGGCTCGACCAATGCCGCCGATAGCCTGCGCGATAAAGCGGGCGTGTGCCGTGATTTTTCGCATATCGGCCTGACGCTGTGCCGGGCGCTGCGCATCCCGGCGCGGATGGTGGTCGGCTACCTTTATCGACTCGATCCGATGGACCTGCATGCGTGGTTCGAAGCCTTCGTCGATGGTCGTTGGTACACCTTCGATGCGACGCAAGCGGAGCCGCTCGGCGGTCGCATCGCGATTGCCTATGGCCGCGACGCGGCGGACGTTGCGTTGATCACCGAGTTCGGTCCGCTCGAAACCAAGGACATGCGCGTTTGGGTCGACCGACTATAACTGGTCAGCCTTCACACGCGGCGACGCGCATTTCGCCGTTTCGTGGGCCTTCGAGCAAGCCGTGCAGGATGCGCTGTGCGAGCTCGCTCGCTTGGTAACGGATCAGCATGTGCCCGGCCCCGGGCAGGAGCTGAAACTGCGAGCGTCCTCCGGCAGCCAAGATGCGCTCGTGAATGGCTCTCGCGCAGCTGGCCGGAACCAAGGCATCTTCGCTCCCGTGCAGAAATAGCGTCGGGCAGCGCAGCTCGGACGCAGAATGCAAAAGCTTTGCACACGGCTTTCCGAGGCTGACCTGCACCATGCTCAGCAGGATCTCTGGGCGTGAAGCAAACAAATCGAGCTCGCGTTCGAGTGTCTCGGCGGGAACCCGCTCGGGCGAGAAGATGTCGGACATCACGGTCCGGAGGATGATGCGATTCAACGCTCGCAGGCGCGGGCGACCAAACAGAAAGCCCACGGCACGCGCGAACGCGGCGGCCCCGGGCAGTGACAACAGGCGATAGCTGGCATGTGCGGGAGCGCCCAGCGTGCCAATCAGCGCCAGGCCAGCGACTCGCTCGGGGTACCGCGCCGCAACTGCTTGCGCCACTCCGCCGCCGTGGCTGTGGCCGACGAGAAAGATAGGCTCGTGCCAGCCCAGCGCGTCTGCGGCTGAAATGGCCTGCTGCGCGAGCCGCTCGAGGCTCATCGACTCGGCGCTTGCACCAGAGCGAGGGCTTTTGCCAAACCCGGGCAAATCGATGGCTGCGATGTCCGCCGCGCGGGCGAGCCGCGGTAGCAGCTGCTCGAAATCCAGATGGCATCCCGGATTGCCATGCAAAAGTAAGCACTTCGGTCGAACGCTCCCGTTGGTTTCCAGGCGCAGCAGGGCTTCGACTTCGTTGCCAGTGGCGAGCTTCAGCCGCTGCGCGTCGGCGTAGGAAGTCGTCATCGCGCTGAGACCACGAGCGCCTTGCGGTACGGATAACCGCGCAAGACGCCGAAGTGAACGGTCGATTCGCCCTCGGAGGTAAAGCCGTAGCGCTCGTAAAAGGGCCGAGCGGCGAGTGTACTGTCCAACTTCAAGGCGCTGATCTGAAAGGCCAGCGCCTGAGCCTCGAGCGCCAACAGCAGGGCGCGGCCGACACCCACACGAACGCAGTCGGGGCAGACGTAGAAAAGACAAATCTCGCCCGAGCGGCGAAGCAGAGCCACACCAGCGAGCCCGGAAGCGCGCTCGGCAACCAACAGGCGGTTGTCCGGGTCAGCGCACCAAGCGTTGAAATGTTCGGGCGTCTTGTTGCGCAGCCAGCGTTCGAGCGTCGGCCCGTCGTGCTGGTGATCGGCGCCGCACAGCTGCGTGATCGATTGACGAACGACCTCCAGCGCCCGATGTGCGTCGGCCGCCGTCGCGACGCGGGTCGTGATGGCGCTCATCCCAGGTGAAAACGTAGCGGCGTTCGAGCGCGAAGACCAGCGCGAGCTGCGTAAGCGCCCTTGGTATTACCGCCCCGGGAACTTTTGCTGCTCGAGCGCGTGGCTGCTATCTTGTCGTGGGCCGAGGCACGATCGAAATGTTGGATGACCATCGGGTCGACGCGGGCTCCGCACTGGCAGCGCAAGAAGCCACCAGTTTTCGGTTTTTCCCCACCACAGCGCCGCTTTCGCACTTCGTCGAATACCTGTACGCGAGCGAAGTACGTAGCTATTTCGCGGCAAAAATCGACGCGCGGCGGCTTCCCGAGCTCGAAGCGCAACTGGTGTTCGCCATCGAAGCCGGCCATTCGTTACCGGGTGGTACTTCGTTGGGCGGTGGGCTGCGCGCCTGCCTCTTCCTACAGCCCGCGCACCTGCAGGTGATCCCCGTGCCCGGTAGCCTGCGCCAAGCTGTGGGCGCTTCATTGCGACCCGCGGGGCTGCGGCTGCTGCTGCCACGTGGCGCCGATGGCTTGGCCGATGCGCCGCTGTTGGCTCTCGACGAGCTGTGGGGAGCCGAGGCGCGCGAGCTTCGAGATCGCCTGGTACTCGAGGGAACTGCTGGCCGGCGCCTGGCACTGCTCGAACGTTACCTGCGCGCGCGTGTCCGGCAGCTGGAACGGCCGAGTCGCACGGTGTGCCGAGCGTTCGAGCTCATTCAGGCAGCGCAAGGCGAAATTTCCACCGAACAACTGGCGCGGGCGTGTGGTTGCAGCAGCCGAACTCTGCGTAGCGCGACCGTCGCAGAAGCGGGCCTCACGCCCAAGCACCTGGCGCGCATCGTGCGCATTCGATATGCGCTGGACCTGCTTGCGGGCGCCAGCGTCCCGCTCAGCGCCGCCGCCGCCGCCAGCGCTTTCTCCGACCAAGCGCACATGAGTCGGGAATTCCGCGAGCTGATCGGCGAGCCACCCTCACAGCTCGGCCAAAAGATCCATTCCACAGACATCCCCGCCTTCAGCGCCGAGCGCAATTTGATCAGCACCGGCCTGCTCGTGGTGCCCAAAGCCGTCGCACTCTGACCATTTTCCGATTTCTTCAAGACGCGCGGGGCTCGCTCGGTTTAGTTGGGGGGAGCAGAAGGGGACCAAGCACCGCTTTGTGGCCCCGCCGCGATCACCGGCTCAGCCATGGCCAGGACCTGAGCCGCCGCCAGCAACTCCTCCACCTTCCGCGCACGCCTTGTCGCGCCAAACATTCCCTCGGCTGCGGCTCCAGAACCACCTGGCCGTCACGCCCCCCCACTCGACGTTCCCACGAGCTTTCCGGGAACCTAGGCCGGGCGTTGGGTGTCACAATCCTCAAGCATGCGTTCGGCCCCCGCCGCTCAGCTCACTTCGCTATTCGGCTCAGTCGGGCTGCACGCGTGCGCGGTGTTGGTACTGCTGCTCGCCGCGCGCCGGTCGCCGTCCGCGCCAGTGACTGCGCCCCCGGAGCGACCTGATCCCTGGCTCGGCGCGAGCGCCGTCGAGGTCGACGCAGTGGCCACACCGGAGGCGACGCCCAACATCGCCAATGCAGCTAGCTCGCCGGAGTCGGACTCACAGCCGGCGGCTGCGGCCGCGGCGAGTGAGCCAGCAGCCGAAGCTGAAGCCAAGCCGAAGCCTGCAGCTGTCGAGCATCGACCCGACGCGGCTCCTGCCCCCAAGCCGAAGCCGATCCGGCCACGCCCCAGCCAGCGCCAAAACCCCGCGCCCGGCGTCGCAGCCGCGCCCGCAGCGGCAGACGGCAGTCACGAAGCGAACACACCCGCCGCGACGGGCGCGTTCGGATCGGAGAGTTTGCCCCCGGGCGTGCGCAGCTTGCCGGGAGCGTTTGCGCGCGCGATTCCGCCGGCAACGGGCGCCGACCCGATTTGGCAAACCTTGCCCACGGGCACGCAGCGGCCGTTCATTTTGGCGGTCGAGGTCGACGCCGAGGGGCACATTGCAAGCGCGAAGATCTTGGACGCCCACGACGGGGGCGAGATCCCGACGCAGTTCGAGCATTTGCGGCAGCGCGTGATCGCGCTCTTGGGCGGGGGGTTATTCGCACTGCAGAACCGGGGTGCCGCCGGGCGCGATCTGTTTCGGATCACGATCACGCTCTCCGATCGCGCAGTGAAGGAAGAGAGCGAGCCGGCTGAGCTAGTCGAGCGCGGCTTCGAGCCACCGCGCGGCAACGCGCCGGGTCGCGCTTACTTCACGCTCGCTTCGGGTCGGCACTTCGAAGCCAAGGTCGAAGTGCTCGGCTCACCAGCACGGCCCAAGCGCCCCTAATACGACACGCTTCACGCGAGCGCGGAGCTCATCCATGGATCCACCTGCGGCGGATCATGAAGGCGGTGGGCTCTATTTGAGTGCCGAGTCGGCGACGATCAGCGGCAGCTTCTTGTGCTTGAGCCGCTCGGGCGCGATGGGCGTCTCGAGGCCTTCATAGCCACTGCCATCGGGGCGATGGCCGAGCTCCGCGAAGGCGCGGCGGTAGTCGGAGAATTTGCCGCCTGCGCGCACGGCGCTCACCAACGCCAGGCCCTCGGCTTCGCCGCCTTGGGCGAGCACGTATTCGATCCAGGCCCATTTGGCGCTGACGGCGCGCACGTCGGCGCGGCCGCGCAGGCCCTTGCGCAGGCGATCGAGCTTGGCGTCGACGCGGGCGACACCGGCGTAGGGCATGCGATCGAGGGGCGTGTTGCGCTTGGCGCAAAAGGGCGCGACGCCCAGCGCGATCGGACAGATCTTGGACAGATCACCCACGAACTTGACGCACTCGTCGATGTCTTCGTCGGTTTCGCCGGGCAAGCCGATCATCAGGTACAGCTTCAAGCGATCGAAGCCGTAGCGGCGCGTGCGTTCGGCCGCCGCCAGGTAGTGCGGTTCGCGTCCACGGCGATCGATCAGGCCACGCATGCGCTCGCTCGGGCCATCGAGGGCGGTGGTCAGGGTCTTGTGGCCCGCTTTGCGCAGGGCCGCGACGAACTCTTCTTTGAGGCGATCGGGGCGCAAGCTGGAGAGGCCCACTTGCAGCCCACGCTCGGCGAGCTCGCTGACGATTTCGATGATTTTTGGGTGATCGCTGACCGCGGCGCCGACCAAGCCAACCTTCTTTACGTCGGCTGGGATCTTCTCGAAAATGACCTCTTTGGGCACGATGCGCATGCCGCCGTTGGTCGAGCGGCGCATCACGCAGTAGGTGCAGCCGCGCGAACAGCCGCGCTCGCTCTCGATCAGGAACATGTTCGACAGCTCGGTGTGCGGCGTGCGGATCGCGCTGTACGCGGGTAACAGTGCATCACTGCAAGCGCCGATTTTGGCGAGCGTGCTGCCGTGGTGCGCAGGCACGAAGATGTTCGGGTGCGCAGCCAGGGCTTCGAGCGCGGCCGCGCGGTTCGGCGCGCGATAGATGGTGTCGATCGCGAACTCGACGATGCTTTCGGCTTCACCCATGACGATCGCGTCCACGATCGGCGCGAGCGGCAGCGGGTTGGAGAAAGTGAGCGGGCCGCCAGCAAGGATGAACGGCGATTGCCCGTCTCGGTCCGTACGCAAGACCGGGATGCGCGACGCATCCAACATGCGCACCAGGCCTGCGATCTCGAGCTCGTAGGCAACGCTCACTGCCAGGATCGGAAACTCACCCAACTCTCGCAGGCTTTCGTAGCTGAGCGGGCGCTCGATTTCGGCGCCGGCGCGATCGCCCTCGTCGGGCAAGAACACACGCTCGCACATGGCTTCTGGCATGGCTTGAATCGCGCGATAGATGCGCTGATAGCCGAGCGAGCTCATCCCTACGTGGTAAGGCGAGGGATAAACCAGGGCCACCCGGGCCGGGGCGTCCTTGTCGATGCGACCGATCTCGTCAGACAAACGCGTCTGGATGAGACGTCTTGTCGCACTGGAAAGCATGGGCGGCCGAGTATAGCTGGAATACCGCCACCGGCGAGACGACGGGCCGGTCAAAGACCCACTTCAACCCAACCCCCAGCCAAAACCCAAGCTATTGTAGCGGGGTGAAGCTCGCTTCTTTGCCGGGGCCAACCGCGCCCGACAGCACGCTGATTTACGACTGGAACAGCGTCGGCAACGGTCGGCCGGCGCTGCCCGCCGTCACGTTGCTGGACGAGACGCTGCGCGATGGCCTGCAGAGCCCATCGGTGCAGAGTCCGTCCCTCGCTGAGAAGCTTGCCGGACTCGAGCTGATGAACGAGCTCGGCATCGAGTACGTGAATGTCGGCTTGCCCGGCGCGTCAGCGCGCGCGCTTTCAGAGGCGGTCGAGCTGTGTCGCGCGATCGCGGCGCGTCGCTACGCGATCCGTCCGGTGTGCGCGGGGCGGACTTTGCTCGAGGACGTGGCGGCGATTGCGCAAGTCTCGCAGCAGGCCGGGATGGCGATTGAAGCGTCCCTGTTCGTCGGTTCGAGTCCGATCCGCGCAGTGGCCGAGGATTGGGACTTGGAATTTTTGCTCTCGCGCTCGAAGAGCGCGATCGATGCCGCGCGGCACGCGGATCTGCCGGTCACGTTCGTGACCGAAGACAGCACGCGCGCCAGGCCAGAGACGCTGCGTGCGCTGTTCTTGCTGGCCGTCGAGCGCGGCGCCGCGCGCATCTGCCTGTGTGACACGGTAGGCTTCGCCACGCCCGAGGGCGTCGCGGCCGTGACGCAGTTTTCCCGAGAAATCGTGGGCCCTCGCATCGGAATCGATTGGCATGGGCACAACGATCGCGGGCTGGCCGTCGCCAATGCGTTGAGCGCCGCACACGCCGGGGCGGATCGCTTGCACGCGACGGCGCTGGGCGTCGGTGAACGCGTCGGCAACCCGCCCATGGAGCTGTTGCTCTTGAACCTGTTGCTGTCGAACGCGCCTCGCTCGCTCGAGCGCGTCTCGGCGTACTGCCAGCATTTTGCGCGCGTGCTCGGCATCGGCGTAAATGACAATCAGCCGCTCGTGGGCAAGAACGCGTTCCGAACCGCGACCGGCGTCCACGCCTCGGCGATCGCCAAGGCCGAAGCCAAGAGTCAATGGCTCGCCGACCATGTGTATAGCTTGCTCTCGGCGGCGAGCGTTGGTCAGCAGGCGTCGATCGCGATTGGTCCCATGTCGGGCGCTTCCAACGTGCAACATTGGCTCGGAAGTCACGGCATCAGCGCCACGCCTGTGCTCGAACGCGCCATCCTCGAGCGTGCAAAAGCCGCCGATCACGTGCTGACCGACGAGGAACTTTTGTCGGTAGTCAGCCGCTTGCGCCGGGAAATGTAAGCCGTTCGCGGCCGAGAACCACTTTTCCCGCCAAATATCCGCGAATTTCGCGGGCGCGCTCTCAACAAACGCCGAGATTCTCCGTTCTAGTGCTGCGTGAGTGACTCGTTACAACCCGTGCCCTCGGCACGAGAGCCCGTGCTCTGCGTCCCGATCAGTTTGATGAGCGCGGCTTCGGCACACACGCTCAGGCCCAAGCTCGAAGCGCCCGGGTCCGCGTTCCGAACGCGACAGGCGCGCAAGCTGTCGCTCAAGATCATCGCACTCGCGGCGATCGCGGGCACCTTCGGCGCGGCTGGCGCAGCCAACGACTTGTCCCACCTGCGCACACGCCCGAAAGCCGTGATGCAGGTCGTGAGCGGCAATCCGACGTTGAAGAAGGGCGCGGACGGCGACAGCGTGCGCTGGCACTCGAACCGCAGCAAAATCTATTTCGACAGCTCGCTCGATCGCGCGGGCAGGCACGCGCGCGAAGTGGTGGAGCTTGGCTTCGGGACCTGGCTTGCCAGCGGTGCCAAGCTGCCAAGCTTGGATTTCGATTCGACCGAAGGCGCACGATTCGGCCAAGTCCCCAACGGCAAGAGCGAGGTGATGTATGGCCCGATCACGCTCCACGGCCACGAGAACGATCTTGCACTGACCGTGACCTTCTCCGATCCGAAGACGGGCGAGGTGGTCGAGTCCGACATGATCTTCAACAGCAAGCACCCGTTCGGGATCTTGCCCTATTCAACGATGAGCGCGACCGAATCGGCAAGCCTAGGCAAAGCCTCGGGCTGCGATCAGAAATACGACCTGCAGAGCGTTGCCACCCACGAAGCCGGACACTTCTTCGGCTTGGGCGAAGACTTCGAGGACAAGCCGGCCACGATGTTTTACACGACCGGCCGCTGCGAGACGAACAAGCGCGCGCTGCACGGCTCCGATGAAACGACAATGAACGCCCTGTACTCGGTCAGCCCCGTGCAGGCCTCCGCGGGCGACGGCGACACGGCCAAGGGCTGTGGCGGCGCGCGCATCGGCCAGGGCCAAACGCACGGTTCGGTGCCTGGGCTAGCTTTGGCCGGGCTGCTGGGTTTCGTGGTCTGGCGCCGTCGACGAAGCTGAACGGCTCAGCAACTGCGGTGCACCGCACGCTCGTCTCCCTGAGCCTGTTCTTGTCGCTTTCCGGGCGATTTTTCGCGTCCTGACCTTTACGCGGCGGGCGCGGGCGGACAAGCTCCGGGCGCCGTGAATGAACCGCCCCCGAGTGCAAAGCCGCCTGCCAAGCCGGGCGCAACACAGGAAAAGAAGCAACGACGTGCGCTGAGCCACGTGGGCGGCGAGGTCCGTGTCGTGGGCGGCTCCGAGCAAGACCGCGAACATCTGAAATATGCGCTCTCCGTCGACCCGGACGAGAACGCCACCATGGCGCACGTGCACGGCTTCCACACCTACCCGGCGCGCCTGCATCCGGAAACCGCGAGCCGACTCGTGGACCGCTTTTCGCCGCCGGACGGGCGCGTGCTCGACCCCTTTTGTGGCAGCGGCACGGTGCTGGTCGAGGCGCGCCGGCTCGGGCGTCAAGCCTTCGGCATCGACGCAAATCCGCTGGCGGTCGCGCTGGCGACGCTCAAGTGCCACGGTTCGACGCCCGACTTCGCGGAAGTGCTCACGGCGGCAGCGGCGGCCGTGGTGGCGCACGCCGATGCGCGGCGCCTGCAGAAGCTCGGACCAACGCGCAAGTACGGTAGCGCCGATCGCGAGGTGTACGACGCGCACGTGCTGCTCGAGCTGGATGGGCTGCGCGATGGCATCGTCAAGATCAAGCCCACCGAGCTGAGACGCGCGCTCCTGCTCGTGCTCTCCGCCACGCTCACCAAGGTGAGCAAGAAGCTGGGCGACACCGCGCCGCGCACCGCGCCCAAGCGACTCGCGGGCGGCTTCACGATCCGCTTCTTCGAGACCAAAGCCAAAGATCTGGCCAAACGCTTGCTCGAATACAGCGCGCTCGTTCCAGCCTCGGCGCCAGAGGCGAAGTGCGCGGTGGGCGATGCCCGCGACTTGTCGAAGATCACGCCCGAGTCGCTGGACTTGATCGTGAGCTCGCCGCCCTATCCGGGGGTATATGACTATTTCGATCACCACGAGCTGCGTCTGCGTTGGCTCGGCATGGATCAGACCGCGTTCGAAGAAAGCGAAATCGGCGCGCGCCGTCGGCTGTCGGGCATTGGCTTTCAGGCGGCGGTCGAGACTTGGGAAAATGAGTTTGGAGCGTGTCTCGAGGCGTTCCGCGAAGCACTCGCGCCGCAGGGCAGCATCGCGCTCGTGATTGCGGACTCGGTGCTGGGCGGCCGCGCACTCTACGCAGACGAAGCCATCCGCGATTTGGCGATCGCCCATGGCCTTGCCTTGGCCTGCTTGGGCTCACAAGAGCGCCCCTACTTTCACGAACCCACGCGCGCGGCTTTTCGCCAGAGCCCGCGCCGTGAGCACGTACTCGTCCTGCGGCACCCCAGTCGCAAAGCCTTTCGGAACCGATGAAATATCAAAATCGCCTGGCCTCGGAAACGAGCCCGTATCTCTTGCAGCACGCGCACAACCCGGTCGCCTGGTACCCGTGGGGCCCAGAAGCCCTCGCCCGGGCCGCCGCCGAAAATAAGCCGATTTTGTTGAGCATTGGCTACGCCGCCTGCCACTGGTGCCATGTGATGGAGCGCGAGTCGTTCGAGAACGAAGCCATCGCCGTGCAGATGAACGAGAGCTTCGTGTGCATCAAGGTCGACCGCGAAGAGCGCCCGGACTTGGACGAGATCTACATGGCCGCGACGATCGCGCTCTCGGGCAGCGGCGGCTGGCCGATGACGGTATTCCTGACGCCCGAGCAAAAACCGTTCTTCGCCGGCACCTACTTCCCTCCCGTCGACAAATACGGACGCCCGGGCTTGCCCACCTTGCTGCAGAACATCAAGGAGCTGTGGCACAGCGATCGCGAGACGCTGCTCGCGCAGGCGGCCGAGCTTTCCGAGCACGTCGCGCAGCAGGCGCGAGTCTCGGCCCCGTTGGCCATTGGTCGCGAGGCCCTGCGCAGCGCGGCGCGCCAGCTCCATGGCAGCTACGATGCGCGCTACGGTGGCTTCGGCAAAGCGCCCAAATTTCCGCCATCTGCGGCGCTTTCGCTGCTGCTCCGTCATCACCGCAACGTGCCCGATGCCTCCTTGTTGGACATGGTCACGGGCACGCTCGACGGCATGAAGAACGGCGGCATGTACGACCACCTCGGCGGCGGCTTCGCGCGCTACTCGACGGACGAGCGCTGGCTCGTGCCGCACTTCGAGAAAATGCTGTACGACAACGCGCAGCTCGCCAGTGTGTACCTGGACGCCTACCAGGTGACGCACGATCCGGAATACGAGCGCGTGGCGCGTGAGACGCTCGACTACGTCGTACGCGAGATGCAGGAGCCGAACGGCGCCTATTTTTCGGCCACGGATGCCGACAGCGAAGGCGTGGAGGGCAAGTTCTTCGTCTGGGCGCTGGATGAAGTGCTCGAGATTTTGGGTCCCGAAGCGGGTGAGCACTTCGCCGCGTATTACGACGTGACCGCCAAAGGCAATTGGGAGGGGCAGAACGTGCTCAACACGAAGCAAACGCTCGCGCGCGTGGCTGAAGAGCTCGGCCTGCCCGAGCCGGTCTTGCGCGCGGAGCTCGGGCGCTCGAAAAAGCTGCTGTATCAGGCGCGCAAGCGGAGGGTGCCGCCGCTGCTCGACGACAAGATCTTGAGCTCTTGGAACGGCCTGATGCTGTCCGCGATGGCCAGCGGCTATCGCGTGCTCGGGCATCGCCATTACCTGGACTCCGCGGAGCGCGCGGCAAATTCTCTGTTGGCGCGCATGGCCCGCCCGGATGGCGGCCTGTTCCACACCGCGCGCGGCGCGCGTGCGCACGTGCCCGGCTTCTTGGAGGACTATGCCTTCCTATGTGACGGCTTGATCGCGCTGTACGAGGCTGGTGGCTCGGCGCGCTACCTGCGCGAGGCAATGCGGCTCGCGCGGCGCATGCTGACCGACTTCGACGATGCTGAAAGCGGCGCTTTCTACAATACCGCGAAGGACAGTGAAGCCCTGATCGCGCGTCCGCGCGAGGGCTACGACAACGCGCTGCCGAGCGCGAATGCGGTCGCCGCGCGTGCCCTGGCCAAGCTGGCCGCGCATACGGACCAGCCGGACTTTCGCGAACGCGCTGCGCGCGCGTTACGCGCCTACGGCAAGTTGCTGGAGCGCTCGCCACGCTCGTTCGCGACGTCCCTGTGCGTCGTCGATTTTTTGCTGCAATCGCCGCTCGAAATCGTGCTCGCGGGCGCTCCGGGTGAAGCCGGCTACGAGGCGCTGCGCAAGGCCCTGGGCGGACGCTACCTGCCGAACGCGATCTTCGCGCACGTCGATCCCTCGCGGCCGGCTGCCGAGGCCGAGGGGCTGCCGCTCAGCCAAGGCAAGACCACGGTCGCCGGCAAAGCCGCGCTGTACGTGTGCCAAAACTTCAGCTGTGCGGCGCCGATCGTCGAAGTCGCGGATTTGGAGCGCGCGCTGCGCGAGACCACGCCACTAAAATCGGCGGAAAGCATAGCGCAGAGTGCGCTCACCGGCCGCGCCAGCGCGGACGGCACGCGCAGGCGCAACGAGCGACTCGGCGATCAGGCACGAAACGCGCTGGCGAGCACGGGCTTGCTGGTGAGCGGCATCGGTTTTGGCGGCTATCGCCTGGACGACCAACACCCGGAACAACGCGCCGCGCTGGAGCTCGCGCTGCGCTCGGGCATCAACCTGATCGACACTGCGAGCAACTACAGTGACGGCCGCAGCGAGCGACTCATTGGTGAAGTCTTGCGCCACCTGAGCGACGAGCGCGAGCTCACGCGAGCCGAGGTCGTGGTCGTGAGCAAGCTCGGCTACGTCCAGGGCCAGAATCAAGAGCTGGCTGCGGCGCGCAAAGCGCTCGGCAAGCCGTTTCCCGAAATGGTCGAATACGACGAGGGATTGTGGCACTGCATCCACCCCGAGTGGCTTTCGGACCAGCTCGGGCGCTCGCTCGAACGCCTGGCGCTCGAGACGCTCGACGTCTTGCTGCTACACAACCCCGAGTACTTTCTGGCGGACGCTGCCAAGCGCGGACAAGGGCCACTGGCCTCGGTAAGAGGCGAATTTTATCGTCGGCTCGAGCAAGCATTTCGCCATCTCGAGACCGAGGTCGAACGCGGCCGCATCGCCTACTACGGCGTGTCGAGCAACACTGCCATCGGCGCCCCCGGCGCACGCGACACGACCGAGCTCGCGCGCATGTGGGCAGCAGCCGAGGCAGCGGCACCCGGCAAGCACCACTTCCGCGTCGTGCAAGTACCGCTCAATCTGCTCGAGAGCAGCGCCGTGTTCGCGCCCGGCGGGGCCGAGAGCCTACTCGCCGAAGCCCAGGCTCGAGGCGTAGCCGTGCTCGTCAATCGCCCGCTGAACGCCATTCGCGGCGGCAGCATCTTGCGCCTGGCCGAGCCGACCCGCCCGGAGAAAGCGCCGAAATTCGAGCTGATTCGCGCCAATCTACTGTCCTTGGAGCGTGAGTTCCGCGAAACCATCGCGCCTTCCTTGGAGCTCGGCGGTGGGCTCGAAGCCGATGATCTGTTCGCCTGGGGCGATCGCATCCTCGAGATCGAGCCGCGGGTTTCGAGCTTGGTGCAGTGGGAAGAAATCGAAGCGCACGTGATCGCGCCCGAGCTCGGCAAGGTGCTGAAGGGGCTCGACGGCGCCTTGAGCGGCGAGCTGGCCGAGCGCTTCCGCGACTTCCGCGGCCGCTACCTGCGCGATCTGGAAGGGTTGTTTCTGGCCATGCGCAACCTCGCGGCCGATCGCAGTGCCGGTCGACTGCGTGCGTTGCAGGGCGCTCTGGCGGCGCACCTCGAGCCCCGCTTGAGCTCAGAGCCGCTGTCGCGCCAGGCGTTGGTCACGTTGCGCGGGTTGCCCGGAGTCAGCTCCGTGTTGCTCGGTGCGCGCAACGTCAGGTACGTGGAAGATGCCCTGGCCGCGCTGGCATTGCCCAAGCCCAAAGACCCGCAGGGCGCCCTGGCGGCGCTGCGCGAGAACTGAGCGGTTATCCCCAGCCAGTGTGTAAGCTGTGGAAGTCTCGGATTAATTCAGCGAAGCCGAGCTCAACCCAGACGCGCGGCCGGGTCGTCCGGCAGCCCTGCAGCAGCGCGAATGCCGAACACTTCGTGATCGAGCACCCGACGCACGACCTGAAACTCGCTACACAGCTCGCCCACTTCCAGATCGAGACTGAGCAAATCGCCGCGTTTGATGCGCTTTTCGATCTTCTCGGACAGCGTGGCCATGCGCAGGGCCCCGAAGTTCCCGCACGCGCCCTTCACCGAGTGGATCACGCTGAGCAGCTTGCGCTCCGCGCGCTCGGCGACGGCTTCGCGCAAGGCCTCCAAACGTTGCTCCATGTCTTCCACGAAAATCAGGGAAAGTTCTTCGACGATGCGCGGTGAGCCGGCTTCGTCGGCCAGCTCTTGCAGGCGCGACAGGTCGACGGTGGAATGACGTCCACCCGTGGCGACCGCGGGCAGCAGCGGGCGCTGCGCGGACTCGAGCGCGCGTTCTGCGCTTTCGGTCGCGGGCTCGCGGCCGACCGTGGACAGCCAATGCGAGGCTTTGCGACGCAACGTCGTGAGCGAGAACGGCTTGGCGATGAAGTCGTCCATGCCAGCTTGTAAACAAGCCTGACGCACGCCCGGCACGGTGCCGGCGGTGATGGCCAAGATGGGCACGCGCCGGTTCGGGCCCTCGACTGCGCGGATTTGCCGGGTTGCTTCCAGCCCATCGAGGTCGGGCATGTGGCAATCCATCAGCACCAAGTCGTGGTTGCCTTGGTGAAATTTACGCACGGCTTCGCGCCCAGTCAGCGCCAAATCGACTTCACAGTCGAGCGTACGCAGCACGCGCTCGATCAGCATGCGATTGAAGTCGTTGTCCTCCGCAAGTAGCACGCGACGAAGCTCGCGCTCGGCGCCCGGGCGAAGACCGCTCGGCGTCGGTGCACGTGGCGGCGGCGGGGTCGACCTGCTGCGCTCGGTCACGTCGCTCAACATCTGATCGATCACGCCCAGCAGCTGCTGCCCCGAGCGATGCACGTTCTCCGCAGCCAAGCGCTGCTCGGGGTCGAGCTGCCCCTCGAGGAGCAGCTCGCTCGCGCCGATCACCACGGTCATCGGCGTGCGTAGATCGTGTCCCAGGGCGGACGCGGCCAATTGCAGGGGATTCGTGGGCTCGTCGCGAAAGCGGTGCGCGAAGCGCAGGAGCAAGGTCTGCCACTGCTCGAGGCTCGGCGCTTGGTCTGCAGCCACACCGGCCACGGACAGCTCGCGTAACATCTCCGGGGGCAGCGAGAGCGGGGGCTCGCTCGCGGAGCCCGAGCTCACGCGACGTCTCGAGACAGGTCGAGCGTCGCAATCCGGCGGTATAGGGTGGCGCGACCGATGCCGAGCAACTTGGCAGCTTTACCGACGCTGCCCTGCGTGGCGCGCAGCGCGCGTTGAATGGCGCGTCGTTCCAGCTCGCGCAGCGGCAAGATCTCGTTTTCGACGTGGCCGTTCGCGCTCGCACCATTGCTCGGCACGATAGACAGCCCGAGCGAGGGCAAGCCCAGCTCGCGGATGTCGGGAGGCAAGTCGGCCAAATTGATCTCGTCGCCGCGGCAGGCCAAGAGGCTGCGGTGGACCACGTTTTGTAGCTCGCGCACGTTGCCCGGCCAGCGGTGGCGCGACATCGCCTCGAGCGCCTCGGGCGAAATGCGATGCACTTGCCGCCCCACGTCAGAGGTCAAGGTACGCAAGAAATGCCCGACCAAGAGCGGGATGTCTTCCACGCGCTCGCGCAGCGTGGGCAGCAGGATCGGATATACGACCAAGCGGAAATACAGATCCTCGCGGAAGCGCCCGGCTTCTACCTCTGCGCGCAGATCGCGATGGGTGGCGCACACCATGCGTACATCGATCGGGATCTCACCGGAGCCGCCGACGCGACGGATGGTCTTCTCTTGCAACGTCCGCAGCAGACTGGCCTGCGTTTGCAAGCTCATCTCGCCGATCTCGTCCAAGAGCAGCGTACCGCCATTGGCTTGCTCGAAGCAGCCGCGTCGCATTTGCGTCGCGCCGCTGAATGCGCCGCGCTCGTGCCCGAACAGCTCCGACTCTTGTAACGACTCGGGGATGCCGGCGCAGTTGATGGCGACGAACGGGCCGCGCCTTCGTTGTCCGCCAGCGTGAATCGCACGCGCGACCAGCTCTTTTCCGGTGCCGCTCTCGCCCGAAACGCACACCGCGACCTCACTCTCGAGCACGCGCTGCACCTGCTGAGCGAGCTCACGCATGGGCGGGCTCTTGCCCACGATCGAGCCCAAGACGGAGCGTTCGGTGAGCGCGCTCTCCAGGCGACGCACGTTGATCACGAGCTCGCGGCGTTCACGCGCACGATGCACGGCGAGCAGCAAGCGGTCGCGGTCGAGCGGTTTGGTGATGTAATCGTAGGCACCCGCGCGCATGGCCGAGACCGCAGTCTCGATTTCGCGCTGCGCCGTCACGACGATGATCGGCAATTCTGCATCACGTGCACGCAAGTGCTGGATGACCTTGATGCCGGTGACCTCGCCCAGGCCGAGATCCACACAGGCGACCGTCGGCAGCTCACCTTCCGATTCGAGTGCGCTGCGTGCAGAATCATGTTCGACTACGCGGTAGCCAGTGCGTTCCAGCCAGAACCGCATCAGTCGTCGCGCGGTAGGGTCATCATCGACCACTGCGACTAAATCTGAGGTCCCCCGAACAGACACGGCGCCGGTTTCTTCTTCGATCATCGTTCATTAGGTGAAACGCACGATCTGGTCCCGCCTTTAGACGCGAGTGGTCTCAGCCGATCAGATTGAGACGGCGATGGCCGGCATTCGCCACCACTATCGCACCCTGGAGCCACCGGCTAAGTGCTGGTTGTCATTGGACCTCGGGCCGAAATTGCGCCTGCTGCGAGCCGCTTTTGGCCTTGGAACGGCGCTCGCATTGAGTCGCAGTCAAAGTGGCCGCCGCACATAAAAATCCTAATCTTCATAAGTTCCCCCTCCTTCACGGCATGCTTCGCGCAAGCGGTGAGACCGTCGAAGGCCCACGTCCCTGTGATTGGTTCGACGTCTTCGTCGACCAACGCGGCGACCTGGTGTTGGCGCTGCTGGATGTGCGCACTAGCGCAGAGTCACCGCAAGCCTTCCTGGCCAGCTTGATGCAGACGACCAAGGCGGCCTTGCAGCGCCAAGATCCACTGCACACGGTCGTGCTCGAGCTCGAGATGCAGCTTGCAGTGCATCCGGGCGTCGAGGCGGGCCTGGTCATCTTGCGAATTAGTCAGGCGGACGCTCGGGTGGAGGTGCTGAACGCCGGCATGCCGGCCCTCGTCAATACCAGCCCGGGCGGGCGACTCGACTTCTACCCGGCCCAGTCGAGCGCCATCGGTCGACGAGTGGGCGAGGTTCACCCGTACGAGCTGGTGCCTTTGCGCTGGGGCGGCACTTGGCTGGCCGTCTCGGACGGCATGCTGAACGGATCCTTGAACGAGGAAAACGTGGCCGCGCTGTGCGGCAAGCTCGAGCTCGAAAGTCGCGGCCTGCTCCTCTCGCAGTCGCGCGCTGAAGATCTGTACGACGTATTCCAAGGCGTGCTGACAACGGCGCGCTTTCTACGTGACGATGCCACCGGCATCGTGATCGCCGCCGACGCGACGGCCCGCTTCCCGTCGGGCATCGTCTGAACGGGGCGCTGCTGGATCCGGGCCTAAGGAGCGAGTACCGTTCTTCGTCGATGAAGATCCAAACCGCCACCATCGAGCGCTTGCGTGATGCATTGCTGAAAAGCGGGCGACGGCCGAGCATGGTCGTATCTTCTGCTTACGAGACCTTGACGCGCGAAGGTCTACTCACGCCCGAAGAGGTTGGTTCGATCAATCGCATCGGGCCGTTGGCCGAGACGATGTTCCTGATGATGGCAGCGGACGGAACCGTCGCGGACGTCGAGCGCGACGCAGTGCGTGGTGCGATTCGCGACCTGACCGATGACTTGCTGCGCTCGGGTACGATCAACGTCATGTTCGAGACCTACGAGAAGCGCCTCGCGCACAGCGGCCGTGATGCCCGCTTGCAGGAAATCGCCGAGGAAATCGCCGATGATCCCAACGAAGCGGAAGGTGCCTTCCTACTGGCGGCGGCGGTCGCGCTCGCCGACGACGACGTGCGCGACGAGGAAAACGCGTTCATCAATCAGCTAGCTGAGTGGTTCGGGATCGCAGACGAGCGAGCGGCGGAGATTTTGGATCAGCTCGAGGACGATCGGGAGTTGGGCTAGAAGCCTTACGAGCAGCCTTCCAGGCTCAGGCGAACGCGCGTCGAAGCGATTCTTATACTGTCCGCACAATCAGCAGCGCGTGGCCAGAGTGCGCGGCTGGTCTCGACAAAGTGATCGACTTCGACCCGGAGGCTGACTACCAATACCGCTGTGAAAATCGCCGTCGTTGGTTCGGGCTACGTGGGTTTGGTGGCAGGCGCCTGTTTCGCTGATTCAGGCACCAACGTCATGTGTATCGACGTGAACGAGGCCAAGCTCGCCAAGCTGCGAGCTGGCGAAGTTCCGTTCTTCGAGCCGCGCTTGGCAGATTTGCTGAAGCGCAACTGGCCTCATCGCCTGGACTACACCTCCAACTTGGTCGACGGCATCCGCGGCCGCGAGGTCGTGTTCGTCGCCGTCGGCACGCCACCGCAAGAAGACGGGTCCGCCGACCTTTCGTACGTGCTCGGCGTCGCCGAGCAGGTCGCCAAGGCCGCCGAGCATGATCTCGCGCTGGTCTTGAAGAGCACCGTGCCCGTCGGCACGAACGAAAAAGTGCGCGCCGTGGTCGAGCGCTTCGCCAAGCACAAAATCGCCGTGGTCAGTAACCCGGAGTTCTTGAAAGAGGGCGACGCGGTGAACGACTTCTTCAAGCCCGATCGGATCGTGATCGGCACTGACGACAACCACGCCTTCGAGCTCTTGGAGCGCTTGTACTCACCGTACAACCGCCAACGCAGCCGTATTCAGCGCATGAGCCCGAAGAGCGCCGAAATCGTCAAGTATGCGTCCAACGCGCTGCTCGCCACGAAGATCAGCTTCATGAACGAGATCGCCCACCTGTGCGACGTGGCCGGGGGTGACGTCGAGCACGTTCGCTTGGCCGTGGGCTCGGACGAGCGCATCGGCATGCAGTTCCTGTATCCCGGGCTCGGCTTCGGCGGCAGCTGTTTCCCGAAGGATTTGCGCGCGCTGGTGCGTACCGGTGCGGACTACGGTCTGAACATGGAAGTCTCGAGCGCCGCCGTGCGCGCCAACGAGGTCCCGACCAAAACCTTGGTCGCGCACATGGAGCGGGACCTGGGCGGCCTGGGCGACAAGGTGATCGCCGTCTGGGGCTTGGCCTTCAAGCCGAAGACCGACGACGTGCGCGAAGCCCCCGGCATCAAGATGATTGCCGAGTTCGTGGCGCGCGGCGCGCGTGTCCGGACCACCGATCCGCAGGCGCGCGAGACGGCCCGCGAGAGCATGACCTTGATGGGCCTGATGGACCGCGTCGAGATCTTGGACAACGAGTACGAGACCTGCCGCGGTGCAGACGCGCTGCTCTTGGCCACCGAGTGGAACGAATATCGAAATCCCGAATTTCCGCGCGTGCGCGAGCTGATGCGTGGCCGGCATGTGTTCGACGGCCGCAACATGTGCGTGCCCAGCGCCGTCGCCGCTGCGGGCCTCGCCTACCGCGGCATGGGTCGGCCCACGCTCGGCTATTGAGCGTCAGCCGAGACGTCGAATACGCGCTGCCACGTCGTCCTCGAAACGGCGTAGCAGCGCGGCGATGTGCGCACCCGGGTCGCCTTCGTGCATCAACGGCGTGAGATCCATGCCAAAGCTCAGCGCCGAGCACTGATCGCTAGCGTGGCTTTGACGATAGGTCGCGTGTGCGCGCCGGCGGCCAGCGGTCGCCAGATCGTAGCGCTTGCCGCCGGCGATCTGTGAATCGAACACGCCGAGCAGAGCACTTTGCAAATGCTCGCGGCGGTCCAGCGGCAGCTCCAGCTTGTCTGCGTCGCATAGCCAATCCAGATCGCGCCACACCTCACAACCGATCAAGCGCTGCGGGCGCGCGCTGGGCTCGAGCGCACGACAAGCCGCGATCACCCGCAGCGCGACGGCCACGTGCGTATCGTGCTTGTCGGCCAAATTGTGGGTGTACACGACCTCCGGCGCGGTCACGCGCAGGATCTCCGTCAGGTCCGCGAGCACGCCCGGGTCGGCCGCGTTTTTGAGCGCGCTGCTCGGATAATCGAGCAGAAATTGCGCGCCGTACTCACCCACGTAGGCTGCCTTCTTCTGCTCGGCGCGCCGCACCGCCTTCAACTGCTCGTCGGAGTAGGCTGCGTACTCCAGGTCACGTGCGCTGCCTGCACCGTCCGTGACCACCACCCCGGTGAACCAACGCTCGGCACTCGCGAAACACTCCAAGATGCCGTGCGCAGCCATGATCTCCAAGTCGTCCGCGTGCGCGCCGATCCCGAGGTGCGTCGTGCGCGGCAACGCGACCGCGAGTGGCGCTCGATCGGGCACGAAGATCTCGGCATTTTCTCGAGTGAGCAGCATCGTGTTCTCAACGCGCAAGCAACCAGCTCTTCAGTGAAAAGTAAACGAGACTTCGGCGCTGGGCGAGATGACCGTGTCGTGCTCGGTCGCCGAGCTGCCACTGCCATTCGGATGCGTGACCAGATGCCCGCTCGCGTAGCTCAGCCGCGCCAGCAAACCGACGCTCCAATGCGCGCCGATCCACCAATCGTGGCCGACGCCCGCCATCAGCCCGAGGCCGCCGCTCGGGTCGCCGAGGCCCATGACGGCATCGCCCACCTTCGCGTAGCCGACGAGCCCTTGGACGTGCCAGCCGAGGGCGGGGCGTGGGTAGAAGTCGACGAATGGTCCCACCATCGCCACGGTCTGGAAGGACGGTCCTTCGGTGCTGTCCACCGAGATCACGTTGCTGCTGTAGCGTTGCGCATCGGCCAGCGAGACTAGGCCGCCCACGCCGAGCACGAGCCCCGGTCGAACCGGCATGCCAATGAGCAACGAGCCACCAGTAGACGCGCCACGCTCGGAGACCGAGTACTCGGTCGGGGGACTCGTCGATTCGTCCTCGGCCGAGCCCGCGCGGTGGGTCCAGCCAAAGCCCCAAGTGAGCTGCAAGTAGAAGCCATCACGCGCGTGCTCGGCCGGGTGGGACTCTGTCGTCGCCGCGTGGGACTGTGCACTGAAAGAGAGAGCGAAGAGCAGCGCTGCCAAAACGAGCGGAAGCCGAATGCGGATCGACACTGAGCCCGCGGCGAGCAAGGCGCATGCCAGGGCCATTTCGCCGGGTCGCCCGCTGGGTGCGCGAGGCACGTGTGGCAAAGGGCGGCCCAAGTCGTGGCGTTCAGCGACGCGTGCTCAGCGCGCCGGTGTGAGCAGCAGCGCTCCGAGCGGCGGGATGCGCAGGCGGATCGAGTACGGGCGGCCGTGCAGCGGCGTGGGGTCGGCTTCCACCACGGTCGTGGTCTGGAACCCACTGCCCCCGAAGCGCAAATCGTCGCTCGACAGGCGCTCGATGTAACGACCCGCGTTCGGGACGCCGATGCGGTACTCGTCGCGCGGCACGGGCGTGAAGTTGAGCACCACGATCATGAAATCAGCACCATCACGGCGCAGATAGCTGAGGATGGTGTTGTCCTTGTCGTTGCACTCGATCCACTCGAAGCTCTCGGGATCGGGATCGCGGCGCCAGAGTGCGTTCGAGTCTTTGTACAGCTTGCTCAGCTCGGCGATGTACTCCTGCAAGCCCTTGCGCTGCGGGTGCTCGGCGATGTGCCAATCGATGCTGGTCTCCACGTTCCACTCGTTGTGCTGAGCGAACTCGGTGCCCATGAACATCAGTTGCTTGCCGGGGCGCGTGAACTGGTAGGCCAAGAGCAGCCGCACGTTGGCCAGCTTTTGCCAGAAGTCACCGGGCATCTTCTCGATCAGCGAGCCTTTGCCGTGCACCACTTCATCGTGTGAAATCGAGTTGATGAAGTGCTCGGTGTACTCGTACAGCATCGAGAACGTGAGCTGATCGAGGTGGTATTTGCGGTGGATGGGCTCCTTGGTGAAGAAGCCGAGCGTGTCGTGCATCCAGCCCATGTTCCACTTGAAGTCGAAGCCCAAACCGCCCTCCGAGGGCGGCTTCGAAACGCCGCCCCAGGCGGTCGACTCTTCCGCCACGGTGAACGCGCCAGGACACTCGTCGTGGATGATGGCGTTGGCGCTGCGCAAGAACTCGATGGCCTCGATGTTCTCGCGGCCGCCGTACGGGTTCGGCAGCCATTCACCCTCTTTGCGGCTGTAATCCAGGTACAGCATCGAGGCCACGGCATCCACGCGCAGGCCGTCGACGTGGAACTCCTGCAGCCAGTACAGCGCGTTGGCGATCAGGAAATTCCGCACCTCACTGCGCCCGAAGTTGAAAATCAGCGTGCCCCAGTCCGGGTGCTCACCGCGGCGCGAATCCTCGTGCTCGTACAGCGCGGTGCCGTCGAAGCGGCGCAGCGAAAAATCGTCCTTGGGGAAGTGCGCGGGCACCCAGTCGATCAACACGCCGATGCCCTGCTGATGGCAGTAGTCGACGAACCACCGGAAATCATCGGGCGAGCCGTAGCGAGAGGTGGGCGCGAAGTAGCCCGTCACCTGGTAGCCCCACGAGGGATAGAACGCGTGCTCGGCGACCGGCATCAACTCCAGATGGGTGAAGCCGAGGCGCTTGGCGTGCTCGCACAAACGCACCGCGAGCTCTCGGTACGAGAGCCAACGGTTGCCCTCTTCCGGAACGCGCGCCCAAGAGCCGGGGTGCACTTCGTAGATATTGAGCGGCTCGCGACCGATCTGGCCCTTGGCGCGGTTCTTCAGCCACGCTTCGTCGTGCCAAGTGTAGGTCGAGCGAGCCACGCGCGAGGCCGTGAGCGGTGGCGCCTCCATCTCCTGCGCCCAAGGATCGGTCTTGATTCGCAGCAAGCCCTCCTTGGTTTTGAGCTCGTACTTGTACAGCGTACCGATGCCGACACCCGGCACGAACAGCTCCCAAATACCGGTCGGGCCGAGCGAGCGCATGGGCAACAGCCGACCGTCCCAATTGTTGAATTCACCGACCACGCTGACACGCTGGGCGTTCGGGGCCCAGACCGCGAACGCGGTCCCGGACACGCCGTCGAGCACCCGCACGTGCGAGCCGAGCACGGTCCACAACTTGCGATGCGTCCCCTCGCCGATGAGGTGCAAGTCGAGATCGCCCAGACTGGGCAAGAAGCGGTACGGATCTTCGCGTTCCCAGGTCGAGCCGTTGCCGAAGCCGAATCGGAGCCGATATGGCAGGGGCGTGCGCGCGTCCGCCAAGAACACGGCGAACACCCCGCCACCGAGCGCGAGCATCGGTCGGGCTTCCACGCCTAGGAGCAGGGTGCACGAGATGGCATCCGGGTGGAAAGCGCGCACCACCAGGCCGTTCTGCTCCGCGAACACCGTGGGGTGCGCACCGAGCACCGCATGCGGACTGAACGACATGTCGTCGCGCAGGGCCCTGAGCAATAGCGGATCCCCCATCAAGGCAGTGGCCGAAGGATCGGAGGCAGTGGGCGGTAGGGAGGGGAAGTTCATCAGGCTACCACGTAGCAAAGCAGCACCAGTGAGTGCGGCGCAACATTGATACCACCACCCTTCGGAACGCGGTGGGTTTGTTGGGCAGTGTTGATGACTTCCTGCCAGTGACCGCTGACCGAAGCCTGCGGCCCGGGCACGGGCGGCATGGTGAATTGGCGGGCGCGATTGCTGGCGTTCAGCAGCAGGAGCAGTGTCTGGCCCCGATTGGGGCGCCCGCGCTCGTCGACGTCGTCGGAGGCGTCGCCCGGGATCAGCATGCCGAGCAAGTGATTGCGACCGTTGCCCCAATCGTCAATCGACATTTCCGTGCCATCGGATCGTAACCAGGTGACGTCTTTGAAGCCCTTGTCGCTGACCGGATCGCCGGCAAAGAACCGGTGACGCCGGAACACGGGGTTCGACTTGGTGATGCGCAGGACTTCGCGGGTGAAATTCAACAAGTCCTGGGCGCGCTCGTCCAAGTCCCAGTTGATCCAGGTCAAGTAGTTGTCTTGGCAGTACGCGTTATTGTTGCCGTTTTGCGTGCGACCGAGCTCGTCGCCATGCGAAATCATCGGCACGCCTTGGGAGAACGCCAGCGTCGCGATCATGTTCTTCTTCATGCGATCGCGCAGACGGACGACCTGCGAAGCGCGGGTCTCGCCCTCGGCGCCCCAATTGCGACTCCAGTTGTCGTTGGCGCCATCGCGGTTGTCCTCGGCATTGGCTTCGTTGTGCTTCTGCTCGTAGCTCACCAAATCGTGCAGCGAGTAGCCGTCGTGACAGGTGACGAAGTTGATGCTCGCGTACGGGCCGCGATCGCTGCCCTGAAAGATGTCGCTCGAGCCGGACAGGCGCGACGCGAGCTCCGGCACCTGGCCTTCATCGCCGCGCCAAAAACGCCGAATACAGTCGCGATAACGGCCATTCCATTCCGCCCAGCCGGGCGGGAAGGCGCCCAAGCGATAACCGCCAGGACCGACGTCCCAGGGCTCGGCGATCAGCTTGACCTTGCACAGCGTCGGATCTTGCTGAACCATGGCCAAGAAGCGCGAGAAACCGTCGAACTCGAACGGGTCGCGCGCGAGCGTCGGGGCCAGGTCGAAGCGGAAGCCGTCGACGTGCATCTCGTCGACCCAGTAGCGCAGGCTGTCCAAGATCAGCTGCAGCGCGCGCGGATGCAGCACGTTGATGCTGTTGCCGCAGCCCGTGAAATCCATGTGGTGCCGCGCTTCATGCGGGATCAAGCGATAGTACGCCGGGTTGTCGAAGCCGCGGAAACACACCGTTGGGCCGAGCTGATTGCCCTCGCCCGTGTGATTGTAAACGACGTCCAAGATGACCTCGATTCCGGCGCGATGAAACGCCTTCACCATGGTCTTGAACTCGATCACCTGCTCGCCCATGAAGCCGGTCGCAAACGCCGGATCGGGCGCGAAAAAGCCGATCGTATTGTAGCCCCAGTAATTCGACAGCCCGAGCTCCTGCAGCCGGCGCTCGCTCATGGCTTGCTGAATCGGCAGCAGCTCGACGGCGGTGACGCCCAGCGAGCGCAAGTGGTCCAAGATGGGGTCGGAGACCATGCCCAGGTACGTGCCGCGCAGGTTGCCCGGGATGTCCGGGTGCAACTTGGTCATGCCGCGCACGTGGCACTCGTAGATCAAGGTGCGGCTCCACGGGATCTTCGGCGGGCGATCATCACCCCAGGAGAAAGCCGACTCGATCACCATGCTCTTGGGCACGACCGCTGCGCTGTCGCGCTCGTCGTAGCTCAGGTCGACGTTGGGATCGCCAATCGTGTAGCCGAAGCATTCGTCCGGCGCGTTGACGCGACCCGCGATGGCTTTCGCGTACGGATCGATCAAGAGCTTGTTCGGGTTGAAGCGACGGCCTTGCATCGGGGTGTACGGCCCGTGCACGCGGTAGCCGTACAGCTGCCCGGGCCGAACATCGGGCAAATAGGCGTGCCAAACGCGATTGGTCCGCTGCGTGAGCGGGATGCGTATCGACTCTCGACTGGCCCCCGGGGAATCGAACAGGCACAGCTCGACGCTCGTGCCCTCTCCGGAGAAGACGGCGAAGTTGACGCCTTCACCGTCCCACGTCGCGCCCAATGGATGTGCCGAGCCTGGCCTTGTACGCATGATCCCGCAGTGCTCCGTCAGACGAGACGAGAAACCTTGAACACGTGTCCGACGCGCTCGACCGGATCGAGACGCACGTAGTTGCGTGCGCCCCGCCAAACGTAACGCGCTCCAGTCAGCAAATCGGCCATCTCGTACGCCTCATCCGGCGCGATCCCGAGCTCGCCGATCGGCACTTCGATCGTCGTCTCGTGCATGGCGTGCGGATCGAGATTGACGACCACGATCAGATCGCTGTGCGGCGCTGACTTCTTGTAAGCCAGGATTGCGTCGTAGTCCGTTTTGAGAAAGCTCAAATTCGTCAGCTCATGTAGGGCCGGTTGTTCGCGGCGAATACGATTGAGCCTGGAGATATCCTGCTTGATGTTTCCGGGAGCGTTCCAATCGCGCACTCGGATCTGGTATTTTTCCGAGTCCAGGTACTCTTCGCTGCCGTGGTGGACGGCCAGGTTTTCACACAGCTCGTAACCGCTGTAGATGCCGTAGGTGGGGGACAGGGTCGCGGCGAGCAACAGCCGCAGCCGAAAAGCCGGCCGTCCGCCCGCTTGCAGGAACTCGTGCAAAATGTCCGGCGTATTGGCGAAAAAGTTGGGCCGGTAATAGTCGGCCATCCCGCTGTGGCAGAGCTCGTTCAGGTAGTCCTTCAGCTCCCAAGCCGAATTCTTCCAGGTGAAATAGGTGTAGCTCTGGGTGAAGCCGAGCTTGCCCAGGCTCTTCATCCGCTTCGGCCGGGTGAACGACTCGGACAGGAAAATCGTCTCCGGATGCACGGCCTGTACGTCGCGGATCAGCCACTCCCAGAAAGAGAGCGGCTTGGTGTGCGGATTGTCGACGCGGAAGATCTTCACGCCGCGAGCGATCCAAAACAGCACCACGTCGCGACACGCCTGCCAAAGCCCCTGGCGATCCTTGCACCAGAAGTTGATCGGGTAGATGTCCTCGTACTTCTTGGGCGGATTTTCAGCGTAGCGGATACTGCCGTCCGGACGCACGAAGAACCAGTCGGGATGCTCCTTCACCCAGGGATGGTCGGGCGAGCATTGCAACGCGAAATCGAGCGCGACTTCCAACCCGAAATCACGCGCCGAAGCGACCAGCACCTCGAAGTCGGCCAGCGTGCCGAGCTGGGAATGGACCGCCGTGTGCCCGCCTTCGGGGGCGCCGATCGCCCAGGGGCTGCCGAGGTCCCCCGGGACGCAGCTGGGGTTGTTGTTGCGCCCTTTGCGGTGCGTCACGCCAATCGGATGGATGGGCGGCAAATAAATGACATCGAAGCCCATGGCTGCGATCTCGGGCAAGCGGCGGGTAGTGTCAGCGAACGTGCCGTGCTTGTCCGGATCCTTACCCTGTGAACGCGGAAACAGCTCATACCAAGCGGAAAATACGGCCTCGGGGCGGTCCACATAAAGCTCCAGCGGGCGCTCCAAGCGCGCGGCCTCGTCCGCGAACAGCGGTGCTCGCACGAGCTCGGCCACGTCCTCCGCGAAGGCAACCTTGAGCCGTTCGTCGAGCGCCAGCGTGGGGTTCGCCAGGCGCTTGGCGGCGTCCGCGATCAACACCTTTGCCGCACCGGTCAGCTTTTCGCTCAGACGCGCGAGGATGCTCGCGCCCTCCAAGAGCTCGGGCCGTACGTCCTGCCCGGCGTTCAGGCGCTTGCCGAGATCGGAGCGCCAAGTGCCGAAGCGATCGGGCCACGCCTCGACGTCGTATTGCCAGAGCCCGATCTGATCGACCTTGAACGAGCCATGCCAACGATCCGCATCGAAGTGGTACGTGAAGGGGGCGACGCGTGAAGAGGCTTCACCCGGTCGCCGATACAGCAAGCGGGCCGCGATCAGATCATGGCCGTCTTTGAAGATATCGGCGCTGACGTCGATCACGTTGCCGATCACCCGCTTGATTGGATATCGACCCCCATCGAGCTTGGGAGTCACGTTTTCGATCACGACTTGCGGTGCGTTGGCGATGGTAAGGGGCATCTTGCGGGTTCGGGTTTTAGCCTAGTTTTGTGTCCTACTGGAGGCTTTTAACCAGGCCGGATCGAGCGCGCGCGGACTTGCTTGCGGCGCCCCGCGAGCGCACTCTGAAGAATGCAGACTCGCGAACAGCCGGGGCCATTTCCACACACGCTCCTACTCGGCAATTTCTACGGCGGCAGCCCGCGGCCGAGCAATAGCGAGCCGTTCGAACGGCGGAACCCCGCTGACCTGCGCGACCTGGTGAGCCTCGCGCCACAGAGCTCGGCCGAAGAGGTGCGCGCAGCATGCGTGGCCGCGCGTGATGCCGCGAAGGCCTGGGCGCAGACGCCCGCGCCGCAACGCGCGGAGGTGCTCGGGCGGCTCGTCTTCCTGCTCACTCGAGACAAGGAGTCCCTGGCGCGCTTCGTGGCGCGCGAGGTCGGCAAGCCACTGCGCGAAGCGCGCGGCAGCGTGCAAGAAGCGATCGACACCGCCGTGTTCTTCCAGAGCGAGGGCCGACGCCTGTACGGACAAACCGTGCCCAGTGAGCTCGCCGAAAAGGAGCTGTTCACGTATCGGCGGCCCCTCGGCGTGGTGGGTGTGATCACCGCCGGCAACTTTCCGCTGGCCGTACCGTCCTGGAAAATCATCCCCGCGCTGCTCTGTGGCAACGCCGTGGTGTGGAAGCCGTCGGACGACGCGCCGGGCACCGCAGCCCTGTTTTTCGAGGCTTGGCGACGCGCCGGGCTGCCCGCAGGCGTGCTCAGTCTGGTGCACGGCGGCGGCAAGGACCAGGCTGGCCAATTCTTGATCGACCAGGTCGAGGCGGGCACCATCAACAAGATCTCGTTCACCGGCTCGACTGCGGTGGGGCGTCAAATCGGCGAGGTGTGCGGGCGCAATTTGCAACAGCCTTCGCTCGAGCTCGGCGGCAAGAACCCGCTCGTGATTTTGGCTGATGCAGATTTGGACTTGGCGGTCGATGGTGCGCTGTGGGCGGCCTTCGGCACGGCCGGACAGCGTTGCACCAGCGTGGGCAACATCATCGTCGATCGCCGCGTGCTGCCCGCGGTGCGCGATAAGTTGCTGCGCCGCGCGCGTGCCCTGCGCATCGGCGACCCCGCAAGTCCCGAGGTCGACTACGGGCCGCTGATCAACGAACGCTTCATGGCGGCGTTCACCCGCCAGCGCGAAACAGGCATCGATGGCGGCGCGGAGCTCTTGCTCGATGGTCGGCGAATTTTGCCCGGCGACGAGCCCGAAGGCTTCACGGGCGACGCCACGCACGGGCTGTACGCCACGCCACGCATCTTCGACAAGGTGAAGATCGACATGCGCATCGCCCAAGAAGAGTGCTTCGGGCCGACCGTGAACCTGATCGAGGTCGACGGGATGGATGAAGCGATGGCGGTCGCGAACGGCACGCCTTACGGGTTATCGAGCGCGATCTACACGCGCGACGCGCGCTCCATGCTGCGCTTCAAGGAAGAGATCACGGCCGGCATGACCAGCATCAACAACTCGACCACGGGCGCGGAAGCGCATTTGCCCTTTGGTGGCAATGGCTGGTCGGGCAACGGCACGCGTGAAAGCGGCATTTGGGTGCTGGACGCGTATACGCGCTGGCAGGCCGTCAACGTGGACCTGTCGGGCAAATTGCAAAAGGCGCAGATCGACATCGCCGAAAGCCCGCTCCCGCTCAGTGAAGATCTGGAGGCGATTTTGCCTCCGCGGCGTTGACCGAGCTACTTGCCCGCGTCGCGCGCGTCGTCCACGGGCACGCGCCGCGGTTCGTCGTCTGGGATCGCCCAAGCGGGCTTGACCCAGCCGCCATCTGGGGCCGTGGTGGGGGCTGGCGCAGAAGCGGAAGCCACGGGCTTGCTCGCGGGCACGACCGATGGCGCGACCTCGTCGGCAACGGCGCGCGGCGTCGGGCTCGGCTTGACCGGGCTACTCGCAGCCGCGGACGGCTCTTCGCGAGCGGACGCGGCGTGCTCGGGCGCCTTGGCGTGCGCGCGCGGGGCCGCGGATTGTTGTGCGGGCGGGACGGCCGAGGGCAATGGGCGCAAGCGCGCGTCACTGCGCTTCATGAACACCCAACCGGCGGCGAGTCCAATCGCCAAAGCAATGCCAGCGACCGAAAACACGAGCCCCGCGCCGGAGCGCCGCCGGGGTGGCTCGGACGCGGCACCGGCCAGCAGCGCGGCGATCACTTCACTCTCGGCACGGCGGCTGATCGGCGCGCCGCCACGCGACGACGTGGGGCCGTCGTTCGCAAACAGCGTGGCCGCGCCGGGATCTGCCGACAGATTGCCCGTGGACAGTCGGATCTGCGAGCTCGATTCGAGAGCTTGCGGCGAAGACCGGGGATCCGAGCCCAAGGCATCGAGGCGCGTGCGCGCCTGCGAGTTGGGCGTGAGGTCGTTGGCGGCCGCGACCTCCGGTGAGGTCCATTGCAGCTCTCGGGCATCACCGCCCAGCACCTCGCGCAAGGCCTCGCTCAGCTCGCGCGCGGACTGGAAGCGCACCTCGGGATCCCGAGCCACCGCCCGCGCAAACCAGGCGTCGAAGCCGACCGGAACCGAGCTGATCTCGGACGGCACGGGGATGTCGCGAATACAGATCTGGAGCACGAGATCGCCCAAACCATCGCTGTAAAACGGGCGTTTGCCGGTCAAACACTCGAAGGCGATCACGCCCATGGCCCACAAGTCCGAGCGGTGATCGACGGTCTTGTTGCCCTGAGCTTGCTCGGGACTCATGTAGTACGGCGTGCCGAGGATCGACCCCGTGCGCGTGCGCGAGCCCTGTTCGCCCAGCGCGCCGACCGAAACTTTGGCCACGCCGAAGTCCAGCACCTTGGCGATTTCTTCGTCCTCGTTGCGGATCAGAAACACGTTTTCCGGTTTCAGATCGCGATGCACGATGTTCGCTTCGTGCGCGCGGGCCATGGCTCGCCCCACATGCGTAATGATGCGCGCGGTGTCGGCCGAGCTCAGCCGGCCGAGCCGGCGCAGGCGCTGCGCCAGGTTCTCGCCATCGAGCAGCTCCATGACGATGAAGGGCAGCTTGTCGTCCACGCCGTAGTCGAGGATTTGCACGACATGTGGACTGCGCAGCGTGGCCGCCGACTGCGCCTCGCGCATGAAGCGTCCGAGCGTTTCTTCGTCCGGCACGGCCTCGCGGTCGATCAATTTGACCGCCACGGGGGCCGCCAACACGAGGTGGTGCGCGCGCCAGATGGAGCCCATCCCGCCCGCGCCCAGCCGTTCGTCCAGCCGGTAGCGACCCACGAGCACGCGATCGCGAAGCAGGGCCGGGTCAACCATTTAGGGAGCGTCCGGACCATAGCGCTTGCCGCCAATGGACGCACCTCTTTCGGCTTCATCGCCTACCCGCACGGGTACAGAGCGCGCTAGGCTCGCGGGCCCATGGCTATCGAAGTCTGTGATTCGAGTGAGCTTGCCAAGCTTGCGGCAGAACGCATCGCCCAGGCGCTGAAACAGGCGATCTCCGGGGATTTCGCGGCGTCGCTGGCCTTGGCCGGTGGCACCACGCCGCGCGCAGCCTACGAAGCACTCGCGAAAATTCCGGGAATAGACTGGTCCAAGGTCAGCGTTTATTTCGGCGACGAGCGTGCAGTCGCCGCCAGCCATCCCGACAGCAATTTCGCAATGGCGAAGGCCGCGCTGTTCGATCGGGTGCCGCTACCTTCGGCCAACATTCACCGCATCGTCGCTGAAGATCCGGATCAGGACGCGGCCGCGCGCGCTTACGAAGCGGTATTGCCCGCGCGCATCTCGGTCATGGTGCTGGGCATCGGTGAAGATGGACACACGGCGTCACTGTTTCCTTACAGCCCGGCGCTGAACGAGCGCGTGCGGCGGGTGTTGCCCGTGATCGGACCGAAGCCTCCGCCACAGCGCTTGAGCATCACACCGCCCGTGATCGAAGCCGCGGAGCTGTGCATCGTGCTCGCGAGTGGCTCAGGCAAAGCCGAGCCCGTGCGGCGCGCGCTTTTGGATCCACTCGACATTCAGAAGACGCCTTCGGGTCTGGCGCGCAGCGGCTTGTGGCTCTTGGATCACGCCGCCGCCGCTTTGCTCGGCAAGCTCGCGTGATTTCACTCCGGTCGCGGACTTTGACAGCTTCGCGGCCGAGCGACCGAGTCAGCTATCGAAGCTTCGAGACAGGTGCAGCACCGCTTCCGCCGTGGCAGCGCCGTCCATCAACAGCGTGAGCTTGCGCAAGGGAACGCCCAGCGCCGTCAGCCGACTCAACGATTCGTCTTGTATGCGTTCGCGCGTGGCGCGACGCACGCCGCTTTCCAGCACTGCGTGCGCCGGGGTGCTCGGATCGAGCGCGCCGAGCTGTTCGAGCGCGCTCGCCTCGGCCTTGGAAAATAGCGGCGGAAGCAGCGAATTGACCACGATTTCCGCGATCGGCAAGCTCAGCTCGTTGCGCAACGCCGCGCACAGCTCGAGCGACTCGTTGGTCGGCATCTCTTCCGGCAGGGTGACGACAACCACGCCGCTGCGCTCAGGATCGCGGAACATCTGCCAAGCGCGTTCGGCATCGCTGCGCAGTACGCCCACCGGCGCGAGCTCCACGATCACCTGGGGCACGCGCAGCATATCGAGGCCGTGACCGGTGGCCGGTGCGTCGAACAAGACCACGTCGAAGCGGGGTCGCCCGTCTATTTCTTCCGTTGCGTGAAACCAAGCTTTGCCGAGCAGCGACCACTCTTTCATGCCCGGTGTGCCGCTCAAGAAGCCGGCCACGTATTTGTTGTCGAAGATCGCGTCGACCAGCATGCGATTTTTCAACTTCATCGTGCCGTACTCGCGCAGCGCGACTTCCGAGACCAGCTGCACGCCCCAAATGTTCGGTGCAAGCTGGCTGATTGCCGAGCCGAGCGGCGGAGCGCCGAGCAAGGTGGACAGCCGCTCTTTAGCGCCGCAGGCGGTCACCAGCACGCGCAGGCCGCGGGCCGAGAGCGAGCGCGCGAGCGCTGCCGTCACGGTCGTTTTGCCGACACCGCCTTTGCCGGTGATGAACAGAAAGCGCCGGGGCGCGAAGGCGGGCATCGAGAGCCCGCGGTTTTGTCCCGCCCCCGGGCTGCCGTCAAATTGCAACTGCTGCACCCGGTAGTCGCGGGCGTTTGGAGCGTGCTAGTGATTTGGCCATGGGAGGTTTCATGCGCTCGTGCACTACTCGCTTGACGCTCGCTTTGACTTTGACGACCGCGGCGTGGGCCTGCAAGTCACCGACTAAACCGGAGCCGCCGGCCGCCCTCAGCGCCAGCGCTTCTGCGCTCACCAGCGCTCCCGCCGGGGCCACCGCCAGCGCGATCGCGTCGGCCGCGTCGGCCGCGTCGGCCGCGTCGGCCGCGTCTGGCGCGCAGAGCTCGGCACAACTGCCCGAGGGTCCAGTGCTCGCCATCCAGGCCGGACAAGGCGTGGGTCCGATTCGGCTCGGCGCGACCGTTGCCACCATCGAGCGCCTGATGGCAGCGCCCTGTGAGGTGAAGACCGAAAGCGTGTGCCGCTACATCCGGCGCGCGGTCGAGTTCAAGCTCGACAAGAACGGCGTCACCGAACGCATCGTGGTGCATCGCCACGATCGTCCGGCGGGTCCGGACGCCAAGGGTGAACCGCAAGTGTACGGCTTCTTCAACGGCGGCATTCCGCCGGGAGCCGGCCTAGGCATGGTGCCCAAAGCGGTGCTGGAGATTCTCGGTAAGCCCCAAAGCTCCGAACGCGTCACCACGGCCAACGATTTCGACACCGTCGACCGCGACACTTATCCGGGCGGCATGGTGCTCGAGTACGACGAATACAAGAAGAGCGGCAAGGTGATGCTCGGCGGAGTGATCATCAGCAAGCCGAAGCCGTAGAGCGTACGCGCTGCACCGACTCGCCCCGTGATGACCGATTACGGTTACCACTAGGGTCGGGGTGCAGCGCGGCTCGATTCAGCTGTTCAACGCAGGCTCAGTTTGCCTTGACCGGAGCATCGGTGACCATTCGCCAAAAGCCACCGGCTTGGGCGGCGGTGTAAACGATGTTGTGATCGTTGTCACACACCACGCTGTTCGCGCCAGACTTCATTGGCTTTGGCAGCCCCGGCGTGTCGAGTGCCGACCACTTCGTCGGTGCACTGTAGGTTGCCGAGTAGACGAATTCGTTGCCGTCGGGAGGCTGGAAGCCAACGACGGAGAAGAGACGATTACCGCAGCCGACGATGGCGTCCATATTTCCGAATGAGTTTGGAATCGTCGACCAATGCTCTCCGTCTTTGCTCGTCAGCACACCGAGCGCCGAAGTGAGCCAATACGAACCATCGGGAGCTTTGAAATAAGGCCCTTGGATGGCCGCCGCACCGCCCGTGTCGACCTTCTTCCAGGTCTTTCCAGCGTCACCCGTGAAGTACAGATCCCAGTACTCGAACAGCCAGCGCTTCTCGTCCAAGGGCATGAGGAAGGTGCCTTCACCCCATTGGTTCTGCAATGAGGTCGGGAAATCCTTCACGGCCCAGGTCTTTCCGCCGTCAGTCGTCTCGCCGAAGCACACAGGGGTATGGCCGCCCGTGCAATTGTCGTGGAAGTTAATCAACAGATGCAGGTGGTTGGTCGGGTCCATGCTCACGCGCGCCACGAACCCAGGCATGCCCTGGCCCTTGGGCAAGATATCGTCCCAGTCGACTCCGCCGTTCGTCGACTTCCACAAGCCCGCCGGACCGTAACCGGTGATGACGTACAGAGTGTTTGGAGCAGCCGGGTCGAGCACTGCGCTCCAGATTTTGCCTTGATCGAGCTGGCTGCCGTTGCGGCCGGTGTTGATCTTCTTCCAAGACGAGCCGCAATCAGTCGACTTGAAGATGCCGTTTGCCGACGTCGTGACGTACACGGTGCCCGAGTTGTTCGGATCCACCAAGCCCATCAGCGCCCCTTCATAGGGCGGATCTTTGATCATGCCCGAGGGGGTAATCTCTTCCCACTGCCCAACTTTGGCGAGCCCATCGCACTTGCCAACGACGTGCGGTGGAAGGGTCGCGGCGCCGGCCGCGCCCGCCGAGCCCGAGCCCGAACCTGCCGTGCCCGAGCCTGCCGCGCCGGAGCCAGAGCGACCCCCGCTACCGCTCGCAGCGCCTGATGAGCCACCGCTGGACGATGCGCCAGCGCTGCTCGGGCCAGCTCCCGCCGTCCCAGCACCAGCACCAGCACTACTCGAGCCGGCACCCGCCGTCGCTGCACCAGCACCAGCGCTACTCGACCCAGCACCCGCCGTCGCTGCACCAGCACCGGCGCTACTCGAGCCGGCACCAGCGGAACCGAGGCCGCCGGCGATGTCGTGACTTGCAGCGCTTCCGCAAGCCGACAAAAAGATGCTCAATAAAACAGGTGCACGCATAGAGAAAACCCTCGAGTGATGCTGGGCGAGCAGGCTAGCCCGGATTCGACGCCGGGCAAGTCGCGCTAATGCAGCCAGTCAGTTGGCAACTCGCGCCAATGCAGCCAGCCAGTTGTATTCCGAGCACAACGGCGACTGCTGGCGAGCCCTTTAGGGGTGCCCCGTCCTACTTGCTCGCACTGATGTCCTCGCACGCCCACACATCAAAATGCAGTGTCGGCTTCTTCTTCGCGTAATGCTGTGAAAACGCAGAGCGAAACGCGTCACTGAACAATGGCTTACGCCCGACCAACTCCGGATACAGATCCGCAAAGGAGCTCGGTAACGCGAATGGTTGTTGATCCTTCGGAATCAACCAAACGCCCGTCGCGCAATCATTCATCGCGGCAACCGTCGCTGCTGGGATGGATATGCCATCCATGCTCATGTCGCTGAGAGCCACTTCGTCCACCAACAGGCCGTTGCTGGCAAAAACCAGCTCGGGACGAAGATATGTCACGCGCTCCACGGCTTCTCCATAGCCCATCGCGATGCGGCGTGTTGGGTAGCGGCTCAGCACCGAACGCAGCTCGTCCTTGGCAGCCAGCACATCACGCCAAAAGAAACACGGCGCTGCTACCTCTCGCATCCCGCTGACACCTCGCACCACGACGACGAGCGCGAGACACGCGTAGAGGTAGCGAACCAACCAGGGTTTAGCCTTGGCGAAGTCGCGACTGCTCGCCAAATACAGCTCGGCGTAAAGGAAGGCCACGACGGGAATGAACGGCAAAATATGGTGCGACCCGGCGCCGATCCGGCGCGAGGCCAACACCGCGACCGCTATACATGGCAGCAAGACGAGTAAGACCAGGCGATTGTTTCGGAACCAAGCCACGATCCCCGGGTCACGCCAGGGGCGTGGTCCCACAATCAAGATCAGCGGAGCTGCCAGAACCGGCAGGGTCCGCAGCGTGGAAATCAGATCATGGCTCGCGGAAGGATGTCCGGTGGCGCTCCTCAGCCAACTCAAATACTGAATCAGGGACACGTTGGGCGCCAAAAACGGCAGCCCCGCCGCAGCGAGCGTGGCTAGCCCCACGACCACCGACAAGCGAAAGCCCCGGCGCGTGAGGAAGATCGCGAACAGCGGCAGCACGTAAATGAACGCGCTTGCCTTGGCATCCACGATGAACGCGGTACCGAGCGCGAGCGCG
>Ga0247773_1000049_pt1 | contig 51291 bp, 45 predicted proteins | sample UWRJL092311B6_FD_179934 | JGI IMG/M metagenome (GOLD analysis project Ga0247773, IMG submission 179934) | Plant litter microbial communities from Arlington Agricultural Research Station in Wisconsin, United States - UWRJ-L092-311B-6 | ecosystem: Environmental > Terrestrial > Plant litter >... | reverse complement strand
GGCATCCACCGTCTCCACGTTCGCGATCCCGCCGCGCTCCGAGACCAGCACCAGCGACCTCCCATCCGGGAGCCACGCCGCGTCGTACCGGCTCGCCCCATCCTCCCCGGCGACGGGTGCGACGGTGCCGGTGGCGGCATCCACCAGCACCACGCGCCACCGCTCGCCCTCCTGCACCGACACCGCGATCCGCCGCCCATCCGGCGAGAAGCGCGGGCGGTAGTAGACGACGTTCGGCCGCGCCTGGACCAGCGTCCGCACCGCGCCGCTCGCCAGGTCCACCGTCACCAGGCTGCACACGCCGCCCAGGCACTGCACCGCCGCGGCGCCGCGGCCGTCCGGCGCCGGATCGGGCCAGCGCACCGACGCGCCGCGGGTGATGCGGCGCGTGGTCCTGGCCTTCCAGTCCCAGAGAAAGAGGTCGGGCCGCACGGCGCCATCGCCCAGCGGCTCGTTGCGCGTGACCAGGATCGAGCCGCCGTCGGGCATGAAGCGCGGCGAATCGTGCGCGCGGCCGTTCACGGGGTAGAGCGTGGCCAGCGCGCGCCTGGCGGGATGACGGGAGGGGACGTCCGGCACGTCCTCGGGATCCCGCGCCAGCAGCGCCCGGTTCGCGCGGCCCAGCGCCGCCGTGTCGATGCGCGCGTCCGCCGTGCTCCACACCACCACGCGCGAGGCCGAGGGCACGGCGCCGCGCAGCGCCACGGCGAGGTTCTTCCCGTCGCGCGAGACGGCGGGGTCGCCGGTGCTCCAGTTCAGCCGCTGCACCGTGTCGCCCACCGCGAGCCCGGCGGCGCGAAGCTCGTTGCGCGCCGCCAGCGCGCGCTCCGTCACGTCCACCGTGAAGCGGCCGTACAGCTCCGCCGGGTTGGCGCCGTAGACGCCCGCGAACGCCGCGTCGAAGCCGCGGTCGCGCCGCGCGCTCATCCGTCGCCACAGGCTGGGCAGGCTCTGCTCGCCGCGTTGCGCCACCAGCCACTCCAGGAACGCCGACCCCGCCAGGTACGCCATCGCCCCGCCGAAGTACCCGCCGCGCCCGCTCAGCTGGTCATAGGCCGGCAGCTTCCCCTCCAGCGCCCACTGGCGCAGCACGGCCGCGCGGATGGCGCTGTACGGCCGCCCGCTCCCGGTCAGCTTCCCCTCCACGTAGGTGGCGTACCCCTCCGTCACCCACCGGGGCGCCCGCGCGGCCACGGGCCCCAGCTTCACCGGGGAGATGCGCACCAGCAGCCGCTGCCGCGGATTGCGCGGCGGCCGCGTCATGTGCGCGATGTGCGCGAACTCGTGCACCACCAGCTGCTCCGCCGGGTCGCGCGTGTTGCCGATCGCCGAGCGCGGGTCGGCCGGCGTGGGCCAGAGCGCGATGGTCGGCTCGTCCAGGAACGGGTACGCGAACCCGTTCGCCTGCGCGGCCGGGTCCTCCACCACCACGGTGACGCGCTTGGACGGCGCGAAGCCGACCACGGCGGCCACCTCGCCGTGGATCGCCTCCAGCCGGGGCACCAGGTCCAGCGTCCACGCCTCCATCTCCACCGGATAGTGCACGGCGAAGTGCGCCGTCTTCACCGTCCGCCATGGCAGGTGCGGGCGCGTGGCCACCTGCGCCGCGAGCGCTGGGGCGCCAAACGCCATGGCCGCGACGGCCAGCAGCGCGGCGAAAAACGAGGTCCGTCTCACGGAATCAGCCGTTCGGGGTTGGGAGCGGTCGGGCGTACAGCATCGTCCTCCCACGCCCCTCACGCAACCGCCGGCCCACGCCGCACCCAGGCGACGGCGCTGGACCCATCGTCCCACCGGCGGCAGAACATGGACGAAATTGACGGAGTACGAACGGAACGGTAGCTTCCACCCTCATCGTCCCCATTCCGCCGCAACGATGCCGAGGTGCCGAGATGGCGATCCACACCACGGAGATCCACGACCTCGAGGCGCAGGTCGAGGAAGCCGCCTCGCTCACGGAAGCGCTCGCGCGAGAGCACTTCGGCAGCGCCGCATACCTGCGCAGAGCGGTGCATGAGGGTCGCGAGACGGGAGAAGAGCGCCCCATATCCGAGGTGCACTGCTGCTTCGCCGACTGGGAAACGAACTTCGATCGGCTCACGACTCTTCACGACAGGTTCATGCACGCGTGCGTGCGGGTGTTGCCGCGTGAAGTCCTTGCCCATGCCATCCTCAGCTCCGTCCCGAGCGATGCCGATTGATCCACAGGACTTCGATCATGCGGCCCAGAGACTCGATCGAATGCGGCCGCCGCTGGTATCGGATGAAGTCTGCGCGCGCACCATGCTCAACCGCATGTACCACGCGGCCTATCTCGAAACACGGCAAGCGTTGCGAACACACCTCGGCAACCCGGCGTTCGACGTGAGTCACGCGGCGTTGGCGGGAAGCCTCTCTGGCGCGACCGATCCCGACGTGCGCGCATTGGGCTGGCGGCTGGATGCGTTGCGATCGGCGCGAGAAGATTCGGATTACAAGCCGCGCGTGAACATCCCAAGGGCTGTCGCCGCACTCCATTTGGTGAACGCGCGGTTCATCCTCGACAATGCCGGAAAGCTCGCCGGCCGCTTCCCGCGTGTTCGCAGACGCTGAATCCTATTGCGGCTGAGGGAACATGCTGAATCGTGGACAGAGCCGATTGGAGGCGAGATGGCGATCGACGCGACGGAAGCTCCGACGCTGGCCGAGAAGATCGACGATGCGGCGATCGCCACCGAGGCGATCGCGCGTGAGTTCTTCGGTCCTGCCGCGTACCCCCGCAGAGGCGGCGAAGTCGATCGAGAGACGGGTAAACGCGAGGCTTTGTTCGAGGTGCACTACTGCTTCGAAGATCCGGAGCATGGATTCGACCGGCTGGTTACCTGCACCAGGCATTCAGGGATGCGTTCATCCGGGCCGTAACGCCGGAGATCCTCTCGAACGTCGTCCTCACGGCGATTCCCACAGATGACGATCCGGCCCGAAACGCGTCTTGACGCCGCGGCCGCACTCGACAGGCTTTCGACCGCAATCCGGCTCTGGCTCTCGCGCTGATCCAGGCGCCCGATGCGGTCGTGAAAGCCGTGGGCGCACGGCTGCAGGCGTTGCGGAGGTTGCGCGAACAGGCCGATTACCGCCTGACCACTCGATGACCAGAGCTGCCACCGAGGTTCAGCTCGAAACCGCCCGCTACGTTCTGGAAAACGTCGGCCGGCTCGTTGGCCGATTCCCGCGGGTCCGCAGTCGCTGAGTGCTGAACACGAACGCCCGAGGTGCGAGATGGCGATCCAGTCCACCGAAGCTCCGACCCTGGCCGCGACGCTCGATGATGCGGCGATCGTGACCGAAGCACTCGCCCGTGCGCTCTTCGGCCCCGCCGCATCCTTGCGACGGGCCATCCACGAGAACCACGAAACGGGTGAGGAACAGGGGGTGTTCGAGGTGCACCCTTGCGTGCCCGATCCCGAAGCCGGCTTCGGTCGCATCGCCGCGTTGCACAACACGTTCATGGATGCCTTCGCGGAAGCCACGAGCCCCGACATCCTCCACCGGATCATCGTGAAACCGGTGGGGAGCGATGCCGATTGATCCCGGGGATCTTTACGTGGCGGCGTCGGATCTGAACCAGATGAAGCCGCCGCTGGTGTCGGATGAGGTTTGCGGGCGCACCATGGTGAACCGGATGTACTACGCCGCATATCTCGCCACGCGCGATGCCGTGAGGACCCAGCTTCAGGACGCCCGGTTCAAGGTCACGCACACGGCACACGCCGAGACGCTGGCCCGTTCGAGTGACCCGGACGTTCGTAAGCTCGGCTCCCGCCTCGTGGCTCTGAAAGCGTCGCGCGAAGAAGCGGACTACGAGCCTCAGGCCCTGATCACCCGGTTCGATGCCGGCCTTCAGTTGCTGGACGCGCGGTTCGTTCTGGACGACGTGAGACGGTTGAAGCAGCGTTTTCCGCGCATCCCGCGGCGTTGACAGGGTCCGCTGCTCGGGCCGGATGCCCTCCGTCCTGCTGGAGATTGCCGGGGCCGGGTGCTACGATTCCCTCACGCACCTCGATCCTCGACGGGAGACGAACCATCACCTGCCTCACCTTTCGCGGGCTCGCGCTCGCCTGCTCCGCCCCCGCCGCGCTGGCGGCGTGCGCGCCACCGTCCGTGTCGCCCACGCGAGCGACTGGACCGGGGATCGCCGCCGCCGCGCCCGCCGGCTCCGCGACGTCGCCGCGGCTGGCGGGGCTCGAGGCGGAGATTCGCGCGATCATCCGGCGGCACGCGGGCGACACGGCGGAGGTGTCGGTGGCGTTCCGCGACCTGCGCACGGGCGATTCGCTGCTGGTGGACGCGCACCGGCCGCTGCACGCGGCCAGCACCATGAAGGTGCCGGTGATGATGGAGCTGTTCCGCCGCGCCGACGCGGGCGAGCTGCGGCTCGGCGACTCGGTGACGGTGCGCAACACCTTCGTCAGCATCGCCGACGGGAGCACGTACGCGCTGGACCCGGCGGAGGACTCGGACAGCGTGCTCTATGGACGGCTCGGCCAGCGCGTGGCGATCGGCGAGCTGATCGAGCGGATGATCACGCGCAGCAGCAACCTGGCCACGAACCAGCTGATCGCGCTGGCCGATCCCCGCCGCATCGAGCGGACGATGGCGGAGATCGGCGCCGGCGAGATGCACGTGCTGCGTGGCGTGGAAGACGGGCCCGCGTACCGCGCGGGGATGAACAACACCGCGACCGCGTACGCGCTGATGCGGGTGATGGGCGCGGTCGCCGGCGGGCGGGTGGCCTCGCCCGAATCCAGCCGGCGGATGGCGGAGATCCTGGGGCGGCAGGAGTTCACGGAGATGATCCCCGCCGGCGTGCCGCCGGGAACGCGCACCGCGAACAAGACGGGGTCGATCACCCGCATCGCCCACGACGCGGCGATCGTGTATCCGCCCGGCCGCGAGCCGTACGTGCTGGTGGTGATGACCCGCGGCTTCGCCTCCCCCGGCTCGGCGGCGCCGGCCGGGCGAGAGATCTCGGCGGCGGTGTGGCGGGCCGTCACCGCCGCGCGATAGATGGCCGAAGGGAACCTGGGAGCACCTCCGGACGTAGCAGGAAGATCCCAAGCTCCTGCCGGGACGCCGCTTGCGCGCGCCGGCGCACCCTCATCCCACCCCCGCGCACGTCCAGGAGTACGCATGAAGTCGAGATGGTCCGCCCTCCTCCTCCTCGCCGCCGCGCTGCTGCTGGCGAACCCGCTGTCGGCGCAGATCTTCGGCGGCCGCGTGATCGACAAGAAGAGCGGCCAGCCGCTGAAGGATGCGCGGGTGGAGATGCTGAACGACAACAACCGCGTGGTGGCGCGCGCCAGCAGCGATGGTGACGGCTTCGTGTCGTTCGAGCTGCGCCAGCCGGGCACCTACCGCGTCCGCACCAGCCGCGAGGGGTACACCACCCACACCTCGCAGGGGTTGTCGATCGATCTTCGCCAGACGGTGCAGGTGGACATCCCGCTCACCCTGGTGGGCGAGGGCGAGGTGACCATCGACACACTGTCGGTGATCGGGCGCGCGCAGCCGCGGCGGTTGAGCGAGCTGGACCGCGAGGGCTTCTACGACCGCGAGCGCACCGGCTTCGGCAAGTTCATCACCGCCGAGGACATCTCGCAGCGGATGGCGATCCAGACCACCGAGATCTTCCGCACGGTGCCGGGGATGGCGCTGGTGCCGCTGGGCCAGTCGCGCTACCGGCTGTCGGTGACGCGCGGCGGCGACAACTGCTCGCCGTCCATCGTGCTCGACAACATGCCGATGACCACCTCGGACGACCTGGACGACCTGGTGAAGCCGCAGGACATCGCCGGCGTGGAGGTGTACCGCGGCGCCAGCGAGGTTCCCGGGCGTTTCATGGGCAACCGCAACAACTGCGGCCTGGTGGTGATCTGGACCAAGCGCGGCCAGCAGAACAACTGACCCGCGTCGCAACGGATCGATCACGGATACAGCGGAACGGCCGGCACCCCGGTGAGGTGCCGGCCGTCCGCGTTTCGATGTTCGACACCCGGACTGCGTAGCTGGCGGATCCGCCGATCGAGCCCCCACCGTCACCAGGCTTCAGCCACGCGTCACGCGGGAACGCTCGCCGTGACCAGGCGCACGGGGATGCCGCCGTTGCTGGTGCGGAAGCGCTCGTCGAAGGGGAGGCCGGCCTGGCCCTCCAGCTTCCGGTCCGCCGAGAGGAGACCGAGCGTCCACCCCGGCGCCTTCGCCCGGGCCGTCTTCCCCACGGCGGCGTACAGGCTGCGGAGCGCGTCCGTCTCGCCGACACGGACGCCATAGGGCGGGTTGGCGATGATGAGCCCCGGCCCCGCCGGCGGCTCGATCGCAGAGACGGCGCGCACGTCGAAGCTCGCATCGTCCGTCACGCCGGCGCGTTCGGCGTTGGCGCGCGCCGCCTCGATCGCGCCCGCATCGCGGTCCGAGCCGAGGATCGGCACGGGAGAAGATGCGAGGATTCCCTCGCGCGCCTCGTCCACCACGCGCCGCCAGCCGTCCGCGTCGTGCCCGGGCCAGGCGGTGAAGGCGAAGGCACGCGGCGCGCGATCGGCGGCGGAGAGGCCGGGCGCGATCTTGCGGGCGATCAGCGCCGCCTCGATGGGAATCGTCCCCGAGCCGCACATGGGGTCCAGCAGCGGCGTGACGCCGCGCCAGCCGGCGCCGTGCAGCATGGCGGCGGCCAGCGTTTCGCGGAGCGGCGCGCGGGCCAGCGCCTGCCGGTAGCCGCGGAAATGCAGGAGCGCGCCCGAGGTGTCGGCGCTCAGGGTGAACTCGTCGCGGACCACGCGGACGATGAAAAGCTGTTCATCCCCCGCCTCCACGTCTTCGTCCTCCGCGCCCTTCACCGCCTCGGCCGCGCCCAGGCCGCCCACGCGGTCGTCGATGAAGTTGAGGAGGCGCTCGGCGATGGCGCCTTCATGGTAGAGCTTGCTCTTCTTGCTGGTCACGCGCAGCCGCACCCGCCGCCCGCGCGTGACCCACCGCTCCCACGGCACCTTCTTGCCGTGCCGCTCCAGCTCGATGAACGAGCGCGCGCGGAAGGTGGCGATGCGCACCACCACGCGGCTGGCGGTGCGCAGCCACAGGTTGGCGCGGTGCACGTCGGCCATCGTGCCCTCCCACGCCACGCCGCCCGGCTCCGGCGCCGCGGCGATCCCCAGCGCCCGCAGCTCCGCCGCGCAGAGCGCCTCCAGCCCGGGCGCGGTGATGGCGAAGATCGGCAGGTGGTCGGGCATCGGCTCGGGCTCCAGGTGACGAACGGCTCGGGGCGGAGTAGGATACCGGGGCGCGGCATCGCGGACAACCGTGGGCGGAAGATGGACGCGCGGAGATCCGCCGTTCCCCCGGCATCTCCCGTCCCCGGCCCGCGCTTCGTCCGGGCACGATGCGCCGCGCGCCGGGCAGGGTGGAAGCCCCAGCGCCACAGGGACTTGGGCCGCGGGATCCGCCCCAACGTTTCGGCCGCCTCGGCGGTATTGATCCACAGCGACACGCCGGCCGCGCGAGACGGGCATCATCCGGATCGCGGCGGCGGCGTCCGGAGACGATGAAACCGACGTCGACCGATATGCGAGTCCAACGCCTTCTCACGATCGTCGCCGCGCTGCTGCTGGCCTCCGGGCCGGTGGCGGCGCGGGCGCAGGACGGCGGCGGCCAGCCGGGGCTGGAGGTGCTGCGCGAGTCCGAGCAGCGCCCGCTGGAGCAGCTGATGGCCGTGCGCGACCAGCTGCAGCTGAGCGATGGGCAGGTCACGCGGCTGCGCGCGATCGTCATGCGGCTGGAGGCCACCAATCGCCCGCTCCGCCGGCAGCTGCTGGCGCGGTACCAGGAGATCCGCGAGCGGCGCCGGCAGGAGCTGGAGCGGATGACGCCCGCCCAGCGCGACGCCGAGCTGCGCCGCGTCCGCGAAACGGGCCGGCCGCCGGTACCGCCGGAGCTGCGTCCGCTGGTGATGCAGATCCGCGGCAACGTGCGCGTGGCGGTGCGGGAGGCCGGCGCCGTGCTCACCCCCGCGCAGCGCCGGCGCGTTCGGCAGATGATGCGCGAGCGCGCGGGCGAGCGCCGCGAGCGTGGCATGGGCCCGCGCGGGCGCTGGGGCGGCGGCCGCCCGCGGGGCGAACGCCCGTGACGGGTGCCCAGCGGGGCGCCGTGGTGCCGCTGGTGCCACGCGGCGCGGCGGAGGCGGCGCCGGACGACGATGCGGCGCTGGCCGAGCGCGTCCGCGCGGGAGACGCGGCGGCGTTCGACGGGCTGGTGAACCGCTACATGAAGCGCGCGTTCGCCGTGGCGTACCGGGTGATGGGGCAGAAGGAAGATGCCGAGGACCTGGTGCAGGAGGCGTTCATGGCCGTCCTGCAGCGGATCGACAGCTTCGAGGCGGGACGGCCGTTCGCGCCGTGGTTCTTCCGCATCCTGGTGAACCGCGGGCTCAACGCGCGGAAGAGCCGGTCGCTGCGCACGGTGGAGGCGATCCCCGAGGCTACCGCCGCCAGCGGCCCCAGCCCCGAGCGCGAGGCCGAGCGCGGCGAGCTGCGCGGACGGCTGCGCAGCGCCATGGACACGCTTCCGGAACGGCAGCGGGTGATCGTGGAGTTGTTCGAGCTGGAGGGGTTCGCCGGGCCCGAGATCGCCCAGATCCTGGAGATCAGCGACGCCACGGTGCGCTGGCACCTCCACGAAGCGCGCAAGACGCTGAAGAAGGCGCTCGCGCCGTATGAAAGGAGTGCATGATGGAATCGTTCCCCGATCGAGATCCCCGGCTCGGCGCCGCCCTGCGCGATGCGTACGGCGAGGTGCCCGAGATCGACTTCGCCGCGCTGCGCGGCCGCATCACCGCGCAGGCCGAGCTCCCGCTGGCGCGCGCCGGCAAATCGCAGCCGCGCGGGTGGCGGCCGCTGCGCGCGCTGGTGCCGCTCGCCGCCGCGGCGGGGATCGCCGGCGCCGCCTTCACGCTCACGCGTCCGGCTCCCCCGGCGGTGCCCACCGTGGCCGACCGCCAGCAGGTGGAGCAGATCCTGAACGCCACCACCCCCGATCTCGCCGAGCTGGTGGCGCCGCAGGGCGACGAGCTGCTCACCGCGCTCGGCTCCTGAGCGTCAGCGGCGGACACACGAATCGACGAGCCCCCGCGGAATCGCTCCGCGGGGGCTCGTTCGCATCCCGCCCATCCCTCGCTCGACGGCATTCGCTCGTCACGCCGTCAACCGGACGGCCCGGCCGGGCGATCGATTCCGCCGGCGCGGCGTTCCCGGCCGCCGCTCAGAGCTTGGAGAACTCCAGCGGCTTGGGGGGCGACTCGCGCGCGGGAACGGCCAGGAGAAAGTGCAGCGCGCGGCGCAGGCGGCGGGCCCAGGCGCGCTCGTTGTGCTGCCCGCCCATCTCCACGAAGAAGAGGAGGTCGTGGTTGGCGCGATAGCCCTTGCTCTCCAGCAGGTTCTTCATCCGCCGCACGTCGCCCACCTCCTGCGTTCCCTCGTTGGTCCCCACGTCCAGGTAGATGCGCCCGCCGGCGAACGGCCGCTCCTCCACGTAGCGGTAGATGCCGTGCGCGCCGAACCAGAAGGCCGCGCTCATCACCCCCGTGAAGCCGAAGATCTCGGGGTTGCGGAAGAAGGCGTACAGGCTGATCAGCCCGCCCATCGACGAGCCGGCGATCCCCGTGGTCTCGCGCTCGGGGCGCGTGCGGAAATCGCGGTCGATGATCGGCTTCACCGTCTGCACGATGAAATCGGCGTAGGCGTCGCCGCGGCCGCCCTGCTTGTGCGCCGGGTCGCGCCAGGGGCTGTACTCGTCCAGCCGCTCGGCGCCCATGTTGGGGATGGCGACCACGATCGCCTCCAGCCCCTCGGCGCTGGCGTCCTCCAGCGTCTGGTCCACCTCCCACGCCTCGCCGAAGCTGGTGGCGCGGTCGAACAGGTTCTGCCCGTCGTGCATGTAGATCACCGGGTAGCGGCGATCCCCGCGCGCGTACGAGGGCGGCAGGTACACCAGCAGGTCGCGCCGGTTGCCCAGCTGGGGGCTCTCCACGCCACGCATCACCTTCACCAGGCCCACCACGGTGTGGCCTTCCTCGGCCGTCATGGTGTAGTCCCGCCACCCCTCGGCCCCTGCTTCCATCGTCTCTTCGTCCGGCATGTTCCTCGTCAGCACCAGCGTACGAACGCCCGCGTGAGCTCGGCCGGGCGGGCGAACACCCACGCCGGCGAAAGCTCCCGGATCCTGTTCACGAACCGTTCCGCCTCACCCGCGCCCGTCTTGGGCCAGAGCACCGCCGCCGTGCGCATCCCCGCCGCGCGCCCGGCGCCCAGGTCCACCGGCGAATCGCCCACGTAGACCACGTCGGCCGGGTCGGCGCCCATCGCCTTCGCCGCGGCGAGCAGCCCCTCCGGCGCGGGCTTGGGGGATGACACGTCGTCATCCGTCACCACCACCTCCCACCTGCCCAGGTCGATCTCGCGCTCCGTCACCTCCCACGCGTGGCGCCCCTTGCCGGTGACGATGCCGAGCGGGTACCCGGCGGCACGGAGCGCGGCCAGCATCTCGCGCACGCCGTCGTACACCCCCTCGGCGAAGGCGCCGTGCAGCTCGGCGTAGTGCGCGCGGAAGGCCGCGTGGCAGGCGTCGCCCCGCTCGGCGCCCAGCCACTCGCGCAGGAAGCGGCGTTCGGACGCCGGGTGGTGCGCGGCGATCTCCTCCACCGTGGGGCGATGGCCCAGGAACGGCTCCAGCGCGCGGCCGTAGCTTTCCACGTACAGGTGGAAGGTGTCGATCAGGGTTCCGTCCAGGTCGAACAGGATCGCCCTGGGAGGCTGCGCCGGCGGCGCGGGATCGGTCATCGGCAACGCTTCGGGAGATGAGGGACGGAGGACAAGCTAGCCCCCCGCGGCGCGCCGGGGTAGCCGCCGCCTTGCCGGACCGGTGCGCCCCTCGCCATCGTTCCGCTCCATCACGCGCCCCACCCACGCTCCCCCGATCCAACGAATGCGCCCGATCCATCTCGCCGCCGCGTTCCTGGCGGCCGTTCCGCTCGCCGCCCGCGCGCAAGACACCGCGGCCGTGGCCGTGCACGCCGGCAGCCCCCTGGTGGACGCGCGCCGCGTGGCCATGCGCACCGACAGCTTCGAGATGCGCTGGGGTGGCGGCGAGACGGCGATGCTGGTGATCCGCACCGCCGCGCTGGGCGACACGGCGCTGCTGCGGGTGGAGCGGATCAGCGCCGGCCCCTCGGTGCTCAGCACCGACTCGTTCGCCGCGCGCCGGCCCACGCTGGAGCCGCTGTACGACGACGAGCAGCGGGCCTCGTCGCACCAGCACTTCACCTTCAACCACGGCCGCGTGTTCGGCAAGACGACCGGCGAGGGCGGAGACGCCAGGCCCGTGTCGGCCACGCTGGACCCGCCCGCCTTCTACCTCAACACCAGCGACCTGCTCCTGGCCTCGCTCCCGCTGGCGCAGGGGCGCGCGTTCGACGTGGCGCTCTGGGGCGCGGAGAAGGGCGCGTACACGCTGCACGCCCGCGTGGTCCGCGCGGAGACGGTGCCCACGCTGGAGGGCGGGCGGTGCGAGGCGTGGCGGGTGGAGACGCGCGGAGAGGGCGACGACAGCGTCTACTGGGTGGAGCGGCGATCGCAATCGCTCCTCGCCTACTCGTCGGGCGAGCTGCGGCTCACCATCGCGCGCCACGCCGCCTGCCGCGCGGACATCGACGCCCCGCGCGCCACCCGCTGAGCGCGCCCGCCTTCGCGGGGTGGACGGCCGCGTCGCACCCGCTCGGCCGCGGCCACGTCCGCGCGGAGCACGCCGCCTTCGCGGAGGGGTGCGCGCGCCTCTGGCTCCCCGCGGGCGCGTACGACGGCGCGGAGATCGTCGGTCCGGCGCGCCACGGGCACGGCATCCATCGGGCGTGGATGCGCACCCCGCTCGCGCCGGGATCGATCTCCGCCTTCTTCCTCTACCAGGGGGTGGAGGGCGGGAACGACGAGATCGACATCGAGCTCTTCAACGACGGCTCGCGGCGCATCCTCTTCACCACCTGGGCCGCGGGCGTGGAGACGAACACCGCCACCCACGAGCTTCCGTTCGACCCCGCGTCCGCCCTCCACCTTTACGAGATCGGCTGGCTTCCGGACGCCGTCCGCTTCGGCGTGGACGGGGTGATGATGCGGGAGTTCCGCACCGGCATCCCCCGCAGCGAGATGTGGGGGATGGCGAACGCCTGGTGGCCCGCCTGGCTCGACGGGCCGTTGCTGGATTCGTCCGTGGCGCTCGAGGTCCGCGGGATCGAGACGGTGCCGCGGAACGGCCGGTCCGCCGCGCTGAAACCCGGGGCGTGAGGACGGCGTAGGGGAGCGAGCCCACCCGGAGCCGTTCCCACACCTGCCCGATGTGACGATGAAGATCGCCGCCCTCGCGCTCGCCGCGCTGATCGCCCTCCCCGCGCACCATGTTGCCGCGCAGCGCCATCACGACACGCCCCGCATCCAGATCCACGACGACGAGGATGGCAGCGACGTGGTTCGCCCCGGCCAGCGCCACTCCGCGCGCGACACGCGGATCGCCATCACCACCACCAACGACGCGGCCTCGTTCGTACTGACGCGCAGCGTGGTGGCGCTGCAGCTCACCGACCGCATGCTGCGCCGCGTGGATGACGAGATGGAGCGCGACGCCCGCGACGAGAACCACGGCATCTTCGCGTCGATGATCGTCTCGGCCGTGCGCGGCACCGTGGGCAACATGCTGCGGCGCAGCCTGGAGGTGCCGATCGACGAGCTGCGCAGCGTGGACTACCGAGGCGGCCGCCTCGTCTTCGTCACCGAGGACGGCGACCAGATCTTCGAGAACGTGGAGATCGACGACACCGACGTGACCCGCAGCTTCTCCCCGCGCGACGCGCAGGCGTTCGTCCGCGAGTTCCGCGCGCTCAAGGCGGGCGCGCGCTGACGTCCGCGACCGCGATGCACACGCTGTACACCCTCGCCGCGGCGCTCGCCTGCGGCATCCTGTGGCTCCTCGGCGAGCTGCTGGGGGAGGTGATCGGCACGCTGCTGCTGGGCATCCTCACGCTCCCGTTCCTCCCGGTGCACTGGGCGATCGTGGGCGTGCTGGCCGGGCCCAGGAAGATCGCGTGGCTCCGCGGCTTCATCGCCCTTTCCCTGTTGTTCGCTCTGGGCGGGGTGATGGTGATCGCGACCGCCAACGAGGTGCCGCTCCCCACGTCGGGCGGGGTGATGCTGATCGGTGCCGTGCTCGGGCTGGTGGAGGTGGAGCGCGCGTGGAAAGAGGCGAAGGCGTTCCTCGCCCACCGCGCCCGGTCCTGAACGAGCGCAGGAGAGGTGGGACGAGACGCGGGGCAGCGGCATTCTCCAGCCGCTGCCCCGCGTCTCGTTGCGATGGATCCCGGCTGGATTCGCCGATCCGGCCGATGTCGTCGCCGCGACGCTACGACTTCAGCGTGCGATCGAAGAAGGCGACCAGCCGCCGCCACGAGTCCGTCGCCGCCGCCTCGTCGTACGATTGGCCCGACGGGTTGGCGAACGCGTGCGCGGCGCCTTCGTAGTAGTGGAAATCGACGTTCTTCCCCAGCGACTTGAGCTCGCGCTCCATGTGCCGCACGGTGTCGGCGGGGATGCCGGTGTCCGCCGTGCCGAAGAAGCCGATGAGCGGGTCGTCGAGCTTGCGGAGCTCGGCCGGGTCGGTCACGGGCTGGCCGTAGAACACGGCCGCCGCGTCGGTACGGTCGTGCAGCTGCAGCGCCATCTGCAGCGACATCCCGCCGCCGAAGCACCACCCGATCACGCCGACCCTGGCCGCGCGCCGCGCCCGCAGGAAGTCGCCCGCCGAGCGGAGGTTCTCGATCGCCACCGGGCGGTTCTGCATCACCCCCATCATCAGCCCGCGCGCCTCCTCGGGCGTGGTGGCCTGCGCGCCGTAGAGGTCGACCGCCAGCACGCGGTACCCCTCGCCGGCCAGGCGCCGCGCCATCATCCGCACGTTGTCGTTCAGCCCCCACCACTCGTGGATCATCACCACGCCCGGCAGCGCCGCGTTCGCGCCGCCGGCCGAGGGATACGCCATGTACCCGCGGACCGCCTTGCCGCCGACGGTGCCGTAGCTCACCTCCTCGCCCGTCACCGGCACCCGCGGCTCGGCCGTGGAGGCATTGGCGGTGGGCGTGTCGCCCCGGTGCTCGTGCGCCATGGCGGCCACGTGCGCGGTGTCGGCGTCGGGCGCGCCGCCATGACCGCTCGCGCAGCCGGCTGCGTACAGGATGGTGCCCAGCATCAGGACCTCGCGGCGCATGCTCTTTCCCATCGGTGAGGGTTCGTGATACGGACCACCGCAGATCACACGCCACGCGGCCACATCCGGCCGCTTGGCGTCGCCTGCCGGCCCGGCAGAATCCAGCCGCGACGAGATACGGCCGATCCCACGCTCACGGATCGCTGCAGTCGCGTTTGTAGCCGCAGTTGGGGCAGACGATCTTGCAGTTGTGATCGTACATCACTGTCCCGCACATCTCGCAAACGTGCTCGCGCGGAATCTCGCGCAGCTTGAACCGCGGCGGCGCGGGTGAGGACGATCGCACCGGCTCGTGCGCGGACGATGGTCCGGCCTCGCTCTCACCGCGAGAAGCCTCGCCCGGCTCCGGGGCACCAGGAATGGCGGCGGACCCGGCCGGGTCCGGCGTGCGGCGATGCGCGTTGATCCGCGCGCACCAGCTCGGATCGAAGTGGCTCAAATCAGCGCTTGGGTCCGGTGTTCGTCGGTGCGATCCGGCCGAAGAGAGGGGCTCACGCTCCCGCCCTTCATCCGGTCCCGCATCATCCTGGCGGCCTCATCGACAGCGATCAAGTCGCGGCATCGCGGCTACGGCGGCCCAGAGCCGCCGCGCGACTCCCACGCGAGCACCTCGGCGCGAGCCGACGAGCGGCGACCGCGGACCGGAGTCGCCCGAGCGACGGATCCCCATCGATGGTGCCGCCGAAGAGCACTGCAAGGCGGCGCTCGGTGGAGTGCATCGCGGAGCTGAAGATGGACAACAATGGACGAGCCGCCGTTCTTCGGGCATCGCGCGTCTTGCATCCACCGATAACGTAGTCCCATCTCGCTCCGCGCGCGAAACTCGCCCGGGCAACCAATCGCCCGATGACGCGGTTCGCGATGCCGGCGAACCGACGATACGCGAGCGAAGCGCAACGCTGAAGTTGGGGATCGGATACGAAGAAGAGCCGCGACGTCATGGAGGAGGTGAATCTCCCCCAGGCGCCGCGGCTCGATCGCTTGCGCGCCGCCGTGCTCCAAAGACGCTTGGAACGCGACCGCCGCCCGATCTAGCGGTCAGGGCAACCGCTTCTCGGGCGAGGGGTTCTCCTCCACCGATAGCTGGCTGCTGCTGAGCAGGTCCTCGATCCGCAGCACCACCATCTGATCGGGCCCGAGCGAGATCGAGCGGGTGCGGGTGTCACCCTCGGTGCCGATGCGGTGGATGTCGAACTGGATCCCCTGGAGCCGCTCCACCGGCGTGTTGCGGATGTTGAGCACCTGCGTCTGCCCCGTCACCACGGTGCCGAGCCGCAAGACGTTCCCCGCGCGCACCAGCGAGATCACCACGTCGGCGCGGTTGCGGTTGGTCACCCGCACCGCGACCGGCGGCGGCGGCGGCCGGGAGCCGGGCCTGGGCCCGCACCCCGCCCCGGCCACCATCATCACCACCAGCGCCATGCGCCCGAACGCACCCCGCATACACCCTCCTCCGTGAACGTGAGCGCGAAAAGGCGGGCGGCGCCCGGAAGAGCCGAAGCTCATCCGGACGCCGCCCGATTCAGACCGTTCGGAACCCGTCCGGCTCAGCAGCCGGGCGCCGAGCCCGCGCCACCGCGTGCCAGGCACTCCGTGAACGGAACCGGGAAGAACTGCGGCGAGGCATCACCCGTGCGCGGGTAATCCTTGAACGCGTTCAGCAGGCCGAAGCGGCGGTAGTCCAGCCAGCGGTACCCGCCCTCATACATGATCGAGTACCGGCGCTCGTACAGCAGCGCGGTGATGAAGGCCGCGTCGTTCGCCGGCTCGGCGAGCGGCGCAAGCCCGCCCGAGTTGGTGCGCACGTAGTTCAGGTCGATCATCGCGCCCGCCTTGTCACCCGTGAACCACCGGGTCTCGGCCCGCATGAGGATCAGGTCCTCGTTGCGGATGATCGGGATCGGCGACGCGGTGCCGCTGCTGCCGGTGAACTGCGAGCCATTCACGCGATACATCTTGTAGCGCAGGTTGCTGCTGATCCCCAGGCGGCTGACCGCCGCGCCGGTGGTGTCGACCTTCAGCAGGAAGCGCGCGTCGCGCGCGCCGCCGGGCTGCAGCTGCGCGTCGGTGCGCAGCGAGGGCTCGGCCACCTCGGGCGTGCCCGCGGCCAGGCCGTTGCTGATGTCACCCGCGCCGGTGCCGAACGTGTAGTACGTGCCGATGTTGAAGGTGGCACGCGTCGGCCCCGCCGGCGTGGTCACGAAGCTCTGCGCCACGTGCGTCGCCGCCGCCGGGTAGTCGCGCCGGAGGATGTCCAGGCGCGTGCGCAGCGCCCGGTTGTACTGCAGGAAGGTGGTGCTGGGGTTGGTGAACCCGGACATCCCCGACGGCGACGGGAAGGGGAACGACGTCCCGCCCGCCTGCAGGTGCGCCACCGCCTCGTCGAAGTACGAAGCGGCCTTGGTGTACAGCTCCGCCTGCGTCTTCATCGGCGCCGGCTCGGCGAGCGGGTCCTCGTTCACCGTGTCCGGGCCGTACTGGTGCAGCTCGGCGACGATGAGCATGTCGTTGCCCATCATGGTGTACACGAAGCCCCGGATGGCCTCCTTCTGGGCGTTGGTGTACTCGTTCGCGCCGACCTTCTCCAGCGCCTTCAGGATGATCTGTCCCTGGGCGATGGTGCCGTACGGGTTGTTGTAGTCGTGGTTCCCGGCGAAGCTCGACGGGTCGATGGAGCCGGTGACCAGCTCGGTGACGTACCGGGACTCGTTGGGGTCCAGGTAGTACACCTCGCGGCCGGTGATCCCGACGAGCCGCACGCGGCCCGCCGCGTCGCGCCGCGCGTTCTGGTACAGCCCCGCCGACGCCGCGTCGACCAGCGTGCGGTTGGGGTTGTTCACCAGGTCGGCGATGCTCGAGCGGTTGTAGTCCGGCACCGAGATGTCGCTGCACGCGCCCGCCGCGAGGGCGGTCGCGAGCACGGCCATCGTGGCGGCCCGGCGCTGCGTCTTGGAATTCATACGCATGTGCATCCTCAGAACACGAGGTTGAGGCCGAGCCAGAAGGTGCGGCTGGGCGGGAACGGAGTGACGTCCTGGTTACGGCCCGCGGCCACGTTCCCGAAGTTGCTGACCTCCGGATCGTACCCCGAGTAGTCGGTCCACGTCTTCAGGTTGCGCCCGGAGAGCTGCAGTTGCGCGCTGCTCACGCGGCGGCCCAGGAGGCGGGTCGGGACGTCGTACGAGAGCGACACCTCGCGCAGCTTCAGGAAGCCGCCGTCCTCCACGTACACCGGGAGGTTGTTCGGCGCGTTGAACCAGAAGAGGCGCTCCTCGCCCGACAGGCAGTTGGCGTCGCACTGCGAGAACGGCCGCGCTTCCTTCAGCGTGCCGTCGGCGTTGCGGGCCAGGTTGCTGGGGGCCGTGTAGTCCGGCGCGGTGCCGGCCCCGTCGAAGTAGTTGCGGGTCAGGTTCACCACCAGGCCGCCATGGCTCCAGTCGAAGAGCGAGCCCACCGTGAGGCGGCCGATCTTGATGTCGTTCTGGAAGCCCATCTGGAACGACGGCTCGCTCTCGCCGATCGCTTCCACGATCAGCGCGCCGTTGGCGTCACGCCCGTTGTTGGCGAACACCGTGGTCGGCGAGTAGCCCTCGCGGATGCGGTAGCTGCCGAACGAGTTGCCGAACGAGTTGCCCGCGCTGAACTCCGGCACCGGGAGGTGGGTGACCTTGGTGCGGTTGCGGGTGAAGGTCGTGTTGCTGGTCCAGCTGAACGAACCGCGCTCCACCGGCGTGCCCTGCAGCGAGATCTCCTGCCCCGAGCTGGCCATCTCGCCGCCGTTGAAGGTCTCGGAGACGTAGCCGGTGCTCTGCGCCAGGGTGCGGGTCAGCAGCAGGTTGGTGATGTTGCGGTGGTACGCGGTCACGGTCAGCTGCGCGCGCGAGCCGAACAGCGTCGCGTCGAAGCCGCCCTCGACCTCGGTCACCCGCTCCGGACGCAGCACGTCCGACGCGATGCCGCCGTTGATCGCCAGGTTGGGCTGCCCCTCGATGTTGGCCACCGAGAGCGGGGTGAAGCGCTGCCCGAAGAGCGGCTCGTTGCCGCTGGCGCCGTACGCGCCGCGCAGCTTGAGCTGGTCCACGAAGGCCAGCGAGTTCGGGAAGGTGAAGGCGGCCGCGGCCTTCGGGTAGTAGTAGTACTTGCTGTCGTCGGCGTTGTTGCTGCTGCGGTCGCCGCGCACGCTGCCGGTCAGCGAGAGCGACTCGTTGAAGAGCAGGAGCTCTTCCTGCACGTAGCCGCCCACGTCCTTGGTGCGCGAGCGCGAGCCGTTGGTGAACACGTTCGACGCCTGGTAGGGCAGCGGAAGCACGCCCAGCAGGCCGCGGCCGGTGACCTGCGACAGGTTGAGGTCACGGTCCTCGTACTGCGTGCCGATCGAGGTGGTGGCGCTGAACGAGCCCGACTCGGGCTTGTACGCGTGCACCAGGTTCACGTTCGAGTTCACGTTCAGGTTGTTGCCGCCACCCACCACGGCCACGCCCGGCCCAAGGGCCGGCGTGAACGGCTGGACCTGGATGGTGGGCGGGAAGTACAGCCGGTTCTGCTGGTTGAAGTAGTCGGCGCCGCCGGTCACCACCGCGCGCAGGGAGTGCGCGCCGCGGTTGAGCAGGTCGGCGTTCAGGGTCACCGACCCCACCAGGCGCCACACGTCTTCGTTGTTGTCCGCCAGCTCCGAGGTCTCCAGCGGGTTCGAATCCAGGAACGGGTTGCGCGGATACACGCCGTTCGTGGGCTCGTAGCTGAAGAAGCTGGGGGTGAACGAGATGGCGCTGACGTAGCTGGCGGCGCTGTTGTCGTTGCCGGTCACGCCCACCGCGCGGATCGAGTGCACCGCGGTGGTCGCCGCGGTCAGCCGCACGCGGCCGCCCAGCGTCTGGTTCAGCGACAGGTTCAGCGACTGCTTGAGGTACCCGGTGTTCGCGGCGATCCCCTGGTCGTCCAGGATCAGCCCCGAGGCGTAGTACTGGGTGTTCTCGCTGCCGCCGCTCACGCCCAGCGAGGTCTCGCGCTGCGGCGCCTTGCGGCCGAACACCTGGCGCTCCAGGTCGTACGTGGCCTTGGGCGAGCCGTCGGCGTTGAAGTAGGTCGGGGCATCGGCCGCCTTGATGTAGCCGAAGTCGATGGCCTCGTCGGCGGTCCAGGCGCGGGCGCCCAGCGTCCGCGAGATCTCGGCGTAGCCCACGCGCTGCCCGAACGAGAAGCGGGGCGCGCCCGAGCGGCCGCGCCGGGTGGTGATCACGATCACGCCCGCCGCCGCGCGCGAGCCGTAGATCGAGGCCGCCGAGGCGCCCTTCAGGATCTCGACGCTCTCGATGTCGTTGGGGTTGATGTCCGAGATGCGGTTGGCCAGCACGTCCTGGTTGCTGGAGAACGTGGTCGCCGCGGTCGAGGCGCGGGAGATCGCGTTCTGGCCGCCGGCGATGCTCACGTCGCTCATGATCACGCCGTCCACCACGTACAGCGGGGTGGCGTTGCCGGTGATCGACGTGGGCCCGCGCAGGCGGATCTGCACGCCGCCGCCGGGGGCGCCCGAGTTGGTGCGGATGGTGGCGCCGGCCACCTTCCCCTGCAGCGCGCGGTCCACCGTCTGCGCCGGGGCGTTGCCCACCAGCTGGCGGGCGCTCACCACGGCCACGTCGTGCGCCAGGTTCTCACGGCGCACGGCCGTGGCCTGGCCGGTCACCACCACCGTCTCCAGGCCGAGCGCGTCCGTCTCCAGGCGCACCGCGACCGTGTTCTGCCCGGCGGGAACGTTCACCTCGCGGGCGCGGTACGTGAGCGCCGACACCCGCAGCCGGGCGTCGCCCTGGCCCACGGGAATGCTGAAACGTCCCTGCGCGTCCGTGCGGACGCCCCGCGTGGTCCCCGAGAGGCTGACGGCCGCGCCGCCGATCCCCTCGCCGTTGGGACCCGTCACCGTGCCGGTGACCTCGCGCTGCTGCGCCGCCGCGGCATCTACGCCAAACGGGAGCGCGAGCGCGAGTAGCACCCACAACATCCTCTTCAACATGCGACCTCCAGCTGCTGGGTTGAGTGTCGATCCTGACTGCGGTAGGACAAGGGGGTAGGGTTCATCTCCGTGTGGGTGTTGGAGAATCATGCGGCGCGCGCGCCGCGGGGGTTGGGCTAGACAGGACGCCATTCGCCGGGAGACCCGGCGGGCGGCGGAGCTGGATGCGTGTTGAAACCGGGCGTGGCCGAGGAATGCCTCTGGAGCGGCTGCTGCGGAACGGTCGTGGCGGCCGGACGGCGCGCGGGAGACGCGCGGCGCATGGCCGAGGGGCACCTGCTGGGATGTTGGACGAGTGGTATCATACATCTTCCTTACATCTCCGTAAAGAGTCACCCTTCATCTCGCGTCTTTTGCGCAATGCCGGTGGAGGGCCGATCCGCTTGGCGTCTCCACGCGGATCGAGGGCCGCCTTGACCGCCGCCCGCGCGCGCCCGCATCGTGTCTCCACGACCGCCCGACCGTTCCCTTCACCGTCCGCGCACGATGACCCGCACCGCGTCGTCCCCCCCGTTCACGCCGGCAGATGGCGCGGAGCTCCGGCGTGCGCTGCGGGAGCTGGTGCGCCACTCGGCGCTGCGCGACCGCACGCGGGCGGCGGCGCGCGGCCTCACCACCGCTGGCGCGCACGTGCTGGAGGTGCTGGCCGAGCGTGGACCGCTGTCGCTGAACGCGCTCGCCGCCGAGCTGTTCGTGGACAAGAGCACCGCCAGCCGCACCGTGGGCCTGCTGGAGGACCACGGCCACCTGGTGCGCCGCGCCGACCCGGCGGATGGACGGGCGATCCGGGTGGAGCTGACCCCGGGCGGCCTCGCGCTGCACCGCGAGCTGCACGACGCGTCGGTGCGTGAGGCGGAGGCCGTGCTGGCGGAGCTCTCGGCCGGCGAGCGGGTGACCGGGGTGGCGTTCCTCCGCCGGCTGCTCGCTACCCCGCCACTCGACGCAGAGCGGGAAGGCGGAGCGGGTTGATTGCTGGGCGGGTCATGAGAAGGACGTCCGAGGTGGGGCGATCGTGACGTTGGGGCGCCGTAGTGCGAGGCGGACGCGGTGAGTTGCCGCCCCCGTGCGGTCAACGGCGACAACAGACAATTACACGCACGAGAAATGAAAACGAGGCGCAGGCGTTTGCCAGCACCTTGTGTCTTGGATTGATTGCGCTGCCGGTCGGCTTCATGGGTTCGAGAAGATCAAAGAGAGTCGGCGACCCTGGGGAATGCGCCCCCGTTCGCCTCGCTCGCCTGCGTTGAACAAGCTTATCTCCTTGGTGAACCACGAGGGCAGCGGAACGCCATCGAAACTTTCGTCACCGAACGGAGCTACTGTTCTCCCATAACTGATACCACTCGTAATTCGCTGTCTAGCACCACCACGCCCGCACCACCAAACATTGGCCTAATCGATTCAAATCTGATGCGGTAACCCTTTCTCGTCCGCTCGAAATGGGTGATCTCACGTGCCAGCGTATCACTTGCGCTCAGCACACGTACGGCTGCACGCACCACCAGGATGCTGTCCGCCCGTTTTGCGCAACACCCCTCCGCCGCACGCCGGGGCTGATGTTGGCCTGCGGTTGCAGTGCAACCACCAAGAACCAGGCCAAGACCAGCAATAATAAGGGCAGAGATCCGCTGCGAATGAGTAGCATCTAGGTTGTTGTGCACTCGCTCCGTCAATACCATGAAGGCAGGTGCGCGGGGTCAAACCACGCGTCACCGTACGCGTTGATTACCCATCTGTCTCCTTCCTTCCGCCACTCGACATAGATCGGGGAAGACGCAATGAGAGAAGGAGGCACGAATCTGTTTCCGCCAACCAGACGCCACTGATCCCCGGACCGCCCGACGATGTCGATCAGCATCCCGAGCTTCTGCCCCTCGGGCCTCATCTGGAACGACTCGAGCACTGGATCAACAGGGGGAGCCTCCTTCAAACTGAGCAGGACAGCCGTTTCTGCACTCGGAATCTCCCAGCGGTTCAGGAGTACCCCCCCATCTTTCAGGTATATGGTGTTTGTATAGGTCCAGATACCCGATGTGGGAAAGAACCGTCTCGTCAGGTCCTCCGCCCCATTGTCCCGAACCGCGCGGAGGAACTCGGTCATTCTCGCCCGAAGAGCCTGCTCCGGGTGGGCGGTTCGCTGGGCATGCGCAACGCTCCCCTCCGCACATGCCAGCAGCAACGACAGGAGCAGGACCTCAGGTCGGAAAACACGGTGAGCGTACGCTCGCATTTGCAACCCCGGATATCAGCGTTGGAAGCACGAAATCAATGAGCTGGATTCCTACATCTCGCCTGCATCCTATACACAAAACCGCGGCCCTCATGTCCCGTGGAATCGACGTCGCCCCATTTATGCGACCAATACGCGGTGACGAGATACCGGTTTGCAAAGATATGGAGCCCCTCATGCACAACCAAATTGCGGTCTCGGGGGATACGGCGAGACGGGTCCCCCATGAGGAAACTAGAGCTGAATGACAAGCCAGTTCCTGTTGGGCGGCCCTCGACGAGCATACCAGGCCCGTGACTCACATCACCATCCCAAATAACATAGCGTCCGGAATTCCGACCCTCTTTGTACCATTCGTCCAGGATGTCCCGCGTACTCTGGCAAATAGGGTGCGGACTGACGATCTCGTCGATCCGTGTCCGGATCATCGCCCATTCAGCTGGAGTGGGAGGACGTTCCGTACAAGCTTCAAGCCACTGGCAGGGGCACCCGAACGCGGTGCATTGGGTTCCGTAGAGCGTGCGAAGATCCTCGAAGAAGGAAGCCGGTGCCCCCCAATAGTCGCACTCCCAAGAGATATCGAAAATGATGGGATCTCCCTTATGGACGATATAATGGCCAACCGGATTTGTCCGTTTTACGCACGTAATCAGCCCCGATGGGTCACTCCCGTTCACCGGATCGTCGCCAGCGTACGCGTACAGGTTCAGCCCGCCGTCGATCCCGATCGGGTCCTGGCTGATGAAGCGCTGCATCTGCGGGTCGTACCAGCGGGCGCGGTTGTAGTACAGGCCGGCGTCGGCGTCCCACTCGCGGCCGGCGTGCCGCAGGCGATTGGAGAACGCCTCAACCACCGAGTCCGCCGCGCCGTAGGGCGCATACTTGTACTGGTTGGCCACGTTGCCGTACTGGTCGGTGATCGCCAGCACGCTCCCCTGCGGGTCGGTGTGGAACCAGTAAGGGATCCCGCCGTGGCGCAACGCGAACGGGGCGCCGCCACCTGGCACATATGTGTACTCCTCGAGGATCTGGCTGCCGTTGCCCACCTCGAGCAGCGGATCGTCACCCTGATATACGTAGTACCTGTACCCGCCGCTGCCGTTGCGCTGGATCCGACGGCCCATGCCGTCATAGCCATAGCTCGCCACCGTCGTCCCGTTCACCTGCACCGAGCTCAGTCTCCCAAGCGCGTCCCACGTGTAGCCGTAGGTGGGCGAGCCGGCCTTCGACCTGCCGGTCATGTTCCCTTCCATGTCGTACGACATCGTCCAGTCGTCGTACCCGTTCAGCCGGTTGTTCAGGCCGATCAGGGCGCCACGGTCGGTGGGGTTGTCCGTCAGGTCGTACGTGTAGATGCGCTGCGCGGTCTGGCTGAACTGCGCGTCGTTGGTGCAGACGTATCCCTGGTCTTCGATGAGCTGGCAGCTGGGGTGCGACGCGCTTCGCACCAGGTCGGTGTGGCTGGCCAGCCGCCCGTTGCCATCGTAGGTGAAGTCGCGGAACCCGCGGTTCTGGTTGCTGCTGCGCCGCGAGATCCTGTTCTCGCTGTCGTACGAGAAGCCAACCCCCGCGGCGGTATTCAGGTTGATGGCCGAGTAGCCGATCCGCGAAAGCTGGTGCGTGGATGTGTACCAGAGCGTGCCGACCTGCGTGTTGGGATAAGTGACCTGCCGGAGCGCACCCTCGCCGTTGTACGACAGTGACGTGGTGCGGCCGCTGAAGTCCCGGATCGAGCTGAGCATCCCCGTGGTGAGGTTCTGCCCGAAGCGTGACCACTCCCAGCTTCCGCCGTTCACGCGGTACTTGAGCGTATCCACCCCGCCCAGGGTGTTGTAGGCGTAGGCCACCTCGTACTTCATCGGCGTGCCCTGCATGTTCCGCAGGGTTACGGCGCGCGAGAGCCGCCCTTGCACGTCGTAGTGCAGCGTGTCCACGCTGAGCGCGTTCTGAACGGACAGCCAGGTGGGCGCGGTGTTCACCCCGGGCTGGTCGGGGCTGTACGCCCAGCGGGTGGTGTCGGTCCCCGCCACCATCATGGCCACCCGGTCGCGGGTGTCGTACCAGTATCCCACCGTCTGCCCCCGCCGGTCCGTGGACGATACCACGCGGCCGTAGCGGTCGTACACGGCGGTCCGGTGAGCGGGGTTGTCGTCGGGCCGGAACTCGGTTTCCACCCATCCCAGCTGGTTGCGCGTCCACCTGAACACCTGGTTTCGGGCATCCTTGACCGAGTCCAGCGCCGCCGCGCCGTAGTAATAGCGTGTCACACCCAGGCTGGGTGCGGTGGCGGTGGTGACACGGCCCAGGATGTCATAGGTGACCTGGCTCACGCTGTTGTCGGGCGCGGTAACCTGCGTGGCCCGGCCAAAGCTGTCCCACCCCGCGAAGGTAGTGGTGCGCGACCCGGGCTCGATCACCTGCCTGGTGTTCTGGAAACCCGTGGCTTCGTACACGACCGAAGCGGTGTGGTCGGCCGAGTCGCGCTGGGTGAGCATGCGCCCGCGCGAGTCGTACGTGTACCGCGTCGTTCCCTGTCCCTCCACGTGCACGCTGTCGACCACCCACGCGGTACCAGTGGAGTAGCAATACCGGGTCTCCGCGGTGTTTCCGGATTCGCGGGTCACCCGCCCCGTGAGGTCGTACTCGTATCCGACGCCGCCATCGGGGCCGGTCACGCCGGTGACCCTCGGGCCGTCGTAGCTGGCCGTGGTGGTGTTCCCCTTCGGATCGACGGTCGAGGTGACCTGGGCGTTCGCGTTGCGGGTGACGCTGGACACGTATCCGAGCGGGTCACGCACCTGGTCGGCGGCGCGCCAGCCGTCCAGGTGGAGCCGTGTCGTGTCGTTCCGGCTCCCGATCACCCAGGCATACACGGTGGCTGGTGATACGGCCGGTGCCGGCGAGACGCTGCTCGCGGCAGCGTTGACCGCCGGGAGCACCGATTTCTCGTACGAGACGATCCGTGTGGTGTCGCGCCACCCCGTGCTCCCCTGGGCACGATACGCTGGACCGATCACCGTCGCGAGCTTTCCGCTCGCGCTGTCGTACTGCAAGGCAATGGCGTTCCCTGCCCGGTCCGCATACCCGGTCAGCCGGTGCTGGGCGTCATACGTCGCGCCGCTGATCGCCGCGACGTTGTCGTAATCCGTGATCGTCGTGAGGTTCCCGCTCGAGTTGATGGTCACCGACGCGCCGGTGACACCCAACACGTTGAAGGAGGAGAACACCCCGCGTGCGGGATCGTACCCCAGGTAGATCTGCTTGCCGGCCGGGTCGGTGATCGCGCCCAGCTTCCCCACGATGCACCAGCTGCACACCTGGTCGTAGTACCAGTACGAGGTGACGTTCCCGAACCGGTCGGTGGCCCCCGTCATCTGGCCGGTGAGCGTGAAGGTGGTGGAGTCGCCCGCCAGTCCCTTCAGCACGTACCCGGTGCTCGTGCGCTTGAGGGTGGAGAACTCGCTCGGCGGCGCGTCGAAGCCGCAGGGCCCGGAGCCGCACCACGAATCGGCGGTGTAGAAAACGGCGGTTCCGTCCCCCGCGACCACCGTCACGCCCGAGGGATCCATCGCGCCGGTCGGGACGACGACCCGCATGTCGTTCGCGAGCGACCACCCCGCGCCGAAGGCCGAGGCCGACTCGTTCACCACGATCACCGGCACCGACACGGAATCGACCTGGGTAGAACTTCCATATTCTCGCGTCACCAGGGCCGTGTATCGATAGGTACCCGTCGCGAGCGAGGTCGCATCGAACCATGCCGGCACGCGGTTGGTCCCCGCGGCGCCGGTGTACCACACCTCCGTCTGCTGCGTGTGCAGCAAGGGCATGAACCCTCCCGCGGGATTCCTGACCTTCACCCCGATCCTGTTCGGAACCGGCCCGGTCCCGACGTTCACGTCCAGCTGGATCAGGGCCCTGGGTTTCGCGGCGGAGCTGTTGTAGACGAGCGACACGGAGCGGGGTGCGTCCAGGCTGGTGTAGGGCGCCGTGCTGTACCCCACCGTGGCATCGAAGCAGGCCATCGCGCACAGGCCGGGGCGGCGCACGCGCGGCTCGCCCACCACGCTCACGGGGGGCGCGAAGGTGAAGATGGCGCGGGCGGTGTCGGACACGTTCCCCGCCGAGTCACGCACCACCGCCTTGAACGTATCCGGCCCCAACGGCAGCGTCAGCGTCGCCGTGGCGGCCGCGGACGAGTAGCAGCCGAGATTGGGGGGAGGGGTGGGCGTGGTGCCGCTGACGGTGACGGGGACGTTGTTCAACCAGAACTGCGTGCTCGACGGGTTCAGCTTGTAGTCGTCGCACAGGTTCACCGTCACCCCGAGCGACGACGAACCGTAGCTCCCGGCAGCCGTGGCGATCTGCAACGTAGGCTTCACCGGGTCGGGCGTGGCGTACGTGTAGCTTGCGCCATAGGTCGCGCAGGAGAGCGGGTCGATGGTTTCGCACGCCTTCACCTCCAGCAGGTTGCTCCCCGGCACCAGGGCCACGTTGATCGTGAGCACGTGGTGCACGGCGCACGAGTTGTCTCCCTGTGTCCAGGCGGGAGTGGTGATCTGCGTTCCGCGGAGCCACACCTTGGTCGACAGATCACGAATCGACGCCGGGTCGCAGATGTGTGCCTTCACCTGCTGGTTGGCGCCGTAGAAGGTTTTTCCTTCCGGCTCGAACCAGACTTCGGGGTACTGCGCGAGCGCTGGCTTCGCGGCACACGCGAGGAGGGCGAGCAACAACCCGACGGATCGGAGCAGTTGTCTCGTGGATCTGCCGCTCATGAGGTTCTCCAGCCAGAGGACGACGGCGCCTGCGGCACGTCCTCGCCGCGAGCGATGCCCTGCAATCACCACGACCCTGGAAGAACGAACAAAATATTGCCCCTTTGGATCTTTGGTATGGATGATTCGTCTTCATCGTATTCATCCCACGGGCCAGGAAGATCCTTACCGGAGCGCGGCGTGTGCCGAACACGCGGGCTCCATCAACTCAACGTTCGAATGCGGTTGATTATGACGCGGAACGAAGGGCGCGCGGCATGACGTTCGGCACGGCGCCTCGCCGGGGTGGGGCGGCGATGAGGATGCGAGAGCGAAGCGCCGCGGCCTAGAGCAGCCCGCGGCGCTTCACGTCGAGGTAGCGGTTGACCACGTTCGGCACCGCGTCGGTCGGGTGCGAGTCGGCGATGAGGACGCCGGAGCGCTGCATCTGCGCGAGCGCGGCGGCGCGGGCCTGCAGCAGCTCCTCGGCGGCGGCGCGGCGGTAGACGTCGGCCTCGCCGTGCACGGAGAGCTGGGCGGTGGCTTCCAGGTCCGGGTTGCGGATGGCCACGGCGATCGGGAGGTGGCGCGACGCCGCCTTCCCCAGGTGCGCCACCAGCGCCGACGACGCCTGCCCGTCGATGATGTCGGTGAAGGCCACCAGGAGCGAGCGGCGGCGGAGCTGCTTCGCGAGATAGGTGAACGCGGCGGGATAGTTGGGCTCCACCATCCGCGCGTGCACGCTCCCCAGCGCCTCGGCCAGGGTGCTGATGGCGTTGCGCGACGGGGGGATGTACTGCTGCACACGGTCGGCGAAGACCAGCAGCCCCACCAGGTCGCCGTGCAGCGAGGCGACGTCGGCCAGCAGGAGCGCGGCGGTCAGCGCATAGTCGATGCGCTCGCGCTCGCCCACCTTCTCGGTCATCATCCGCCCCGCATCCACCAGCAGCACCACGTTCTGGCGGCGCTCGGCCTCGTACTGGCGCACGATCAGGCGCGAGCGGCGGCCGCTGGCCTTCCAGTCGATGGTGCGCGGATCGTCACCCCGCACGTACTCGCGCAGCGACTCGAAGCTGCCGCCCTCGCCGCGCTGGCGCACGGGGCGGAAGCCGGCCTCGCGAAGGCGGTTGTGCAGCCCGAGCAGGCGGTAGCGCCGCACCTCCATCACGCCGGGGAGCACGCGCAGCGGGTCGGCGCGGTACACGCGGCGCTGGCGCCACGCCAGGCCGAGCGGGCCCAGCACGCGCACGTGCACGTCGCCGAGCTCGGCGTCGCCGCGGCGGTCGGCGCGCACCTCGAACTCCACCGTGCCGTCGCGCCCCGGCGGCACCACCACCTCGCGCACGTCGCTCCCCTGCCGCGCCAGGATCTCGGGGAGGTCGTCGGTCACGCGAACGCGCGCGGCCATCGTGCCCCGGTTCTCCAGCAGCAGCACGTCGCGCGCGGTGGCGCCCAGCGAGACGCGCTGCGGCGCGCGCCGCTCGATGCGCAGCCGCGGCGCGGGGGCCCAGAGCGTGTCGGCCAGGAAGGCCAGGAGCAGCGCCAGGTCCACCGCCGCCGCCGCCGCGCCGCTCACCAGGAAGAGGAGCGACGCGGCGGCCAGGATGTACAGGAAGCGCTTGCTGGGAAGTGCGTTCAACGGCGGGTGGGCGGTTGATTGGGGTGATGGGTGGACCTCGGCGGAGCCAATCGTGCGACGGATCGGTCCGCGGACGGCCGGCTCCGCCCCGGCGCGGCGGACGACGGCGGGGGGCGGAGCCGGGATCGTCCGCGCCTACCGTGGCGCCGGGAGGGTCTGCAGCAGCGCGCGGAGGCGGTCGTCCACGCGCTGGCCCTCGACCTCGGCCTCGGGGGTCAGCACCACGCGGTGACGGAGGACGGGGGTGGCCAGCTGCTTCACGTCGTCGGGGGTGACGAAGTCGCGCCCGCTGAGCAGCGCCTCGGCGCGCGAGGCCAGGAACAGCCCCACGCCGGCGCGCGGGCTGGCGCCGAGCGCGAAGCTCGGCTCCTCGCGCGTGGAGCGGACGATGCGGGTGATGTAGTCGCGCACCACGGGCTCCACGTGCACGGCCGCGGCGGCCTGGCGGAGCGCGGCGAGGTCGGCCGCGGTGAGCATCGGCTCCACGCCGTAGCTGTCGGGCCGGTCGGCGCTGAAGCCGTCGGCGTAGCGGTCCAGGATCGCGCGCTCGGCCTCGGCCGAGGGGTACTGGATGTCGATCTTCAGCAGGAAGCGGTCGAGCTGCGCCTCGGGGAGCGGGTACGTTCCCTCGTACTCCACCGGGTTCTGCGAGGCGAACACGGTGAAGCCGGCGGGGAGCGCGCGCGTCTTTCCATCCACCGTCACCTGCCGCTCGCCCATCGCCTCCAGCAGCGCGGCCTGCGTCTTGGCCGGCGCGCGGTTGATCTCGTCGGCCAGCAGCAGGTCGGTGAAGATGGGGCCGGGGTGATAGACGAACTCCTTCCTGAGCTCGTCGAGCACGTTCACGCCCACCAGGTCGGTGGGCATCAGGTCGGGCGTGAACTGCACGCGGCCGAAGTCCAGCTCCATCGCCCGCGCCAGCGAGCGGATGGCCAGCGTCTTGGCGGTGCCCGGCACGCCCTCGAGCAGCGCGTGCCCGCCGGCCACCAGCGCCACCATCATCTGCCGGAGCATGGGTTCCTGCCCCAGCACCACGGTGCCCAGGCGCTCCAGCACCTGCTCGGCGCGCACGGCGCCCGGGGAGGGATCCAGTACGGTGCTCACGATCGTCTTGCCTCGTCGATGGTGCGATCCACGTTGCGCGAAAGCGCCAGCAGGTCGGCGCCGCGCCCCTTCTTCCATTCCGATTCCAGCTCCCGCGCGGCGTCACCCGCGGTGGGGTGCGCGGAAAGACGCTGCAGCATCTCCGCCTCGGCCGCGGGGGTGTGCGCCACGCGCCGCCCCAGCCTCCGCGCGAGCCCGGCCAGGAGCAGGCGGCGCGCGGTGTCGCGCGCGCCGGCCTGCTGGTACGCGCCGGCCAGCGCCTCCACGTGCTCCAGCGGCGAGCGCCGGCGCATGGCCGGCGGCGGCAGCGGCGCCCCGAAGCGCCGGCCGAAGAGGAGGAGGAGCCCCAGCAGCGCCACCGTGACCTGCAGCGCCGCGTGCCCCCAGCGCTCGCTGAGCAGGTAGTGCACGGTGCCGCTCACCACCCCGCCACCCCCCTGGAAGCCGTGGTGGTACTCGTCGAACCAGAGCGTCTTCCCCCCCGCCGCGTCCGCCACGGTGCGGATGAAGAGGGTGGCGGCGCGGCTGTCCTCGAGCCGCATGTTCACCAGCGGGAGCGCGTCGCTCCAGGCGATCACCCGCCCCTTCCCCAGCCGGAAGTCGATCACCACCGGCGTTCCCGCGTGGCTGGCCAGCACGGTGGCGCCCCGGAGCCCGCGCGACGATGCCGCGAAGCCACGGCGGAAGCCCTCCACCGTGGTCACGCCGGCGGTGAGCGGCCCCGGCTCGGCGGTGGCGACGGCGCCGCCCATCTGCGCCGGCGACGACGCCACCGTGTCGGAGACGAGCGCCACCAGGCCGAGCCCCAGCGTGTCGAGCACGTCTTCGCCGCGGCGGAAGCCGCTGGAGGCGCGCGCGGCGTAGATCAGCGTGCCGCCGCCGCGCACCCACGCCGCCAGCGCGTGGATCTCGCTCTTGGACGGCTCCATCGAGGGGGCGAGCACGGCGAGCGGGCCCCGCAGCGGCCCCTCGTCCACGAACCCCTCCATGCGGCGCGCCACCGGAAGGCGGAGCGCGCGCATGGTCTCGATCAGCCCGCGCGCGCCCATCTGCGTGTTGAGGTAGGTGCTGGGGCGCGGATCGAACCCGCTCCGCTGCGCGCTGCGGCCGGTGAGCAGCGCCAGGGCCATGATCACCACCACCAGCGCCACCAGGATCCACGCCTCGCGCCGGCTACCCATCGCGCGCCCCCTCGGCCGCGGCGGCGCGCAGCCGCTCCCACCCGGCGGCGTCCAGGTCGCGCCCGCCGAAGGCCACGGGCTCGAACAGGCGAAGGAAGCCGCCCAGCATCCGTGACGCCTCGGGACTCTTGCGCGCCTCGCGGCGGTAGTCGCCCGGCGTCTTGCTGGCGTCCCAGCGCACGGCGCCCAGCGCGTCCAGCCGCAGCAGCAGCGACTGGTAGAGCGCGGCGGCGGCCTCGCGCAGGCGCCCCTCGGCGGCCAGGCGCGCGGCCTCGGCCTCCCAGTCGGCCACGGTGCGCGGGCGCTGGCGCGTGGAGCCGGCCTTCTCCGCGACCGCCCCGCCGCCGTCGCCGCGGCGGGCGACCTGGATGGCCGTCCACACGATGTGCGCGACCAGCGCGGCCAGCGCCAGCACCAGCCACCCCACGATCACCCAGAAGACGATCGGGTTGGTGTCCTGCAGCCCGCGCAGCCACTGCATGTGCTCGCCGATCCACGAGAACGCCCGGGCGATCCGCTGCATCACCCAGTCGCGCCAGGTGAGGCGAGGCGGCTGGAACTCGGGGCGCGCGTAGACCCTGGCCAGCGCCTGCTGGACCTCGGCGGCGGTGGGGAGACGGTCGGCCACGGCTACACGCCCCGCGCGCGGTGCGCGGCTCGGCCGGCGGGCGCCGGGCGCGGATGGGGGCGATGCGGGCTCACGTCAGGGATGGCGATGCGGTGAGATGGGGGGCGCGGGCCGGAAGCGGCCCCGGCGCGCGGCGCGGGCCGAAAGGTTACGGCCCGCGCGGGGATCGTGTCAATTCCAGCGGAGCCGCCCGCCTGCCGGCGGCCCCGCCTGACTCGTCAGGCCGGATCGGACGTGGGATCCGCGGGGCGCCCCGGATCGCCGGGGGCGCGCGGAGGAGCCTGGCCGGGCGCGCCGGGCGCGGGAGACTCCGGCTGCGCGAATCCGCCCGGGGGGTACGCCGGGCCGGCGGGGTAGCCGGGCGCGCCGGGCGCGGGCGTCTCGGGATGGCCCGGTCCGCCCACGGGGTACGCGGGACCGGCGCCGTGGCCCGGGCCGGCCGGGTAGCCGGGCGCTTCGGGATACCCCGGTCCGCCCGCGGGGTACGCGGGCGCGGCGCCGTATCCACCCGGCGTGTATCCGCCGGACGCGTAGCCGCCAGCGCCGTATCCCCCCGCCGGGTAGCCGCCGGCGGCGGTGGGGCCGGCCATGCCGAGCGACTCGGCCATCATCTGCACGTCGAGCGCCTCGGTGCGCACGCGGCGGTCGTAGTACATCAGCACCGCGCACGCCATGGAGAAGGGAACGGTGAGCGAGCGAACCAGCGCCGAGAGCACGTTCACCGCCGCCTGCACGCCGGCGATGGCGCTCTCGTTGCCGCCGCTGACCATCACCCCGCCGACCCCCAGCATGGCGAACATCCCCACCGCGAACCCGGGGAGCGCGGTGATCAGGTACACCACCAGCAGGAGCAGGAACACGTCGAGCCAGGCGTTCTTGCTCAGCGCGTGCGAGCGCTCCACGGCCTCGATGGGCCCGCGCCGCTCCAGCACGATCGCCGGGATCACGGCGAAGGTGGCGACCCACGCGAGGATGCCGGGAACGATGCACAGGATGAAGCCGATGCCGATCAGCAGCCCCATGATCATCATCCCGCCCAGCGTGTTCCACATCATCTCCACGCCGCGGCGCAGCGCCTCGCGCGTGGTCACGGGCGAGCCGGTGTAGGCGCGCGACACCTGGAAGGTGATCGCCGAGATCCCCACCGCCGCGCCGAGCAGGGCCGCGGGGATCAGCACCACGCCAAGGATGATCATCACGATCATCCCGGCGCCGATCGCGCCGCTGCTCGCGTCGCCGCTCATGGTCGCCGAGAACACGCCCCACACCGTGTACAGCAGGATGATGGGGATCTGCGGGATCAGCGCGGTCAGGATCATCGACGAGAACTGGCGCCGGTAGAGCGTGAACGCGCCGTCCAGGATCTCGCCGAGGCCGAGCGGCCTGAGCTGGGAGAAAGACATCGCTGTGGGTCGGGTGGCGGGTGGGGCGTGCGGCCGGTTCGCCGCGGCGGGGTGGTGGAAGCTAGGCGGGCCCGGCATCCACCGTCAAGCCGCGCGGCGTGCCTGCGGACGGGAACACGGCCGCATCGTTCCGCTGTCCGCACGCCGCCTTCCCTACGGCCCCGGTCACCCCGAAGATTCCGAGCCGCCGCGCGCCTCGTCCACGATCGCGCGGAGGCCGTCGAGCGTCGTCGGCCACCGCGGCGACCAGCCGGCGGCGGCGCGGAAGCGGCGGTTGGAGATGCGCAGCGAGCGCGCGAGCGTTTCGCCCAGCGAGCCGGCAAGGTGCCGCGTCCACCCCGGCATGAACCGCGGCGGCGGCGCGCCGGCCAGCCGCGCGATGCCGTCCGCGAGCTCGCGGCGGCGCATCGGCCCGTCTTCCACCACGTTGTAGACGCCGGGCGGCACGGCGAGCGCCGCGACCACGGCGCTCGCCGCGTCGTCGTGCGCGATGAACGACTGGTATCCCTCGGGCGCGCCCAGGAACGGCGCCCAGCCGCGGCGGACGGTGCCGATCAGCTGCCGCGTGAGCGCGTCGCCCGGCCCGTAGAAGGCGCCGAAACGGAGGACGACGCCAACGCGCCCGGCCTCGGTGAACCGCCGCGCCTGCGCCTCGGCGTCCAGCACCGAGCGGTTGTAGCGCGCGGGGCGCACGGGCATCTCCTCGGTGATCCACGCATCTCCCGCGTCGGCATGGATCGGCGCGAACGATTCCTGGATGACGCGCCCCACCGCATCTCCCGAAAGCACGCCGGATACCAGGTTCGCGGAGACCCGGCGCCGCACGCGGTCCATCTCCCGCCAGGCGCCGGGAAGGAACATCCGCGTCGGCGAGGGCGGGACGGCGGTGGCGAGGTTGATCACCACGTCGTGCCCGGCGACCGCGCGGCGCACCGCGTCGCGATCGAACAGCTCCACCGCGACCGCTTCCGCGCCCAGGCCGCGGAGGAGCGCCCGCTTCTCCTCCGTCCGCCCGACGGCGGTGACGTGGTCGCCACGCGCCGCCAGCATCCGCGCCACGCGCACCCCCACCACGCCCGTGGCGCCCGCCAGGAAAACCCGCATCTCAGCACTCCCCGTTCGTGTGGATCCACGCGTGGATGCATGAAAGACGGGGGAGCGCGCCGGTTGTGACCGCGACTTCGGGGGATCAGAACGGGAGACGCGAACGCCTGGCGGCAATGCCAGGCGTTCGCGTCCGCTCGCCGATCCACCAGGATCAGCGGACCAGGACGGGGACCGAGTCGGACTGGGCGCCGGCGATCGGCTGGTGGCTCGCGTCGGACCAGTAGAGGCGGAGCGCGGCGGGGCCGGCGGGGAGGCGCGGCAGCGTCCAGGCGTAGGTGGTGCCGGAGACGGCCTTCACGTCCACCGGCCCCGGCATCAGCTCCGTGGCGCCGATGCGGGCGTGCACGTGGCGCGTGCCGCCGGCGGCGCTGCCGTCGGGGCGGAGCTCGGTGCCCGCGTCGAAGGTGACCACCACCGGCTGGCCCAGCTCGGCGCCCGGGCGCGGATCCTGGATGGTGAGCCGCGGCGCGCGGTCCACCGCGGTGGTGTCGCTCCCGCCGCCGCGGACCAGGAAGAAGATCGCCAGCACGATCGCGATCACCGCGATGGCGCCGTAGACCTTGTCGGAGGTGAGCAGCCGCGGCTCGGCCGCGGGTGCTTCGTGATCGCTCATCTCTGCCGGAATCCGTTCTGCCGGAAGCACTTGCATCCATACCCGCCGGCAATCTGCGCGATCGCGGCACGATGCGCGAGGGGTACGCGGGGGTCGGTCGCGCCGTTATCTTGATGCCATGGCTCGTTTCGCCCGTCTCGTGCTGATGCTGGTCTTCGCGCTCGCGCAGGCCGCCGCGGCGGAGTGCCCGATGGCACCCGCGGCGCACCAGCCCGCGCCCGCGCACCACGCCGCCATGGCGCACGGGCACGCGCATGGGCAGCCCACGCCCGCGCACCCGCACTCCGCGCCCGACCATGGCCCCGCGCCGTGCACCCTGGTGATGGCGTGCGGCGCCGCCGCCGTCGCCACGGCGGACGTCTCCATCCCCCGCCCGGCGCTCGCCTCGGCGGCCACCTCTCCGCGCGTGGCCCCGCGCTACGCATCTCCCTGCATGGGCATCGACGCTCCTCCTCCGCGATCCGTCTCCGCCGCCTGATCCGCGCGTCTCGCCTTTCGAGCGCGCAATCCGACCGACGACCAGACGAGGTTCCCGAAGGATGAGATTCGATCGATTCGGCACGGCCCTGCTCACGGGGGCCGCCGCCGCCGCGTTCGCCACCGCGAACGCGCACGCCCAGGTTCGCCCCGACACCGCGCGCGCCGACACCTCGCACGCCGGCATGCATCACCCGGTGCCGGCCGATCCGTCGCACGCCGGGATGCATCATCCCATCCCCCCCGACACGTCCCACCCGCGGCTGGGTCACCCGATGCCGGCCGATTCGCCGCATGCGCGGCTGGATCACCCGGCCCCCCCGCCGGCCGCCGATTCGCACGCGGGGCACGCCATGCAGGGGATGCGGATGCCGGGCGACACCACGCCGCGCGCGCTGCAGCCCGCCGGCCTGCACGATGCCATGAGCGGCGTGCGCCACGCGGGGATGAGGCACGAGATGCTGATGCGCGAGCTCGGCGGCGGGTGGCAGCTGCTGGGGATGGCGCAGGCGTTCGCGATGACCACCTTCGCCGCGCCGCGCGATCCCGGACATCCGCTGCACGACACCGAGAGCTACCTCACCCAGCCGGCGGCGATGGTCAACGTGCTGAGCCCCGGCGCGCGCTTCGCCCTGCGCTCCACGCTGAACCTGGAGGCGATCACCCAGCCCGACGGCGAGATCACCTTCGGCGGGTGGGGCGAGGGATACATCGACCGGCGCCACCCGCACACCTTTCTGCACGAGGCGATGCTCTCGCTGAACGCGTGGAACGCGGGGGGCGGCGCGCTCTCGCTCTCGGGCGGCAAGGGCTTCGCCGCGTACGGAACGGACGACCCGATGTCGCGCCCGGTGGCGAAGTATCCCACCAATCACCACCTTTCCCAGATCCTGGAGCGGTGGACGGTGAACGGCGCCTACACGCGCGGCCCCTGGAGCGCCGAGGCGTCGCTCTTCAGCGGCGCCGAGCCCGAGGGCCCGTGGGACCTGGGCAACTTCGGCGGCTTCGGCGAATCGTTCTCGGCCCGCGTGATCCGGCGCTTCGGGGGGATGGGGACCACGGCGCCGTGGGAGCTGGGCGCCTCGTTCGGCAGCGTGTCGGAGCCGCACGAAGGGACCACCGAGCGCACGCGGCTGTACAACGCCACCATCCGCCACTCGGGCGCGCACTCGTTCGGCGGGATCTACGCCATGGCCGAGGGCTCGCTGAGCGATCCCGGGCACGGCGACGGCTTCTGGTCGCTGCTGGGCGAGACGCAGGTCCGCATCGGCCGGCACCGCCCGTACTCCCGCGTGGAGTACGCCACCCGGCCCGAGTACGCCCGCCTGGGCGCCCTGGGAACGCCGGAGTTCTACCGCTACGATCACGACGAGGAACCGGTCGGCGCCGCGCGCTGGCTGATCGGCTCGCTGGGGTACGAGTACGACCTCTCGGGCGGCGGCGCGGCCACGCGGCCGTACATCGAGGTGCAGCACGGCCGCGTTCGCGCCGAGCGCGGTGGCATCGACCCCGATGCGCTGCTGGGCGGGCACACGCTGTGGAGCGTGTCGGCGGGGTTCCGCCTCTTCTTCGGCGGCGGGCCCATGCGCATGGGCACCTACGGCGTGATGGACGACATGACGCTGATGCACCACCCCATGGACGGAATGGCCGGGATGAACATGAATGCCTCGGAGGCACGTCACTGATGCTCCACACCCCGCGCGCACCCCGGACGGCCCCACGCCGCCCGGGGGCGCTCCCCGCCCGGCTCCTTCTCGCGCCGATGCTGGCGCTCGCGCTGCTCTCCCCCGCACCGGCCGCCGCCCACACGCGGCTCTTGTCGACGGCTGCTTCGGCCACGGCGGACCCGGCGGACACGGCCGCGTCGAGCGCCGTGGAGGCGGTTGCCGCCAATCCCGACCCGGCCGCACCGGCCGATTCGGTGGCGGGGGATGACCAGCAGGCCGCGGGAGATGACCAGGCCGCGGCGGATGAGGGAGGATCGGAGTACGACGCCGTCGGGCCGCTGCCGCTGGTGGTGCGGTGGATGGAGTTCGTGTCGCTGCTGGCGATGATCGGCGCGGTCGCCTTCAACCTGCTGGTGATCCGCCGGCTGGGCACCACCATCCCGGCCAGGGTCGCGGACCGCGCGGCGTACGGCGCCTGGCACATCGCCGCGGGCGCGGCGGCGCTCGGCGCGCTCACGCTGGTCGCGCGCCTCTGGCTGCAGTCGCGCGCCATCTTCGGCGCCGACCAGGCGTTCGAGGGCGAGCAGCTGGAGGCGCTGGTCCGCGGCACCGTGTGGGGGAGCGGGTGGATCCTGCAGGCCGTGGCCACGGTCGCGTACTTCGTGGGGCTGATGGTGGCGCGCGCGCCGCACGGGCGCTCGGTGGGGTGGATGGGCGCGTCGCTCGCCGCGCTGCTGCTGGCGTGCGTCCCCGCGCTCAGCGGCCACGCCTCGGCCGTCGAGCGGATGACGGCGGTGGCGATCGTGAGCGACTGGCTGCACGTGCTGGGCGCCGGCGTGTGGCTGGGCACGCTCGCCACCGTGCTCCTGGCCGGCTTCCCCGCCGCCGCCTTCGCCGCCGAGCGGGAGGGCGCCGCGGTGTTCGCCCGCATCGTCCGCGGCTTCTCGCCCGTTGCGCTGGCCGGCGCGGGGACGGCCGGGGTGACGGGGATCGTCAACTCGCTCTTCCACCTCACCGCCCTCGGCCAGCTCTGGCACAGCTGGTACGGGCGGATGCTGGTGCTCAAGCTCCTGCTGCTGGGCATCGTCGCGCTGCTGGGCTACGTCAACTGGCGCCGCGTCCTCCCCGTCGCCGACACCCCCGAGGGCAACCGCCGCCTGCGCCGCAACGCCGCGCTGGAGCTGGGGAACGGCGTGGTCGTGATCCTGGTCACCGCGGCCCTGGTCGCGCTCCCCACTCCGTGAGCCCGCGGCACCGCCGAGCGGCGGCGCACCGGCCTTCCGCTCCGCCCCGATCCGCCCGAGACGAAACACCCTCCCGTCCACCATCGTGGCCGGGAGGGTCTGCGTTGCAACGCAAAACAGTGGCGCCGGAGCGCGGCGAAGCGCACTATGTGTATGTTGAGGCGCGTCGGCGTCCCGCCACCCGGTGGCGCGTGCGTCAGTTCAGCCACGTCTTCTCCGGCTTCCCCCGCGCCCGCGCCGCCTCGCGCAGGTCGAACAGCTCGCGGGCGAAGCGGTTCGCCGCCGTCTCGAAGGCGCCGCGCTCGCGCAGCTCGCTGGGCGGCGCGCCCATGAACTGGCGCAGCGCGGCCTTCAGGCTCACCTCGCTGGCGTAGCCGCACGCCCGCGCGACCGACGCGGCCGAGCGGCCGGGGTCGTCCAGCAGCTCGCAGGCAAGGAGCAGCCGCAGCCACGCCAGCAGCCGGCGCGGCGGGGGAAGGTCGGCCCGCTCGAACCAGCGCGGCACGGTGCGCTCGTTCACGCCCAGCACGGCGGCGAGCTCGGGCGATTGGCCGCCGGCCGCCACCGTCTCGGCCGCCGCGATCAGCAGCGCGCGCGCCCGGCTGGGCACGCCGCGGGGAAGGGCGCGGCGCAGCAGCCGGTGAATGGTGCGCCCCTGCACCGCGGCGATGCGGCGTGCAAGCGCGGGCGCGGTGTCTTCGCGCCCCAGCGCCACGATATCGGCCACGCCCCAGCGAACGAGCGCGCGCAGGTCGTCGGCGCGCTCGGGGCTCACCTCGCACGCCGCCAGGACGGTGGACGAGGGAAGCTCGTCGAGCAGCGTGCGCAACTCGCCCGACAGCTCGCCATGCGCATCGTACGGATCCACCACCGACACCGCCGTCCCCGGCGCCCGCCGCAGCGCCGCGCCCAGCTCGTCCCACCCCCGCACCACCGTCAGCCGGAACGCATCCAGCTCCACGCGCGAAAGACGCTCGTGAAGCACGGAGCTGCCATGCAGAAGGAACAACGGGCGAATGACCGGCCGCACGGGACGACGTTAAAGGGGGATGATTTTACGACGCGCCTTGACGCCTCGCACTAAATTGGGGCAGTTTTCCCGGCCCTTCCACAACCAACTGAATTCACTTTCGAGGAGGACGCGATGCCGCTCCGCAAGCTCATTCCGTTCGTCGCCGTGGCGCTGACGCTCGCCGCCTGTTCGTCCGACGCGATCACCGGCCCCGCGAAGGCAGACACCAGCGCGCCCAAGCCGCATTACGAGGAGTCGACCGGGACCGGGATGCTGGGGGGGGGCGGCCGTGCGTGAGCGGTTGCCGCGGCGCGGCTAAGCAGCCCTGGCGGCTACCGCGGCACGCCCGAGCGACTCCCTGAGCTGGATGGCCAGGGCCTCGGCCTGCACGGCTAGCGCCTCCGTCTCCGGTACGCTGGTGCGGATGGCGAGCACACGGGCCGCGCGGATCGCCTCGAGCTGGGCTTCGGCGCGCATCTGGATGCGCGCCTCGCCACGCTCGCGGGAGAGCTGGTGCGCGCGGGTAGCCGCGGACTCGGCGCGCTCCCATTCGCCGGCGCTGCTGTCGCCATGCGCGACCAGGAGCAGTACCTCGGCGACCGACCCGCTCATCGCCGGGTCCGCGGCGGCGGCCATCACCTGGGACCGCGCGCTCTCGTAGCGCGTGCGGTTCCCGGCGCCCGCGCTCACGCGCACCACGTTGGCCAGTGCGATCAGCCGCTCGGAGGTGTCCGGCAGCAGCTGCACCGCGCCCTCGATCATCGGCTCGGCGCGGCTGAAGTATCCCTGATCGGCCCAGTAGCAGCCGAGGTCGTGCGCCAGGGCCGAGAGGCGCGGATGGGCCGGGCCATACGCCTGCAGGGCCGAGCGGGCGTGCTGGTACGCCTCCTCCATCCGTCCTGCATCGGAGGTGAGGTTGAACAGGTGATGATGGACGGATCCGGCTACCCCGCGTAGCCGCCGCTTGCGCGCGGCACGAAGCGCGCGGGCCATCACGGCGCGCGCGGCGGGGAGGTTGCCGGCCCGCATGTACAGCACGCCCAGGCCGATGAACCCCCAGGCGTAGCTCTCCCAGTCGCGCCCGCGGGCCAGGCGGATGGCGCGGCGGAACCAGGTCTCGGCCTGGGCGTGGCGCGCCAGGTCGCGGGCCTGGCGCGCGGCCTCGAGCGCGGCGGAGGGCTGGTCGGGGAGAGCGAGCGCGGCGGCCTGGGTGAAGGCGAGCCGCGTGGCCGGCGCGCCGGCGCGCTCGGCCCAGCGCGCCACCGAGCGCACGGCGTGCACCAGCCGCACCGCGTCGGCGCGCTCGGGCGCGTCGGTCATCTGCGCCAGGGTCAGGAGCGGCGCCCACAGCTCGGGCTCGCCACGCGCGGCGGCGAGCCCGGCACGGCGCGGATCGCCCGCGCCGGGGCCGAAGAGCGCCGCCCGCTCGCCCGCCGGCGTGCACACCCAGAGCATGAAGTCCCGCAGCGCGAAGCAGAGAGGCACGCCCAGCGAGCCGGGGTGCTCCAGCAGCACGTCGGCGCCCTCGGCCATGACCTCGGCGTGGACGGCGGGCGTGACGGAACTATAGGCCGGTCGGCGCTGGGCGCCGGGGCGCGCGGTCAGTGCCTTCATCGGGCTCCGTGGGCTGGGCGCGGGCAGGGGCCCGCAATCGGCATCAGGAAGGGCTCGCTGCGTTTCCGGCCATAAAGTACCCCCACATCCGCGCCATGACCAGAGGGTTGCCGGCCAGGCGCCCAATCGGTGCGGAACGCTATCGTCCCGGCGTTCGCGGCGGCGCGGTGGCCCACATCAGCTCCACCTCGTCGGGCTTCAGCCCGTAGGCGCGCACCACCAGCTGCGTGAGCCGGCGCTCCAGCCCCGCGGCTCGCGCCTGCACGGCGGTGAGCCGCGGCGCGTACTCGGCGTGCGCGTTGCGCAGCATCCCCACCTGCCGAGGCTCCAGCGGCTCGGCGTGGCGCACGCGGTGGGCGCGCACCGCGTCCACGAACGCGGTGGCGTTCAGGGCGGCGAAGCCCAGCAGCGCCTCGTCGGGCGTGGCCACGCCGTACTCCTGCGCCAGCCACTCCATCATCTGCGCCACCAGACCGCGCCCCTCGGCGGTCAGCTCGATCACCCGCTCCACCGACGTCTCGATCTCGCGGCGCAGCTCGCCGCCGGCCTCGGGAACGGGGAGCGACTCCAGCGCGGAGGGCGAAAGGCGGAGCACGTGGTCGCGCCCGTGAAGGGCGGTGCGCCACAGCCAGGTCCATGCCACCGGCGAGTTGGCCACCGCCAGCAGGTACGGGTCCGCGCCCGGCCAGGCGCAGGCGCCGGAAAGGAGGCGATACTCCGGCCCCGTCCACGCGAACAGCGGCTGGGCGGCGGCTTCGGCGTGCACCATCCGCGGGCCGCCGGGGTCGTGATCGCGCCCGGGCTTCAGCTCCCACCAGTGCCGCCCCTGGTCGTGCCGGGCGCGCAGCCGCTCTTCCCACGGCTTCAGGTGCGCGTGCAGCGTGGGGAAGGAGCGGTAGAAGATGTGCTCGGCGTCGTCTTCCCCCGCTCCCGTCCACGGCCACGGGCGCTCGTCGGACGAGGGGATCTCGATCACCCATCCCCCGCTCCACTCCGCCACCCATCTCCCCAGGTCCGCCGGGCGCAGGACGGGGCGGAGGAGGTCGGCCGCGCCGGGGTGGCCGTGCACCAGCCGCTCGCGCGTCTCGTGGTCGATCACGAAGGCGTCGTTGAGCCCGGTGCGCACGCCGGTGACCGCCGCGTGGCCCAGGTACTCGCGCATCGGCACCCCCGCGGCGGCGATGCGGTCGATCAGCCGCTGCACCTCGGGGCGCTCCAGGCTCCACGGCGCCGGGCCGAAGCGGATGCGCGGCACGGCGTAGGCGTGCGCCGCCGCGTGCTCGGCCAGCCGCGGCTCGGCGCCCGCGCCGGCCGCCAGGATGGTCACGCGCGTCTCGGCCACCGGGTCGCGGCCGCCCGGGCGGCGGACGACGAGCGCGCACGCCGCGTCTGGCTCCACCCGCGCCGCGGCGGCGCGGAAGTCCACCAGCTGCTCGATCTCCGCCCGCGCGGCCAGGAAGCCGCGCAGCCCCTCGCCGCTCGCGGAGCGCATCCACCGCTCGGGCGCCGCGCAGGCCGCGCGGGCGCCAGGGCGGAGAAGCTCCAGCGCCTGCGCCCAGAAGTAGACGTGCAGGTCGGCCGAGGCGTCGTACACCTGGGGGAATACGCGCGAAAGATGCGGACGGATCGCCGCGCCGTGCTCGCCGCGCGAGGCGGGCGGGCGGCAGACGATGGCATCGAACCCCGCGTCCTCCGCCCAGGTCGCCGTTTCCGCGTCGACGAAGGCCTCGGGAAACTCCAGGTCCCAGTGGAAGAAGCGGTGCTCGCGCGCCAGGCCGGCCGCGGTCTCCAGCGCCTCGGCGTGGGTGCGGCCCAGGCGCGGGCGCCCGCCGCGCGCGGCCTCCAGCACCTCGTCGGCGTGCAGCGAGGCGATCTCCTCGGCCAGGCGGTTGCCGAAGGTGCGGCTCACCCACACGTCCAGCAGGTGGCGGTACGGCGCCAGCGAGGTCTCCAGCTCCGCGTGGCGGCGCGCCGTCCCGGCGGCCTCGCCGGGGGCGGCATCGGCGCCCTCGGCCACCTCGCGGGCGGCGGCGGCGGCACGCAGCAGCCCGCGAAAGGGCCCGCCGAACGCGTCGAACTGCCCCTGCGGGTTCTCCTCGATCGCCCGCTGCAGCTCGGCCACGCGGCTCCCCGCCAGGGCGTTGCCGGTCTTGAGATGGTGATCGAGGTACGGCAGCGGCGCGCCGGGGACGAAGGCCGCCAGCGAGAGCGCCAGCCGCGCCGCCTCGGTCGCCGCCGGATCGGCATCGACCCCGAAGAGGCAGCGCTTCACCACCAGCCGGCGGACGAGATCGGGGTCGGAAGGTCGCGCCGTGGCGCGTACGGCGGCGCGCGTCTCGGCCACGCGGGCGGCGAGCGGGCCATCGCCATCATCCGCCAGGATCGCCAGCAGCCGGCGGGTGACGAGCTCCGCCGCGAGCACCAGCAGCCGCCCGCCGCCCATCGCCGGGTCGGCGACGCGGATGCCGAGCAGCGCGTCGACCGCGCGGTCGCGGAGCGTGGCGGCCTCGCGCTGCAGGCGCGGCGCGAGCTCGGGCGGCGCGGCGGCCAGGCGGTCGCGCCGCGCGGCGGCCTCGGCCGAGAGCGCGCGGTACGCGGCCTCGCGCTCGGCGAGCGCCGGCTCGATCGCCTCGTGCACCAGGAACTCGGCCACCCAGGCGGGGAGCGCGCCGGTCGCCGTGGCCTTCCGCTCGCCGCGCGGGTCCACCAGCACGGGCTTGCCGCGCTCGTCGGCGGCCAGCACCAGGCCGTGGATCCCGTCCAGCGCGCCGGCCACCTGGGCGGGGTCGAGCAGGGCGAAGTCGTACGCGGCGCCGTTGCCGTCGCGCGACAGCTTGTCGAGCGCGGGAACCAGGAAGAAGTCGGCGAGCGGGTTCTCGGCCAGGAAGCGCGCGGCCGACCCCTCTGCCGAGAACACCCCGCCGTACGCCGCGAGGCCCAGCGCGGGGCTGCCGCGGTCCACCGCCTCGAACAGGGCCAGCAGGTCGCGCCAGACGTCGTGCTGCTGGGGGCTCAGCGCCTGCCCGGGCGCCCGCATCGCCGCCACGCGGTCGCGGATGCGGGTGATGCCGTGGCGCGCGTACGGGCCGTCCGCGGGGAGAAGGCCGCGGCTCTCGGCGCTGAGCAGGAAGAGAACGCGGGAAAGGAGAAGGAGCGTGCCTCCGAACACCCCCGCGAGCGAGCCCAGCGTCTCGGGCGGGAGCCCGCGGCGGCGGCGCCCGTCCACGAAGCCGGCGGCCAGGCGCTCGAACACGTCGTAGGCGACCACCTGGCGCAGCTCGCGCTCCACCGCGCCGGGGCCGGCCTGCGCCCGGGCGGGCGCGGGCGGTGCGGCGGCGGTCACGCGTTGCCTCCGCGCCGGCGCGAGGTGGTGCGCGCGGGCGCCGGAGGGAGCGCGGCTCTGGAGCGGTGCATCCGTGTGGTTCGGTGTCGCGAGGGGCGGGGTGGGGACGGCGCAGCCCGGAATGTCAACGCGCGCGAGGCGTAAGTCAACTGCCGCGGCGGCACGCGTTCCGGCCGCAAGCGGCGGAGACGCCGCGGGATGCGCCGCCATGCCCGTGGACCATGGCGCGATGCGGGCGTATCATCCCATGCACGGGCCACGTCCATCCATCGCCACCCTCCCCACCCGCCGATGAGCACCCCCGCCAACCGCCGTCCGGAATCCGTGAAGTCTCCGCTCCTGCGCGGCTTTCTCGACCAGCTCGCCTTCATCCGGCGAGAGACCATCGCGCTCACGGACGGGATCGACGGCACGCGGTTCCGCTGGCTCCCCGCGCCCGGCCGCTGGTCCGCCGGCCAGGTGGTGAGCCACCTCGTCGCGGCGGGGGAGGATTACCTGCGACGCATCGCACCCGCGCTGGAGACCGCGCGCGCCCGGGGGCTGACGGACCGAGGCGACTACCGGCCCAGCCTGATCGGCGGGCTGCTCGTCCGCTCGATGGAGCCACCGCCGCGCCGCCGCTTCCGGACGCCGAAGATCTGGGCGCCCGCCGATGCCGGGCCCGCGCTCGACCCATCGACCGAGATGCCGCGCCTCCACGCGCTGCACGACGCGCTCGAAGGCCGGATCCGCGCCGCCGATGGGCTGGACCTGCGCCGCATCCGCATCGCCTCGCCCGTCTCCCCGCTCCTCCGCGTGAACGCGGGCGACGCGCTGAACCTGGTGCTCACCCACGAGCGCCGGCACCTCTTCCAACTTCGAACGATCACCGAGGAACCAAGCTACCCGGAGCGTTTGTCTGGGACGGCCGGATCTGTCGCGTAACGAGACAACGAAAACGCTGATTTGCCGAGAGTTGTTCCCCCGCTGGCCGCTTTCTGGCGAACCGTTGACCTGCCGGGCGGAGTACGTCGATCCCGCGTCACAACGGGAAGCTCGCGTCGCTCTGGGTCTCGGCGACGTAGGCTTCGGCTTCGATCTCGACGAGCATCTCGGGGTCGATCAGGGCGCGGACCTCGACCATGGTGGTGGCGGGGCGGATGCTGGCGAACGACTCGGCGTGGGCGCGGGCCACCTCTTCCCACCGCGAGATGTCGGTGACGTAGACGCGGGTGCGCACCACGTCCTGCATCCGCGAGCCGGCCTTGAGGAGCGCGGCCTCCACGATCCTCAGCGCCTCCACCGTCTGCGCGTACGGATCGCCACGGCCGACGACCTGGCCGTCGACCGTGGCGGTGCAGCCGGAGACGTGCACGTGCGGCCCGATGCGCACCGCGCGCGAGTAGCCGACGACCGCTTCCCACGGCGCCCCGCTTGAGATGTTCTGCCGCTTCGTGTGCATGGCCCGTCACCCGGTTCACGGTGGATTCGCGGGCGCGCTCGCTGCGATCAGAGCGCGCCGTCCATGTACAGCTCCAGCCGCCAGCCGGTGGGCTGGCGCAGCGCGCGCGCCAGGTCCACGCGGAAGAGCCCGTCGAGCACGCTTGCGCCGGCACCGACCGACCAGAGCGGGCGCTGGAAGGTGAACGCGTCGCGGTCTCCGGCCCACCCCACGTCGGAGAAGAGCGCCAGCCGCGCCGCGCCCGACCCCGAGCCGATCTCGCCGCGCCCGCGCCAGAACGCCTCTCCCGCCGCCGTGCCGCCGTCGTAGCCGCGGAGGGTGCCCGAGCCGCCGAGCCGCCACAGCCCCTGCGGCGGCACGTCGCCAAGGCTGGTGCCCACGGCGGCCTGGACGGCGGCGGTGAGGCCGCCGAGCGGCAGCGTGCCGTGCACGCCCAGCGACGGCCGCGCGAACTGGAAGGTGCCCGTCTGCCCCTCGAGCGCCAGCTCCGCGCCCCACGCCATCCCCAGCAGCGGCGTGCCGAGCACGGGGCGCAGCGTGAGCGCCGCGCCGAGCTGGTCCGCGCGCTCGGCGGCGGTGGCCGGGCGGAAGTCGAACTCCGAGAAGGCGCCGCGCAGGGTGACGTCGGTCTCGGTGCTCACCGGGTGCTGGTGCTCGCCGAAGAGGCGCCACTCCATCCACGCGCGCTCGGCGCGCGGCGGCGCACCGCGCAGCTCCACGCCGGTCGCGCGGAAGTAGTCGCCGTTGTCGCGGCCCCACAGCGCGGCGCCGATCGAGTTGCCGATCCCCAGGGGCCGCTCGAGCGGGTTGATCGCCGTCAGGCGGCGGTAGCCGGCCAGGCGCAGCCGCCGCGCGGCGCTCTCGCGCCAGATGCCCAGCTCCGCGTCGGGCTCGCCGGTGGCGGTGGCGACGCGCAGCGTGCCGTCCACCGCCAGTGGCCCGAAATCCACCGTCTGCCGCGCGCCCACCGAGAGGCCCTCCACGCGGTTGTAGCGCAGCAGCAGCGGTGCGCGGCGGATGGAGGGCGGGCCAAAGATCCACGGCTCGGCGGCCACGCGCCGCAGCTCGCCCGCGAGGTCGCCGGCTTCCTTGCCGGAGAGGAGGGGCGCGCCGCTGGTGATCGGCTCGGGGAGATCGGCGCTCGTGGCGAGCGAGGCGGTGTCGGCCGGGAGCGTCACCCGCACCGAGTCGCAGGGGATGCCACCGCAGCCGCGGCCACGCTCGTCATCGCCCGACACCGAAACGGCCGTCGCCGCCGCCGGGCCGGGGACGGCGTTCGGATCGCCCTCCACCTGGTACTGCGCGTAGCTGCGCTCGAAGCGCACGGGGATGGCGCCGAACGAGCCGGCGCTGAGGGTGGCGTCGATGGCGTTCAGCGTGGGCATCCACCAGCGGCCCTGCACCAGCCCGTACTCGGTGGTCACGTAGCGCACGTCGATGCGCATGTCCGGCAGCAGCGACCAGCGTCCGCCCCGGCGCGGGGGACGGGTTTCGTCGATGCCGGCGCCGACCATCACCTGGCGGCGGCCGGCGCTGTCGCGCTTGGTCTCGGCGCGGATCTGGTCCATCAGCGAGTGCGACAGGCGCAGCAGCGTCCGTACCATCCCGTAGTCGCGGTCCTCCAGCCAGATCGACCCGCTCACCAGCGGCGCGTTGGCATGGCGCGGCTCCACGCGCAGCTCGTACACGCGCACGGCCTCGCCGCCGGAGAGGCGCACCGTGAGCGTATCGCCGGTGCGGAAGCGGTAGTCGCGCTCGCTCCCCTCGGCCAGCGGATGGCGGATCCAGGTGGTGGTGCCGATGAAGCCCAGCCGCATCCGCTCGTCGGCGGGGTCGAACACCAGCTCGCGCGCCGACGAGGTCACCTCGTCCGGCGAATCGTCGTCGTCGTCCACGCCGCGCGAGCGGTGGCCCACCACGTCCACGCGCACGGGGCCGCCGCGGCGCCAGTCCAGCCGCGCGGCCGTCTCGCCGCCCGCCAGCAAGCGGTCGCGCAAGGGCGTGCGCAGGCCCACGGACATCCGCTCGCGCGCCAGCGTGCGGTACGCCCGGACGCCGCGGTCCGCGGTGCGCCGGTACTCGCGGGCGCGGCGGACCAGCTCACGGGCGTTGGGGTCGATGTAGGCGCTGGCGACCGTCTGCGGCGATGGCGCGGGCGCGGCGGTATCCTGCACGGCGGGGGGCGGCGCCAGCAGCAGCAGGCCGAGTGCGGCGGTGGTGAGCATCGATCGTTCAGGTGCTTCGTGAGATGATCGGGCGGGCGCGCGGGAGGGACTGCGCCGCTCCCGCCTCATCGGAGGATCGGGGCCACGCCGCCGCGCTGTTCGATCGCGGCCCGGGCGACGTGCTGGATCTGCTTGCGGCCGAACACGATACGCGGAGCCGGATGCGATCGCATCATCCGATTTCTTCCGCCGGTTCGCCCGCCGCGCGTCCCCTGCGGCGGACGTGCCGTGTGTCGGTCTCGCATCGTCTTTCCGCGCCGTACGGCGCGGTGCGCGGAGAGTTTCGCCGGGCGTAAGATCGAGCGAAGTCCCAGGGACGGAGTCTTCGCTGGGGCTTCGACAGGGGAGATGCGCGGGGGAAGAGACGGACGGCGAAAACGGGGGGCGCTTCGCGCAAGCCACGGAGGCCACGGAAACAGCCACGGGTGGGTTCGTGGCTGACCGTGGCTCGGTGCGCGTCCGCGGCCCGATGGACGTCAGTCCGCCAGCTCGCCGCGGAGGATGGTGACGGCGCGGCCGCCGAGGTGCACGCGGCCGCCCACCGAGCGTACGCGCACGGTGCCGCCGCGCCGGGAGGCCTGGTAGCCGGTCAACTCGTCGCGGCCGAGCTTGCGCGCCCAGTACGGCGTGAGAACGCAGTGGGCCGAGCCGGTCACCGGGTCCTCGTCCACCCCCACGGACGGCGCGAAGAAGCGTGAGACGAAGTCGTACGCGCCGCCCTCGGCCCGCGCCGTGACGATCACGCCGCGCGCCTGCACGCCACGCAGCGCGCCGAAGTCCGGCGACAGCGCGCGCACCTCGGCCTCGGTGGCGACCTCCACCAGCACGTCGAAGTGGCTGCGGCCCACGTACGCCGGCGTGGCGCCGAGCGCCTCGGCCAGGCCGTCGATCGCATCGGCGGGCGCCTCGGGCTTGGCGGGAAAGTCCATCCACACCAGATCGCCGTCGCGGCGGCAGGTGAGGAGGCCGCTCCGGGTGTGGAAACGCGCCTCGTCCTCCATCCCCAGGACGCCGTGCTCCCACAGCACGTGCGCGCTGGCGAGCGTGGCGTGGCCGCAGAGCGCGACCTCGACCGCGGGCGTGAACCAGCGCAGGCGCCATCCGTCGCCCTCCGGATGCAGGAACGCGGTCTCGGAAAGGTTCATCTCCATCGCCACGTTCCGCATCCACGCCTCGTCGGCCGGCGCGGGCATCACGCAGACGGCGGCGGGGTTGCCGGTGAACGGGCGCTCGGCGAAGGCATCGACCTGCACGATGGATTGCGGCATCTCGGATGGGTGCGGAGGTACGGGGTGCGGAGGTGCGCCGAACTCGGTGCGGGTGAAACTACATGCGCGCTCCGGCGGCTGCACCTCCCCGGTTCATCCCGCGGACCATGCGGAGCGTGCATCCGCCGCCCCACGCGGGATCGATCGCACGCTCGCACTCTCGCACTCTCGCACTCTCGCACTCTCGCACTCTCGCACTCTCGCACTCTCGCACTCTCGCACTCCCGCACTCCCGCACTCCCGCACTCCCGCACTCCCGCACCACGGTCGGCCAGAAACTTGCTCCCATCGACATCCAACGACCCAAGCGAATGGAGGATGAGATGGGACGCCAGGGATACGGACGCGAGTACCAGGGACGCGAGGGCCAGGGCCGCGGCTATGACCGCCACAGCTACGGCACGGCGGGCTACCAGATGGGCCCGGGGTGGGGATGGGGCGACGACCGCGACCCCAACTGGCGCGGCGGCAGCTACCACGGGCAGCGGATGGACGGCGGGTCGTGGCAGGCTGCGTACGGCCGCAACCGCTTCGACCACCAGGCCGACCTGGGCGGCGCGGGCGGCTTCGACGGGCGCTACGACCTTCCCGAGGGCTTCTACGACCGCAACGGCTACTACCACGAGCAGCGGGAGGGCCGCACCCAGGGCAACGTCCCCGGCCGCTGGCTGGGCCAGCCGCGGTACGACCAGGAGCTGCGCGCGGATGCCAGCGGCGTGCGCTACGACCGCGAGTACCTGCGGCAATACAACGCCAACTCGCCGGCGCTGCGCCAGGGTGGCGGGCCCGATCGCTCCTGGGGCTTCAGCGCGGGGCAGAACGCGCCGCCCATGCGCGGCCGCCACGACGCGCGCGACCAGCGCACCGACGAGCGCGGCGCGCAGGGGTACAACAGCGGCGGCTTCTCCAGCCACGGCTACCAGGGCCCCGGCACCCGCGGCTCCCTTCCCACGCAGAAGGGCGGCCGGTAAAGCGCTGAGGCCGACGATCCAGGCTGGCCTGCCGCACCACTTCGACAAGCTCGGATGGCGCTGAAGGTCAGCCTTGATCATCCGGGAGCTCCGACGCACATTCAGAAAGAGAAATCGTCTGAAAATACTCTCATCCCGGAAGGATCTCATGCGCAAGCTCCGGCTCGACATGGAAGCGCTGACCGTGCAGTCGTTCGCCACGGCGGGGCGGGAAGGCGCGCGTGGAACGGTTCGAGGCGCGTCGATTCCCACCTTCGACATCCTGTGCACCGATGCACTCGACTGCACGGCCGGGTGTTCGGAGCCCAGCTACCCGGTGCCGCTTTGTGCGACTGCACGTGGCGAGGTTTGCCCCGACACGGGATCCGGCACCGCCTGAGTCCCAAGGGGTTGGACGAGCAAGATCCACCGACGGAACCGGTTCGGCGATGCAAACCCGTGGGGCCGCGTACCCGCCGTGGGGGGTAAGCGGTGGATGTAGCAGCGAGGCCCGCGGCTCCGGTGTGGAGCCGCGGGCCTCGTCCGTTCCGGGAGATGCGGATCGCCGGTCCGCCGTTGATCAGCCCGGCGACGGGTTCGCCCCGGCCGCGTCGGCGGAGGCCTGCTCCTCGGCGGCGGCCTCGTCGCTGCGCAGGATGGTGGCCTCCTGGCCGCCGCGTTTCTGCAGGATCACCTCCAGCTCGCGCTCGCGCAGGTCCAGCGTGTAGCCGGCGCCCACGATCCCCACGCGCAGGTAGCTGAGCGTGAGCGCGGTCGCCGTCCCGCGGTCGACCTCGCCGGCGTTGTCGAAGCGCACGCCGCGGCCATCCACGAAGGTCACCGACCCCTTCCCCACCACCTCGCCCAGGTGCCCCCGCACCACCATCGCGGTGTCCTCGTCGATCCCCAGCCCCATCAGGTCGGCGTTGCGGGCGATGACCATGAACAGGCGCTGCAGGCGGCGGCGCTGGGTGAAGTGCGTGTCGATCACCGCGCGGAAGCCCAGCAGCCCGAAGCCGGGGCCCAGGTGAAGGTCCTGCATCTGCC
>Ga0247773_1000048_pt1 | contig 51672 bp, 33 predicted proteins | sample UWRJL092311B6_FD_179934 | JGI IMG/M metagenome (GOLD analysis project Ga0247773, IMG submission 179934) | Plant litter microbial communities from Arlington Agricultural Research Station in Wisconsin, United States - UWRJ-L092-311B-6 | ecosystem: Environmental > Terrestrial > Plant litter >... | reverse complement strand
GCTGTCGCCCTGGTCGGTGGCGATGGGGCAGGTGTTCCCCTCGGCCCTCTCGTTCGCCTTCTTCCAGATGATGGTGCTGCTGGGCGTGGCCGCGCTCACCCGCGTGGTCCCCGCGGCGTGGATCGGGATCGCGGCGATCGTCGTCTTTCCCGTGGCGTGGGCGAGCGCGGCGGTGGAGAACCTGATGTTCCTGCTGATGCCCTACCGCGTGGGGAACGACGGCCGCGCCGGCTCGCAGTTCCTGGGGAAGGCGCTGCTGCTGATGGTGCTGAAGGTGCTCACGCTCGGGGTGCTGGGGGTGGCCGGGGGCGCGGCGTGGCTGGGGATGGGGATGCTGATGGATGCCACCTGGCCGCCGATCGTGGCCGCGTCGCTGGCGATGTGTCTCCTCTGCCTGCCGGTCACCTGGCTCGTCGGCCGCGCCTTCGCCCGCTTCGATTTCACCCACGACGCATCGGCGGCGTGAGGGAGGCCGACCGGTCGCACCCGCCTTCATCGATCGAGGAGAGATCGCGCCGGGCGGCTGGAAGCCGCGCAAGAAGAACGGCACGAAGCCTCGCAAACTGCCGCGAGGCTGGTCGGCGCACGGGACTCTCACCAGCGGCTGAAGCCGCCGGCCAGGTACGGCACGAAGCCTCGCCAACTGCCGCGAGGCTGGTCGGCGCATGCGGACGCGCGGTGTTGGCCGAGTAGAGATCGCGCCGGGCGGCTCGAAGCCGCGCAGGGAGAACGGCACGAAGCCTCGCAGACTGCCGCGAGGCTGGTCGATGGGAGGGGCCGACTTCCAGCGGGTGAACCCGCCGGCTAGCAAGGGCACGAAGCCTCGCGAACAGCCGCGAGGCTGATCGTTGGCATTGGAGCACGACGGCCGACGATGGTGTGACTCGGGGTGCGCGAGGCGCCTGCGCGTCCAGGAGGCCGGGCATCGAGCCGGCGCCTCGGCATTCGCCATCACGAGCCTCGCGCTGTTTGCGAGGCTTTCCGTGGTTGTTGCCGTGGCTTCCAGCCGCCCGGCCAGAGTGGCTTCTCGTGCCTCTCCGAGCGCTTGCTCGCGCCGCTCCGGAAGCACGACCGCTCTCACCCGTTTATCTTCCCTCCATCCATCGCACATCGCCCCATCCGTGTCCCGCCGCCGATGACGAACGACACGCCCACGATCGCGCCGGTCACGCCGGCGGAGGACCCGCTGCCGCCCGCATCATCCAAACCGAGCACGCGGCGCGTCATCCTGCAGATGCTGGCGGGGATGGCCGTGGGCGTGGTGGTGGGGGTGATCGGGGCCAGGCTGCTGGCGGGGCACACCACGCCCGCCGAGCGCGGCGGGCTGCGGCGGCAGCTGGGGCCGTGGACGCTCCCGGTGCTGATCCCGCTGCTGATCCTGGCTGCCTACTTCGGCATCGTGGTGCACGAGCTGGGGCACGTGGCGGGCGGGCTGCTGGCGCGCTTCCGCTTCTACCTGTTCGTGGCCGGGCCGCTGCGGGTGGAGCGCGACCCGGACAGCGGACGCGTCCGCGTGGGCCTGAACCGCACGGTGAGCATGATGGGCGGGCTCGCCGCGCTTCTCCCCACCGGCACCCACGACCTGTGGCGCCGCTTCGGGCTGCTGATCGCGGGCGGGCCGCTGGGGAGCCTGGCGCTGGCGGTGGGCGCATGGGCGCTCGCGGCGTTCGGGCCGCCGCTGTCGCCGCTGGGGAAGGCGGTGGTGGAGGTGACGGCGATCATGTCGGCCGGGCTGCTGATCGCCACGCTGCTGCCGATGCGCACCGGCGGCTATCCCTCGGACGGCGCGCGGCTGCTGCGGCTGATGCGCGGCGGCCCGGCCGGGATGCGCGAGGCCGCGATGCTCCCGCTGATCTCGCTCAGCGTGGGCGAGACGCCGCCGCGCGAGTGGCCGCGCGACCTGGTGGATGCGGTGGTCGCCGCGCGCGACGCATCGTCCGAGGAGTGCTTCGGCAACCTGCTGGCGTACTGCCACGCGCTCGACCTGGGCGACGTGCCGCTGGCCACGCGGCGGATGGAGCGGATGGTGGCGCTGATCCCCGCGGTGCCGCGCACCTCGCTGGGGGGGCTGCACCTGGAGGCGGCGTTCTTCGCGGGCGCCTGGCTGCGCGACGCGGCGCGGGCGCGCGCGCACCTGGCCGGCATCCCGCCCAGGGTCGCCGTGCGCCCGTACGACCGCGCGCGCAGCGACGCCGCCCTGGCGATCGCCGAGGGCGACCTGCCGCGCGCCCGCACCCTCGCCGCCCAGGCGCTGGCGGGCCTCCCCGGGCGCGCCGCCTTCCGCCGCGACAGCCTGGCCGCCGCGCTCGCCCGCGCGGAGGCGGACGTGTCCGCGAGCGGCGCGAGCTAGCGCCCGCCCTCGCCCTCCGCGCGGCGGAGCGCGACGATCACGATCACCAGCCAGACGCCGCCGATGATCAGCCCCGCGGCGATGTCGGTGGGCCAGTGGCTTCCCAGGCGCAGGCGGGCGAGCGCGACCTCGGCCACCACGCTGGCGGTGGCGAGCACGGCCAGCACGCGCTCCACCGCGCTCCGGCTGCCGCGGATCCACATCCAGGTGAACAGGCCGTAGCAGGCCACCATCTGCGACAGGTGGCCCGACGGGAACGAGTGCAGCCCCGGCGACGCGATCCCGCCGGCGATCAGGTGCGGCCGCTGGCGGTTCCACGCCAGCCACCCGGCCAGCACCAGCAGGTCGAGCATGAAGAACGACGCCAGGATCGCCAGCGCGCGCAGCGGCCGCCGCATCCACGCCGCCAGGATCGCCGCGGCGGCGACCACGGGGATCATGAACACCGAGTTCCCGGGCGATTCGGCCCAGAGCGCGGTGCTGAAGCTGAACCACTGCAGCCGCCCGATCCGCTCCAGCAGCGGCGTCTCCCACGCCAGCCGCCCCGCGCCCTCCAGGTGGCGCACGAGGAACACCAGCGCCATCATCAGCCCCACGCCGATCGCGATTCCGCCCGTGAGCGTCCACGCGAAGCGGCGGCGCGCGAGGTCCGGCTGGGCGCGCACGTCGGCGGCGAAGCGGTGCCAGGTGCGCGTCGCACCCTCGGCGATCAGCCAGCGGTGATGTCGGTGGATGTGCTGCGGCGGTCGCATGCGTTCTCGGTGCGGGTTCGGCCCTCCGCCGGGGGCAAGATCGGGACCTTCCATGTACCTTGGACGCGGCCCCGGTGTCCGCCTGCAGCATCGGCCGGATGATCCAGTCGCACGCTCATCCGACGAGTGACATCTCACGATTGCCACCCTGAGGAGCCGCCGCGCCCGGCTTGCACGCGAGCAGGCGATTGGCGGCGACGAAGGATCTATCGCATCGGCGTGCAACCCAGCCGCCGAGACGGGCCCACCCACGGCTCGTCCACGCCCGCGATGGCGCGGCCGCGGTGATAGATCCTTCGCGCTGCAGCCTTTGGTGTGAATCAACGCTCCGCGTGGTCGCGCTCTGGATGACAGCACGGGAGCGTTCCAATCCATCGAGGCGGCATCTCGTACGATGTCACCCCGAGGAGCCGCCGCGCCTGCCCGTCCGAACACGGATGCCGGGCGGCGACGAAGGATCTACTGCCGACGCGAGAGCGACAGCCCGTCCGACGCCACGGCATCATCGCCCAAATGGAGTTCTGGAGAGGTATGACCCGTGAATCCACGTCCCTCCTCGCGCGGCTCCTGCTTGCCGGCGCGCTCTCGATGAGCCTCGGCGGCACCGCGGAGGCGCAGGGGCGGCACGTGCCGCTCGATTCGCTCGCCATCGCCGTTCCCGCGGGGCAGAGCCGGTCGGTGTCGTTCACCAACAAGCGCTCGGCGTATTACTACACGCTCACCGACGGCGGCCAGCACCCGGAGCACGGCTGGTTCCGCGGCCTCGACATCGCCGGGCGGCGCGTGTTCAACGAGTACGTGATCCGCGTGGCCGGCGTGGCGCTGGACCCGGCGACGGCGAGCGCCGTGGTGACGCCGGACGCGCTGGTGCGGCGGTATCCGAACGGCATCACCGAAACGCTGCGCCTGTTCGACGACCGCGACGTGGTGGAGATCGAGCTCGGCGGCCCGAACGCGGGCGAGGCGAGCATCTCCCTGCGCGGCGACCAGTTGCGGATGGAGGGTTCCGCCGCTTCCGGCGGGCTCACCCGCTACGTCTCCACCAGTGGATCCGGCGCGGAGGCGGTGGTCGATCACGTCGTGCTGGGGCGGCGCGGCGATCGATTCCTCGTGGCCGTCGCGCCCACGGCGGAGGCGGCGCGGGCGTCGTGGGACGATGCGGCGCGCGATGGCCTCCAGTGGCGCGCCGAACGGCGGGCGCGGATGGAGCGGCTGATCGGCGGCGAGCGGTACCTGTCGACCGGCGACGCGCGGCTGACGGAAGCGCTGCGCTGGATCACGCTCACCACCGATGAGCTGGTGACACGGCAGCGCGGCGACGGCATCTACGCCGGGCTCCCCTGGTTCAACGAGTACTGGGGGCGCGACGAGTTCATCTCGCTCCCCGGCGCGGTGCTGGTGACCGGGCACTTCGAGGAGGCGCGCGCCATCCTCCGCTCGTTCGCGCAGTTCCAGCAGCTGGACCGCGCGTCGGAGTTCTACGGGCGGCTTCCCAACATCGTCAAACCGGGGAGCATCGACTATCACACCACCGACGGCACGCCGCGCTGGGTGATCGCCCTGCGCGACTACGTGGCGTACTCGGGCGACCGGACGATCGTGCGCGAGCTGTATCCCAACGTGACCGCCAGCATCGAGGGCGCGCTGGCGAGGTGGACCGACCGCGACGGCTACCTGGTGCACGCCGACAACGAGACGTGGATGGACGCGCGGCGCGAGCCGGACCACGCCTCGTACTCGCCGCGCGCCACGCGCGCCAACGACATCCAGGCGCTCTGGTACCAGCAGCTGCGCGCCGGCGCCGAGTTCGCGCGCGCGATGGGCGACACCGCGCACGCCGCCGCCTGGACGCGCGCCGCCGAGCGGGTGCGCGCCGCCTTCGCCCGCGACTTCGTGGACGCATCCACCGCGCGCATCGCCGATCACCTGGACGCGCGCGGCCGGCCGGACCACACGCTGCGCCCCAACCTCCTCTTCGCGCTGGACATGGTGCCGGACGCGGACGTCGCGGCGCGTGCCACGCGGCGGGCGTGGGAGGCGCTGGTGTACCCGTGGGGCGTGTCGACGCTGGCCGCGTCGGACACCTTCTTCCATCCGTACCACCTGGCGTGGGAGCACTACCACAAGGACGAGGCGTACCACAACGGCACCGTGTGGCCGTGGCTGAACGGCATCGCCATGCAGCGGATGATCGAGCGCGGGCAGACGGACCTCGCGTGGCCGCTCTTCCGGGCGATGAACGAGCTGGCGCTCACGCGTGGCGCCGCCGGCGGCCTGCCGGAGACGATGGACGCGTTCCCGCACCCCGGCGAGACCCAGCCACGGCTCACCGGCACCTTCCTGCAGGCGTGGTCCAACGCCGAGCAGCTGCGCGTGTGGTACCAGCAGATCCTCGGCATCCAGCCAAACATGGCGGAGGGCGTGGTGAGGGTGGCACCGCGCACTCCGCGGGAGCTCAAGGAGGTGGACTTCACGGTGCGGGTGGGCGCCGGGAGCATTCACGGCATCTACGAGGGCGACGACGATGGACGGCGATACACCTGGACCATGCGGGGCACGGCGGCGCGTCTCACGCTCGACATCCCGCGGATCGAGACGCACACGTTCACCGTGGCGGCGGGCGAATCGCTGATCGCGGAGCTGAGCCTGGATGGGGTGCAGGCGCGGCGGGTGTCGCCGGCCGGCGCGGTGAAGGAGGAGGTCTATCTCGACGCGGCACCCGCGCGCACCGACACGGCGGAGCGGCTCGACACCCTGTTCGCCGGGACCCGGTTCGCGGCGCCGGGGCGGGCGGAGGATCACCCGGTGATGCGGCAGGTGTACACGCGTCCGGGGAGCTGAATCGTCCGCTGAAACTTCCGCGAAACGGGTCCCGTACGGTCGGTCAGCCGGCGGCCCCCGCCAGTATTTCAGCAGTCCATTCAGAACCGGAGCACGTACGATGGCCGAGAACGGAAAGAACAACCTGGAGACGGTCCTGAAGTGGATCGTGCTGGTGATCCTGGCGGTGGTGGCGATGAAGATCGTGTTCAGCGCGTTCGCCATCGCGTGGGTGGTCGGCGGCGTGCTGCTGACCAAGGTGCTGCCGCTGGTGGCGCTGGTGTGGCTGGTGATGAAGGCGGTGGAGTGGTTCCGCGAGCGGAACGGCGGCCCCAACCCCGCCGACAACAGCTGACGCGATCCGGCCTCGTCGCCGGTTGATCGATACGAAAGGCGGACGCCCCCCGATTTCTCGGCGGGGCGTCCGCCTTTCGTGCGTCTGTTCGTTGAGGATCACGGCACGGGCGATGTCATCCTGAGTGGCGCCGCTGCACGACTTTTCACTTACACGGCTCTCCGGCGGCGCCCGAAGGATCCATAGCCGACGGACGAGCGGAAGGCGGCCTGTCGCTCGACCGTCTGTCATATCATAGATCCTTCGTCGCCGCCGAGCGTCTGTGTGAACATTGGCCCTGCGCGGCGGCTCCTCAGGAGGACAGACGTTCGGATCGTGAAAGAGTGGACACACACGAAGGGGCGCCTCGCGAGGCGCCCCTTCGTCGTTCCATCTCCCGAAGATTCGAGTCAGGGAAAGCGCGCGGTGCCGCAGCGCTCGGGAACGGGGATGGGGCCCGAGGGCGAGTCGAGGCGGAACTGGACCTCTTGCACGTCGCGCGAGCTGGAGCCGGTCATCACCCGGAACCAGCCGGGCTCGGCCACGCGGCGCATCCGCAGGTCGTAGAACGCCAGGTCGTCCATCCCCAGCGCGAAGCGGACGGTGGTGGACTCGCCCGCGCGCAGGTGCACGCGCCGGAAGCGGCGCAGCTCCGACACCGGCCGCGTGACGCTGCCGGACTCGTCGCGCAGGTACAGCTGCACCACCTCGTCGCCCTCGCGCGAGCCGGTGTTGGTGACGGTCACCTCCACCCCCAGCGAATCGCCCGCCGCCAGCGTGGTCGTGGACAGGCGCGGCGCGGAGTAGGCGAAGGTGGTGTAGCTCAGCCCGTGGCCGAACGGGTACTGCGGCGTCCACGCGACGTCGATGTACTTGGAGGTGTAGCCGTTCAGCGCCTCGGCGGGGCGCCCCGTCTCGCGGTGGTTGTAGTAGAGCGGGATCTGCCCCACGGAGCGCGGGAAGGTGACGGGGAGCTTGCCGCTGGGATTCACCGCGCCGAAGAGCACGTCGGCCACGGCGGGGCCCATCTCCACGCCCAGGAACCACGCCTCCACCAGCGCCGGCGTGTTCTCGGCCAGCCAGGGCACCGCCAGCGGCCGGCCGTTCATCAGCACCACCACCAGCGGCTTGCCCAGCGCGTGCAGCCGCTGGGCCAGCGCCAGCTGCGCGCCCGGAAGGTCGATGCGCGAGCGGGTGCGCGCCTCGGCGCTCATCCCCGGCGTCTCGCCGACCACCAGCACCACCGCGTCGGCCCCGCGCGCCGCCGCCACCGCCGCGCGGTAGCCGGCCGTGTCGGCAGACGTGGGCGACGCGCCGCGGGCGTACACCACGCGCGTGCCGGGCGACACCGCGCCGCGGATGCCGTCGAGCACGCTGACCGCGTCTTCCTTGCGGCCGATCGCCGCCCAGTTGCCCAGCGTGGCGCTCGTGTCCGCCGCCAGCGCGCCGATCACCGCCAGGGTGCGCAGGTCCCGGCGCAGCGGCAGCGTCTGCCGCTCGTTGCGCAGCAGCACGATGGATTCGGCCGCCACGCGGCGCGCGGCCGCGCGGTGCTCGGGGGTGAGCACCTGCGTGCGCTCGCGCGCGGCGTCGGCGCCGCGGTACGGGTCGGCGAAGAGGCCCAGGCGGTACTTGAGGCGCAGGATGCGGCGCACGGCCTCGTCCAGCACGGCCACCGGCACCTGGCCGCGGCGCACCTGGTCGGCCAGGGTGGCGCGGTAGGTGGTGCTCACCATCTCCAGGTCCACCCCCGCCGTCAGGCCCAGCCGCGCGGCCTCGGCGCTGTCGGCGGCGATGCCGTGCGGCATCAGCTCGCCCACGCCGGCCCAGTCGCTCACCACCATCCCCTCCCACCCCCACTCGCCGCGGAGCAGGTCGGTCAGCAGCCAGCGGTTGGCGTGCGCGGGAACGCCCGAGATCTCGTTGAACGAGGCCATGAAGGTGGCCGCGCCGGCGCACGCCGCCGCGCGGAAGGGCGGCAGGTACACCTCGCGCAGCGCGCGCTCCGACGCGTCGACCACGTTGTAGTCGCGCCCGCCCTCGGCGCCGCCGTACGCGGCGAAGTGCTTGGCTGTGGCGGCGATGGCGTCGGGCGCGCGCAGGTCGGCGCCCTGGAAGCCGCGTACGCGCGCGGCGGCGAGCACCGAGCCCAGGTACGGGTCCTCGCCCGCGCCCTCCACGATGCGCCCCCAGCGCGGGTCGCGGGCGATGTCCACCATCGGCGCGAAGGTCCAGTGCAGCCCGTACGCCGACGCCTCCACGGCGGCCACGCGGGCGGAGAGGCGCGCGGCCTCGGGATCCCAGCTCGCCGCCTCGGCCAGGGGAACGGGAAAGGTGGTGCGCCACCCGTGGATCACGTCCTGCCCGAACACCAGCGGGATGTGCAGCCGGCTCTCTTCCACCGCCACGCGCTGCAGCGAGCGGATGGTGTCGGCGCCGTAGACGTTGAGGAAGGAGCCGATGGCGCCCCGCCGCACCTGCTCCAGGCTCCCCTCCGAGCCGCCCGGCCCGGTCACCTGCGCGCCGGACGACTGCATCAGCTGCCCGACCTTCTCCTCCAGCGTCATCCGCGCGATCAGCGAGTCGAGGAACACCTCCTCGGCCGACCGCACGCGCGCAGCGGTGGCGGCGATCGGCGTCGCGGGCGCCGGCGCGGAGGCGGCGCGGGGCGACGCGCAGCCGGCCAGCGCCAGCGCCACCGTCGCCGCGCGGGCAGCGGCCGCACGGGCGACGGACGGGCGTGACGGGGGATGGGGTCGATGCGACCCGGTGTGGGGCGAGGTCGGTCTCATCCTGATGCAATCCGGAAAAGGGCGGTCGCGCACGGAACGACGGAGGGAGCGGCAACCGCGCCGCGGCCCGCTCCCTCGTCATCTCACTCCTGGAATCGACACGGCGGGCGGACTGCCGCTCGCGCGTATGTTTTAGATCCTTCGTCACCGCCACGCTCCCGGGTGCATGCGGGTGAGGCGCGGCGGCTCCTCGGGATGACCATCCCCGACTCCGCTCGATCCAGCCGGCGACTACTTCCAGGTGAAGGTCGCGACGGACTGGGCGGGGAGGGTGAACGGGAACGAGCGGGCGCCCTGGCGCACGGCGAAGTCGCGCTCGCCGGTGGTGGTGTTGACCACCAGCACCGCCTTGGTGCCGTCGGTGTTCACGAACGCCACGCTCTCCACCCCGCTCAATCCGCTGCCGCTCTCCACGCGCACGGCGCCGGGGCGAACGTACTTGCTGGCGTGCGCCAGGGCGAAGTACTCCTCGTTGCGGGTGTACGCGCCGCTGGTGGGGTCGATGGTGACCACGCCGCGGCAGTTGCCGCAGCCGCCCAGGTGCGGCCCGCCGCTGGGGTCCAGCGCCAGGTTCCAGAACGCCACCCCGCGCGCCCAGTTGCGCGTGGTGCCGACCAGCAGGGTGCGGGTGAAGTACACCAGGTTCTCGGCGTAGTTGGGCGCCCACTGGCCGCCGGAGCACTCGGTGAAGAACACCTCCTTGTCGGGGTAGGTGTTGCGCACCGTGGTCTGCGCGCTCACGTCGCCGCCGTAGCAGTGCCAGGCCACGCCGGCGATGTAGTTGCGCGCCGTGGCGTCGGCCAGCGTGGTGAGCGGCGAGTTGACCTCGTCCCAGTTGTGGTCCCAGTCCCAGATCTTCGTCTGCAGCCCGGCCGTGGCGAGCGCCGGCCCCAGGTGCCCGCCGATGAAGGCGGCGCGCTCGGGCGGGTCCATCCGCATCCCCGGGTAGTTGTCGGGCTCGAAGTGCGGCTCGTTCTGCGCCGTGATGGCGTACACCGGCACGCCCTCGGCGGCGTACGCCTGGATGAACCGGACGAAGTACTGCGCGTGGGCCGCGTACGCGTCGGTGCGCAGGTGGCCCTTGATCATGCTCTTGGTGGTCTTCATCCACGCCGGCGCGCTCCAGGGCGTGGCCATCAGCTTCAGCTGCGGGTTGAGCGCCAGCGACGCCTTGATCACCGGGAGCATGGCCTCGCGGTCGCGCTCGATGGTGAAGTGCTGCAGCGTCATGTCGTCGGCGCCGCCCGGCGGGTCGTCGTACGACCAGTCCTCGCGCGAGAAGTCGCTGGAGCCCATGGTCATGCGCATGAAGCTGAGCCCCAGCCCCTCGGTGGGGCTGAACAGGTCGGTGAGCAGCGCCTGGCGCTGGTCGGCCCGCATCTTCGCCTGGATCAGCCAGGTCGACGCGTCGGTGAACGCCGCGCCGAAGCCCACCATCGTCTGGAAGGTCTTGGTGGTGTCGACGTCGATCACCAGCGCGGCCGTGGGCGCGCCGCTGGTGAACTGCACCCCGCTCTTGCTCAGGAACCTGGTCCTGTCGCCCGTCGTCACCACGGCCGTGACCGGGGCGACGGTGGGCGTGGGCGTGGTGTCGGGCGGCGGAGTGACCGGGGTGCCCCCGCCGGCGTTGCCGCCGCACGCGGGGAGCACCGCCAGCAGCCCGGCGGCCCACCAGGAAGAGATCCGTCGCATCGGTCAGATCCTCCGCTCGGCCACGCGCGGGCGCGACCCGCTGTAGCCGTAGAAGACGATGTAGAGGTAGCAGAGCGCGGGAAGGAGCATCGACAGCTGCAGCCCCATCCCGTCGGCCAGCGCGCCCACGGCCACGGGGATCAGCGCGCCCCCCACGATGGCCATCACCAGCAGCGAGCTCCCCTCGCCGGTGAGCGGCCCCAGCCCGTCGATCGCCAGCGCGAAGATGGTGGGGAACATGATGGAGTTGCACAGCCCCACCGCGATCACCGCCCACATCGCCAGCGGCCCGCTGCTGACCGCGGCCAGCGCCGTGAGCAGCGCCGCGCCCACCGCGAAGGTGCCCAGCAGCTTGCCGGGCGACACGCGGCGCAGCAGGACGGAGCCGATGAAGCGGCCGACCATCGCCCCGCCCCAGTAGAACGAGACGTAGCGGGCGGCGCGCTCGGCATCCATCCCCGCCACGTTCGGCAGCCCGAAGAAGTTGACCAGGAACGAGCCGATCGACACCTCGGCGCCCACGTACACGAAGATCCCGATCACCCCCAGCGCCAGGTGCCGGCGGTGCCAGGCGCGCCCGGTGGGGAGGTGGTCCGAGACGACGGTGTCGCCCGTGGCCGACTCGATCTGGCTGATGCGCGGGAGCTTGAACATCGCCATGAACCCGGCCACCACGAACAGCGCGATCGCCAACCCGATGTACGGCACCTGCACCGCGCGCGCCTCGGCCAGGCGGGCCGCCGCGCCGTCACCGCCGCCCGCGCGCGTCACCGCGCCCAGGATCAGCGCGCTCCCCACCAGCGGCGCCACGGTGGTGCCGAGCGAGTTGAACGCCTGCGTGAGCGTGAGGCGGCTGCTGGCCGTCTCCGGCGCGCCGAGCACGGTCACGTACGGGTTCGCGGCCACCTGCAGCAGCGTGATCCCGCTGGCCAGCACGAAGAGCGCGAGGAGGAAGAGCGGAAAGCTCGGCACCGCCGCGGCGGGGTAGAAGAGGAGCGCGCCGATCCCGGCGGTCACCAGCCCGGTCACGATCCCGCGCTTGTACCCCAGCCGCCGGATGATCCACCCCGAAGGGAGGGCCAGGAGGAAGTACGCGCCGAAGAAGGTGAACTGCACCAGCGCCGCGCGGACGTAGTCCAGGTCGAACACGCCCTTCAGGTGCGGGATCAGGATGTCGTTGAGGCAGGTGAGAAAGCCCCAGATGAAGAACAGCCCCGTCACCGCCACGAAGGCGGGGCGGTAGTCGGTCGGAGCGGTGCCGGTCGCGCGGCTGGCGGGCGGCGCGGCGGTGGGCGAGGGGATGGCCAACGTGCCTCCGGTTCTCAGGCGTTCGTGGTTCGGTGGATCCAGGGCCCCGCCGCCGCCCTCCGATCAGCGGAGGACGGCGGCCGGCCAGCTCAGCTCCCGCCGGCGGCGGGGACGGCGGTGGAGGTCATCGGCGGCTGCGCCACGGTGAAGCGCGCCATCTGCCCGCCGACCAGCACCTCGAAGTCGCCCGGCTCCACCACGGGGGTGTTGTCCATCCCGATGAAGGCCAGGTCCTGCACGCGGATCGGGAAGGTGACGGTCTTCGTCTCCCCCGCCGCGAGGGTGATCTTCTGGAAGCCGCGGAGGCGGCGGTTGGGGGGCGCGATGCTGGCGTACAGGTCGCGCACGTACAGCTGCACCACCTCCTGCCCCGCGCGCCGCCCGGTGTTCTGCACCGTCACCGTGGCCGTCACCGTGCCGTTGGGCCCGGCCTGCGCACGGTCCAGCCGCAGCCCGCTGTAGGCGAAGGTGGTATACGAGAGACCGTAGCCGAACTCCCACTGCGGCCGCACCATCCCCTCGCCCTGCCCCACCTTCTCGCTCCACAGGTTGTCGTAGTGCACCAGCGAGCCGGTGTAGCGCGGGTAGGTGAACGGCAGCCTGCCGCTGGGGTTCACGTCGCCCCACAGGATGTCGGCCACCGCCGTGCCGCCGTACGGGCCGGTCTCGTAGCCCATCACCACGGCGCGGGCGCCCGCCTCCACCTCGCGCACGATCTGCGGGCGGTTCTCGAACATCACCAGCACCACCGGCTTCCCCGTGGCCTCCAGCGCCTGGGCCAGCGTCCGCTGCGCCTCGGGGAGCGACAGGTCCTCGATATCGCCCGGCCCCTCGGCCGAGGGGTTCTCGCCCAGGAAGACGAGGACCACGTCCACCCCCTGCGCCGCGCGCACGGCGGCCTGGATGTCGATCTCCTTCGCGATCTCGCTCCCGGGAACGAAGGTCACGTTCGCCGCCCCCGCCTCCTCGGTCACCGCCTGCAGCGGCGACTTCGTGGTCCGCGAGTACATGGCGGTGTTCATCCCCTGCCAGGTGTGCGTCCACGCGCCGTGCATCACCGGGAGCGAGGTGGCGCCCGGGCCGGTGACCAGCACGCGGGTGCCGCGCGCCAGCGGGAGCACGCCGTCGTTCTTGAGCAGCGTCACGCTCTCCTCGGCCGCGCGGCGGCTCACCGCCTGGCTGGCGGCCGAGCCGATGTTGCGCGTGAGGCGCGCGTCCGGATAGGCGTCGCGGAAGAGCCCCAGGTCGTACTTCAACCGGAGGATGCGGCGCACGGACAGGTCGATGCGCGACTCGGGGATCGACCCCTCGCGCACCAGCTCGAGCAGGTACTTCGGGAAATCGAGGCTGTAGGGGACCATGCTCATGTCCACCCCCGCCATCACCGCCATCCGCACGGCTTCCTTCTGCGTGGGCGCCACGTGGTGCTGGGTGTGGAGCTTGATGATGTCTTCCCAGTCGCTCACCGCCACGCCCTGGAAGCCCATCCGCTCGCGCAGCAGCCCGGTGAGGATGCGGTGGCTGGCGTGCACCGGCTCGCCGTTGATGTCACCCGAGTTGATCATCACCGTGGCCAGCCCCGAGTCCATCGCCGCCTGGAAGGAGGGGACGAAGAACTCGTACAGCTGCCGGTCGGGGATCCACGCGGTGCTGCGGTCCTTGCCGGAGAGCGGCATGCTGTACCCCAGGAAGTGCTTTCCCGTGGCCGCCACCCGCAGCGGGCTGCCGATGTTTCCGCCCTGCTGCCCGCGCACCGCCGCCGCGCCCATGGTGGAGGTGAGGTACACGTCCTCGCCGAAGGTCTCGAAGAAGCGCGACCAGAGGGGCTGGCGCGCCAGGTCCAGCACCGGCGAGAAGTTCCAGGGGATCCCCGCCGCGCGCGTCTCGTAGGCGGTGATCTCGTTGGAGCGGCGCACCAGCTCGGGGTTCCAGGTCGCCGCCAGCGCGATGTTCTGGGGGAAGAGGGTGCCGCCCACCATGTAGTGGTTGCCGTGCACCGCGTCGATCCCGTAGAGCACGGGGATCTTCAGCCGGCTCCGCCTGGCCACGTCCTGGATCGAGCGGATCACCTGGTGCCAGTGCTGCGGGGTGAAGGCCACGTCCCACACGTTCAGCATCGACCCCACGTGGTAGCGCAGGATGGCGTCCTCGAGCTTCGCCGGGTCCAGCTCGTGCTCGCGGGTGGGGGTCCCCTCGGTCCGCGAGACGGCCTGGATGGTGAGCTGCGTCATCTCGCCCACCTTCTCCTCCAGCGTCATCTGGCGGAGCAGCCCCTCCACGAACTGGTCGCGCTCCGGGGTGACCGCCGCCGAGGTGGCCGCGCGCGTGGCCTCGGGCGCGTCGGCGCGGCGCTGGGCGGCGGCGTGCGTGGCGGTGGCGCCCAGCGCGCCCAGCGCCGCCGCGGCGCGCCAGGCGATCCGCGCGCGCCGGGAGAAGTGCGTTCGAACCGTGCCGTTCAAGACCGTTGCTCCAGGTGATGAGGGGTGCGCGCCGCCGGTGGGGGCGCCGCGCGGTTCAGCCGATGGGTACCGGCGACGCGCGCCGGGATCACCCCCGCGCGGCGGCGTAGCGCGCGGCGCCCAGCACGGCGGCGCGCGGCTCCAGGATCAGGTGCACGGGGATGCGGGCGACCAGGTCGCTCATCACCCCCTTGCGCAGGTACCCCTCGCGGAAGGCACGCCCCAGCAGCACCGGCCGAAGCCGCGGGGGGATGCCGCCGCCCACGAACACGCCGCCGGTGGCCAGCGTGCGCAGCGCCAGGTTCCCCGCCTCGGCGCCCAGGATGGCGGCGAAGACCGAGAGCGTGCGCCGGCACACCGGGCACCCGTCGCCCCCGCCGCGCAGCCCCGCGGCGGCGATCACCGGGGTGGGATCGTCGGTCGCGGCGAAGGCGGCCGAGAGCCAGGCGGGTTCCGGGGTGCCGCCGCGCTCGCGCAGGTAGCGGTAGATGTTGGGGATGCCGTGCCCGGAGCAGACCCGCTCGTAGCTCACGTGCTCGTACTCGTGCTGCAGCCAGGCCAGCAGCCCGCGCTGCACCGCCCCGCGCGGCGCGAAGTCGGTGTGCCCGCCCTCGCTGGGGAGCGCCAGCTCGCCGCGCTCGCCCGCGATCAGCGCCGCCTCGCCCAGCCCCGTGCCCACGGCGACCACGGCGCGCGTGCCGCCGGGCTCCGCCTGGGCCCGGTGCAGCGGGTGCAGCTGCTCGGGGCGCAGCGTGGCCAGCGCGTAGGCGGTGGCCTGCAGGTCGTTCATCAGGTGCACCGAGCCCACGGAGAGCGACGCGGCCAGCCGTTCCTCGTCCAGCACCCAGGGGAGGTTGGTGATCTCGGCGCGGCCATCGATCACCGGCCCGGCCACGCTCAGGCACACGCGCTCCACCACCGCGGGAAAGCGGCGGCGGAAGGCGAGCACGATCTCGTCGAACTCGGCGTGGTCGCGGCTGGCGAAGGTGGCCTCGCTCACCACCGCGCCATCGGGCGCCACCAGCGCCAGCACCGTCTTGGTGCCGCCGATGTCGCCCGCCAGCAGCAGCGGCCCGGCGCCATTCGCCACGCCGCCCCCGCCGATCCCGGTGTCCACCTCGTCGCGCAGCTGGACGCTCATGCGGTCCCGGCCGGTACCGGGCCCCCGCGCATCATGGTCCTGCGTTCCATCGTCTTCCCGTTGTTGTCGTGCGTTCCGGTCACCACACGTAGGTGGCCACCGAGCCCACGGCGAGCGAGTGCGTCACGATCCGCCCGCCGCTGGAGATGTTGAAGGATTGCGCGCGCTGGCCATCGTTCATGGCGATCAGCACGGTCTTTCCCGCCGGCGTGCGAAACGCCGCCTGCACCAGCTTGGCCGTCTTCCCCGCGTTGGTGACGGTGGAGCCCACGCGCACCGAGCCGGCGGGGACGAAGCGCGAGGCGTGGCCGATGATGTAGTAGGCCACGTTGCGCGTCACCGCCCCCGACCCGCCCTGGATGGTCACCGCGCCCAGGCAGTCGCTGCACCCGCCGCTGGTGTGCGGCCCCCACGCCTCGTCGTTGGCCAGGTTCCACTCCAGCACCACGCGCGACCAGTTGGCCGGCGCGCCCACCAGCACGTTGCGCACGTGCCAGCGCAGGTCGCCCGAAAAGGAGCCGCCGGCGCCGGTGTACTGCTCGGTGAAGTAGAGGTTGCGGTCGGGGTGCGCCGCGTGCACCTGCGAAAGGGCGTCGATGGTCCCGCCGTACAGGTGGAAGGCCGAGCCGTCCACGTACGCCTTGGCCGCCGCGTCGTCCAGGATCGAGATCGGGTACTCGGGGTGGTCGGCGTTGTGGTCGTACGCCACGATCCGCGTGTCGAACCCCGCGGCGCGCAGCACCGGCCCCAGGTGGTTCTTGATGAGCTCCGCCTGGTCGGCCGCGCTCATGTACATGCTGGGGTTGTTCCCCGCGTACAGCGGCTCGTTCTGCGGGGTGATGGCGTGGATCGCGATCCCCTCGGCCTTCATCGCCTGCAGGTACTTCAGGAAGTACTGCGCGTAGACGGGAAAGTTGGCGCGCGGGAGGCTCCCGCCCACGAACGACCCGTTGTCCTTCATCCACACCGGCGCCGTCCACGGCGTGGCGATGATCTTCAGCTGCGGGTTGATGGCCAGCGCCTGCTTGAGCACGGGAAGGAGGTCCGCCCGCTCGGCGTCGATGCTGAACCGCGCCAGCGTGGGGTCGGTCTGCCCGGCCGGCACGTCGTCGTAGGTGAAGGGCGCGGCGCTCAGGTCCGACGCGCCGATGCTCAGGCGGATGAAGCTGATCCCCAGCTCCCCCTCGCCCCGGCCGAACAGCTCCTGCAGCAGCGCCGCCCGGGCCGTGGTGGAGAGCCGGTTGATCACCGTGGCGCTCCCCCCGGTCAGCGTGTAGCCGAAGCCGTCCATCGCCTGGTAGGCGACGGACGGATCGACGGTGACGGTCGGGTTGCCGTTGGCGGCGGCCGCGAAGAAGAGGTCGGGCTGCCGCGCGAGCAGCGCCGCCCGGTTCCCCGTGGTCATCCACACCCGCACGGTGTCGCCCGCCGCCGCGGCCACCCCCGCGCCGCGCGCGGGGACCGCCGTCGCCAGCACCGTGTCGCCGCCGCCGCCGCACGCCGCCGCCACCAGCAGCGCCCCCATCCACCGCTTCCGCGGCACCGTTCCCGCGCGCATCGATCCTCCCCTGGTGAAAGACCCGGTTCAGAGACCACTCGTGGACCGCCCTCCGGCGCGAGGGGCGCCCGGCCCCGGTGGCCGGAACGCCCCTCGCCGGTCGTGCGCCCGGCTCAGTAGCCGGGGTTCTGCGTCAGGTTGGGGTTGCGGTCCAGCTCGCCCTGCGGAAGCGGGAAGAGCGGGCCCGGCACGCCGTGCACGTTCACGCCGATCGCCGCCTGCTTGTCGCGGATCACCGCGTCCAGGATCCCGTAGCGGGCCAGGTCGAACCAGCGCTGCCCCTCGAACACGAACTCGCGGCGGCGCTCCAGCCGCACCGCGTCGCGGAAGGCGCCCTGCGAGAGCGCGCCCACCGGGTCCAGCCCGGCGCGCTGGCGCACCAGGTTGAGCGCGGCCTCCTTAGTCATCCCCTGCGCCGTCCCCCCCTCGTTCACCGCCTCGGCGTACATCAGCAGCACGTCGGCGTAGCGCAGGATGATCCAGTTGTTGTCCTGCGCCGCCCAGCCGCGCTGGGTCATGTTCCGCGTGTTGGTCTCGTCGAGGTACTTGTTGATGGCGTTCTGCGACGGCAGGGTGAACGTCACCACCCGCCCCATCTTGTCGGTGTAGGGCGAGGTGATGTAGGTGCCGCCCAGCCCGCGCTTGTCGTTCGGCGCGTACATCGCCACCGCGCTGGGGGTGAGGTACATCAGCCCGTACGCGTCGCCGCCCGGGTAGCCGGCCGGAAGCGCGAAGAGGGTGGCGACGCTCCCGGCGCCGGGATCGAGCGTGCCGTCGTAGTTCAGCTCGAAGATGCTCTCGCTGTTGGTCAGCTCGCGGCTGATGGCGAACACGTCCTTCCAGTTGGCGAGAAGCGAGTAGCGCCCGCTGGCGATCACCTGCCCGGCGGCCTGCGCGGCCTGCGTGTACTTGTGCTGCTGCAGGTACGCCTTGGCCAGCAGCGAGCGCGCGGCGCCGCTGGTGGCGCGCCCCAGGTCGCCGCTGCCGTAGCTGGCCGGCAGGTCGGTGGCGGCCTGCGACAGGTCGGCCTCGATCAGCGCGTACACGCTGGCGGCCGGCGCGCGCGGCGGCGTCACGTCGCTCAGCGAGGTGACCTCGTGCTCCAGCAGGGGCACGTCGCCGAAGTAGCGCACCAGGTCGAAGTAGGCCAGCGCGCGGAGGAAGCGCGCCTCGCCCAGCACCCGCGCCTTCAGGGTGGCGTCCATGGTGATCGCCGGCACCCGGTCGAGCACGGTGTTGGAGCGGTTGATGATCTTGTACGCGTTCCCCCACACGTCGCCCATCGGCCACTCGGTGGCGTCGAACGTCCACTCGCTCAGCCGGTGCCCGTCGGAGCCGAAGTTGGGGCTGGCGCCGATGTCGTCGGTGGAGATGTCGGACATGTACCAGTACGCCAGCTGGTGCATCCACTTCTGCTGCTCGTACACGCCGTTCACCGCCGCGATGGCGTCGGTGCTCGACTTGTAGAAGTTGTCGGGCGACAGCACGTCCTCGGGCTTGGGGTCCAGGAAGCTGTCGCACCCCGCGGCCGAGGCCGCGATCGCCGGCAGCCCCGCCACCATCACCAGCCTGCGGAACGTGCTCCGCCAGCTACGCTCTTTGGTCGTCATTGGTCGCCCTGTGTCAGTACGTGGCGTTGAAGCCGATGGTGATCTGGCGCGGCTGCGGATAGGTGCCGAAGTCGAACCCCTGGGCCAGGTTGCTCCCCGAGTACTCGGTGATCTCGGGGTCGAAGCCCGAGTAGTTGGTCACCGTGAAGAAGTTCTGCGCGCTCACGTAGAGCTCCACCCGGTTCAGGTTCCCCATGGCGGCGCGGCGCAGCAGCCCGCCCGGCAGGGTGTAGCCCAGGCGGATGTTCTTGCCGCGCAGGTACGAGCCGTCCTCGATGAACAGGTCCGACGGGCGGCTGTCGAAGGTGTTGCCGATCCGCGGGGTGGGGATGCCGTCGCCGCCGTTCACCACGTCCACCAGCTGGTTCACGTTGCCGGCGGCGCTGGTCAGCAGCGCGCGGTTGATGTTGTAGATCTTGTTCCCCTGGCTCCACTGCAGGAACATGGAGAAGTCGAGCGGGCCGAACGTGAGGTGGTTGTTGAAGCCGCCCACGTAGTCGGGCTGGGCGTTCCCCAGGATGGTGCGGTCGCTGCCGTTCACCTGGCCGTCGTTGTTCAGGTCGGCGTAGGTGGGCTGGCCGTTGGCGTCCATCCCCGCGTAGCGCCACCCGTAGAACGAGCTGGTGGGCTCGCCCACGCGCAGGATGGTGGGGTTCTGGTTGGCGCCCGAGCCCACGCCCACGGGGGCGACGATCTCGTCCTCCACGCCCAGCCGCACCACCTTGTTGCGGTTGAACGACACGTTCAGCGAGCTCTCCCAGGTCAGCCGGCGGCCCTGCAGGTTCTGCGTGTTGATCCCCAGCTCGAAGCCGTGGTTGGACACCTGCCCGATGTTCTGCAGCACGTTGCCGAAGCCCGAGGTGGCCGGCACCGGCACGTACAGCAGCAGGTCCTTCGTCTGCTTGTCGTAGTAGTCGGCCGTCAGCGCCACGCGGCGGTCGAGGAACTGCATGTCCACGCCGGCGTCGAACTGGTCGGTGGTCTCCCACTTGAGGTCCGGGTTCGACAGCGTGCCCGGCACGTAGCCGATGCCGCGGGTGCCGCCGAAGGCGTACACGGTGCTGCCCAGCGTGGCCAGCGAGGCGTAGTTGCCGATGTCCTGGTTGCCGGTGCGGCCGTAGCTCACGCGCAGCTTCAGGTCGTCGAACACGCCCAGCCGGTCGATGAACGGCTCTTCCGACGCGCGCCAGGCGAACGCCGCCGAGGGGAAGAAGGCGTACTGGTTCCCCTCGCCGAACTTGCTGGAGCCGTCCACGCGGCCGGTGACCGTGAGCAGGTAGCGGTCGCTCAGGTTCAGGTTGGCGCGCGAGAAGTACGACAGCAGCGACGAGTGCGGCGCGCCCGACCACACGCCCACGTAGGTGCTCCCCGAGTGCAGCCCGTTCACGCCCAGCGCGTCGGTGCTGAAGTCCTGCGCCGTCCCCGACACCCACTCGGCGTTCACCTTCTGCAGCGACAGGCCGCCCAGGATGTCGAACTTGTTGCTCCCGCCCAAGCCGCGGTTGTAGCGCAGCGTGGTCTCGCTCAGCCAGTTGGTGGTCTGTGCCTCGCCGCGGCTGCCGTAGCCGTTGGTGTTGCGCCCCGGCAGGGTGTTGCTGGGCGAGAAGAAGTTCTGCACCGAGTTCAGGTAGTCCAGCCCCAGGCTGCTGCGCAGCACCAGGCCGCGGGCCACGTCGAGCTCGCCGAACACGTTGCCGATCACCCGGTTCTGGCGCTCCTCGTTGGTGATCAGGTTGGCCGAGGCCAGCGGATTGGCGAACGGGCGCCCGGTGAGCGGGTTGTCACCAGTGAAGTACTCGCCGGTCTCGGTGTACGGCGAGAGGGTGGGGGGCGCCATGATGGCGTTCAGCACCACCGACGGCACCTCCTGCCCCGCGCCGCCGTTGGCCAGCAGGTTCCCCGACGAGCGGCTGTAGGTGAAGCGGTTGCCGATGCGCAGCTTGCGGCTGATGTCCTGGTCCAGGTTCAGGCGCACCGAGCCGCGGTCCATGTCGGTCCCCACCACCACGCCCTGGCTGCGCAGCATGCTGCCGGAGATGAAGTAGCGGGTGTCGCGGTCGCCGCCCGACACGCTCATGTCCAGGTTGGTGACCGGCGCGGTGCGGAAGATCTCGTCCTGCCAGTCGGTTCCCTGCCCCAGCGCGGCGATGTCGGCCGCGGTGTAGCGCGGCGCCTGCCCCGAGTTGGTGTACGCCTCGTTCACGAAGGTCGCGAACTGCTGCGCGTTGAGCACCGGCAGGCGGTGGCGCACGTCCGAGAAGCCCGTGTAGGCGTTGAAGCTCACGTTGTTGGTGCCGGCGCGGCCCCGCTTGGTGGTGATCAGGATCACCCCGTTGGCGCCGCGCGCGCCGTAGATCGACGAGGCCGAGGCGTCCTTGAGCACCTCCACGCTCTCGATGTCCTGCGGGTTGATGGCGGCCAGCGGGTTCAGCCCGCGCTGCGCCTGGCTCATCAGCGTCCCCGTGGTCGACTCGTTCAGGTTGTTGGAGACCGGAACGCCGTCGATCACGTACAGCGGGTCGTTCCCCGCCGAGATCGAGTTGCCGCCGCGGATGCGCACCGAGCTGGTGGCGCCCGGCTGGCCGCTCCCCGTCACCACCTGCACGCCGGGCGCGCGCCCCAGCAGCGCCTGCTCCACGCTGTTCACCGGCTGCTGCGCCAGCTGCTCCGAGGTGACCGAGGTCACCGCGCCCGTCACGTTGCGGCGCTCCGTGGTGCCGTACCCCACCGCCACCACGCCCTCGAGCGCCAGCGCCTGGGCGGCCAGGGTGAAGTTGGCCGTGGCCTGCCCGCCCGCGGCCACCGTCACGCTGCGGTCCTGCGCGCCGTACCCCAGGAAGGCGGCACGCAGCGTGTGCGTTCCCGCCGGGATGCTCAGGGTGTAGCGCCCCTCGGCGTTCGTGGTGGCCGCGGCGCCCGAGCCCGTGGCCACCACGCGCGCGCCCGCCAGCGGCCGGGAGTTGTCACCGGTGACCGTGCCCGAGACGGTTCCCGTGCCCTGGGCCGCGGCCCACTGCGCTGGGAGCACGACCGCGAGCAAGGACAGGAGTTTGACCCATCGCATTGCGCAACCTCGTGAGGAGGGTGGTGTGGTGTAAACGACTGCGGGGACGTACCGGACGTTCGCGGCGGGCGAGCGTGCCGGGGATCAATGCCCGGCCGCCGGGGTGCGGCCGGGATTGCCTTCGCGTGGCCTTTCGCGCTGCCGCTCGGCGCGCATTGCCCGGTTCGATGGAGACCGGACGTTCCGGAAGGCGATGGGCCCGTCCGGGTGCGGCGTGTTCGCGGGGGAGGGCTCCGGGCGGGTGGACCGCGGCGGAACCTCCGGCTGGCGATTGGTGACGACGAGTACAATGAGCGATGGGAAATTTATTGTCAATGGGACGAACAATTCTTTTTCCGGCCCGACACCCCGCTCATCGCCTCTCGTTCCCTCGCTTCCGTCGTGAGAGGCGCGGCCACGACGCCGCGCGTCAGAACGCAAACTCATACACGACAAGGAAGTAGCTCGGTCGAACGGACGTCCCCCATTCGTTCGATTTCGGACTTTGAACACTCTTTGGTCAAATCGGAACGGTTTCGAACGGGGGCTGATTTTGGCGACGAACGCGTCACTCTTCAGTGAATTCGTCATCGTGGTTAACGGTAGTTCTCTCCGCCATTCGTTTGCGGATGGCGTCCTGCGCGGAATTCCATAACCTGATGCGGCACGATGATTTAATTCTGCTCGCCCGCCCGCGGCGACAGACGCAAGTGCACGGATGGATTGTGGAGAATTATTTAATCAATCAAATTGTTATTATCACTTCCAATTGTTCGGCTTTCCCAGACGGTTCTTCCGGCACTCCAGAGAAGCCTGCCCGCGAGTGCTTTTTCGGCTTCGAGGCTCGCAAAAACGGGATCGGCCCCGGCTTTGCATGAAGCGCCCCGCCAACTCGTTGCCGGAAAGGGACTTGAACCCGATGGTGGAGCGATGATCCAGCGAACGTCCGGAGCGCCCCTCGTCCCCGGCACCGATCCGGAAGGAGCCGGCGAGCCCAACCAGGCCGAGCAGCGCGGCCAGCAGCCGCCCCCGCTCCCGGTGCAGGATGCGCCCTTTGCGTCGGTGGACGCGGCGGAGACCCGCCTGGAGCCGGTGACGCCGGCCGTGCAGCGCATGCCGGCGCCGCTCCCCCACCCCGAGCCGCGGCGCGGGCTGATCGGGCGGCTGATGCGGCGCAACCGGCTGCTGACCGACCGCGAGGCCGAGCTGCGCGCCCGCGAGGCCGAGCTGCTGGACCGCATGGCCACCGCGCTCGACCGCTTCGGCACCGACCCGGCGAACGCCGACGACATGCGCCACTTCCGCGAGGCGCGCGAGGCGCTGGCGGGGCTCTTCCTGCTGGTGATCGCGGGCGAGTTCAACTCGGGGAAGAGCAGCTTCATCAACGCGCTCCTGGGTGACCACGTCCTTCCCGAGGGGGTGACGCCCACCACCGACCGCATCAACCTCCTCCGCCACGGCCCGGCGGTGAGCGAGACGATGCTCGAGGCGTACCTGCTGGAGCGCACGCACCCCGCGCCGCTCCTGGCCGACCTCAACATCGTCGACACGCCGGGGACCAACGCGGTGATCCGCGAGCACGAGGAGCTCACGCGCGACTTCGTTCCCCGCAGCGACCTGGTGCTCTTCGTCACCAGCGCCGACCGGCCGTTCACCGAGAGCGAGCGGTCGTTCCTGGAGCAGATCCGGGCGTGGGGGAAGAAGGTGGTGATGGTGATCAACAAGATCGACCTGCTGGAGCGCCCCGAGGAGCGCGAGCAGGTGATCGCGTTCGTGCGCGAGAACGCCGAGCAGGTGCTGGGCGAGGCGCCCGAGGTGTTTCCCGTGAGCGCGCGCGGCGCCCAGCGCGCCCGCGACGCGGGTGACGAGGCGGGGTGGGCCGGCAGCGGCTTCGCGGCGATGGACGACTGGCTGGTGAACACGCTCGACCAGCAGGAGCGCGTGCGGCTGAAGCTGCTGAACCCGCTCAACGTGGGGCTGCGCCTGGCCGGGCGGTACAAGACGCTCGCCTTCGAGCGGCTGAAGCTGCTGGCCGACGACGTGGCCACGCTGCAGAACATCGACGCGCAGCTCGCCGCCTTCCACGCCGACATGCTGCGCGACTTCGAGCCGCGGCTGGGGCGGCTGGACGGCATCCTGAGCGACATGGAGCTGCGCGGCGACCGCTACCTGGACGAGACCATCCGCTTCGGCCGCATCCGCGAGCTGATGAAGGCCGAGCAGGTGCGGCGCGACTTCGAGCGCGAGGTGGTGGGCGAGACCAGCCGCCAGATCGACGACGAGGTGGGGCGCGTGATCGACTGGATCGTGGAGCGCAACCTGAAGCTGTGGGAAGACATCGGCGGCTACGTGGAGCGCCGGCAGCTGGCCCGCCACCGCGAGGGGATGATCGGCGAGGTGGGGCGCGGCTTCGGCTACAACCGCCAGGCGCTGCTCGACAGCATCGGCCGCACCAGCCGCGAGGTGGTGAACACCTACAACCGCGACGCCGAGGCGCACCGCCTGGCCGAGGAGATGCGCTCCGGCGCCGGCACCACCGTGGCCGCCGGCATCGGCGTGGGCCTGGGGCTGGGGATGGCGGCGCTGATCAGCAGCGCCGTGGTGGACATCACCGGCGTGGTGCTGGCGAGCGTGCTGGCCATCACCGGCCTGTACGTGATCCCCGCGCAGCGGCGGCGGGCCAAGGCCGAGTTCGCCAAGAAGGTCGAGGAGCTGCGCCGGCGCCTGCGCGAGAGCCTCACGCGGCAGGTGCACGGGGCGGTGGGCGAATCGACCGAGAAGGTGAACGAGTCGATCGCGCCCTATCGCCGCTTCGTGGAGGTGCAGCAGACGCAGCTCAACGAGGCCCGCGCCGAGCTCGTGGCCGCCGAGGATGCGCTGCTGCGGCTGAAGGCGGAGATCGAGGGGCTCTGATCGGCGCGCGCCCGGGGCGGCGCTGGCGGGGCCGGCTTCACGGGCGGGGGGTCACACGGAGGAGCGGAGAAACGGAGGAAGGGAGAGCTGCAACCGGGTTCTCCGCTTCCTCCGTTTTCGCGCATCCATCCGTGCGCGTTGTTCTTTCATGGGGATGAAAAGCGAGGCGCCGCCGGACTCGATCGTCCGGCGGCGCCTCGCGCTTTTCATCCCCCCGGCGATTTACCGATTACCGCGTGGTATTCGCCCTGGCCGAGGAGGAGGGGTCGGGGTTCAGCTCCTTGAGCGTCTGGCCGCCGCAGCTGGGGCCGGCGTAGATGTAGCCGTCCTGGTCCATGCTGTACGGCTCGCTCGCGGCGCCGGCCTCGGGGACGGCGGAGACGCACACGCCGTACTCGTCGGCGCTGCGGATGGCGAGCGAGTAGCGCCGCGGCCCCGCGGACTCCGGCATCAGCGACTTCACCTCTGCCTCGCTGGTGGGGTAGCGGCCGTGCTCGCGGTGGTACGCCCGCATCCGGCCGTTCAGCGCCTCCAGCATGGCGCCTGCGTCAGGGTCCAGGGGCGACGCCTCGGTCATCTCCGGCTGGCCGGTGCACCCCGCGCCGTGGTAGAGGATCCCGTTCGCGTCCATGCTGAGCGGCCCGGCATCCACCTTCGGTGCGGGGACGGCTTCCACGCAGAGGTCGCGGTCGCCGGCGGCGGAGACCTGCAGCGTGTACAGCACCGGCCCGAAGACCGGCGGACGCGTGCCCAGCTGCGCCAGGTCGGTGGTGTAGCGGCCGTTCCGGGCGAAGTACGTCTGCTCGGCGGTGTACGCCCACCTCAGCTGCGTTTCGCCCTCGATCTCCCTGGCCCGCCGGCCGGCCTGGGCGAAGCGGGGGATGGCGAGCGCGGCGATGATCCCGATCACCACCACGATGAACAGGAGCGCCGCCCCGATCAGCACGATCACCACCGTGCGGTTGCCGGAGGAGCCTCCCGTCCCCGGCCGCCACGCGCCGACCCCCTGCGGCAGCGCCGCCGCGCGGATGGGAAAGCCGCAGTGCGGGCAGACGACGGCGCCGGGCGAGATGGGCTGCCCGCAATCCGGGCACGAGGTCATCGGCATGGATCACACGGGCTGGGTGAATGCATCCGGCCGCAGTCCGGGCAATTCGAACCGCTCATCGAGATCACCGCGTCGGAATGGGTGGGTGGGACGGGACGGGCGGGCCGCTCGGGGGATGATGCCGGCGGATCGATCGCCACCCATCATCCCCGCCGATCAGGAAATCCGTGAACGCGCCGGCGCTCAGGGCGCCAGCACGTTGAACGGGTAGATGGGAAGGTTGCGCAGCAGGGTGAAGAGGATGAACACCCAGAAGATCGCGCGCGCCTGCCGCCCCGAGAGCGTACGCGTGGGGAGCACCGGGCGCCCCAGCACCGCCCGCGACAGCTGCGCGGCGATGGCGTACACCAGGAACGGCAGCGCGACCACGTACAGCGCGTTGTAGTCCAGCGCGGTGAGGATGCGGCCGTGCAGCAGCGCGTGCGTGGCCCGCAGCACGCCGCACCCGGGGCAGTAGATCCCCGTGAAGACGTACAGCAGGCAACGCGGATAGAAGCTGACCGCCAGCGGGTTGTACAGGTACAGCACCCCCAGCGCCGCGGCCACCGGCACCGCGGCGAGCGTGGCCAGCACGCCGCGGCGCAGGGTTGCCGGCGCGCGCGCGCCGGCGATGGTGCTCATCGGCCCGCGGCTCCGCCGACGGCGCTCAGCACCGAGCCCAGGATCCCGAAGATCATGCCGACCACGAACGCGGCGATGCCGACCCCGATCGCGATGATGCTCCACAGCTTGGCGTTCTTGGACGCCGCCATGGCCCCCGCCACGTCACCCGCCGCGAGCTTGCTGTTCACCTGGGTGCTGAAGAACAGACCCACCGCGCCGATCGGGATGCAGCAGGTGGCGCAGCTGATGAGCGTCGCCAGGATCGAGAGCACCAGGTAGTTGGGGATGTTCTGCGGAGGCGGGCCCCCGTAGCCACCCGGCCCACCTCCACCGTATCCACCGGGGCCGCCCGGAGCGCCCGGACCGTACCCGCCGCCCTGCGCACCGTAGCCGCTTCCCGGCTGGCCCTGCCCGCCCGCGGCGCCGTACGGGCCGTTCGCGGGCGTCTCGCCGTATCCGCCGTTGCTCATCTTCAGCTCCCCGCGCCGCCGGCCGCCAGGCTGGCGACCATCGCGAAGCCGTACAGCACCCAGATCAGGATGTTGGCCACCACGCCCACGCCCAGGGCGATCCAGCACCACTTCTTGGCGTTGGCGCTGGCTGCCAGAGCCCCGGGGATGTCGCCCGCGTCACGCTTGGTGTTCACCTGCGTGGCGTTGATGATGGCCACGATGCCGAGCGGAAGGCAGCAGCACAGCGTCACCAGGATCGCCTGCACCAGGTAGTTGGGAATCTCCTGCGGAGGCTGGCCACCGCCGGGGTAGCCCCCCTGGTAGCCGCCGGGGCCGCCGGGCCCGCCCGGGCCGTATCCGCCGCCCTGCGGGCCGCCCCCGTAGCCGCCACCCTGCTGGCCGTAGCCGCCGCCCTGCTGCTGCCCGTACCCGCCCTGCGCGCCGTATGCCGGGCCCGACGACGGCGTTTCGCCGTACCCCCCCGTGGAGCCCGTCGCGCCGCTCGCACCGTAGCCGGCCGTGGAGCCCGTCGCACCCGCGCCGCCATACCCGCCGGTGGAGCCCGTGGATCCGTAGCCCGCGCCGCCAGCCGCGCCCGTGGAGCCCGCCGCGCCCGTGGCCCCATAGCCGCCGGTCGAGCCGGTCGAGCCCGCGGCGCCGTAGCCACCGGGGGAGCCCGCCGAACCCGTGGAGCCGTAGCCCGGATTGGTCGAGCCGTAGCCCGCGCCGCCGGTGGAGCCGGTGCCGGTGCCGGTGCCCGCGGTGTAGGTGGTGCTCCCGGTCGCCGGCGTCTCGGGCGTGGTGCTGCCGGTGCTGCCGGTCGTTCCCGTGGTGCCGGTGGTGGTGCCGCCGGCTTGCCGCGCGGGATTCGGCCGGCCACAGTTGGGGCAGTACGGCGCGTCGTCCGCGTACTGGTTTCCGCAGTCGGGGCAGGTCATCTGGGCCATTGGATGCTCCTGATGGGGAAGGCTGGGGCGCGGCGGTGTGGGCAGCGCGTCGTGGGTGCTGGGCGTGCGCTCCGGGCCGGGAGGGCCTGAAGACAGGGGCTGGCACGGGGTGATTTACCTGAAACCGGCAGAGGGGTCAAAGATATTCCCGCCCCGCCGATCCGCAAGTAAACACCTGCCGCGCGCACGCATCGTCGCACGGCACGTACGTGCGTGCCGCGCCGTGAGTTTCGCGCCTCCGCCACTCCTTCGCGCGGGCGGACGTGCGGACCGGACGCCCACGTCCCCACGTGCGCCTCCCGGCTGTCCGGGCCCGCGCGCGCGAGGCGGCGCAGCCGCACGCCACGTCCGCCACGCGCACCCGGGAGCCGCGCTCAATCCACGCTGGAGCCAAAGATCAGCCGCGATGCCGACGTCCCAGCCTCGCGGCAGTTTGCGAGGCTTCGTGCCGTCCCTGGCCGGCGGCTTCAGCCGCTGGAACGCGCCCGGGCCCACCCTTCCATCCACGCCGAGGCCAGCGATCAGCCGCGATGCCGACGTCCCAGCCTCGCGGCAGTTTGCGAGGCTTTGTGCCGTCCCTGGCCGGCGGCTTCAGCCGCTGGTACGCGCCCGGGCCCACCCTTCCATCCACGCCGAGGCCAGCCACCAGCCGCGATGCCGACGTCCCAGCCTCGCGGCAGTTTGCGAGGCTTCGTGCCGTCCCTGGCCGGCGGCTTCAGCCGCTGGAACGCGCCCGGGCCCGCCTTTCCATCCACGCCGAAGCCAAAGATCAGCCGCGATGCCGACGTCCCAGCCTCGCGGCAGTCTGCGAGGCTTCGTGCGGTTCCTGGCCGGCGGGTTCACCCGCTGGTATGGTGCGGCCGGAGCGCACCGGAGCCTCTTCCCACCACGAAGAAGCCTCGCGGCAGTTTGCGAGGCTTCCTGTGGTTGTAGACGTGGCTTCAGCCGCCCAAACGTCCGCCGCGCCTCCCCACGTCATTCCGCCAATCTCCCCGACGGGCCATGCTTTCGGTGGATGCGGACCGCGCGCTTCGGATGGGTTCGTCCGGGGGACGGGCGGCAGATCCTTCGGCCCGCGAATGGTCGTTCACGCCGACGATCCGGCGTGGTCGGCTCAGGATGACATCGTGGGGGATCGAATCGAACATCGCGGCGACCGTTCACCCGCCGCATCAGCATCGACCAGCATCGACCAGCATCGACCAGCGTCGACCGGCATCGACCGGAATCATCACCCACGTGGGCGGAACAGGGCGCCGGCGAGCGACATCCCCACGAACACGCACACCAGGCCGGCGGCCACGCTCCCCAGCGCGTACGCCGCGGCGCGGCCCCACTGGCCGTTCTGGATCAGCACCGCCGTCTCCCAGGTGAAGGTGCTGAAGGTGGTGAACGCGCCGCAGAAGCCCACCGTCAGGAACCCGCGTGTCTCCGGCGTGGCCGCCAGTGTCTCGGTGGCGCGCAGCGCGAAGCCCAGGATGAGGCTCCCGGCCAGGTTGATCGCCAGCGTGTGCCAGGGGAACCCGGTGCCGAGATGCCCGGAGATCCACTTGCCGAGCCCGTAGCGCGCCAGCGTGCCGAGCACGCCCCCGGCGGCGAGATAGAGAAGCACCAAACGTGGAACCGGCGTCAGAGGTATGGGGATGCGTGGCGACACGCGCCGCAGGATCGGCGCGCGCGCGCTCCGGCGCAAGCACGGGGCGTCCATCCGCCATCCGCCGATGCCGAATGTTAAGACGCAGCCATGGGTTACAACCCTGGGCGCGTGCGCGGCATCAGATCCGGTGCCGGGTGCGCGCGAAGGGGCGTGCGCCCGCGTGGGAACGGATGGCCGTACAACCAACGGAGGGATGATGTCGATGAAGCGAACCCTGGTCTGCGTGGGACTCCTGGTGGTGGCGGGCGCCAGCACGCTGCACGCGCAGCGCTGCCGGCGCTACGACAACGGCCGCGTGGTGGTGTGCGACCGTGACGGCGACCGTGAGCGCGAGCGGGACCGCGGCCGCAACCGCCCGCGCGGATGGGAGCGCGGCGACCGGAGCACGTGGCGCGACCGCGGCCCCATCGAGTTCGGCGTGCGCGGCGGGTACGACTTCGAGGACGACCAGGGGAGCGTGGGCACGCAGGTGCGTCTCCCGGTGATCCGCCAGTTCGCCATCTCCCCCAGCTTCGACGCGTTCTTCGGCGACGAGGGCGCGAGCTGGCAGGCCAACCTCGACGGGCTGATCCGCCCGGTGCGGCTGGGCGGGCTGTACGGCGGTGGCGGGCTGGCCATCCTCCGCCGCGACACCGACGGCACCGGCGAGGAGACCAACCTCGGCTGGAACCTGGTCGCCGGGCTCGAGGGGAACCGCGTGGCCCATTCCACCGTGCGCCCGTTCGTGGAGGCGCGCTGGACGGGGATGGACGAGTTCAACGGCTTCCGCCTGGCCGGCGGCATCAACGTCCCCGTCGGCGGCGGTGGCTTCGGCCGCTGGTAGACGGCACCGCGCCCGCACGGTGAACATCACCGCCCCGCTCCGGCAATCGCGCCGGGGCGGGGCGGTCTGGTGTCGGGAGTGGATCCATCGCGGCCGGGAATGGGGCCAACCAAAGCCACGGCAGGGACGGCTCATCGGCTCGGGACCGGGTGGCTGAAGCCACGCCAACGACCACGGGAAGCCTCGCAAACCGCGCGAGGCTGAAAAGGAACATCGAGGCGGGCTCCAGCGGCTGAAGCCGCCGGCCAGGAACGGCACGAAGCCTCGCGAACTGCGCGAGGCTGCTGTGGCGGCATCCGCGGGGCGCGCCACGGCTCGATTTCCGGCGGACCGAACGAGGACACGCGCGCGATGCCGTTCCCTCTCGCCTCGCCGCGAGCGATATTGAGGCGGCCTGGATCCGCGCCGCCACCACATCCGGAGATCCGCGTTCCGTGACATCCCTTCCGCTGGTCCGCGACGGCATCGTGCGGGGCGCCTGCCCGCACGACTGCCCGGACACCTGCGCCATGCTGGTGCACGTGCGCGACGGCCACGCCGTGCGCGTGCAGGGCGACCCCGATCACCCGGTGACGCAGGGGTTCCTCTGCACCAAGGTGAACCGCTACGTGGAGCGCACCTATCACGCGGACCGGCTCACCACGCCGCTGCGCCGCGTGGGGCCCAAGGGCGAGGGGCGCTTCGAGCCGGCCACCTGGGACGAGGCGCTGGACGACATCGCCCGGCGGCTGAACGAGATCCGCGGCGGGCCGCACGGGCCGCAGGCGATCCTCCCCTACAGCTACGCGGGGACGATGGGGCTGGTGCAGGGAAGCTCGATCGACCGGCGCTTCTTCCACCGGATCGGCGCCAGCCTGCTGGCGCGCACCATCTGCTCGGCCGCGGGGAGCGAGGCGTGGAAGGCCACCTACGGCGACCGGATGGGCCCCACCCCCGAAGAGGCCGAGCACGCCAGGCTCGTCCTTCTCTGGGGGACCAACACGCTCACGTCGAATCCGCACCTGTGGCCGGCGCTGCGCCGCGCGCGGGAGCGGGGCGCCCGGCTGATCGCCATCGACCCGATCCGCACCCGCACCGCCGCGCAGTGCGACCAGTGGCTGCCCATCCGCCCCGGCGCCGACGCCGCGCTGGCGCTGGCGATGATGCACGTGGCCTTCCGCGACGGCCGCGCCGACCTCGACTATCTCGCCGCGCACACCGTCGGCTGGGAGGCGCTGCGCGAGCGCGTGCTGAACGAGTGGAGCCCGCGCCGCGCCGAATCCATCGTCGGGCTCGACGAGGGGGAGATCGAGACGCTCGCGGCGGAGTACGCGTCCACCCGGCCGACGTTCATCCGGCTGAACTACGGGCTGCAGCGGCACGCCGGCGGGGGGATGGCGGTGCGGACGATCTCGCTCCTCCCCGCGGTGACCGGCGCGTGGCGCGACCTGGGCGGCGGCGCCACGCTCTCCACCAGCGGCGCGTTCAAGATGAACAACGCCGCGCTGGAGCGGCCGGAGTGGGTGATCCCCGGCACGCGCACCATCAACATGATCCAGCTCGGCGACGCACTCACCCTGCCGGACGCGGGCGTGGGCGGGCCGCCGGTGCAGGCGCTCGTCGTCTACAACAGCAATCCCGCCGCGGTCGCGCCCGACCTCCGCAAGGTGCGCGAGGGGCTTCGCCGCGAGGACCTGTTCACCGTCGTCCTGGAGCACTTCCAGACCGACACGGCCGATTACGCCGACTGGGTGCTCCCCGCGACCACGCAGCTGGAGCACTGGGACGTGCACACCACCTACGGGCACGTCTACGTCACCCTCAACCGGCCGTCGATCGAGCCGGTGGGCCAGAGCCTGCCGAACTCCGAGATCTTCCGGCGCCTGGCCGCGCGGATGGGGCTGGATGATCCCGAGCTGCGGGACGACGACATCGCCCTGATCCGCCAGGCGCTGGACTCCGGCCACCCGTGGATGGAGGGCGTCACCTTCGAGCGGCTGGTGATCGACGGGTGGGTGCGGATGAACCTGCCGCGCGAGTGGCGCCCCTACGCCGATCCCAGGCCGAACACCGCGACGGGGAAGATCCAGATCCACGCGCCCGAGCTGGCACGGCTGGGGCTCGATCCGCTGCCGACGTACACCCCGCCCGCCGAGGGCGCCGAGGCATCGCCGGAGCGCGCGGGCAGCTACCCGCTGATGCTGCTGTCGCCGCCGGAGCATCCGTTCATGAACAGCACCTTCGTGAACATCCCGGCGCTGGAGCGCGCCGCCGGCGCGGGGGCGAAGCTGCTGCTGCACCCCAACGAGGCCGCCGTCCGCGGCATCGCCGAGGGCGACCGGGTGCGCACCTGGAACGACCGCGGCGACTTCTGGGCACGCGCGGTGGTGACCGAGGACGTGCGCCCCGGCGTGGCCGTGAGCTACGGCGTGCGCTGGGCCCGCCGCAGCGACGGCGGCACCACCGTGAACGACACCACCAGCCAGCGCGTCTCCGACATGGGCGGCGGTGCCGTCTTCTACGACAACGCCGTGGAGGTGGAGCTCGCACTCGCGCGCCTGGCCGATGAGCCGACGCACGAGGAGACTGCCGTCGCGGTGTAGCGCCGACTTCGTTGGGCGGCCGAGACTCCGCATGCCTCCGGTCCAGCGCCTGAAGGCGCCGGCAAGGTACGGCACGAAGCCTCGCATACCGCCGCGAGGCTGGGGGTTCGGTGGGAGACAGGCTTCGGTATCACCCCGGAAAGCTCCGCGGCCAGGCGGCTGAAGCCACGGCAACAACCACGGGAAGCCTCGCAAACTGCGCGAGGCTGCTCGACGGCATCCGCGCGGCGCGCGGCTGACTTCGCCAGCTTCGAACGAGGCGAGTCGCGCAGACGGGTGCGAGCCAACCTCTCCCGGTACGGGGAAGGTGCGAGCCTCGGTGAGCGGAGGGGGCCACGGCGTGGCCGGAGCGCGGCGGCGCGGGCATCATCACACCAGCGAAACGACGCGGCGGGTCCGGAGCTCCGGACCCGCCGCGTCGTTTCTACTTTCGCACTCTCGTACTCTCGAACTTTCGCACTCCTTCAGAGCCGGATCCGCACCCCGATGTCGGCCTTCACGTAGCCGACCTTCACGTCGGTCTCGTCCTCGCCGTCGTCCACGCTGCTGTTGTAGTGCACGTAGCTGATGCCGGGGGTGATCGACACCGGCCCGAAGCCGAAGCCGAGCCCGCCGCCCACCTCGAAGCCGGTGCCCCAGTCGGCGCTCTCGCTGTCGCCGTCCAGGCTCACCTTGGCCTGGTGCACCACCACGCCGGCCTTGATCCACGGGTCGATCGGAATCAGCGGGGTGGGAATGCCAAGGCGCAGGCCCGCGTCGAGGCCCGCATCGGTAAAGTCCGCGTCGCTGTCGTCGATCGAGAACTTGTTGTAGCTGCCGCCGGCATAGACGCCGATCAGCGGGATCGCGTGGTAGGTCACGCTGCCGCTGAGCGCCAGGCCCGGGCCGGTCTCGTCGTTCAGGTCGCCCGTGGGGATCGCGGCACCGGCGCGCGCCTCGAAGCTGAACGGGGTGATGTGCGGGATCTGCGCCGCGGCGGGCGCGGCAAGGAGCGCCGTGGCGCCAAGAGCGAACAGGACCTTCTTCATCGGCGTCTCTCGTTAGTTTACGTTGGGTGAAAGCGGACCGAACCCGCGCCCGCGAACGCGCGTCACGATACGCGCCCCCGCATCCCCGCGAAAGGCTGGCGTCGTGACGCGCACCCGTAAACGTGTGAAGCGCCCGATTTGTTTCGCGACGGTGATGCGGGGGAGATGCGGAAGACGGGTTTCGGCGTGGAACCGGGATACGGTGCGCCTTCTCGGCGCGGCAGCCCCCTCCGCTCGCCGAGGCTCGCACCTCCCCCGTTCCGGGAGAGGTTGCTTGCACGCGCCTGCGCGGCTCACATGGCCCGCGGCTCGCGGAGTCCCCGCCTGCCGCAAGGACGTCCAGCAGCCTCGCGCTGTTCGCGAGGCTTCCCGTAGTCGTCGCCGTGGCTTCCAGCCGCCCGGTCCCCGGGGCTTCGGACCTACACTGAACCCTGTCTCTGGCCGCACTCTCTGCCCCTCGGACCCACACCGAAGCCCGTCGCGCACCGATCCAGCCTCGCGGCTGTTTGCGAGGCTTCGTGCCGTCGATTGCCGGCGCTTTCAGGCGCTGGTGCCCGGCCCGAACGCAGTTGAGCCTCGCGGCTGATTGCGAGGCTTCGTGCCGTCATTAGCCGGCGCCTTCAGGCGCTGGTGCCCGGCCCGAACGCGGTTGAGCCTCGCGGCTGTTTGCGAGGCTTCGTGCCGTCATTAGCCGGCGCCTTCAGGCGCCGGTGCCCGGTCCGAACGCGGTTGAGCCTCGCGGCGGTTGGCGAGGCTTCGTGCCGTCATTAGCCGGCGCCTTCAAGCGCCGGTGCCCGGCCCGAACGCGGTTGAGCCTCGCGGCAGTTGGCGAGGCTTCGTGCCGTTCAGCCTGCGCGGGTTCACCCGCCCGGACGAGCCTGGACGACGCTCCACGAGCCGGTGGGGTCCCTCGGCACCGGTGGGGCGATGTCGCCGGGGTAGAGCCGCCACTCGTCGTACCGCGCCTCGGCGAGGTAGAAGCGCCTGGCGGGGGTGCGGCGCGAGAAGCGGTACGAGTCGACCAGCAGCATCGAGCGCGTGGCGGCGGAGGGCGGGACGAAGACGACCTCGGCGGCCGCATCCTCCATCATTCGCGGGGTGATGTACTTCCAGCGCGCGCGACGGAAGGTGCTGTCCGCGCCGAGGGTGATCGTCCCCTCCACCTCCGGCTGGCGCTCCCCGGGCCGCCGGCAGAAGGCGATGGTGGTCTCCCCATCCACCGATCCCACCCGGCGGAAGGTGTGACGCTCGCCAAAGAGCGGATCGGCGAAGTGATGCGCGAAGGTCCATTCCAGCGGCAGGTACTGCCAGAGCGCGTACTGCTCGCCGATCGACATGCCGCGCACGGGGAACGCGTACCCCACCATCCGCACGTCGCGCCGGAAGTGCGGCCACGCGCCGGTGTTCCCCGCCATCCACCGGCGCTCCCATCGCCCGCTGTCGTCCGCGAACTCGGGCGCGGAATCGGCCGTGGCCGTGCGGCTCCAGGCGAACGCGTGGAAGATGAAGGTGTCGCGCGGCTCGGCGTAGCGCCGGCTCGCGCCCTCCCACGCGGCGCGCGCGGCCGCGTCGTCCGCCGCCGGGCAGAGGCGCGCACGGGCCGTCGCCGTCACGCCGCGCACCCCCAGCGTGGCCGGGTGCAGGCGGATCACCAGCGCCGTGTCACCCTGCCCGAGCGCGGTGCTGAACGGCTCGAATCCCAGCCGGCGCACCACGATCCCCGTCGCCCGCTCCGCCGCCGGCGCGATGGCGAAGCGCCCGGCGGAGTCGGTCCGCGCCACGGAAGTCTTCCGCAGCCCCGTCCACACCTCCACCGTCGCCGCGGTCACCGGCCGCCGCCCGGCATCCGTCACCACCCCGCGCACCTGCGCATCCACCGCCGTGCGGCCCAGCGCGACCAGCGCGAGAAGGAGGCTGAAGATTCGCACGATCAAGCTCGGCCGGAGATGGGGAGGATTCGAGGATGCGCGGGATTTTGCCCATCAGCCTCGCGTCGTTCGCGAGGCTTCCCGTGGTGGTTGCCGTGGCGTCCAGCCGCCCGGCTCACGAGGCGGCGGCGAGCACGGAGCCGAGCGGACGACGGTATCGCCGCCGCATCCTCCCGTCAAACGTCCCCACGAAAATGCGCCGGGCCCGACGAATCGGGCCCGGCGCACCTTCATCCATCTGCCGAGAAGCGGTTCCGCGGCGTCAGCTGGGCCCGATGCCGCCGCCCAGGTCGCCGCCGGGCTGCTGCGGCTGCTGCTGGTCCGGGCGCGGCTGACGCATCCGGGGCGGGCGGCCGAAGTTGTAGTTGAAGCTCAGGAACACGGCGCGCGCGTTGAAGCTGCGGCGGCTGATCTGCTCGGTGTTGCCGTCGGCCGTCTCGAAGGTGAAGCGCATCTGGTCGAACGGGTCGGCCACGCGCAGGCTCAGGCTGGCCCTGTCGCCGTACACCTTCTGCCGGAGGGAGAAGTTGGCCATGGTGAACGCGCCGATCCGCCCCTGCTCGGTCTTCTGCCCCGCGCGGTAGAACTGGAACCAGCTCACGTCGGTGTTGGGCGTCAGCTTCAGGTTCAGGTTGGTGCGCGCGCTCCAGGTGAGGTTGGAGCTGCCGAACCCGCTCTGCACGTTGCTGCCGTCGGTCACAACCCGGAAGCCGCTGACGCTCACCATCCCGGTCAGCCGCGTGCCCACGCGCAGCTGGCTGTTCACGTCGGCGCCGTAGCTCTTGCTGGTGTCCAGGTTGCGGATGGTGCTGGTGGTCACGCCCAGCGTGTCGACCGTCTGGTATCGCCGCACCACGTTCTCGGTGAGCCGGTAGAACGGCGTGACCGTGAGCGAGCCGAAGGGCATGGAGCGCTGCGCGCTGACCTCCAGCGCGTGCGTGTACTCGGGCTTCAGCTGCGGGTTGCCCACGAACACGTTCTGCGGGTTGTCCGAGATCGGGAACGGGTTGAGGAACTGCGGGTTGGGCCGCTGGATGCGGCGGCTGTAGCTGAACCGCAGCTGCCCGCTCTGCCCCAGGGTGTAGGTGGCCGCCGCGCTGGGGAAGAGGCTGGTGTAGTCGTTGGGATAGCTGTCGCTCCCCAGCTTGAAGTCGGTGTTGGCCACCTCCAGCCGCACGCCGCCCTGCAGCGTGACCTTGCCGAACGGCTGGGTGAGCAGCGCGTACCCCGCCTGCACGTTCTCGTCGTACTGGAAGTCGTTGTTGCGCCGCGTGGCCGGGTCGGGCTCGCCGCTGGTGAGCGAGTCGGTCTGGTAGCGGTTGTCCAGCTGGCGCAGCGTGCCCTTCCACCCCGTCTCCAGCTTGGTGGCGCCGAACATCCGCGTGTAGTCGAGCTGCGCGTTCCCCTCGCGCACCACGTTGTTCCCCAGGTTGCGCACGTCGCGCAGGGGGAAGAGGGCGGTGCCGCTCAGCGGGTCGTAGAAGAACTGGCTGTTCTGGTCGTCGCGCGAGCGGTTGAAGCGGATGTCGGCCGAGAGCTCGTGCCGCTGCGGGGTGAAGGCGTGCTTCAGGTTCACCGAGTAGTCGGTGGTCAGCCCGCGCCAGGCCAGGTCGGTGCGCTGGTCGTAGCGCCCCGTCACCGACTGCGCCGCGTCGAGCTCGGTGAAGGCGTTGCGGTTGTCGGCGTCGGCGCCGCGCTTGTTGAACATGAACGCGGGGGCGATGCTGGTGGCGCCCAGCTTCAGCTCGCCGTTCAGGTTCACCGTGTGCGACTGGTTCATCACGTCGCCGTCGGAGTCCTGGATGGTGAAGGTCTCCGGGATCCCGTCGAAGTGGCTGTTGCGCCAGTTGTACCCTTCCTGGGCGCGCTCGTCGCGGTTGTAGCCGTAGCTGCCGAAGAGCGTGACGTTCCCCTGCTGCCAGCTCAGGTTGCCGCTCCCGTTGTACTTGCCCCCCGTGCCGCCGCCCAGCTGCACCCCGCCGCTGGTGCCCAGGTCGGCGTTCTGCTTCAGCACGATGTTGAGGATGCCGCCCATCCCGTCCGGGTCGTACTTGGCCGAGGGGTTGGGGACCACCTCCACCCGGTCCACCATGTTGGACGGGAGCTGCTTGAGGAAGTTGGTCAGCGCGTCGCCGCGCATGGGCGCGGGGCGGCCGTTGATCTGAATGGCCACGTTCTCGTTGCCGCGCACGCTCACCTTGCCGTCGCCGTCCACGTCCACGCCGGGAACGTTGCGGAGCACGTCGGTGGCGTTGCCGCCGGTGGCCGAGGGGAGGTTGCGCGTGTTCACCACCGTCCGGTCGACCGCGGTGGTCACGGCCGAGCGCTCGGTGGTCGCGGTGATCCCCTGCAGCGCCACGGCGCCGGCCGCGAGGCGCACCGCGCCCACGTCGGCGGTCTGCGCCTGCGGGGTGATGGCCACGCGGCTCACGGTGCCCGTGGTGTACCCCAGCCGGCTCACGCGCAGGTAGTACGTCCCCGGCCGCAGCCCCTCCACGCGGAACGAGCCGTCCGCGCGGGTGACGGCGCCGGTGATCAGCGCGCTGTCGGCGGCGCTGCGCACGGCGATGCTGGCGCCCACCAGGGCCGCGCCGCTGCTGGCGTCGCGCACGGTGCCGCGGATCTCGCCCGCGGCGCCCTGCTGCGCGCCCATCATCCCGGGCGCGCCGCCGGGGCGCGCCCCGGCCGGGGCCTGCCCGGCGGGGCGGGCGCCGGCCGGCGGGCCGTTCTGCGCGTGTGCGGCCGTGGCGCCCGCGAGCAGCGCCAGCACGGCCAGGGTTCCACCCATACGATTCATGATCGGCTGATCTTCAGTTCGGGGATCGTTCGGCGTTCCGGCTCGCCGCGCCACCGCCGTGCTCCGCGCCGGAGGGCGGGGCGGCGGGTGGATGCGGGCGCCGGGCACCCTTGAGATGCCCGGCGGCGGCCGGAGGTTGCAACCCGCCGGTGACCGATGGCAGACGGGGTGTACGCCGCGCGGGCGGGAACGGTTTCCCCCCGCGTGTCAGAAATCTGTCAGAGTCGCGCGACGGCGCCATCGCACGCGGCACCAACGGCGGGGTTCGCGCCACGAGCGGTGCCCCCCGCGCCGCGAGCGCGTTTCCGTTCACGACGCACGCCACGCCCGTTCCGCGACTCAAACGCGAGGCTCCGCCGCGAACCGTAAGTCCGCGCCGGAGCCGTCATTGCGAGCCCGAAAGATAGCGCAATCGGGCGAGATGGTGTAGTGCCGCCGGCCATCGCGGCGTAGCAGCCGCTCCCCGCGTTCCACCCCCGTGGAGCCGATCCGTTGCCCGTGCGACGGCGCGGCTGGCCGGGCGACGCCGCGGACGAGGACGCCCGTGACGAGGTGCGACGACGAGGTGGGTCGATCCCGGCGTCCCGGCTCAGGCGCCTGGAAGGGGAGGCGTCGGGGCTGGCTCCACCCCGCCGAGCATGCACTTGAAGGGTACTCCGCCGTGCGCGAACACGCCGCCGCCGGCCGGGCTGGCGCTCAGGCCGGCGAACCGGGGCAGGTGCCACTCGGCCGAGTCTTCGAGCAACCAGCGGTACGCCTGGTAGTGTTCGTTCTCGCTGCCGATGGGAGGAACGGAGCAGTGCGCGTGATCCACGTCGTGCGAGAGGAAGATGGAGATCACGGGCACGTCGCGGCGAAAGGCGACCAGCGGCGCGTTGGCCCCGGAGCCCAGCGGCCCGCCGCGGAGGACCAGCGGACCGGCGCCGTCGGGGATCACGGCGGTCCAGGTCGCCTGGTTGGTGAACTCCACGCGCTCTTCGTGTCTGCTCCCCGGGCGGCGCATGGTCCAGTAGCTCGGCGTCCCCGCCGCGTGCATGCTGCCGGACGGAAACGCGATCCGCGCCGAAAGCACGCCGCTTCCATCGTCCGTGAACAGGTGGCTGGGCACCCCCGCGCCGGTGTAGCGGCGCAGGTCCACCACGCCCCGCACGAACGTCGGGTCCACCGGTCCGGCGTCCATCTCGAAGCGCACCTCCAGCCCATCGAGTTCCATCGTCTCTCCCGCTCCGCGCTTGACCGTGCCGGCGGCGAAGCGCAGGAGCGGGCGATGGGGCTCGACCGATCCGTCTCCCGCCGAGCCCGTGGCCGGCAGCAGCACGTACATCTGCCCGTCGTCGCCATGGACGAACAGGCACAGGCCCGTGATGGTGATGTTCACTGTCTGTGGCATTTCGACGCTCCGCGAGGTGAGGATGAACGCTCCGCACGGCCGATGCTGGCACCGTGCGTGGGCCGTTCGACCGCCGGGACCTGGTCGCCGCCGCCACGCGCGCAAGGACGCACCGCGTGGCGCGGGAATCGGTACATCCCCGTGCGTATCACCAATTTGCTGGTTCTCGTGCGAAGAAGCCCTTGCCCGCGGCACCAACCGCCGGGTTCGCGCCGCGAGGCGTGCGCACGACGCCGCGAGCACGACGCCTGTTCCCGAAGGTGCCTGGCTGGATGCACCCCATCGGCCTCCAGCGGCGGCGACAGCTCCCAGGACACGATCCCGCGGGAAAGAGGATCCTTCTGGCGCCCGTCCCGCGGCGTTACCTTGCCTTGCACTCCTATCCCCCGCCTCCCCGCCCTGCCATGCCGCCGCCACGCCGTTTTCTCGCGCCGTTCCTGCTGGGCGCGGGGTCCATGCTGGTGCTGATGGTGCTCCTGATCTGGATCGTGCCGCGCTGGCTCCCGCCCGGCGGGGTGGTGATCCGCATCGGTCCCGCGGCGAGCCCCGTTTCGACGCGCGGCGTCCGCGACGGGGATGGGACGGCCGCGGATGCTCCGGCCGCGTCGACCGCGCCGGCACCGCCATCGGCAGCCACGCCGCCGGCCCCACCCGTCGTCTCGCCCGCGGCGGCGGTGGACACGGCGCCCGCGGGTGATGCCGCGGCGGCCGCACCGGCGGCGGCACGGGTGGACCTGCCGCGCGGGGTGCTGCTGGTGCCGGTGCGGGGCGTGAAGCCCGGGCAGCTCTCCGACACGTACTCGCAGGCGCGCGGCCAGGGGCGGCGGCACGATGCCATCGACATCCCCGCGCCGCGCGGCACGCCGGTGCTCGCCACGGCCGACGGCACGGTGCTGAAGCTGTTCCGCAGCGACCGCGGCGGCATCACCCTCTACGAGCTCGCGCCCGACCGGCGCACCATCTACTACTACGCGCACCTGGACCGCTACGCCGCCGGAATGGCCGAGTCGCGCGCGCTGCGCCAGGGCGAGGTGATCGGGTACGTGGGCGACTCGGGAAATGCCGGCGCGGGGAACTACCACCTGCACTTCGAGATCACCAGCACCACCGACCCGCGCCGCTACTGGGCGGGCACCCCGCAGAACCCCTATCCGCTCCTGCGCCGCGGCGGCAGCCAGCCCTGACGCCGCCGCGGCGCCCCGCCAGCGGACGCGCGGATCCGCGGCGTCGCACGACACCCGCGCGGCCCGGCTCTTCCCCGATCTTCGGTCGATACCCCACCTGTGCAACTGCGTTGCAGATCAACCGTCAGAAAAGATCCCGCTGGTGCGTTGATCTGCAATGAGTTACACTAGTACGACCCCGACTCGTCGCCCTTCGCGTGTAGCAGTTGTAGTCGCCATCCGTGTGCCGTCTCGCTCCCCTCCGCCATCGATCGCGGCATGGGTGGAGCGGACTCCCGTTCGAACGCATTCCCGTGGCCTGCGCGCGCCACGCGCCGCCCGACGCGGTCCCGTCGCCGCATCGTCCGCAATCCGCCTGCTGGCCTCCCCCCCGCGCATGCACCGCTCTCTCCCCGCCCTTCTCGCGCTCGCCCTCGCGGCCCAGGCGCCCGCCACCGCGCAGCGTGCGCCCGTGCCCGCCCGCGCCCCGCGGCTGCTCACGCAGTACGCGCTCGACCACTGGGACGACCGCGCCGGCCTGCCGCAGAACTCCGTGCAGGCGCTGGCCCAGTCGCGCGACGGCTATCTCTGGCTGGGGACACAGGCCGGAGTGGTGCGCTTCGATGGCGTGCGCTTCACCACCTATGGCCGCGACGCCTCGCCGACGCTTTCGCACCCGTACATCTGGGCGCTCGCGGGCGACGCGGAGGGCGGCGTGTGGATCGGCACGGAAGAGACCGGGCTGGTGCACATGCGCGGCGGGCGCTTCACCGCGTACCGCCGCGCGCAGGGGCTGCCGGACGAGTGGGTCGGCGCGCTGCACCAGGACCGCCGCGGCACGCTGTGGATCGGCACGATGAAGGGCGGCGTGGCGCGGATGCGCGGCGGCCGCATCGAGCCGGTCGATTCCGCTCTGGTCCCCAGCCGCTCGATCTACGCCGTCGCCGAGGACGCGGAGGGCGCCGTCTGGATCGCCGGGAACCGCGGGCTCACGCGGGTGGATGGCGCGCGCGCACGCACCTTCGGCGAGGCGGAGCTCGGCGGCCGGATGGCGCTCTCCGTGATCCCCGCGGCGGGGGGCGGGGTGTGGGTGGGAACGCCCAAGAGCGTGGTGCGCCTGGTGAGCGAGCGCGTGGCCGAGCGCCACGACGCCGGCGACGGGCTGCGCGGCGGCGCCCGCCAGCTGGCGCAGGACGCGGACGGCTCGCTCTGGATCGGCGGGCCGGGCGGGCTGGCGCGGCTCGTCGACGGCCGGATCGAGCCGATGCCGGAGCGCGGCCTCCCCGCCGCGCCGGTGGAGGCGCTGCTGGCCGACCACGAGGGAAACCTGTGGATCGGCACCTCGGGGCTCGGGCTGCACCGCCTGGCCGATTCGCCGATCGTACCCTTCGGCGCGCTCGAGGGGCTCCCCTCGGACGCCGTCTTCCCCGTGCTGCAGGATGCCGCCGGCGACATCTGGGCGGGCGTGACCGGCGCCGGGCTCGCCCGCGTCGGCGCGGACGGCGTGCGGCGGCTCGACGCGGCCGGGGGCGTGGTCAAGCACGACTTCATCTACTCCATCGCCCGCGGCGCCGGGGGCGTGCTCTGGCTGGGGTCGCCCGCGGGGCTCACCCGCATGCAGGGCGGCACGTCCACCCAGTACGGCGCCAAAGACGGCATCCCCGCGCCGCTGGTGCGCGCGGTGCTCGAGGACCGGCGGGGGCGCGTGTGGGTGGGCACCGAGGCCGGCGTCACCCGCTTCCGCCCCGGCCCGCCGGTGACGGTCTCGCCGCGCGAGGGGCTGGGCGAGGGCTTCGTCACCACCCTGTACGAAGACGCGGACGGCGCGATCTGGGCCGGAACGCGGCGCGGCCTCTCGCGCATCACCGGCGCGGGGGTGCGCACCTGGACGCGGGGCGACGGGCTGCCCGACGGCGACGTGACCGCCGTGCACCGCGGCAGCGACGGCGCGCTCTGGATCGGCACCGGCGCCGGGGTGGCGCGGCTCCGCGACGGGCGCGTCTCCCACGTCTCCACGGCCGACGGGCTCTGCGACGACGAGATCCACGCGGTGCTGGAAGACGACCACGGGCGGCTGTGGATGAGCGCCAACCGCGGCATCTTCTCCCTCTCCCTGGCCGAGCTGGGGCGGCGGATGGATGGCGGCGGGCCGCGGCTGCGCTGCACCCTCTACGGCCGCGGCGAGGGGATGCGCAGCCGCGAGACCAACGGCGCGGTGAACCCGGCCGGGTACCGGCTGAACGACGGGCGGCTGGTGTTTCCGACGATGGGCGGGCTCGCCTTCGTCGATCCCGAGCGGCTGCGGCGCCCGCGCCCCGCCCCAGCCGTGGCGATCGAGGAGGTGACGGCCGACGGGGCGGCGCTGGAGCGCCCGGGCGTGCTCCCGGCGGGAACGCGCGAGGTGGAGGTCCACTTCACCGCCCTCTCCTTCCAGGCGCCGGAGAAGATCGAGTTCCGCTACCGGCTGGAGGGGCTCGCCGACCAGTGGACCGAGGCCGGCACCCGCCGCAGCGCCTTCTTCACCGGGCTGCGGCCGGGCGACTACCGGCTGGTGGTGCAGGCGCGGCACCCGGGCGGCGCGTGGAGCCCGGCGGGCGCGGCCGCCAGCTTCCGCGCGCTGCCGCGGCTGCACGAGACCTCCTGGTTCCGCGCGATCGCGCTGCTCGCGCTCTCGGCGCTTCTGGTGTTCGTGTACCGCGCGCGGGTGCAGGCGCTCAAGGCGCGCGAGCGCGTGCTGATCGCCCAGGTGGAGCAGCGCACCCGCGCCGAGGCGCGCTACCGCGACCTGTTCGACAATGCCACCGACGCGGTGCTGATCACCGACGCCGGCGGCCGCGTGACCGCGCTCAACCGCCGCGCGCGCGAGATCACCGGCTACGGCGGCGCCGAGGCGGTGGGGATGGAGCTGCGCGCCCTGCTGGCACCCGAGACGGCGGACGCGGTGGCCGCCGGGTGGCTGGCGGGAACGGGCGACACGGCGCGGATGGTGGAGATGATCTCGGCCGGCGGCGAGCCGGTGCCGGTGGAGGTGAGCACGCGGGTGATGATGGAGGGCGGCCGGGCGGTGGGGACGCAGGCCGTCGCCCGCGACATGCGCGACCGGCTGGCGCTGGAGCGGCAGCTGCGCGAGGCGCAGAAGATGGAGGCGGTGGGGCAGCTGGCCGGCGGCGTGGCGCACGACTTCAACAACCTGCTCACCATCATCAAGGGCGGCGCCGAGCTGATGCAGGGCGACCTGCCGGCCGGCGACCCCATGCACGAAGACGTGGAGATGGTGCTCGCCGCGTCGGACCGCGCGGCGCAGCTCACGCGGCAGCTGCTGGCGTTCAGCCGGCGCCAGGTGACGCAGCCGCGGCAGGTGGACGTGAACGCGCTGGTCACCAACCTGGAGCCCATGCTGCGGCGCCTGATCGGCGAGGACATCCGCATCACCAGCAGCACCTGCGGCCAGCCCGCCTGGGTCACGGCCGACCCCGGGCAGCTGGAGCAGGTGCTGGTGAACCTGGCCGTCAACGCGCGCGACGCCATGCCGGGTGGCGGCTCGCTCACGCTGCGCACCGCCATCCTGGCCGACTGCGCGGGGGGCGACGCGCCACTGGGCACCGCGGCCGGCGCCTGCGTTCTCCTCACCGTCACCGACACGGGCACGGGGATGGACGCGGTCACGCAGGCGCGTGTCTTCGAGCCCTTCTTCACCACCAAGGACCCCGGCAAAGGGACCGGGCTGGGCCTCTCCACCGTCTACGGGATCGTTCGGCAGGCGGGCGGCACCATCCAGTGCGTGAGCGATCCGGGGCAGGGCACCACCTTCCGCCTGCGCCTCCCCTTCACCGGCGCCGCCGAGCCCGCCCTCCCCGCCGACACCGGCCCGCGCGCCGTCGCGGGGACGGAGACGGTGCTCCTGGCCGAGGACGAGGCGCCGGTGCGCGCCATGGCCGCCCGCATCCTGCGCCGCCACGGCTATCACGTGATCGAGACCGGTGGCGGCGAGCAGGCGCTGCGCGAGGCGCGCCTCCACGCCGGCCCCATCCACCTGCTGCTGACCGACGTGGTGATGCCGGGGATGAGCGGCCGCGTGCTCGCCGAGCGCCTGGCCCCGCTGCGCCCCGAGATGCGCGTGCTCTACATGAGCGGCTACACGGATGACGAGATGCTGCGCCGCGGCCTCTTCCACCCCGGCGTGCGCTACCTGCAGAAGCCGTTCACGGTGGATGGGCTGGCCCACGCCGTCCGCGAGATCCTGGGCGAAGACGCCCCCCAGGCCGGCTGGACCGCCCCCGTGCTCGCCGGCGCCGCCGCGGGGTGAGCTCGGCAGCGGATCCGCATCTCGGCCGCACGAGACCGGCGGTGGCCCGGGGCGAATGAATTCGCGGCAACGACCACACGAAGTCCGCCTCCGCGGACTACGGCGCTGGCGCGGCGGAGGGAATGGCGCGCGCACCGGCTCCGACTCACACGGAGATCACGCCGCGCGAAGCGCGCTCGCGGTCCCAGCCTCGCGCACCAGCGGCTGAAGCCGCCAGCCAGGGACGACACGAAGCCTCGCAAACCGCGCGAGGCTGCTGGATCACATCGTTGCTACGTGCCACCCTCGACGTGGCCGCGAGCGAAGCGAGCCCAGGTCCCTCTCCCGTGCTGTTCACGGGAGAGGGACAGGCTGGACGGGTCCGGCGGGACGCCGGCCCGCCAGGGTGAGGGCCCCCGTGGTCCCAGCCTCGCGCACCAGCGGCTGAAGCCGCCGGCTAGCAACGGCACGAAGCCTCGCAAACCGCGCGAGGCTGCTGGTCCGCATCGATGCTCCATGCCACCCTCTACGTGGCCGCGAGCGAGGCGAGCCCAGGTCCCTCTCCCGTGCTGTTTACGGGAGAGGGACAGGCTGGACGGGTCCAGCGGGACGCCGGCCCGCCAGGGTGAGGGCCGCGGGGCCGCCGCCGCACCGCATCTCCCCAAGTCGGCCGGCCCGCATCACCCCGCCACGTCCGCCCACTCGAAGCGGTAGCGGCACACCTCGCCGCCGGTGGCGCGGCACTCGTCCTCCACGATCGACACGCCGCGCGCGCCGCACAGCTCCAGCGCGCGGCGGTACCAGCCCGCCACGGTCAGGCAGTCGGGCACGCTGAAGGTCTCCGCGTCGTGCGTGGTGAGCACGCCGGCGCGCTCGCCGGTCTGCTGGTAGGTGCGCCGGCCGGTCTCGTAGTAGAAGCCGTAGATCAGCTGCGCCTTGCCCAGGAAGACGTGCGGCTTGCCGGGGGTGAGGAACTGCTTGTGCACGCTCCCCAGGTTCGCCTCGGCCGAGGCGGCGCCCAGCCGCTCGAACACGCCGCGGTCGCCGTTCGCCATCACCTGCACGATCGCCGCGTCCAGCCGCTGCCCGATCTCGAACGGGTACCACTTCACCGAGAGCAGCGTCCGCAGCGTCTTCTGGTCCTCGTCCGGCAGCGAGCCCAGCACGCGCTCCACGCCGTCGCGCCCCCAGTGCTGCTCCACGAATCCAAGACGCGACTTCAGGATGGTGCCCTTGATCTGCTGCATGGCGATGTGTCCGGTGGGATGGGTCGAGAGATGGAGCCCGCGGCGCCGGGCGGCGCATCCGCACAGTGCACGCATTCCGCCGCGCGGTCAAGAAAATCGTGAGCGCACGAGACAAAGACGCGGCTCGGGCCCGTCGACCGATGGGGCCGTGCGGGGGAGATCCGCCTCGCGCGCTGGTGGACCGTCGTTCGGGAGCGTCCGTGGAGCGGAAGCCGATGGGGACTGGTGGATCTACCCGGCCAGGGTCAGCCGTTGATCACGCAGCACGAGTTGGTGCTGCACTTCCCGTTGCAGTAGACGTTGGTGTCGTCGGGTGCGCCGTACATGATCTGCTTGGTGGTGCCCCACGCGCGCGCCTGGACCGACAGCACGCAGGCGATCGCGCCGGCGAGGACCATCGTACCGCTCATGAGCTTGCGTCTCATCGAATTCCTCCGCATCTGACGGTCAGGGGTGTCAATCATGGGGCTCTCTCCGCTCCACGGAGTCGGGTCTCACATCGAGCACGCGAGTGATCGCCGCTTCCAGCCTCGCTCGGGCGTCGCCCGCCGGGCCGAGGCCGTCGGGCGATTCCACGCGCGCCACCACCCGCGCGCCGTCCGTCACGTAGAACGCGGGGAGGCGCAGGCGCCCGAAGCGCGCGCGAAATTCGGAACGGCGCAGCGCGTGGATCTCCGCGGCGATGCGCTCGCGGCGGACGAACGCCCGCACCCACTCGGGGCTCTCGCCCACGTACAGCACCGACAGGCGGATGGCGTTGCCATGCCGCCGCTGCAGCCCGCGCAGGTCACCGGCGGAGGTCTGGCATCCGAGGTAGTCTTCTCCGCGAACGATCCAGGCGACGACCGGCCGGCCCGAGCCGTCGTCCATGAAGGTTCCGCGCGCGAGATCGCCGACCCCCGGTGGCTTCGCGTCGGCCGAGCGGCAGCCCGCAAGCACCGCCAGGAGCGCGATGCGGGCGGCGCGCCGGCTCAACGGAGCGCGGCGAGCCGCCACTGGTTGGGCTCGTCCGTCCGGGAATCCGCGAACACCAGCGTTTCGCCATCGGGTGCGACCGCGATCAACCGGGGCGTGCCCTGGATCTCGAACAGCGGCTCGCCGTCGCGAGCGACGTGCATCAGCGTGAATCGCTGGTCTCCGTCCGCCGTGTCCCAGTACTGCACCAGGAACGATCCGCCGGGGAGCCAGAACACGCGGGAGAGCATGGAGAAGGTCGCGCCCCAGCGCACGAAGCCCTCGCGGCCGGCGGCGGAGAGCTTGGTGGCGAGCGGGCGGAGGTGGCGCGAACGCAGGGGGATCGCCCCGGTTCTCCGCCCATCGCGGGTGAACAGGAAGATGCTGTCGGTGAGCGCGAAGAGCGCCGCGATGCTGTCGCCGCGGACCGACGCGTCCATCACGCCCGCGACCACGGCTTCCTCCTCGAACCCGCGGCGCACCGGCGGAACGAAGAAGCTGCGGGTGATGCGTCTCTGGCGGGGATCCCACAGGTGCAGGTAGGGCTCACCGGGTCCGGATCGCCCGACCACCAGCATCTGCCCGTCGTCCATCGGCTTGGCGGTGTAGATCGCGCCCACCGGCACCCGGCCCGTCTGCACGGCTCCCTTCCCGATTGGTCCGAAGACCGCGTACTTCCCCGAGAAGTCCACCACCCAGACGGTGCCGCCGTCGCCCGGCAGCGCGGCGGCGGGGCGCGTGAACTCCTCGGGCCCCGACCCACGCGCGCCGAACCAGCGGCGCAGACGGCCGTCGCCCGCGTACACGCGGATCTGCGCCTCGCGCCCGTCCGCGACCAGGTAGTCGCCCGCGGACGTGACGCTCACCTGCGGAAAGACGGTGATCACCTCGCGGTTCTCCTCCAGCGTCACCTCGCCGCGCCAGCGGGTCACCTCGTCGAGCGTGGCCGGGCGTGCCGCCACGAGTGACAGGCGCGCGTCCACGTGCGCGCGGTCGCCACACGCGGCGAGGGCGAGGGTGGAGAAGGCGCACGCCAGGACGGCGGCGCCGGTCGCGCGGGAGAAGCGCGCGGGAGAAGGTGGGACGGACGATCGGCGCATGGCTCGCCTGGTGGGCGGAGATCCTGCGAAGACGGCATCATCCGCCGCAATAAATAGCTCTTATGGTGCGGTGTCAACTGTGGTGTTCGACAGAGACGCGCGGCTGGCGTCCGCCTCTCGCCGTATGTTTCCGGCGGAAGGTGAGGCGATGAAATCGCCTGTCGAAGATCACTCGCCGCCTGCGTCGACGGTGAGGCGGATCGTTTGACGGAAGCCACGCAAATACATAGGTTTACCGGGCATCTCACACCCTTTGCCCGGCACTCTCCTCCTCGCCGGGCGGGCGTTTCAGGACGCACACGCTTCTCCCTCCGATACCACCCATGATCATGTCGATTCTACCGCTCCTCGTCGCCCTGCAGGCGGCGGCGCCGTTCACCTCGCCCGTGCACCAGGCGCCGGTTGCCAAGACGCACGTGGCGGCGCGGGTCCGCGACGCCGGCATCACGGGCGAGGCGCTCCGCGCGATCAAGCCCGGGATGTCCTACCAGGAAGTGGTGGCGATCATCGGGAGCGAGGGGACACGTTCCACCTCGATGAACATGGGCGGCACCGTCAGCGAGTCGTTCCAGTGGAAGGCGGGTCCGCTCAAGTGGATCCAGGTGATGTTCACCGACGGCCATGCGGCGATGAGCTCGCAGGTGGGGCTGTATCCGCGCACGGCGGATCGCACCATCACCGCCGCGCAGTGGGGCAAGCTGACGGAGGGGATGAGCGTGGACGAGGCGATGCAGGCGATCGGCACGCCGGGCGCCTTCACCGGCTTCACCAAGATCATGGACAGCGTGTCGGAGGGATACCTGTGGTACGGCCGCGGGATGGCGTCGGTGGCCACCGCCTCCTTCACGAACGGGCACCTGTCGACCATGATGCAGGTCGGGCTCAACTGAGCCGTACCACGGCTCGCTAGACGGCTGTGCAACGAAACCTCCTCCGCGGCGACCGGCCGCGGAGGAGGTTTTTGCTTCCGGTCGATGGATTCAGCGGGCGGCCGAATGCGGGCGACGGAGACGCGCCGGCGCTACCGCCCCTCACCGCCGATGGCGATGGCGCTGCCGACGAACGGGATTCCCGGCGGGGTCCCGGTGGCGGTGACGGACGCGGTGCCCCACTGCGTCACCCCCTGCGGCATCAGCCGGGCGAAGTCGTAGCGATTGCCGCCGAGCTCGAACTCGCGGCTGTGCATCAGCTTCGCCGAGAAGACGTTGAGCGACAAGGCCGACGCGCTGCTCGCCGCCGGCAGCTCGGCCGTGACGGTGGCGCCCATCACCACGCTCACCCGCCGAAACCGCGCCACCTCGATCCCCTCGCCAAAGGAATGCGGTCGGTCGAACGTGGCCCCCGGCGTCCGCCGCAGGTACACGCCGAACTCGCCCGCGGGATCGAGCCCCAGCGAGAGATCGCCGTTGGTGAGCGGCGTCTTGATGAACGGCTCGGCGAGAAAGGTGAGGTACGCCGTCCCCTCCCCCGGCTCCCCGCCGAACAGCGGCACGTCGATCCCCTGCAGGTGCACGAAATACCCCGCATCGAACGCCGCCCCGCCCTCACTTGCGTAGAACCGCCCCGTCACGTACCAGGCGACCTCGCCTGGAAGGATACGATGATCCATCGAACCACCACCTCGATCATTAGTAGGACGTAGGTGGACGGACAAGAATGATCTCAGTTGGATCAACATCTTCTCGCGCGAACAACTGCGGTGTTCCAGCCTCATCCCCGCCGTCGAGCAACAAGGCCAGTCTGGCTTGCTCGAATGCTTGTCGCACCGAATGGCCAAAACCGATGGCGGAATAGAAGTGCGCCGCGAAAACTCGAGCAGCTTCGTCCCCGATCGGGGCCGTCATTCCAATTGCTAGATCCACGTGCTGCGTGACAGCCTTGGCCTGAGCTTCGGAGAAACAAGCATTGAACAGCACGAGCTTGATGTTGTCTGCCATAACTGCCATCGTAGCAGCCATGCTATCCTTTGTAACTCGTTTGGGTTCTCCGTCATTTCCTACAAACAACAAGTCACCCTGTTGCGTGCCGTGACCGCTGAAATGAATCACATGCGGCCGGTGCTGGTTCAAAGCTTGGATTAGGTCTGACGTCCGTGCTGCCCAACAAGCGACGAGTTCCACCGAGTCACGGTGCTCCGATGCGCGAATCTTCTCCGTGACCGCGCGGATTTCTTCGTCCAACTGGAGCCGTTGACTTGCTTCTGGGTTTGCTGCGACAAAAAGGACTTTGATTGTCTCTGGAAGACGCGCCACATCAATGATTAACCGACGTTGTCCAAGTTGGTTTCCGAGCTTTACCTGGCGTTCTTTCTCACGAGTCACAGCGCGAACGTGCGTTATCTCATCATCGCGCCGTTTCTTCGCAGCATTGTCTTGTTTCTTCCGCTCTTGCTCCTCAGCTCGTTCCAAGTTCTCCAACGTACGGTTAATGTCTGTAAGCTTCTGCGAGATCTTGACTTCAATCTCCCCGATCTTTTTCTGTATCTGTGCGTACTCCTTCTCCTTTGTCTCCATCTGCTGCTGCTTGGTCTTTAATGTACTCAAGGATATGCTCGAGGTAAGGCTCTTAACTATCGTCGAAAGATTCCCTCTTATTCTCGCGCTCTTTTCACGTTCTTTGGAAAGGTCTTGCTCAAGCTTTGCCTTCTCGCGCGTAAGCCGATCGACGGAGCTGCGGTAGCTGTTGATCATCGTTTCTCCTGCGTTGACACACATGAGTCATCCCGAATTTTGGCGAAGAGCCATGAAGGGTGAGCTGGTACAGAGCCAGAGGTAGCTGAGGGCGATACGAATACGGTAAAGCGGAGTCGGGCAAACCCGGCTCCGCTTTCCTGTTC
>Ga0247773_1000047_pt1 | contig 51886 bp, 54 predicted proteins | sample UWRJL092311B6_FD_179934 | JGI IMG/M metagenome (GOLD analysis project Ga0247773, IMG submission 179934) | Plant litter microbial communities from Arlington Agricultural Research Station in Wisconsin, United States - UWRJ-L092-311B-6 | ecosystem: Environmental > Terrestrial > Plant litter >... | reverse complement strand
ACGATGCGGAAGAACTGGTCGAGGTCGATGTAGAACGGATCGTCGCGCGGGCCGGCGAAGAGCTGTACCTGGTTGGCCCCGGCGCCGATGGTGAGGACGGTGTTGATGTTCCCCACGATGTCGGGGGTCGCCTTGGCCACGCGGTTGAACTTGCCGGTCGCCGTGGGCGCCACCGGCCCGAACAGCGCCACGCGCTGCCCGCCGCCCTGCTGGTCGTCGAACTGGAACTGCAGCACCAGGTCTTCCACGGCGTCGCCGGTGTTGTCGATCTTGATCTGGTAGAGCGCGTTGGGATCGAAGCGGGCCGCCGCGGTGCCGGCGGGGGTGATCGGGCTCTGCGTGGTCATCACCAGCACGATCCGGCTCTCGTCCGAGCCGGGGAAGGCGTAGACGTCGTTGATGTCGAGCCGCGGCGACAGCTCCACGTCCGGCGTGTCCTGGTGATCCGAGCCGAGCCCTTCCCGCACCGCCAGCACGCCCACGCACATCAGCGCGGCGAGCAGCGGCACGGCCAGGCGGGCACGAGGGAACCGTGAGGTCCTCATACGTCCTCCTCCAGTGTTTGATTGCGATTGCACCAGCAGCGAGTGAACCCACGAGGACGATACGCCCAGTTGGCGGGAACGGATCTGCGCCTGCGCAAGAAACGATGCATCTCCAAAGTGTAGCGGTTTATCGGTTTAGGCCAAAACCGCAACGGATGTGGGGGGTCGTGCGGCTCCCGGCGGAGGGTGCATCGCGCGCGAGCGTCGCCTTGCGCGCGAGCACGGAAAAGCGCGGTAAACGTATGAATCCACCGTGCGCTCCCTCTCCACCCGCCGCCACGCCGAGATTCGGCCCGCCGCGAGGGCTTCGCGCCGCCGTCCATTTTTCACCGTGGAGCCGCGGCCTGCATCTTGAAATGCGGAGCGCTGAACGGGTTCGCCGCCACATCATCACCGAGCAGACGCCGTGAGCACCAACCACCCGATCCGCAAAGCCGTCCGCCGCCTGATGGGCGACCGCCGCGGCGTGGTCACCCCCGATCGCTCGCCCGGCCGCCGCCGCGCCGACCGCGAGCCGATGCGCGGCTGGATCCCCACTCTCGTGATCGCGCTCTGCGTGGCGGGGGCCGACTGGGGGACCAAGTTCCTCATCTCCCGCAGCATCCCGCTGGAAGACCTGCGCGAGGTGGTTCCCGGCAGGCTGGCGTTCTGGCACGTGCGCAACCCGGCGATGGTGCTGGGGCTGTGGGACAACTTTCCGCTCGGCACGCGCAAGGTGATCGCGGTGCTGGCGGCGATCCTGGGCTCGCTGGTGCTGCTGCAGATCCTGGGGCGCGGCCACCGCTTCTCGCGCAAGCACCGCGGGTGGGCGTGGGCGTTTGTCGGGCTGGTGCTGGGCGGGATGCTCGGCAACCTGGGCGAGCGGGTGATCCACTGGGGGGTGACGGACTTCATCTCCTTCCGCTATGGGCAATACTGGCTGCCGCCGGGGAACCTGGCCGACCTGGCGCTCTTCCTGTCGATGCCGCTGTCGCTGTGCGTGATCGGCTTCGAGCTCGCCGGCCGCCGCCAGCGCCGCGCCGACGATGCCGCCGCCGCCCGCGACGATGCCGCCCGCGCCGAGACCATGCTCGCGCCCGCCCCGTTGGTGGTGTCGGCCGACACGGCGGCGCCCCTCTCGTCGTCGGAGCAGGCCGCCTAGCCCGCCTCATTCCAGCGCAGTTCAATCGAACGAAGAAGCCTCCCGCGTCCGTGGGAGGCTTCGTTCGTCATGGGGGCGGCGACAGCTCTTCGCACCGCTCTCCTCGTGCCATTGAGCCCGACAGCAGCAGACCGTCCACGTGGCCGGTGACGCGGATCGAGTCGAGATGTTTACACCGAGTTCACCCCCGCGGTTTGGCCACCATTTTCTGAGTACAGGTTGATCAATGCGGTGGATTCAACGATCGGATCACACGGGGAGATTTTCGGGTGGAGGGGCTTGCGCGTTCCGCCGGTCTCTTTTTATCATCTCTCACACAATGCGCCGGATAATACCAACGCGACGTCGCCGGGGACTGGGCAGGGACGGAACTCGGAAGCAGGGGCGGCCATCCGGCCGCATCCCGCCGCCTCGCGTGCGCTCCGGAGCGCGGGACGGACCCCACAACGACCCGGAGCACAAGGAGCTCGCACCCATGCTCATGCGCGGCAAGCCCATCTTTGCGGCCATAGCATTCTCCCTCTCGGTTCTCGCCGCCTGCTCGGACGTGCCCAGCGCGCCCGTGGCGGCACCGCAAACTTCCCCCGCGGCTGGGCCGGCGCGGGCACGCCAGCCGGTGGCGGACCAGTACATCATCGTTTTCAAGAACGACGCGGGCGACGTGCCGGGCCTGGCGCGGGCGCTGGCGGCGGCGCACGGCGGCGCGGTGCGCTTCACCTACCAGCACGCGCTCAAGGGCTTCTCGGCACGGCTGAACGCGCGGGCGGCCGAGGCGCTGCGCAACAACCCCCACGTGGCGTACGTGGAGCAGGACCAGCGCGTCGGCGTGTCGGTGGGGAGCTGGGGGCTGGACCGCGTGGACCAGCGCGACCTGCCGCTGGACGGCAGCTACGGCTACACCGCCACCGGCTCCGGCGTCACCGCGTACGTCATCGACACCGGCATCGAGACCAGCCACGGCGATTTCGGCGGCCGCGCGTGGGCGGGGTACGACGCGCTCGGCGGCAGCGGGCAGGACTGCAACGGCCACGGAACGCACGTGGCGGGCACGGTGGGCGGCGCCACCTACGGCGTTGCGAAGAGCGTGGGGCTGGTGGCCGTGCGCGTGCTGGGGTGCGATGGCTACGGCACCTGGGACGGCGTGATCGCCGGCATCGACTGGGTGCGCTACAACCACGCCACGCCCGCGGTGGCCAACCTGTCGCTGAGCGGCGGCTACGTGCAGTCGGTGAACGACGCGATCACCAACCTGGTGGCGTCGGGCGTGACGGTGGCGATCGCGGCGGGGAACAACTACGGCGGCGACGCCTGCTCGTACTCGCCGGCCAGCGCGCCGTCGGCGCTCACGGTGGGTGCCACCAACCAGTACGACCAGCAGGCCTCGTTCAGCAACGGCGGGAGCTGCGTGGACATCTACGCCCCCGGCGAGAACATCACCTCCGACTGGCTGTACGGCGGCACCAACACCATCAGCGGCACCTCGATGGCCTCGCCGCACGTGGCCGGCGCCGCCGCGCTGTACCTGCAGGGCAACCCGTACGCCTCGCCGGCCACGGTGGGGAGCGCGCTGATCGGCAACGCCACCACCTACCACCTGTCGGGGCTGAACGCCGGCTCGCCCAACCTGCTGCTGTACACCGGCACGGGCGGCGGCGGCACCACCCCGCCCTCGAGCCTGGCGGCCAGCATCAGCGGGCCCGACTACATGGCCGGGGTGCAGACCGGAACGTGGTACGCCACGGCGACCGGCGGCAGCGGCTACAGCTACCAGTGGCAGTTCCGCACCGAGAGCGGCACCACGTGGACCAACGTGGGCACCAACAGCGCCTCGTACACGCGCAGCGTGGCCAACCTGGCGCCGTCGTTCTACCTGCGCGTGATCGTGACCTCGGGCGGCAGCAGCGTTACCTCGGCCGCGTACTACGTGTATCACGAGCCCGGCGAGCCGATGTGCGGCAAGTACTACTGCTGAGCCGGTGGAGGGAGATTCCGCGGATCAGCCGGGTCTCACCCGGGACGTGACGAAGTGAAGCGAGAGAGCCCGCCGATGGAGCACGTTCCATCGGCGGGCTGCTGGCGTCCCGGATCGATGTGCCCCGGCGCGGGCCCTCACCCTGGCGGGCCGGTGTCCCGCCGGGCCCGGCTCGCCTGTCCCTCTCCCCAAACAGCCGGGGAGAGGGACCTGGGCTCGCTTGGCTCGCGGCGATGCCGGATGCGACAACTCGCCGCAGCCAGCCACGCGGATCGAGAACGGAAGCGTCTGGTCGAACGTGGGGACCAACAGCAGCACGTACGACCGCTGCGTGGGGACCAACTCGCTCTCCTTCGTGCTGCGCGTGATCGTCACCTCCGGCCGCACGGGCGTCGTCTCCCCCGAGTTCCACGTGCAGGTCTGCGGAAGCAACGGCTGCGATCCCGGCGTCTGAGCCCGCTTCAGCGCCCTCGCATGTCACCCACCGTCTGCCGCCGGCGCATCATCCCGACGGATACGAAGCCTCCCGCCGTTTGGGAGGCTTCCCGTGTTTGTTGCCGTGGCTTCCAGCCGCCCGCCCATCGCCGCCACCGCACGAAAGCCCGCCGCGGCCGCATCGTCTCGCCCACACGAAGCCTCCCGCGGTTTGGGAGGCTTCCTGTCGTTCCAGCCGTGGCTTCAGCCGCCCGTCCCCGGCCGCCAACGAACCAAGCTCGCGGACCGCACCGCCCCGGCCCACCACCGCCCGTCCAGACCGCCGAAGCACCAAGGGCCGCTGGCGGGGTATCCGCTTGCACGGCAGATTGTCGGGGCGATCCAGACCCATCCGTACCGAGCAGAGGCGCAGGCGAAGTGACGACGGTTTCCCGGGAGAAGCGCGAGCGGCTGCGGGCCATCCTCCGCGAGTGCGAGTCGGTGGTGATCGGCTACAGCGGGGGCGTGGACAGCGTGTTCCTGGCCCGCGTGGCGGTGGACGTGCTGGGCGCGCCGCGCGTGCTGGCCGTGACCGGCAAGAGCGACAGCATCGCCAGCTGGATGGAAGACACGGCGCGCCAGGTGGCCCGTGACTTCGGCATCCCCTGGCTCGAGGTGGAGACGCGGGAGATGGACGACCCGCGCTACGCCGCCAACCCCAGCAACCGCTGCTACTTCTGCAAGAGCGAGCTGTGGACGCGGCTGTCGTCCGTCGCGGCGGAGCACGGGATGCGCACGGTGCTGGACGGCAGCAACGCCGACGACGTGGGCGACCACCGCCCCGGGGCCGTGGCCGCGACCGAGAACGCCGTCCGCTCGCCGCTGCTGGAGGCCGGCCTCACCAAGGCCGAGATCCGCGCCTGGTCGCACGAGCTCGGCCTTCCCACGTGGGACCAGCCCGCCGCGCCGTGCCTGGCGTCGCGCCTCCCCTACGGCATCTCCGTGACCCCCGAGCGGCTGCGGCAGGTCGAATCGGCCGAGATCGCGCTGCGGGCGATGGGCTTCCGCGACTTCCGCGTGCGCCATCACGGCGACGTGGCGCGGCTGGAGGTGCACCCCGCCGAGATCGCCCGCATCCCCGCTCATCGCGCCGCGATCGACGCGGCGGTGCGCGGCGCCGGCTTCCGGCGCGTGCTGGTCGACCTGCAGGGCTACCGTCGCGGCGCGCTGAACGAGGGGCTCGCGGCCGCGCAGCTGGTGCAGCTCGGGGGGTTGGCATGAGCGCGGACGAGCGCGTCGCCGCCGCCGAGCGGGCGCTGGTGGACCGGGGCGTCTTCGGCGCCACGGTGGAGGTCGAGGGCCACCAGCGCGAGATCGCCGCGGTGCGCGTTCCCGCCGCCGCGTGGGAGCGGCTGATGGGCCCCGACGGCGCCACCCTGGCCGACGCGGTGAAGGCGGCCGGCTTCCGCTACGTCGCGCTGGACCTGGCCCCGGCGGATGCGGACGCCTGACCTGCCCCGTCCAGGGCCCCGCGTCCTGGCGTTCGGCTGCATGCCGGCGCTGCTCGCCGCGATCGACCGCGCGGCGATGGTGACGCCGCGGCGCCGCGGCGAGACGACCGGCCGGACCGGCGCGTAAGCCGATGAACGGCATCTATCTCGACTACGCGGCCACCTCGGCCGTGCGGCCGGACGAGGTGATCGACGCCGTCACCGCGTACCTGCGCGACGTGGGCGCCACGCCCGGGCGCGCCGGGCACCATCTCGCGCTCGATGCCGGGCGCGTGGCGCTGCGCTGCCGCGTGGCGCTCGGCGAGCTCTTCGGCGCCACGGGCGATCCGGGGCGCATCGCGTTCTTCCCCAACGCCACCTACGCCCTCAACGCCGCCCTGCACGGCCTCCTGGGCCCGGGCGATCGGCTGGTGCGCACCGCGTACGACCACAACGCCGTCCGCCGCCCGGCCGCGCTCCTGGCCGCCCGCGGCGTGGAGCAGACGGTGGTGAGCGGCCGCGCCGACGGCGGCATCGACTGGGGCGAGCTGGACGCGGCGCTCTGGGGAGATGGAAAGCCCGCGCGCGTCCTCGCCCTCCCGCACGCCTCCAACGTGCTCGGCACCTCGCTCCCCGTGCGCGAGATGGCGGAGCGGGCGCACGCGCACGGCACGCTCGTCGTGGTCGACGCCGCGCAGAGCGCCGGGCATCTCCCGGTCCACGTGGGGGAGATGGGGATCGACGTCCTCGCGTTCACGGGGCACAAGGGGCTCCTGGGGCCGCAGGGCACCGGCGGCCTGTACGTGCGCCCCGGCGTGGAGATCGCCCCCGTGTGGGCCGGCGGCACCGGCGGCGACTCGATGCCGCTGGCGATGCCCGGCGCGATGCCCGACCGGCTGGAGCCGGGAACGCTGAACGGCCCCGGGATCGCCGGCCTCCTCGCCGGCGTGCGCTTCCTGCAGGCGCGCGGCGTGGACGCGGAGCACGCGCGCGAGGCCGCGCTCAAGCAGCGGCTGCGCGACGCGCTGGGGCGGATCGGCGGCGTGCGCCTCCTTTCCCCCGCGGCGCCCGAGGGCGTGGGGATCGTCACCGTCACGGCCGGCCGCGTCGCGCCCGAGCGGCTGGCGTGGCGGCTGGACCACGACTTCGGGGTGATGACCCGCGCCGGGCTCCACTGCGCACCCGAGGTCCACCAGCTCCTGTGCGTGGCCGAAACCGGGGCGGTGCGCTTTTCCGTAGGGTGGGCCACCACCGGGGCCGAGGTGGACGCCGCCGCCGCGGCGGTAGCGTCCATCCTGGAGGACGATTTTGAAACATCGGCCCCGCCGCGGGGGTAGCTATCCCCGCGGACGGAGCCCGGCGGAATCCGCCGCATCCCCACTGCCACACGATCCGGAAAACCCATGCGCAACCTGCTGGCGCTGATCGGCCTGGGCACGCTCCTCTTCCTGGGCTACAGGTTCCGCGACCGCATCCCCGGCCCCTGGAACCACCCGGCCGAGACGATGCAGGTCTCCGAGCAGGCCGCCCAGTCGGCCGAGGAGAAGCTGGCGCGGATGCGCAGCAAGCGCGACACGGTGCACCTCACCAGCGTGGAGTTCACCAGCTACCTGCGCTATCGCTTCCGCGACCAGTTCACCGACCAGCTGGACGCGCCCACCGTGCAGTTCAGCGGCGACACGCTCACGCTCAACGGCCGCTTCCCCACCGACCGGCTTCCGGACACGCGCGACGTCCGCGCGCTCCGCGACTTCCTCCCCGACACGGCCGACGTGAAGGTGCGCGGGCAGCTGCGCACGCTGGGAACGGGGCGCGGGGCCATCCGCATCGACAACGTGTCGGTGGCCAAGGTGCCGGTCCCGCGCGACGTGTACATCGGCGCCATCCGGCGCGCGGGCGTGGCGAACGATCCGGCGCTGGCGGCGGGCGAGTACCCGTTCCCGCTCCCGCCGGGCGTGGGCTCGGCGCGGGTGGAGAACGGCGAGCTGGTGCTGGGGCCCGCTCGCTGAGCGCGCCGCATCCGCTTTCGATGAGACGACTTACGGAGATCCGGTAGAATCCATGGCACGCATTCTGGTGGTCGACGACGAGCAGGGGATCCGGCACGTGCTGGCCCAGCTCTTCGAATACGAGGATCACGAGGTCCGCTCGGCCGGGGGCGGCGCCGAGGCGCTGGAGCTGTATCGCGAGTTCCGCCCCGACGTCACCTTCCTGGACGTGAAGATGGCGCGGATGGACGGGCTGGAGACGCTCACCAAGATCCGCGAGAGCGACCCCGCCGCCGTGGTGGTGATGATGAGCGGCCACGGCACCATCAACACCGCCGTGGAAGCCACGCGCCGCGGCGCCTTCGACTTCCTGGAGAAGCCGCTCGACACCGAGCGGCTGCTGATCGTTCTCCGCAACTCGCTCTCGCAGCAGGGGCTGCAGGCCGAGAACGCCCGCCTTCGCGGCGAGGTGGAGAGCCGCCATGCCATCGTGGGCCGCTCGTTCGCGCTGCGGCAGGTTCTCGACCGCGTGGAGAAGGTGGCGCCGACCGACGCGCGCGTGCTGGTGACCGGCGAGAACGGCACCGGCAAGGAGCTGATCGCCCGCGCCGTGCACCGCCTGAGCCCGCGCGCCGACGGCCCCTTCGTGGAGGTGAACTGCGCCGCCATCCCCAGCGAGCTGATCGAGAGCGAGCTCTTCGGCCACATGAAGGGCTCGTTCACCGGCGCGGTGGAAGACCGCTCGGGCAAGTTCGAGCAGGCCGACACCGGCACCCTCTTCCTGGACGAGATCGGCGACATGAGCCTGAACGCGCAGGCCAAGGTGCTGCGCGCGCTGCAGGAGGGGATCATCACCCGCGTGGGCGGCGCAAAGGCGATCAAGGTGGACGTGCGCGTGCTGGCGGCCACCAACAAGGACCTGGAGGAAGAGATCAAGGCCGGCCGCTTCCGCGAGGACCTGTTCTACCGCCTGAACGTGATCCCGCTGCACGTGCCGCCGCTGCGCGAGCGCCGCGAAGACATCCCCATGCTGGTGCAGCACTTCGTGGAGACGATCGCCAAGGAGAGCGCGCTCAAGCCGCGGCCGTTCAGCGAGCCGGCGGTGCTGCGGCTGCAGCGGATGGACTGGCAGGGGAACGTGCGCGAGCTGCGCAACACCATCGAGCGGCTGCTGATCCTGGCGAGCGGCGCGCAGGTCACCGAAGACGACGTGGAGCTGCTGGTGGGCGGCCACATGAAGGGGGGCGGCCTCAGCGGCGACCTCCTCGGCTGCACGACCTTCGCGGAGTTCAAGGAAGCCGCCGAGCGCGCCTTCATCATCCAGAAGCTGCGCGAGAACGACTGGAACGTGAGCGAGACCGCGCGCCTCCTCGACATGCCCCGCTCCAACCTCTACAAGAAGATCGAGCGCTACGACCTGGTCCGCGAAGGGTGAAGGATCGAAGCTGATCCCGGCGGAAGGGCTTTCCCGGGCGTGCCTGCCAGCATCCGCTGGCGGGCACGCCTTCGATCGCGCTACCGCTGTGCAGAAAAGGTTGCAAAGGGAGTGTGCCGAGCCGTAGGTTCAGGAATGGCGCCTGCTCGCGGGCGAACCACGCGTGCCAGGAACTGGCTCGTCCTGCCGCCTCCTCGCTCCCCGTGCAGAGGTATCCGTGCCCCGACTTCGCCCCTGGTTCATCCTCGCCGTGTTGATCGGCTTCGCGGGCAGCGCACAGGCGCAGCAGCCCGAGGTAGCCCTCGGAATCAAGCCTCATCCTCGCGGCCACCTGTCGCGCGAGCAGCTGCAGGCGGTCGCGAAGGACATCCATGCCCTGGAGGCGAATCCGCTCGCCAGCGACGTAATGGAAGCCCGTCGCGCGCTGCTCATCTGGCTCATAGAATCGCCCGACGTGACCGTGAAGGTGTGCCCCGGTTTGGAGCAGCCATTCACCGAATCCAACAGCCGCTACCACAGCGAGATGATGGGGCAGCTCATCTTCTCCAGCGCCGCCTACGTCATCGAGCACCCCGACCAGGCCCGCGACCTGGCCCGGGTCGGCGCGGGAGGGCTGGAGGGGGTGCTCACCACTTACGCCGTCTTGAAGGCGCAGCAGGGCGATGCGGCCACCGACGAGTTCGTGGAGCGGCTCGCCTCCATCCGCGAGCGTGGCGGGCTCGAAGAGTTCGCGCGTCAAGCCACCACGGGCTGCTGACGCTGGTGGGGACGCCCTCGGTCGCGAGACGGCCCGCCGGGACGATTGTTCCGGCGGGCCGTCTCGTGGTCCTTGCATCATGCGTCTGGCGACGCATCTAGTGTTCTCCCGCTCCGCCCTGCATCTTCCCTGCACGCGCGCGGGACATGAAATCGTGTGGGTGCCCGCTTCCGCCCGGATTTTCGCTGGGATCGGCAAATGAATGAACTCGGGTGGAGATGCCGCAGACATTCGTGCAGTGGCTGCCGGTGGCGGCAGCGTGGCTGGTGGGGTCGTTCGGGGGCGGCGCGGCGCTGGCGTGGCTGTACAAGCGCCTGCACCCCAGCCTCGCCTTCTACAAGCTGTGGGCGCTGTGGACCACCGTCCTGGGCGCCATCGTCTTCCTGCTGATCGCGTTCGGGCTGGTCAGGCTCTGATTCCTTCTCCGGCAGCTCTCATGGACCCACTCCGCGCCCGCCCCGATCTCGCCGGCGGCGAACCCAGGATCCCGGCGCCCCGGCAGCTGTCGCGGCGCCACGATCCCGGCGCGCCGCACGAGCGTGGGCTGAACCTGGTCAGCGGTGTGCTCGGGATCATGGGGTTCGTGGTCATGATCCGGTGGGCGACCCACTGGCTCTACCCACACGCCACGGGGTGGCGCTGGTGGGTGCTGGCGGTCGCCACGCCCATCTGCGTGATCGCGGGCGCGCGGCCGCTCGACGACGTGCGGAAGACGAGCCACACGCGGCGGACGCGGATCGGGATCGGCCTCGCCGCCGTGTCGCTGCTGGCGGTCCTCGTCTTCGGCCTCGCGCGGCTGTAGAACCGGAGCCGACCGACAAAAGAATCCCGGCGCCGTCCATCGGCGCCGGGATTCTCGCGTGTGTGTGCGCGGGAGATTCGGTGGATGCAGTGCGGCCTACCAGTCGAACATCTCGAAGAGCGCGTCCAGGATGCCGCCGATGATGTCGAACACTCCGCCGGCGGCCTCGCCCGCGGCGCTCGCCAGGTGCACCGCCGCATCCGGGGCGGCGCCCACCAGGTCGGGGATGTGGCTGGCCGCGTGCGCCGCGCCGATGGCGGCGTGCGCCGCCACGTCGGGCGCGAAGAGCATGGTGTTCAGCGCCACGTCACCCGCCACGCTCGCGATGCCGGACCCGTCGCCGCGCGGCCCAGGCTCGTTGGAGGCCGCCGCGAACGACGCCGTCTCCCAAAGGATGTCGAGCTCGAAGTGGTCGAACCACACGCCCTTGCAGCTGCGGCACACGTCCAGGGTGACCAGCACCATGTCCTTGCGCTCCATCACGCTGTCGCAGACGGGGCAGTCGATCAGGTTCTTCCAGCCGCACGCCTGGCACCGGTCGGCGTGGCGGCTCAGCGGCGCGTGGCAGAGGTGGCAGGGCGGCAGATACTCCTCCTGCTGCCGGCCGATGCGCTCCCACAGCTCGGCCGAGGGGAACGCCCGCAGCCGCTCCACCTCGCCCGCGTCGAACCAGACGCCGCCGCAGCGGGTGCAGTGGTCGATCTCCAGCGCCTCGGCGCCCTCGCCGAGAAGCACCCGGTCCATCATCACGCCCAGGCACACCGGGCACGGGTAGCGCGTGGCCAGCTCAGGCATCCAGCACCCCCTTGGCCGTGTGTTTCCCCGCGAGGTGGCGGACGTCGTAGAAGGAGTAGACGAGCACCCCGTCATCCGTGACCTCCACGTCGGCCTGGCCGCGGATGCCCAGCCCCTTGAGCGCCTCGGCGGCGTCCTCGGGGCGCATGGAGAGCGCGGTGGCGACCTCCACGGCGGTCAGGCGGCCGCCGTGGCGCCCGGCCAGGCGCAGGATCTCGGCGTCCACCGTCTGCCCGCGGAGCGCCGCCTTGCGCCCGGCCAGGCGCGACTGCTCGGCCATGTGCGCGCGCGCCAGCAGCACCGCGCCCGCCGCGGGGAGGCCCACGGTCAGCGCGAGCGCCACCAGCGTGGCCGGCGCGGAGACCGGCAGGGTGGAGTTGAAGAAGCCGGCAAGCATGAGCACCGCGAGCAGTGCCAGCCCGGCCGCACCATGGAGCTTGTTCACGATCGGTAGGGATCGGGTGGATGGATCGGATATGGCCGGGCGCCTCGCGGCAGCCCCGCACCGGGAACTACGTGGCGCGGGACGATGTGGTTTCGAGAGATGCGTCGACTGAATATCGGCCCCTTCGCGCCCGGATGGAAGCGGGGGCGCCGTCATCGCGCCACGCATCGGCCCCGCGGCAAGGATGAAGCCGCGCTCCCGCCGCGGGACAGGTCGTGCGATCCATCCGCCAGCCGCTCGATCACCCCGCGCCGCGCCAGCAGCTCGCGCCACGCGGCGGGGATCGCCGCGGTCGCTCCAGATAGCCGCTCCGGGACGGTCCCGAGACCCCGTGGCGCCATGTCCCTCAACGGATCAGGAGACCGCGAGCTTTCCAAGGCAGTCGCGCTCCCGGCGAGGGGTGATGCCGTCCGCCGGGTTCGGAACCGCTCTCCAGTGGTCTTTCAGCGCCCCCTCCTCCGCCGCACGCCGGGCCCGCCACGCCGAATCGCCCAGCGACACCGCCCCCGAGGCGAGCGCCGCCCGGATCAGCGATGCGGATGCCTGGATCCCAGCGATGTTCGCCGACTTGAACGTGGCTCCCGTCGGGACGGCCGTGGGGGAGAAGCGTGCCTCCCGAAGGTCCGCGCCGGTGAAATCGGCGCCGTCCAGCACGGCTCGCAGGAAGCTCGCCCGGCGCAGGTCGGTACCGATGAACAGCGCGTCGCAGAGCGTGGTGCCGTCGAATGCCGCTGTGGCCGCGCCGGCCATGCTGAAGTCCGCGGCCTCCATCCGCGACTCGAGGAATCGCGCGCCGCCGGCCCGTGCCCGCCCGAAGGTGGCGCCCACGAGCCACGCGTGCGTGAAGTTGACGTTTTCGAGATTCGCCCACTTCATCGAGACCCGATCCAGGCGCAGTGAATCGATGATCGCGCCGGAGATCTCCACCCCCCGCAGCGGCACCCCGTCGTGGTGCAGGTCCTGGAGCGCCTGGCGCCGGCCTCCGTCTCCGCCCCGTTCGCTCGCCAGGGCGATCACCTGCCATGCCTGGTAATGCTTGGTGCGCTGGCGATCCCCGGCGCCTCGGTAGTACTGCCACAGCGGCACGATCACCAGCAGCGTCTGCGCGATCAGGATCCAGTCGACGAGGCGGATCTCCCTCCGGGCGGCGTTCACGCCCGACAGGATGCGCCGCAGCAGGCTGGCCCCGCTTCCCGGCGGATCGACGCGGAATTTCCCTTGCGCGTCTTCGGGCTGCTCTTGAAGTGTGCTCATGTGACACCTCCGTATGATGGATGCTGCCGGCGTACACGTCCGCGAAGGAATCATTGGCTCCACCTTCCCAGAATGCCCCTCCTTTCGCACCGTGTCGGCGGGCCTGACCGGACAACTCACCGCCCGTCTCGCGCCCCCTTCCCCGCCCTTGTAGATTGGCGGGCTATCCAGCAACCGCGGCACCCGAAACGGCACGGAGCAATGGCGGACAAATTCAAGAACTACATCGGCGGCGAGTGGGTGGAGCCGTCGACCGGCGAATACTTCGAGAACCGCAACCCGGCGCGCAACAGCGACCTGATCGGCCTGTGGCCGCGCTCGGGGAAGGAAGACGTGGACCGCGCCGCCGCGGCGGCCAAGGCCGCGTTCGAGACCTGGCGCCTGACGCCCGCCCCCGCGCGTGGCGACATCCTGCGCCGCGTGGGCGAGATCCTGGTGGCGCGCAAGGACGAGATCGCCCGCGCCGCCACCCGCGAGATGGGGAAGGTGTGGGCCGAGACCAAGGGCGACGTGCAGGAGGGGATCGACACCGCCTTCTACGCCGCCACCATGGGCCGCCAGCTCTGGGGAAAGACCGTCCCCAGCGAGCTCGCCAGCAAGTGGGCGATGTCCATCCGCCGGCCGATCGGCGTGGCGGGGCTCATCACCCCGTTCAACTTCCCGCTCGCCATCCCCACCTGGAAGATGTTCCCCGCGCTGGTCTGCGGGAACAGCGTGGTGATCAAGCCGGGTGAAGACGTGCCGCACACCGTCAGCCTCCTGGTCGAGGTGCTGGAGGAAGCCGGCATCCCCAGGGGCGTGGTGAACCTCGTCCACGGCTACGGGGCGGAGGTGGGCGCGCACATCGTGGCGCACCCGGACATCCCGGTGATCTCGTTCACCGGCAGCACGGCGACCGGGAGCGAGATCGGCCGCGTCTGCGGCGAGAAGCACAAGCGGCTGAGCCTGGAGATGGGCGGCAAGAACGCGCAGATCGTGATGGCCGACGCCGACCTGGACCTGGCGCTCGACGGCGTGCTCTGGGGCGCCTTCGGCACCACGGGCCAGCGCTGCACCGCCACCAGCCGCCTGCTGCTGCACGACCAGATCCACGACACCTTCGTGGAGCGCCTGGTGGAGCGCGCCAAGGAGCTGAAGCTGGGCTACGGCAACGACGACGGCGTGGACGTGGGGCCGCTGATCAACCAGCGCGCGCTGGAGAAGGTCCAGGGCTACGTGGAGATCGGCAAGCAGGAGGGCACGCTGGTGCTGGGCGGCGAGCGCGCCACCGGCGAGGGGCTGGACGACGGCTACTTCTTCCAGCCGACCATCTTCACCGGCATCCAGGCCGGCTCGCGGATGGCGACCGAGGAGATCTTCGGGCCGGTGCTCTCGGTGATCCGCTTCAGCGAGGCCGAAGAGGCGTTCCGCATCAACAACGAGGTGAAGTACGGCCTCAGCAGCTCCATCTACACGCGTGACGTGAACGTGTCGTTCCGCGCCTTCCAGGACCTGGACAACGGCATCACCTACGTCAACGCGCCCACGATCGGCGCCGAGGCGCACCTGCCGTTCGGCGGCGTGAAGCAGACCGGCAACGGCCACCGCGAAGGCGGCTGGGAGGTCTACGAGTTCTACAGCGAGACCAAGGTCTGCTACGCCGACTACAGCGGCAAGCTGCAGCGCGCGCAGATCGACAACTACCAGGCGAGTCCGTACTGATCGTACGAAAGTACGATACGAAAGTGCGAGAGTACGAGAGTGCGGAAGTGCGCGGGCGTCACACGTCCGCGCACTTCCGCGTTCAGCGGTGGGAGATGATGACTTCACCGGCGGCTGTCATTCCAATGCGAACGAAGACGTTTCTGATCCTGGCGGTGGGGATGATGCTGGCGCCGTTGCCAGCGGTGGCCCAGCGAGCGGCGCCCGCGTGGACGCTGATCGCGCGGACGCGCGAGCTCGCGTGGTTCGTGGATACGGCGCGGATCGCCGCCGCAGGCCCGGCGACCACCGTCTGGCTGCGCTTCGACTATCCCCAGCCGCAGCCGGTTCCGTCGGACCCGTCGCGGCACTTCTCGCGCGTGGAGACGCAGACAGCCCTGGACTGCGCCGGCCAGCGTGCGACGGATCTCGTGTTCCGCACGTTCGACGCGACGGGAGACCGGCTCGTCGCCGACGACCCCACCGTGCGTGGGCACATGCGGAGCTTCGAGCGGCACCCGCTGGGGCAGCTGTTCGTGATCACCTGCCAGGTGCTGGAGGCGCGCCGGCGCGGGCAGCTGCGGCAGATGATCCAGGCGCTGCAGCGCGCCCCGGTCCCCGGCCGCATCGGCGCGGCGGACAATCGCCGGGCGGGCCGCCGGACGGGCTGACCGGCACCGCGTCCGTCTCGTACGCGGACGGCGCGAGCCGGCCACCGCCCGCGGGGCGCCACCCGCCGCGCTACGCGAGCAACCAGCCGCGCGGGGGTTGGCGGATGCGCGGGGGTTCCGTTACCCTTGAGGCATGGCCGGGACGACCGCGCGTGCCCACTCGCGCTCCTGGCCACGGACGCCCGCCGCCGGAACGGGCATCCGATTCGCGGTGTATCGCTCCATCGGGGCGCGTAACTCCGCGCCCCGCAACGCAGTACCCCTTGCCTGGCAGCCCCGGATGGACGACCACTCGACCCAGACCGTGCTCCCCGAGCCCCGCCGCCTGCGCCTTTCGGCCGAGCGGGTGGACCAGGAGCGCCGCAAGACCGCCGGCGAGGCACGGGGCTCCATCAGCACCGGGCGCTGGATGTGGGAGTGGACCAAGGCCATCAGCACGGCCATCGTCCTCTTCCTGGTGATCCGCACCTTCCTCTTCGAGGCGTTCAAGATCCCCACCGGGAGCATGGAAGGCACCCTGCTGGTGGGCGACTTCCTGCTGGTGAACAAGGCGGTGTACGGCGCCGAGATCCCGGGCACGCACTCGCACCTCCCCGCGTTCACCGCGCCCAGGCGCGGCGACGTGATCGTCTTCCTGCCGCCGCACGATCCCCATCGCAACTACGTCAAGCGCATCGTGGGGATGGCGGGCGACACGCTGGAGATGCGCGACAAGGTGCTGTACCTCAACGGCCACATGCAGGTGGAGCCGTTCGCGCGCCACACCGACCCGCTGACCGACCCCAGCAGCGACGACATGCTCTGGCAGCTGCAGTACCTGGCGCACCGGCCGGCGCACTGGAGCGACTACCGCCCCACGCGCGACAACTGGGGCCCGCTGGTGGTGCCGCAGGGAAAGTACTTCGCGCTCGGCGACAACCGCGACAACAGCGAAGACTCGCGCTTCTGGGGGTTCCTGGACGGCGCCGCCATCAAGGGCCGCCCCATGTTCGTCTACTACTCCTTCGACAAGGGCGACCTCTCCCCCTTCTCCTGGGTGAGCGGCGTCCGCTGGGCACGCATCGGCGAGCTCGTCCGCTGACCCGCCCGGCCCCGGCATCGATCGCCCGGCCCCGCATCGCCGCCCTCACGGCGGCAGCGGAGCCGGGCGATTCGTTTGCGGGACACCGGGAGGACACACGGAACGGCTCATTCGAACTCCATGGCAGGGTGGGTGGGGATGTTTGGGCTCCATTGCACTTTGTCTCCCAGGCGAGGATCGAACGCCGTACGGTGTTCGGCCAAACGGCGATTCGGCGGGCGGGGAACGGTTGATTCTCGCCGCGGGGTGGCCGCGCAGCTACGAATGCGTAAATTTGCGGGCAATGGGGGCTTGACACCCCGCTAGGCTCCCTGACATACTCCAACCGTGGCCCGTGAGAACGATCCACGCCCTCCTCCAAGACGCACATGCGAATACCGGCTCGCCCGCTTCTCCGGGGGCAGCCTTCCCGATCTAGCTCGGAACCGCCCCTCCCGCAGAAACCGGCCGCCATCCGGCGCACCGCTCGTTTCCGCTGAACCGGAGCCCGCCATGTCGTTCAGCACCGCCAAGAAGATCGCCTCCGAATCCGAATCGCTGGACCAGTACCTTCGCGAGATCAGCGCGTACCCGCTGATCGACCGCGACGAAGAGGCACGGCTCGCGCGCTGCATCCGCGCGGGCGAGAACGAGGCGCTCGAGACGCTGGTGCGGAGCAACCTGCGCTTCGTGGTGGCGGTGGCGAAGAAGTACCAGAACCAGGGCGTGTCGCTGGCCGACCTGATCAACGAGGGAAACATCGGGCTGATCCGCGCGGCGCGGAAGTTCGACGAGACCAAGGGGATCAAGTTCATCTCCTACGCCGTGTGGTGGATCCGCCAGGCGATCCTGCAGGCGCTGGCCGAGCAGAGCCGCATCGTGCGCGTCCCCCTCTCCCGCGCGGGCGCGGTGCACCGCATCGGCCGCCGCTCCAGCGCGATGACGCAGGAGCTGGGGCGCGAGCCCACCCTGCAGGAGATCGCGGTGGAGCTGGAGGTGCCGGAAGACGAGGTGAGCCACGCGCTGGCCATGAGCCAGGTCTACCTCTCGCTCGACGCCCCCCTGGTCCCCGGCGAAGACGGGCAGCTGCTCGACTACCTGCACGACAGCGTGTCGCCCGGCCCCGACGACGAGGTGTACGAGGGCGCGCTCAAGCGGAGCATCGAGGAGGCGCTGAGCACGCTCACCGAGCGCGAGGCCAAGGTGCTGCGCCTCTACTTCGGCCTGGGCGACACCGAGCCGCTGACGCTGGAAGAGATCGGCGAGCGCTTCGGCATCACCCGCGAGCGCGTGCGGCAGATCAAGGAGAAGGCGCTCCTCCGCCTGCGCCACCAGTCCCGCGCCCGCTTCCTGGAGACCTTTCTCCAGTAGCCCTTCGACAGATGGATCCCGACCAACGACAGAAGCCCGCGGCCCCGCAGATGGTGCTGCGGGCTTCCATGCGTCGGCGATGCCGCATCGCGCCGCCGGCATCGAGGCCGGGCGGATGAATCCGCGGCAACGACCACACGCAGTCCGCCTGCGCGGACCACCCATGCCGGCGCGGCCGCGGCCACGTGGCGCGGCACCATCATCTCCCCTCCTCAGGCACTCAGGCACTCAGCCACTTGGCACTTTCGCACTTTCGCACTTTCGCACTTTCGCACTTTCGCACTTTCGCACTTTCGCACTTTCGCACTTTCGCACTCCTCAGCACTCTCCTTGCGTCGGACCCCGGCGCACATCCGGGGTGTATGATTCTGCACGAAACCCTTGGGGGCACGCCCAACCCGCGCGCCCCGGGAGCATGAGGATGATCCGAAACCGAGTTCTGAGCCTGATCGTTCCCGCGCTGATGCTGGCCGGCTCCGCCGCCGCGCAGCAGGTGGACCAGGGCACCTTCCGCGTATACGTGGGCGACCGCGAGGTGGGGACGGAGACGTTCACCATCACCCAGACGGGGAGCGGCGCCGTGGCGGTGACCATGGCCAGCGGCCGCGTGGAGCTGCGCCTGGCCGAGGGGAGCCTGTCGCTGGCGCCGCGGCTGCGCGCGCAGGGCGTGGGCGCCGATCCCGTGCAGTACCAGGTGGACGTGAGCGGCGACGCGCCGCAGCGCATCGTGGGCACCATCAGCGGCGGCCGCGTGAGCCAGAAGGTGGTGACCGGCGCCGGCGAGCAGCTGCGCGAGTACGTGGCCAGCTCCGGCGCCGTGGTGCTCGACGAGGGGGTGGCGCACCACTACTACTTCCTCGCGCAACGCACGCATGCCGGGCGCGTGCCGGTGATCGTGCCGCGCGAGAACCGGCAGGTGATCGCCACCGTAACCAACCGCGGCGAGGAGCCGGTGACCATCGGCGGCCGCACCGCGCGCCTCTTCCACCTGGTGGTGCAGCCGCAGGGCGGCGCCGCGACCGACGTATGGGTCGACGACCTGAACCGCGTGATCCGCGTGGAGGTGCCGGCCCGGCAGTACCGCGCCGTGCGAGACGCGCTCCCGCGCTGAGGTTCGCAGCAACCGGCTTGAACCGGTTCTCCCGCGCCGGATGGGCTCCCCCGCCCATCCGGCGCGGCGGCGTTTTGGCCCCCTCGCGGGCGCCTGGCCGGCGGATGGACGGATTGCGCCCCGTTTCTTCCGCCACACGCGTTTACACCACCCGCGCGGCGGTTTAGATTTCTCGATCCGGTCCATCTCGAGGCATCCTTCGGCGCTCCGGCGGGTTCTGACCCGAAGGGTGCCGTCTCCCGTTCTCTCCCCGTCCGCGGACGGGGTGGGCCGTACCAGGCTGAAACCTTTCCGGGGCGGCGCCGTACTCCCCCGCCGGGACCGATCCCCCCGCGGTCCGCCCCCTCGCTGCGCAACCCGACACCGATCATGACACGCATCCGCCCGCGCCACGCCGGCGCCGCCCTTGCGCTCGCCCTGGCGGCCACCCCCGCCGCCGCGCAGCAGCAGACCGCGGCCCGGCCCACGCCTCCGCCGCCGCCGGCCGTTCAGCTTCCGCAGGGGCCGCCGCTCACCATGGAGCAGGCGGTGGCCACGGCGCGCGAAGCCAACCCGGACCTGCTGCAGCAGCAGAACGACACCCGCACCGCTCGCGCGGCCGTGCGGGCGGCCCGGCTCGACTTCCTCCCCTCGGCCAACGTGAGCGGGTCGCTGGGGTACGTGGCGGGCGGCACGCGGCGCTCGGGGACGGTGAACCTGGCCGAGCAGCCGGCGGTGTACTCGTCGGGGTACGGGCTGGACTTCAGCTACCAGATGAGCGGCTCCAAGCTGATGCAGCCGCGGGTGGCGCGCGCGCAGGAGCGCGCCACGGTGCAGCGGGTGGCGGGGTACGAGGCCAACCTGGTCAGCCAGGTGCGGCAGCAGTACCTGAGCGCGCTGCAGGCGTGGGAGCAGGCCGAGCAGGCGCAGCGCGAGCTGGGCCGCACGCAGGAGCACGAGCGGCTGGCACGGGCCCGGCTGGAGGTGGGCGCGGGGACGCCGCTGGACCTGCGCCGCGCCGAGGTGGAGCGCGGCCAGGCCGAGGTGAACGTGCTGCAGCGCCGCAACACCTACCAGACCGAGCTGCTGCGGCTGGGGCTGGTGATGGGGCGCGAGATCGGCGGCGACACGCGGCTGGCCAGCACCTTCGCCCTCTTCGAGCCGACCTGGACGGTCGACCAGTTGGAGCGGCTGGCGCTCGAGGGGAACCCCAACCTCCTCTCCGCCCGCGCCTCGGCGCAGGCCGCCCGCACCGGGGTGCGCGCCGCGCGCACGCAGTACCTGCCCTCGCTCAGCATGTCGGTGGGCTTCGGCGGGTCGGTCAACTCGTACGGCGACCTGGACCCGATCTACGCGCAGTCGCTCGCCGGGACCGCGCAGAACTTCCGCAGCTGCACCTACAACAACCAGCTGGGCGCGCTGATCGGCGCCACCCCCGAAGACTGCGGCAAGTACGACGTGAACGACCCCGCGGTGGTGCAGCAGGTGCGCTCGGCCGTGCGGGCCAGCAACCCGTCGTTCCCCTTCGGCTTCCGCAGCGACCCGGTGGGGGCGCGGCTCTCCCTCTCGCTCCCGCTGTTCAACGGCTACGCGCGCGAGCGGCAGGTGGAAGAGGCGCGCGTGCAGGCGCAAGACGCCGAGCTGGCGGTGCGCTCGCAGGAGCTGAAGCTGCGCGCCGACCTGGGCGCGGGGCTGCTGTCGCTGCAGACCGCGTTCAAGACGGCGCAGCTGCAGGAGCAGGTGGTGGCCAAGGCCACCGAGGAGCTTCGCCTGGCGCAGGAGCGCTTCCGCTTCGGCGTGGCCAGCTCGGTGGAGGTGACCGACGCGCAGACGTCGCTGTCGCTGGCCGAGCAGGCCCGCATCGACGCCATCTACAACTATCACAAGTCGCTCGCCGCGCTCGAGGCCCTGGTGGGCCGCCCGCTGCGCTGACGGCGGACACACGGAACGGACCCGGTGAGCAAGATGAAGAAGCTCGCGATCGCCCTGGTGGCGACGGTGGTGGTGGTCGGCGGCGGGTTCGCGGCCATGGCGGGGCGCGGCAAGGGCGCCGGGCGCGAGGTGCGCGCCGAGGCCGTGGCACGGCGCGACCTGGTGGCCACCGTCACCGCCAGCGGAAAGATCCAGCCCAAGCGCAAGGTCGACATCTCGGCCGACATCTCGGGCCGGGTGATCCAGCTCGCCGTGGAAGAGGGACAGTGGGTGAACCGGGGCGACCTGCTCCTGCGCATCGACCCGAGCCAGTACGAGGCGGCGGTGAACCAGGCGTCGGCCGGGGTGGCGCAGAACCGGGCCCGCCAGGCCGAGGCGCGCGCGCAGCTGCTGAAGGCCCAGGCCGACCAGCGCCGCGCCGAGCAGCTGGCCCAGGGGCGCGACCTGATCGCCGCGCAGGAGGTGGACAACGCGCGAACCCAGGCGCAGGTGGCCGCCGCCACGCTGCAGGCCGCGCAGTTCGCGGTGCAGCAGAGCGAGGCGAACCTGGCCCAGGCGCGCGACAACCTGCGCAAGACCACCATCGCGGCGCCGATGACCGGGCGCGTCACCCGCCTCAACATCCACGAGGGGGAAACGGCGATCATCGGGACGATGAACAACCCCGGCTCGCTCCTCCTCACCGTGTCGGACCCGTCGGCGATGGAGGCCAAGGTCAAGGTCGACGAGACCGACGTTCCCCGCATCAGCGTGGGCGACAGCACCACGCTGCGCATCGACGCCTTCCCCGACCAGACCTTCACCGGCAAGGTCACCCGCATCGGCAACAGCGCCGTGCAGGGCGCCGGCACCTCGCAGACGGGCGACCAGCAGTCGGTGGACTACGAGGTGGTGATCACCCTCGACCATCCCCCCGCGGAGCTGCGCCCCGACCTCTCCACCACCGCCGAGGTGATCACCGCCACCCGCCCCCGGGCACTGGCCGTGCCGATCATCGCGCTGACGGTGCGCGACAGCGCGGGAAAGAAGTTCAAGGCCGCCGACGACGCCAAGCCGGGCGAGGCTCAGCCCGCCCAGGCCGAGGCGCGCCGCGGCGCCGACGCCGAGGTGCAGGGCGTGTTCGTGATCCGCAACGGCAAGGCCGAGTGGACGCCGGTGGCGGTGGGGATCACCGGGGGCGAGTACTTCGAGGTCACCCGCGGCCTGCGCGGCGGCGAGACCATCGTGGCCGGCTCGTTCCAGGCGGTGCGCGAGCTGGAAGACGGCGACGCGGTGCGCACGCCGCCCCCGGCGCCGGCCGCCGCGGCGAAGGGCGCCCGGCGATGAGCGCCGGCACCCCCCTGATCGAGACGCGGCGGCTGGAGAAGCACTACCAGATGGGCGCCGAGACGGTGCGGGCGCTGCGCGGGGTGGACCTGCGCATCCACGCGAACGAGTACGTGGCGATCATGGGGCCGTCGGGGTCGGGGAAGTCGACCTTCATGAACCTGATCGGCTGCCTCGACACGCCCACCTCGGGCGAGTACATCCTGAACGGCAACCACGTGGCGGGGATGAGCGACGACGAGCTCGCCCGGGTGCGCAACCGCGAGATCGGCTTCGTCTTCCAGACCTTCAACCTCCTCCCCCGCTCCACCGCGCTGGAGAACGTGGAGCTGCCGCTGGTCTACGGCGGCGTGGGCGCGCGCGAGCGGCGCGAGCGCGCGGCCGCAGCGCTGAAGTCGGTGGAGCTGGGCGACCGGCTGGACCATCGCCCCAACGAGCTCTCGGGCGGGCAGCGGCAGCGCGTGGCCATCGCGCGCGCGCTGGTCACCCGCCCCAGCATCATCCTGGCCGACGAGCCCACCGGCAACCTCGACTCGCGCACCTCCGAGGAGATCATGGCGCTCTTCGCGCGGCTGCACGCCGAGGGGCAGACGGTGATCATGGTCACGCACGAGCCCGACATCGCCAGCCACGCCGACCGCGTGGTCACCCTCCGCGACGGCGTGATCTCGAGCGACGAGATGCAGCACGGCGCGCGGAGCCACGAAGCCGGGGCGGCCGTGCCGGCGGCCGCGGGAGTGTAGCCGTGCGCGCGCTCGAGGCGCTGCGGATGGCGCTGGAGGCGATCCGCGCCCACAAGCTGCGCGGCTTCTTCACCGTGCTGGGCACCGTGTTCGGGGTCACCTTCCTGATCGCGGTCATCACCCTGATCGAGGGGATGAACCAGTACGTGGAGAAGGAGTTCAAGGGCGCGATCTACGGCGTGAACACCGTCACCCTCCGCCGCCGCCCCTCCATCGTCACCGACGGCGACGAGGGGCAGTGGCGCGCGTGGAACCGCCGCCCGCGCCTCACCTTCGACGACGCCGCCTGGCTCGAGGGGAAGATGCAGACGCCCGGCGTCCTCGCGCTCTCGGCCGACAACTCGGGGAAGGCGCTGGGGCCGCGCGGGCGCGAGGCCGAGAACGTGCGGATCACCGGCGCCACCGCCAGCTACTTCCAGGTGCGCGAGATGGGGCTGGCGCAGGGGCGCTCCTTCAGCCGCAACGAGGCCGACCGCGGGCTCCCCGTGGTGGTGATCGGCGAGGACGTGGCCGAGACGCTGTTCGAGGGGCGCAACCCGGTGGGGCGCGAGGTGCGGCTGCAGAACTTCCCGTACCGCGTGATCGGGGTGATCGAGAAGCAGGGGAAGCTCTTCGGGATGTCGCTCGACAACGTGGCGATCGCCCCCATCCGCTCGGACCTGAACGGCTTCGTCAACAACGGGCGCAAGAACACCGTCGACGAGATCACCTTCAAGGTGGCGCGTGACGACCAGGTGGCGCTGGCCAAGGCCGAGCTGGAAAGCTGGATGCGCATCCGCCACCGCCTGCGCCCCGACGCGCCCAACGACTTCGAGCTGGAGACGGCCGACGACTCGCTCGGCTTCTGGGACAAGCTGCGCACCATCCTTCTCCTGGCGCTGCCGACACTCGTGGGCGTGTCGCTGGTGGTGGGCGCCATCGTGATCATGAACATCATGCTGGTGTCGGTCAGCGAGCGCACCCGCGAGATCGGGATCCGCAAGTCGATGGGCGCGCGCCGCGGCGACATCCTCCTGCAGTTCCTCTTCGAATCGTCCACCCTCTCCGGGCTCGGCGCGCTGCTGGGGATCGGGGTGGGGATCCTGCTGGCCAAGGCGGTGCAGGCGGCCACGCCGCTCCCCGCCAGCGTCGCGGGATGGTCGATCGCGCTGGCGATCTTCCTGGGCGTGGGCGTGGGGGTGATGTCGGGGGTGTACCCCGCGTGGCGCGCCTCGCGCCTCGATCCCATCGTGGCCCTGCGCTCGGAGTAGCCGGGATGAACCTGCAATCGACCGTCGAGGGGGTGCAGATCGCCCTCGACTCGCTCCGCAGCGACAAGGTGCGCGCCTTCCTCACCATCCTGGGGATCGGGATCGGCGTGGCCACGGTCACCGGGATGGGCGCCATCATGAACGGCGTGCAGAACGGGATCAGCGCCGACCTGCAGGCGATCGGCCCCGAGAACTTCCAGGTGGCGCGCTTCGACCAGACGCAGGTGCGCATCAGCGCCGGCAAGCCGCCGTGGGAGGGGAAGCCCAAGCTGCGCATGACCGAGGGCGCGGCGCTGGCGGAGCTCCCCTCGGTCGCGAGCGTGACGCCGGCGGTGAGCGCCAACGTGACGCTGAAGGTGGGCGCCAAGGAGCTGTCGGGGATCGGGGTGCAGGCGCTGGGGAGCGAGTGGCCCACCTACTCGCTCGGCGACTTCGTGCAGGGGCGCAACTACCTCCCGAGCGACGACAAGGCGGCGGCGCCGGTGGCCGTGGTCACCGAGGAGCTCGCGCGGCGCGCCTTCGGCGAGGGGAAGAACGTGGTCGGCCAGCGCATCCGGCTGCAGGGGAGCCAGTTCACGGTGGTGGGCGTGTATCGCCCCAAGCCCAACCTGTTCCAGGGGGGGAAGCCGATCTGGGTATCGGTGCCGACCACCGCCGCCCTCAAGTACCTCCCCGTGTGGGACGACCTGCTGGAGTTCTGGATCGTTCCCGCGCCCGGCTACACCCAGGCGCAGACGATGGACCAGGTGACCGTCGCCATGCGCACCATCCGCCGGCTGAAGCCCGGCGCCGACAACGACTTCGCGCTGGTGCGGCAGGAGGCGTTCGCCGACCTGATCGGCAAGATCACCGGCGCCATCAAGCTGGTGATGCTGGTGCTCTCGTCCATCGGCCTGATGGTGGGCGGCGTGGGCGTGGTGGGGATCATGATGATCTCGGTGACGGAGCGCACCCGCGAGATCGGCGTGCGCAAGGCGCTGGGCGCCCGCCGCGGCGAGATCCTCTGGCAGTTCATGGTCGAGGCGGTGACGGTCACCTTCATCGGCGGGGTGTGCGGGCTGATCTTCGGCGCGGGCGGCGCGCTGCTGCTGGGGAAGCTCACGCCGATCCCCGCGTCGGTGCCGTTCAGCTCGATCGTCTTCTCGCTGGGGGCGGCGGTGGTCACGGGCGTGGTGTTCGGCATCTACCCCGCGGCCAAGGCGGCGCGGATGGATCCCGTGGTGGCGCTGCGCTACGAGTAAGCGTTCGCTCACCCGGGCCAACGAAAAAAGAGAACACGGAACGACCACGGGAGGAACGGAACGACAACGGTTGGGCCGCGCGCGATCCAACCGTTGTCGTTCCGTTTCCTCCGTTTGGTTCCGTGTTCCTCTTTTTTTCCTGCTCGTCCCGCGCGAACCAGGCGGGGGATGATGAAACGATCTGGAACGAGGATGATTGCGCCGGAAACGGGCGCGCGGCATCTTCCCGCTTTGTCCCAGCGCGAGGATTTCGATGCGCTGGCTCGCCTTTCCGACGGCTGATCCCGTGACCGAACCGACCGAACCGCTCGCCCCGCCGGTGGACCTGCTGGCCATCGCCGCCCACCGCGACGACGTGGAGCTGCTGGTGGGCGGCACCATGGCGCGGATGGCGGCGCAGGGGTACCGCACCGGCATCCTGGACCTGACCATGGGCGAGCGCGGCACCGACGGCAGCGCCCAGCTGCGCGGCCAGGAAGCCGACGCCGCCGCGAAGGTCCTGGGCGTCGCCGCGCGGCGCAACGCCGGGCTGCCGGATGCGGGGATGGTGAACACCGACGAGACGCGCCAGCTGGTGGCCGGGTACGTCCGCGCCTTCCGGCCGCGCGTGGTCATCGTCCCGTACATGACGGGCCGCCATCCCGACCATCGCATCGCCAGCCAGCTCGCGTACGACGCCTGCTTCCTGGCGGGGCTCTCCCGGTACCCGGCGCCGGGCGAGCCGCATCGCCCGCACAAGCTGCTCTACGCCCTCACCTACCGCGAGGACCCGGTGAAGCCCTCGTTCGTGGTCGACATCACCGATTTCATCGAGACCAAGCTCGAGGCGATGCGCTGCTACGCCAGCCAGTTCGACGGCAAGACCTGGGGCGGCGAGGTGTTCCCCGGTGGCGACCGGCCGCTGTACGACCAGGTGCGGATGCACGCCGCCCGCTACGGCGCCCTCATCCGCACCGAATACGGCGAGCCCTTCTTCGTCCACGAAACGATGCAGGTCGACGACGTGGTAAGCCTCCCCGTCCGCAGTATTTAGCCCGAAAAAAGCGCGCTCCACTGGACAGCACAGGGAACGGATGCTGCGGCGTCACATCGCCGCAGCATCCTTTTCCCATGCGACCAGGAGAAGCGCATGTCCATTCCACCGTTTCCGAATACACGCAAATTTCTCCGCCTGCCTCTGCACTCGGCGGCGATTCTTGCGGCGGGGTGCGTGCTCGCATGTACCGACGAGAGAGCGATCACCCAGACGGAGCACGTGCCTTCGATTCGTGGACTGGTGACGTCGGACGTTGCGGCACGGCTCACTCCGGACGGACGGTTCATCCTTCCGGAGCCGCGGCGCCCCTTCGACACACCGATCGTCACACCGGCGCGAGCGCGCGAACTGGCGGCCGCGTTCCTCAAGACCTGGGGCCGGACGGTGGTGGCCCACTGGGGCAGCCAGCGCGGCACCAGACTGGACGCTGCCGACGCGGTGATCGAACCACGCCTGTACTATGCGGACTCGCCGTACGAACGCTTTCCCGACACATACCACCCAGCCGACCGTCGAGGGTACGGGCCGATGTACCTGGCCTATGTGGATATATCCGGCGAACGCGTGGGAGTGGTCGCCGTCTCCGCCTACGCGACGGATCTCGGGATCAACCGCCTGGGACTGATCGAGGAGCCGCCGCTTGGAGGCGCATACTTTTTCACCCACATGGTAGCCGATCACCCTCGCGATGTCCGGGAGCGCCTCGTCGTGCCGACGCCGGAAGAAGCCGCCGAGGCGGCGGCGAAGGCGTCGGGACGGAAGGTGTCGCGCGTGCCGGGCCTGGCCCTGCCCAGCGTACCCTGGCATCCAGCCCTGGCGATGTGGGAGGTGAGCCTCGATGGCCCGATTACAGTTCACCGCCGGGGCTCATCCAGCGCGTCCGAGTCGACCACGACCGTATTCGTGGGGCCTGGGCCGACGTTCCTGATTCCCGCGAAGGAGCAGGCGGCCACCACTCGCGCTTTCTATGCGGCCGGCCCCTCCGAGCATGGAAGGCCCTCGCCGTCAGGATCGGTGCTTTTGGCTCGAAGGCCTGGGATGCACTGGCAGTACGAGTCCGTGTCGATCATTCCGGACGAAGGAGTACGGCGATGAATCTCCGCGTCCTTTCCTTCGTCGCGGTTTCGGCGCTGACGCTCGTTATTCCCGGCTGCGGCGATCTGCGCCCCGACCGTATCGCGAATTGCCGGGTGAGCTACATCAACGGTGGTTGGAACGATGACCCCTACCGCGTCGACCCGAGCATCAAGTCGGAGTACGACGACGGGATGTGCCCCATCGCGATCCTCTACCCCGAGGAAGCGGTCTATGCAGCGGGGTATGTGACAAGCCGCAACGTGTTCAATGGTGATGGCACCATGAACCAGTCTGAAAGCGCGGTTCTCCAGATCGAGAACGCCAATCGCTTTGTTGTGCGCAATCGCCGCCAGCCTTTCCGCATTGTCAACATCGATTACAAGGAAGCTGAAGTGGCGGTGGGATACAATGCGATCAGCGCACACCACACCTTCACCGAAAAAGATCTGTTCTCACTGCGCATCGAGGATCTCTGCTGCTCGTTTCCACAGTTCCGCGCCCAGATCGACCTTGACCTCGACTACATCACCGACACGCAGGCAAGGGTACGGGTTGCGGGGAACGAGGTTCCCACGGGGAACTCCATCGAAACGTGGGAAGCAGCCAGCAAGAGCGCCGGCCGGCCACATGCGTACCGCTGGTATCGAGATGGCGTCTACGTGGATTCGGGTGCGGCATACACGAGTTCCGCGGGAACGGCGGACTTCACGCTTCGGGTGGAGATGACCGACACCTATGGCCGCACCGCCTCGGATTCCTTCCGCGTAGATGTAGACGGCGTTCGCACCACGATTTCCGGGCCAGAGACGGTGTATGCGAACGATTCTCCTGGTACCTGGAACGCGATCGTGTTCGGAGGATATGGGCCGTACACCTATCGTTGGACGGTTAACGGCCAACTCGTAGGAACAGGCGAGTCATGGACCGGGCTGCGGCCCTCGGCGGGATGGTTCCAGCTTCGTCTGGACGTTCGCGACGCGCACGGAACGACCCGCTCCGCCACGGTGGACGTAACGCAGGTCGGCGACGCGCCGGGAGGGTGCCAGACGGGCCCGCCAATGCAATGTCCCGCGGACGGCATCTAACGAAGAATTCTCGAACGACCAGGCGGCGCGGCGATCTCGATCGGGATCGCCGCGCCGCATTGTTTGTAGCCGTGGAGTGTGCCGGACAGAGGCGAGACTCGCGCGTCTCCCCTATATTCTCGAGGCGTCCGCTTCGGCGCAGTGGACCTCGATCAGCAGGCGCTTCCAGCTGGGCGCCTCGGCGCCGCGCACCTTGAGCGCGGTGGCGGTGGCCGAGCCGCCGCGCAGCAGCCAGGGCGCCAGCCAGCGGTTCACCTCGGGCGGAAGGTGGCCCAGGGGGTCGCCGCCGGCCAGGTGCACCCACACCGCCGGGTCTTCCTCCATCGGCGGATCGGGGATCAGGAGCAGCGTGTCGCCCTGCGCGACCTCGTCCACGCGCGCCGCGCGGCCGGCGAACACGGTGCCATGCACGAAGGTGCGGAACACCGCGGGTTGCGTGGAAGGAAGCGGCGGGATCATCGGCAACTCGGGCGGCGGACACGGCGGTTCATGCCGCAATGTACCACCGTGGACGAACTGCCTCAAGCTTTTTGTAACCGTTTGATGTTTCGGGAGATGCGCCTCTTCAGGCGTCATCTTCCGAATCCCTCCGGACCGTGTGCCGGGCGATGAGCGACGACGGGATCTACCTGGATTACGCGGCCTCGGCGCCGCTGCGGCCCGAGGCGCGCGAGGCGATGCTCCCCTACCTGGAGGGTCGCTTCGGCAACCCGTCGAGCATCCACCGCTACGGCCGCGAGGCGCGCGCCGCGCTCGAGGACGCGCGCGCCCGGCTGGCCGCCGTCATCGGCGCGGACGCGCGCGAGATCGTCTTCACGCGCGCCGGTACGGAGGCGGACGGGGTGGCGATCCTGGGGCGCGCGCGGGAGGCGCGAGGCGCGCCGGTCGCCGTCTCCACCATCGAGCACAAGGCCGTGCTCGCCAGCGCCCACGCCGCCCGGGAGGAGGGTGCGCGCCTCATCCTCCTTCCAGTGGACGTCAACGGTGTGGTGGACCTCGGCGCGGTCGACGCCGCGCTGGACGAGCGGCCGGCGGTGGTGTCGGTGATGTGGGCGAACAACGAGGTGGGGACGCTGCAGCCGGTGGTGGAGATCGGCGCGCGTTGCCGGGCGGCGGGCGTGGTCTTCCACTCCGACGCGGTGCAGGCGCTGGGGAAGGTGACGGTGCGGGTGGATTCCACCCCGGTGGACCTGGCCGCGTTCAGCGCGCACAAGGTGGGTGGCCCCAAGGGGATCGGCGCGCTGTACGTACGCCGCGGAACGGCGCTCCGCCCGCTCCTCTTCGGTGGCGGCCAGGAGCGCGGGCTGCGGCCGGGGACCGAGGACGTGGCCGGCGCCGTGGGCTTCGCCGCCGCCGCGCAGGCGGCCGAGGCGCAGCGCGAGGGGGCGATGGCGCGCGTCGGCGCGCTCCGCGACCGGCTGGAGGCGGGGCTGCGGGCGCGCGTTCCCGGCCTGGTGGTGAACGCAGCGGGCGCCCCGCGGCTGCCCGTGGTGAGCAACGTCTCCATCCCCGGCGCCGATCCCGAGGCGCTGCTGGTCTCGCTGGACCTGGAGGGGATCGCGGCGTCGTCCGGCTCGGCATGCTCCAGCGGCGCGGTGGAGCCGTCGCACGTGCTCACCGCGATGGGGATCCCCGCGGAGATGGCGGGCCCGTCGGTGCGATTCTCGCTCGGCTGGGGGACCACGGACGCGGAGATCGACCGCGTGCTCCACCTCTTCCCCGCCGTGGTGGAACGGGTGCGCGCGCTGGCCGGCTGATCCCGCCGCCGTCTTCATCAACCCAAGGGAGAGCGACCGATGGCACGAAGCCAGGCATCGAGCGTGGAGGAGTACCTGGCCGAGCTGCCGGAGGAGCGGCGGCGCGTGGTATCCACCGTTCGCGACACCATCGTCCGCCACCTCCCGGAGGGGTATCGCGAGATGATGACGTACGGGATGATCGGCTATTGCGTGCCGCTGGAGCGCTATCCCCACACCTACAACAACCAGCCGCTCTCCTTCGCCGCCATCGCCGCGCAGAAGAACCACTACGCGCTCTACCTGACCTGCGCGTACCAGGACCCCGCGCTCGACCGGGCCGTGCGCGACGCCTTCGCGGCGGAGGGGAAAACGCTGGACATGGGGAAGAGCTGCATCCGCTTCCGCTCGCCGGACGAGCTGCCGCTCGACGCGATCGGCCGCATCATCGCCGGCATCCCCGTCGACGCCTTCCTCGCGCGTCACGAGGAGGCGCGCGCGGGACGGTGAGGCCGGAGCGGGCCGGTCCTCCCCCGCACCCGCGGGCGGTTGCGGGGTACACAGTGCCCGGTGGATCTCCGCGGGCGTGAACCAGAAGCGAGTGATGGAGAAGAAGACCGTCCTGGTGGCGATGTCGGGGGGCGTGGACAGCTCGGTGGCGGCGGCGCTGCTGGTGCGGCAGGGCCACCGCGTGATCGGCGTGACCATGAAGACCTTCTGCTACCAGGAGGCCGAGACCGAGCTCGCCGGCCCCACGCGCTCGTGCTGCGGGCTCGACGGGATCATGGACGCGCGCGCCGTGGCCAACCGGCTGGGCATTCCGCACTACGTGTTCGACGTGGAGCGCGAGTTCACGCGTGACGTGATCGACGATTTCGTGCAGGAGTACGCGGCCGGGCGCACGCCCAACCCGTGCGTGCGCTGCAACGGCAACACCAAGTTCCGCGACCTGCTCCGCCGCGGGAAGATGCTGGGCTGCGACGCCATCGCCACCGGCCACTACGCCCGCATCGGCGCCGGGGCGGACGGGCGGCCGGTGCTGCTGCGTGGCGTGGACGCCAACAAGGACCAGAGCTACTTCCTCTGGGCGCTGCCGCCCGAGATCCTGGCGCGGCTCGTCTTTCCGCTGGGGGAGATGACCAAGCCGCAGGTGCGCGGCATCGCGCGCGAGCTGGGGCTGGAGACCGCCGAAAAGGCGGAGAGCATGGAGATCTGCTTCGTTCCCGACGGCGACTATCCGCGGTTCCTGGGGAAGCGGCTGGGGGCGGACCACGACGCGCTGGCGCCCGGCGCGCTGGTCACCACCAGCGGCGAGGTGATCGGCCGGCACGACGGCTACGCGCGCTTCACCGTGGGCCAGCGCCGGGGGCTTGGCGGCGGGCGCTCGCTTCCGCTGTACGTGCTCGGCACGCGCCCCGAGCGCCGCGAGGTGGTGGTCGGCACGATGGACGAGCTGCACCGCCCCGGCGTACGCATCGCCGAGGTCAACTGGCTCGCCGGCAAGCCCGCCGCCGGCGACGCCGTGCAGGTGCAGATCCGCCATCGCGCGCCCGCCGTCGGCGCCACGGTCGCGGCGGTGGAAGACGATGCGATCCGGCTCGACTTCGGCCAGCCGCAGCGCGCCGTATCCCCCGGCCAGAGCGCCGTCATCTTCCGCGGCGACGTGGTGCTCGGCGGCGGGCGGATCGACGCCTGACGCGTACGCACCGGCCTGCGCATGGGCCCGTTTCCCGGCCGGGAAGCGGGCCCTCTCTTTCACTTCCCGAAGCTCGATCCTCCATGACCCCACCCGTCCTGATCATCCCCGGCTGGAACGATTCCGGGCCCGGGCACTGGCAGACGCTGTGGGAGCGCGCGAATCCCGGCTGGACCCGCGTGGAGCAGGCGGACTGGGATCACCCCGACCCCGCGGAGTGGATCGCGACGCTGGACCGCGCGGTGAAGGCGGCCGCGGCGGCGCCGCTGCTCGTGGCGCACAGCCTGGGCGCGCTCGCGGTGGCCGCGTGGGCGGCGGCGCGGCCGGACGCGCGTGTCGCGGGGGCGCTGCTCGTCGCGCCGGCGGACGTGGAGCGCGCGGACGCGCCCGCGGAGCTTCGCCCCTTCGCGCCCGTACCGATGGAGCGGCTGCCCTTCCCCTCCATCCTCGTGGCCAGCCGCGACGATCCGCACCTGGCGTGGAGCCGCGCCGAGGCGCTGGCTGCCGCGTGGGGCGCGCGGCTGCACGACGCGGGTCTGGCCGGCCACCTGAACGCCGATGCCGGCTTCGGTCCCTGGCCCGGGGGCGAACGCCTCCTGGCAGAGCTCGCGTCCGAATCGACGACGCAGGATCCAGCGCCAGGTCCAACGGGCGGCCGCGGCTAGCGACGGTCTCCGCCGCCCGGCCTCCCGATCCGCCCCGCCCGGTACGGCTGATTCGTCGCGGGGCACGGGGCCTGCCGTAGATTGCCGCAGGTACGTACATCCTCCCACATCGTGCCCCCACCGGCCCATTTGACGACGACTCCCAGACGCGGACTGCTCCCCTTCCTGGTAGGTGGAGCGGCCGTGGTGATCCTGACGGCCGGCCTGCGCGCCGCGGCCGGGTGGCTGAACCCGGTGCTGATGGCCGGCTTCCTGGCGCTGCTGCTGCAGCCGCTCACCCGGCGGCTGCGCAACCACGTGGCCGGTGGCGTGGCGGTGGCGCTGGTGGTGCTGGTGGTGGTGATCTTCGGGCTGGCGCTGGTCGGCTTCGTGGGTGTGTCGCTGCGCCAGCTGGCGCTGGAGATCCCCGGCTACAGCAAGCAGCTGCAGTCGCTCGCCGCGTCCATCACCGGCGCGCTGCAGGCCCGCGGCATCGACGCGGCGAGCTACGTGGAGCAGGCGCTGCAGGGGCCCGAGGTGGGGCGCACCGTGCTGGGGATCACCGGCTCGGTGGCCACCGCGTTCGGCAACGGCGTGCTCACGCTCTTCATCTTCGCCTTCATGCTGGGGAGCCTGTGGGAGATGGAGCGCCGGGCGCGGAAGGAGGCGCGGCGCGACCAGACCTCGTTCGGCGCGCGCTTCCTCCTCTTCTCGCAGTCGCTGCGCGGCTACCTGGGGGTGCGGGCGGCGCTGGGGCTGGCCGCCGCGCTGCTCAACTACCTGCTGCTGGTGGTGCTGGGGGTGGAGCACGCGCTGCTCTGGGGCGTGCTCTCGTTCCTCCTCAGCTTCGTGCCGAACATCGGGTTCACGCTCTCGGTGATCCCGCCGCTGCTGCTGGCGCTGCTGGAGGGCGGCTGGGTGCGCGCGGTGATCGTGTTCGCCGGCTACCAGGTGATCAACACGGTGATCGACAACATCATCGGCCCGCGCTTCGTGGGCCGGCAGATGCAGATCTCCGCGCTGCTCAGCTTTCTCTCGGTGATCGTGTGGACGTGGGTGCTGGGGCCCACCGGCGCCATCCTGGCCGTGCCGCTCACGGTGATGGTGCGCGACCTTGCCTTCGGCCCCGCCGACCGGCCCGACATCGGCCCGCCGCAGCCCGTGACCTCGAGCCTCACCAGCGCGGTCCCCCCGCCCGGGTGAGCGAGAAGGCGAATCAGGTGATCCGGACGTGAAAACGGCACGGGGGCGCGACGAATGTTCTCGTCGCGCCCCCGCGTCTCTCGTCCGATCACTCTCGTGCTACTCCAGCAATTCCGACTGGCCGAGGAGCTTCCGCAACTCCTGGTCGCTCATCTCGTGCACCTGCTCCTCGGCGTCGGCCTCCACGCCGGGTCGCTCCACGTAGCGCGGCGGGCGCGCCGGGTCGCTCAGGCAGTTGAACACGATCCGCGGGTGGATCGCCAGGCCGAAGTCGCCGCTGGAGGCGTACGCCTCCCAGGTGAGCAGGTTGTCGTCGGTGAAGGTGTGGCTCATCTCGCGTCCGCGTCCGTTCGGGTCCGTCCATCACGACCAGCATCCAGGGCGCGCACCGAGCACGATCCGCGCCCGCGAGGCGGGCTCAGTGCCGCAGCCCGGCCGCCTCGGCGAACTGCTCGAACTGCTGGCGCTCTTCGTCGCTCAGGTTCTCGGGAACGCCGACCTCCACCTTCACGTACTGGTCGCCGCGGCGGCCGCTCTTCTCGATCCCCTGCCCCTTGATACGGAACTTGGTCCCGTTCTGCGTTCCGGGGGGGATGCGGAGCACCACGTTCCCGTCCACCGTGCGCACCTTGATCTTGGACCCCAGCACCGCCTGGGCCAGGTTGATCGGCACGCTCACCGTCACGTCCAGCCCCTCGCGGGTGAAGAACTTGTCCGGCGCCACGCGGAACGAGAGCACCAGGTCGCCCGCCGGCCCGCCGCCCGCGCCCTTCTCCCCCTGCCCGCTGATGCGGATCTTGGAGCCGTTGTCCACCCCGGCCGGGACGGAGACGTTCACCGACTTCTGCTGGCGGATCTGCCCCTGGCCATGGCAGTTGTCGCAGGGATCCTGCGGCACCCGCCCGCGCCCGTAGCAGTTGGGGCATGGCCGCGTGACGCCGAAGCCGCCCTGGCCGAAGGTGATGGTCCCCGCGCCCTTGCACTCGGGGCAGGTGATGATCGGCGTTCCCGGCTTGGCGCCCGTTCCCGTGCACACGGGGCACTCCTCCGTCACCGGCAGGGTGACGGTGATGGTGCCGCCGCGCGCAGCGGTGCGGAACGGGATCTCCACCTGATACTCGATGTTCTCGCCGCGCTGCGGCCCGCCGGGGCGGGTGGCGGTGCCCCCACCCGGCTGCGGCCCCCCGCGCCGGGTGAAGATCGAGCTGAACATGTCGCCCAGCCCGCCCAGGTCCAGATCGTCGAACGAGAAGGCGCCGCCCGCGCCGGGGCCGCCGGCGCCCGCGGGCCCGCCCGGGCGCGTGCCGCCGCTGCGGAACCCGCCCAGCCCGCCGAACGCGCCCAGCTTGCGCATCTGGTCGTACTGCTTGCGCTTCTCCTCGTCGCTCAGGACCGAGTACGCCTCGGAGATCTCCTTGAACTTCTCGGCGGCCGCCGCGTCGTTGGGGTTGGCGTCGGGATGGAACTGCTTCGCCAGCTTGCGGTAGCTCTTCTTGATCTCGTCGGGCTTGGCGTTCTCGGGAACGCCAAGCGCGCGGTAGTAGTCTTTGCTCTGGGTCGTCGGCATGATCGCCTTCTATCAGGAAACACGGGCGGGCGCCCGCGCCCGCCGCGTCAGGACAGCTTCTTCACCACCACCTGGGCCGGGCGCAGCAGCACGCCCTTGAAGCGGTATCCCTTGCGGTACACCTGCGCCACGGTGTCGTCCTCTTCGTCGCTCGCCGCCGGCATGGTGGTGAGCGCCTCGTGCTGCGTGGGGTCGAACGGCTTGCCGTCGGCGTCGATCACCTCGAGCCCGGCCGCCTCCAGCGCGCGGAGGAACTTCTTCTCCACCATCTCGGCGCCCTCGTGCAGCGACTGCGCGTTGGTGGTCGCCGGGTCGAAGTCGGCGATGCGCTGCAGGTCGTCGAGCGGCTCCAGCAGCCGCTGCGCCAGCTCGGCCTGGGCGCGCACCCACGACTCGCCCTTCTCGCGCTCCACCCGCTTGCGGTAGTTGTCGAACTCCGCCGCCAGCCGCAGGTGCCGGTCGCGCACCGTCTGCAGCTCGCTCGCCGCATCGGTTGTCCCCACCTCGGCCTGCGCGGCTTGGGGGGGCGCGCTCTCCGTGGGCTCGGCCGTGGCTGCCTGCGGCGCCTCGCCCGCGTCGGCGTGCCCGTTCGCCTGCCCGTTGCTCTGCCCGTTGGGCTTGCCGGCGTTCTCGCCGCCGCGCTGCTTTCCGTGATGCTTGTCGGCCATGATTCCGCTTCGTGTAGACAATACCGGCACGGCGCGCTTCCGGTTTCGCCCGCGGATGGCGCGCCCGAACGTGACCTTCTCCGCACTTCACCTGCGCTCCTGACCTAGCAAGCGCGGTGCCGGGCCCGGGTGCCGTTCTGGCAGACCCGCCCGGCCGAATCCATCCCATCCGCGATGTTACGGCAGATGGCCCACACCTCCCCGCCCGCACTCCACTCGCTCCACGCCCCGGGAATCACGACGGCCGATCCCCCGGAACGTACGTCCGGCGACGCCTGTGCCGCGCCCCATCACCCCGGCCGCCCGGAAGCCAGTGGTCCGCGCAGGCGGACTTCGTGTGTTCGTTGCCGCGACTTCAGTCGCCCGGCTGATGCCCGGCGCCGGGCGACATCCAGGTGATTCCCCAGACCGCACGGCCGCCTTTCACCGCCCCGCCAGCCGTCCCTCCATCCACCCCAGCACGTCACCGACCGGCTTCTCGCGCTCCACCTCGTTGTGCGGCTCGTGGCGGAACCCGGGGTAGTGGCGCACGGTCACGTCGCCGCGCAATTCCGCGGCGAAGCGCACGGTGGCGTCCTCGTCCACGACGGTGTCATCGCCCGGCACCAGGAAGAGGAGGGGCGCGGAGATGCGGCCGCCCTCCGCGTTCGCCGCGGCCATGGCGGCCAGGATCTCGGTGAACAGGCGCGGGGTGATGCGGCTGCTCACCAGCGGGTCGTCGCGGTACGCGCGGACGTGCGCGGCATCGTGCGTGAGCTCGGCCGGGTCGATCTCGTTCTTCATCGGCAGCGCCGGGAGAACGGCGCTGAGCGGCGCGGCGAGCGCCAGCTTCCAGCGCGGCGCCTTCACCTTCACCGCCAGCAGCGGCGCGGAGAGCACGGCGCCGGCGAGGGCGATGTCGCCGTGCGTCTGGAGCCAGCGCAACGCGATCAGCCCGCCCAGCGAGTGGCCGTAGAGGAAGAGCGGGAGACCGGGCGCGTCCTTCGCCACGCGGCGGCGGAAGTCCTCGAAGTCGGCCACGTACTCGCCGAAGCGGCGCACGAACGCGCGCGGCCCGCCGGAGCGGCCGTGGCCCCGGTGGTCCAGCGCGTACAGGCTGATGCCCTGGGCGTTGAAGTCGCGCGCCAGGCCGGCGTAGCGGCCGGCGTGCTCGCCCAGGCCATGGCTCAGGAAGACGGCGGCGCGGGGATGCCCGGCGGGCCAGGCGCGCGCGTGCAGGCGCAGCCCGTCACCCGCCAGGAACTCCCACTCGCCCGAAGCGGAGCCGCGCGCCACGCTCACCGCGGGGCTACGGCGCGCGCCGCTGCAGGTTCAGCGAGCGGTAGCTCTGCAGGTACACCGCCAGCGACCACACCGTGAGGATCACCGCGACGGCGAGCGACAGGATGGCGAACCAGCGGTGGAAGGGGAGCCAGAGGTCGTTCCAGAAGTGCGTGTTCCACGCGTGCTCGCGCGAGGCCGACCAGAGCGCGTACCAGAAGATGACCGCGCCGGTGGCGATGTTCTGGAACACGGCCTTCAGCTTCCCCGCCTTCCCCGCCGCCAGCACCACCCCGCGCTTCGCCGCGTAGCCGCGGAAGACGGTGATGAACAGCTCGCGGCCGAAGAGGATGAACACGATCCACCAGGGGAGCACGCCGCCGAACCAGGAGAACGGCGTATGCGGCTCGCCGCCGTGCGACAGGTAGTAGAAGGAGATGAAGGTGGAGGCGAGGAGGAGCTTGTCGGCGAGCGGATCGGCCAGCTTGCCGAAGTCGGTGATCAGGTTGCGGCTGCGTGCCAGCTTCCCGTCGACCAGGTCCGAGAAGGCGGCGACCAGGAACACGATGAACGCCGCCAGGCGCATCCCGAACGAGTCGGTCAGGACCATCGGCGCCAGCACCACGGCCAGCACGATGCGGCCGAGGGTGATGGCGTTGGGGAGGTTCATCCAGGGCATGCGCAGCGCCGCCTGCATCAGCTCAGCGACTTGATCACGAGCTTGCTCACCGCCTTCAGCGTGTCGAACACACCGATCCCGCGCACCGCCACCGCCTCGAAGTAGGGGACCTTTCCCGGGTTCAGCTGGGCCTCGAGCTCGGTGAGCGAGCTGGTGTTGGGAAGGTCGCGCTTGTTGTACTGGATCACGAAGGGGATCTCGCGCAGGTCCAGCCCGTACTCGCCCAGGTTCTCGTACAGGTTGTGCATGCTCTCGATGTTCGCGTCGAGGCGCTCCACCTGGCTGTCGCCCACGAACACCACCCCGTCGACTCCCTTCAGGATCAGCTTGCGGCTGGCGTTGTAGTACACCTGCCCGGGCACGGTGTAGAGGTGGAAGCGCGTCTTGAAGCCGCGTATCGCCCCCAGGTCGACCGGGAGGAAGTCGAAGAAGAGGGTGCGCTCGGTCTCCGTGGCCAGGCTGATCAGCTTGCCGCGGGTGTTGGGCGCCACCTTCTCGTACACGTACTCCAGGTTCGTGGTCTTTCCGCACAGACCCGGGCCGTAGTACACGATCTTGCAGTTGATCTCGCGCGAGGCGTAGTTGATCATCGACATCGTTCTACGCCTCCCTCACAGATCGCCGAAGAGACGATCGATCTCGTCTTCCGCCTCGTCGGCGAAGCCGGCCTCGAAGCGCGAGCCCTGCGGCGCCGCGGCGGAGCGATCGAACATCTCGCGGAAGATCTCGGCGAGCTCGCGCACCACTCCCTTGGTCTTGATCCGGATCATCCCGAGCGTCGTGCGGTTGTCGAAGAGCACCACCAGGATCACCCGGCGCGCCACGTCGGCCAGGTACATGCTCTCCTTCTCTCCCTGGTGGAAGAGCGAGGAGAACTCGTTCTCGCCGATCATGGTGGCCAGCTGGTCGTTGGCCGAGAAGTCGGCCGCCGCCAGCGAGGCGAAGGCCGTGGTGTCGAAGTCGGGCTTTTCGCCCGCGGTGGTCACCAGCTGGCCGGTACGGTCCACCAGCAGGGTGCAGCGGGCGTTGCTGTCGTACAGAAACCCTTGCAGCAGCCGGTCGATGCGCGTGAAGTCGCGCTCCTCGAAGCTCCAGCTGCTGGCGCCGGTCGCCGCCATCAGGCAACCTCCTCGCGCGCGGCCAGGGCCACCTCCAGCCGCTGCAGCACGCCGTGCGCGCGCTTGCGCAGCAGGGGCCGCGGCTCCCAGGCCAGGAAGTCGCGCAGCAGCAGCACGGTGTCGACCGAGGCGGCCACGCTGCCCAGGTACTCCAGCGCCGCCAGCCGCCGGAGCGGGTGCGGGCTGAACAGGTCGCGCTTGCTGCGGCTGATCTGGTCGCGCACCAGCAGGACCCCCACGGCCGCCACGGCCGAGAGCGCGATCAGCGTGAACGCGGTGGTTCGCAGGATTCGCTTGTTTTCCATGCGTCCGGGGACGTAGGCAAAATCTGGTTGGACGAGCGGCGGTGACAAACTAACCCCCGGAGGAGAAAAAACAAACTTCCGAGGCGAAAGCCGCTCGATCGATTCCGATTCCCCGGAAGAGCCGATCGACGGATGTCCCCGCCCGATGGACGTGCAAGCGCCGCGCTTGGTCACGGCGAGCCAGGAGGACCGATCGGGCGACGCGACGGCAGGCCCGGATGGATGATGCAAGAAGGGCAGCGGATCTCCATCGATCCCCTGCCCCCCGTTCCGCACTCTCGCACTCTCGCACTCTCGCACTCTCGCACTCTCGCACTCTCGCACTCTCGCACTCTCGCACTCTCGCACTACATCTCCCGGCGATGCGTCAGCGCCTCGGCGATGGTGACGCCGTCGGCGTACTCCAGGTCGCCGCCCACGGGAAGGCCGCGGGCGATGCGGGTGACGCGGACGCCGAGCGGGGCGATCAGCGTGCGCAGGTACTGCGCGGTGGCCTCGCCCTCCACGCTGGGGTTGGTGGCGAGCACCACCTCGGTCACGCCGCCCTCGCCCGCGCGGCGGATCAGCGGCTGCACGTTCAGCTCGGCGGGGCCGATACCGTCCAGCGGGCTCAGGCGGCCGCCGAGCACGTGGTACATCCCCCGGTACTCGCCGGTGCGCTCGATGGCCATGATGTCGCTGGCCTCTTCCACCACGCACACCGTGGCCGCGTCACGCCGCGGGTTGGCGCAGATGGCGCACGGCGTGGCCTCGGTGAGGTTGCCGCACACCTCGCACGGGCGCACCCGCTCGCGCACGGTGATGATGGCGCGCGCCAGCCGCTGGGCGTCGTCGGTGGGCGCCTTGAGCAGGTGGAAGGCGAGCCGGAGCGCGGTCTTGCGCCCGATCCCCGGTAGCCGGGCCAGCTCGCCGGTCAGGTCGTCGATGGCGGACAAGCGGGGCTCAGAACTCCGGGAGCGAGAAGGGGAGGTTCAGCCCGCCGCTCACCTTGCGCATCTCCTCTTCGTACACCTTGACGGCGCGCTCCTGCGCGGCGGCCACGGCGGCGAGCACCAGCTCCTCCAGCATCTCCACGTCGCCCCCCGCCACCACCTCGGGGTCGATCTTGATCTGGCGCAGGTTGCCCTTGCCGTCGGTGGTGGCGGTCACCATCCCGCCGCCGGCGCTGCAGCTCACGGTCTTCTGCCCCAGCTCGTCTGGAGCTGCGAAAGACGAGCCTGCACCTGCTGGCTCATCTGGAGGATCTGCTGGAAGTTCGGATTCATCGCTCGTGTGTGCGGCCGCAAAGGGCCGGCAAAAGTCGTACGGAATGCGCGAGCACCCGCGCCGGCGCCCAAGTGGCGCCGCGCGGGGGGATGCGCGAGTCTCAGTCCACCAGCTCCAGGTCGAATGCTTGTACAGCCGCGGCCAGGACCGGTTCCCCTTCCATCATCCGCTTCAGCCGGTCGCGGCGGACGCTGTCGGCGGTGATGCGGCCCTGCGCGGGGTCGATGGCGCCGGAGACGCTCCCCGTCGCGATCGTGATCTTCACCCGGCCGTTGAGCGCCTCGGAGAAGGCGCGCTCAACCTCGGCCAGGATCGACGGGTTCGCCAGCCGCTCGAGCACCAGGTTCCCGGCCGGGAGGGTGATGCGGATCTCCCGCCCGCCCACCGCCTCGGCGCTTCCCGCCTGCAGCATCTTCATCCCCGGCGGCAGCTTGCCGGGGGTGGAGAGCAGGTGGCTCCACGCGCGCCGCAGCCGCGCTCCGTCGATCGGGCTCCCGTCGCCGCCCGCGGATGCGTCCGCCGGCGCGGTGCTCGCCCGAGGAACATCTGGCGCCTGTTCGCGCGCAGGCGCCGACGGAGCGGTCGATTGCGACGCCGCGGGCGCGATCCCCATCGCGGGGATGGACGGCGCGCGCGGCGGCGCCTGCCGCGCCGGCGGCTCGTCGTGCGGCAGCTCCATGGGCGGGAACGGGTTCTCGTCGAACCCGTCGTCCCACCCCGACGCGTCCAGGTCGACCTCGCGCGGCGCGGCGGAACGAGCGGGCGGCTGCGCCGGCGCCGAGAACGCGGCGCGCGGCGGCACCTGCGCGGCCGGACGCGCAGGTGCCACCTCGCCCACGGGTGCCTGCGCGGAGGCACGCACGGGCTCGGCACCGGATGCCCGCGCGATCGGCGCGGACACATGCGCGGGCTCGCTCACGGGCGGCGCGGAGGCCCGCGCGGGCTCGGCCACCGGCGTCCGTGCCACGGGCGCGGGCGCCTCGGACGATTCGGTGCGCGAAGGCTCCGCATCGACGCTCCGCGCGCGAGCAGGCTCGGCGGCGGTCGTCGGTACGGCGGGTACGGCGGCGGGTGCCGAGAAGTCCAGCTCGTCCGACTCCGCCACATCCGCCGAAGCAGTCGACGTCGCCGCCGGAGCGCTGGCGGGTTCGGCGAGCACGGGCGCGGGCGATTCGTTCGTCGCGACCGTGGGAGCGGCGACCGGCGCGCTCACCGCCTCTGCCGGGGCGGGCTCCGCAATCGCGCTCGGCGTCGGCTCCGGCGCGGACTCAGGCGCCGCGACCGGAGCCTCGGGCGATGCGGAGGCAGCGCTCACGGGCGCCGGCGCATCGGCCTCGGCGCTGGCGGCGGGCACGGATGGCCGCTCCGCGGCAGGCGATGGATCCACCCGCGCGGAGATGGGCTCGGCGAGCGATGGATCCACCGGGGCGGACACAGCCGCGGTGGGAGATGCATCGACCGGCGCCTCGGCGGCGGATGGCGGCGGCGTGTCCGTGCGCGGTGAATCGACCGATGCGGCTGGCGATGCCTCGGCCGGCGCGGCCGGAGGTGAATCGGCCGATTCGGCCGGAGCCGCGTCGACCAGCGCGGCCGGCGATGCACCGGCTGGCGCGGACGCTGGTACGGTGGGCGCGGGCGGGGCGGCAGCCGCGGGCGCCGGCCAGCCGGACGAGACCGATCCGCCCGACGCGAACGATCCGCCGGACGGGCCGGCCGAAACGGGGGCGCGATCCATCGGCCGCGATGCGGGCGGCTGCGAGGGACGGGGGCCGCCGTTGCCGCGCGATCCACCGTCGCCGCCATTTCCGCCACCACCGCCACCGCCACCGCCCAGCGCGGCGAGCACGTCTTCCAGGCTGACGGTGCTCTCCAGGTACGCGAAGCGCAGCAGGAGGAGCTCGATCAGGATCCGCTGCTCGCCGCTCTTGCGGAAGCGGCCATCGGCATCGAGCTCGGCCACCTGCGCCAGCATCCGCAGCAGGTCGCCGGGCGCGAAGGCGTTGGCCATCTCCGTCACGGGGCCGCGCAGGTGCGCCGGCACGCTCTCGGGATCGCCGCCGCCCAGCCGCACGATCAGCAGCGCGCGGATGAAATCGGCCAGGCCGCGGTAGAACTCGGTGAGATCGTACCCCTCGTCCAGCATCGTCCCCACGAAGCGGAACACGTCCGCCTGCCGCCGGCCGGCGATGATGCCGAAGAGGTTGAGATACACCTCGGTCCCCACCAGCCCCAGGATGCGCCGCACGTCGTCGGGGGTGGGCGTGCCCTCGGTGAACGAGAGCACCTGGTCCAGCAGCGAAAGCCCGTCGCGCATCCCGCCGTCGGCCTTCTGCGCGATCGGCAGCAGCACCTCGTCGCCGGCCTGGATCCCCTCGTAGCCCAGGACGGTGCGCAGGCGGCCCACCAGGTCCGGCGTGCTGATGCGGTGGAAGTCGAACCGCTGGCAGCGCGACAGGATGGGCGGGGCGGCCTGCTGGATCTTCTGCGGCTCGGTGGTGGCGAACACGAAGATCACGCGCGGGGGCGGCTCCTCCAGGATCTTGAGGAGGGCGTTCCACGCTTCGCGCGTGAGCATGTGCGCCTCGTCGATGATGTAGATCTTGAAGCGATCTTCTTCCGACGGTGCGTACATGGCGCGCTCGCGCAGGTCGCGGGCGTCGTCCACGCCGCGATTGCTGGCGGCGTCGATCTCCACCACGTCCAGCGAGGTGCGGCCGGCCCAGATGCGCTCGCAGCTGTCGCACACGCCGCACGGCTCGCCATCCTCGCCGCGGTTGGGGCAGTTGAGCGCCATCGCCAGCACGCGGGCGAGCGTGGTCTTCCCCACGCCGCGCGGCCCGCAGAACAGGTACGCGTGCGCCACGCGGTTGCGCTGCACGGCGGAGCGGAGCGTGTTGCTCACGTGCTCCTGCGTGGCGACCTCGCTGAACGTCTTGGGGCGGTAGGTGCGGGCGAGCGCGGTACGCGACAAGGGCTTCCTCGAGTCCGAAGTGCTGCTGTATCGATCCGATCAATATAACCTCGGCGGGAAGCCTCTACAACGAATCGCACGAGACCACGCAACTCCTTGCAACGGCTCGCCTTCCGCGCGGCGCCCCTCCGGTGCGCGGGGGGAGCCCGGGGCACCGGTGAGCCGGCTCGTCGGGAAGGGCGGCCGGCCGGGAGCGCGCGCGGCGACGGATGGAAGCGCCGCGCGCGTCTCACGTCACGGGCAAGCGTACGGACCGCACCCGGACCACTGGACCGAGCAGGCGCACCCCGACTCGTAGCACGAGTCGTCGCACGAGAAGCAGGTGGCGTCGCACGAGCCATAGCAGCTGCCGCCGCAGGTGGCGTTGCAGCTGGCGAAGCAGGTCCCCTCGCACGAGCCGTCGCGGCTGGCGTACACCGTCTCGCACCCGATCTCGTAGCTACCCTCGCCCTGTCCGCGAATCGTTCCGCGGGCGGCGTCGCCGCGCTCGGCCTGGAAGCTCTCCACCTTCAGCTCATCGACTTCCAGCTTCAGCTTCTTCATCCCGGTACTCCGGGAAAATGGTGGGATGCGGAACCACGAGAGAACGTCCCGCATCGGCGGAGATCCCGACAGGCCACAACGGGATCACCCCCCAGCCGGGGGACGAGATGATAGAAACGTGGCTGGGGGAGCGCAAACATCGATGATATCCCATCGATTCGCCGTTGCGCACCATCCTTCGGACCTGAGATTGCCGATCGAGAGGATCGGGGATACGCTCCCCGAGACATGAATCGCGGCGCACCTCCCGACATCTCGGGTGGATCGATGCACATCCATCGAGATGCCACCGGCAGACATTCTGGCTGAGACCGCCGCCGGAAAACGCCGCGCTAACGGGGCGGAAACGCGCGCGACGCACATTGGTGGTTGTTCGGACGGCGGCAGGGTGCCGCCAGCGGCAGCCCCCGCACGATATTGTGATCGATCGCCGCTGCCGTCGCGCTTTCCCCCCACCCCGGATCCACAACGTGCGCATCTCCCTCTCCGCCACGCTCGTGGCGCTCACCCTCCTCGTCGCCGCTCGCCCCGCCGCCGCGCAGCCGGACCCGCTGCGCGACCGCTTCGCCGCGCGCCTGGAAGCGGTAGACAGCAGCGACGAGGCCGCCAACTTTCGCCAGCTCTGGGAGGTGATGGATTCGGTGGTGCTGCGCGAGCTGAACGCCGGCCGTCCGGCGGACGCGGTGAACCGCGTGCTCGCCGGCTTCCCCGCGTACTCCGGCCCCAGCGAGGGCGACGGCGTCACCATCGGCCGCACCACGTTCTACGGCGAGCTCCCGCGCGAGCTGCCGAGCTACGTGCTCCTCCCGGTGCGCGCGGAGCGCGAGGAGCTGCTGCTGGCCGTGTACAACTTCAGCGTGAACGGCGCCGGCCGCGTCGGCCTCTTCGCGCGCCGCGGCGGGCGGTGGACGCGCACGTCGTGGGTGGGCGCGCGGGCCTCCGTGACGCCGTACCTCCTGCCGCTGGCCGATTCGGTGCTCGCCATCGTCACTCTCGATCTGTTCACCGGCGGCGACCACCAGGACGGATGGGTGAATGTCTGGCGGATCGACGATGGCGCGCTCAGGTCACTCGCGCCCATCCCGGGGAGGCTGAAGGAGCCGAGCGCGACGATGGACCACGGTGTGATCCGAGTGGAGCACAACCGCATTCCCGACGGGCTGGCCGCGCCGGTTATGGGCACACGGATCGGAATGATGACCACCATCACCCCCGTGGGCACCACCGTGCGGATGGACACCCGGATCACCAATCCCTGGGTGGAGGTGGTGAGCCAGTACTACGAGATGATCTGGCGCCTGCCGAGCGTTGCGCTCGACTGCCTGGCCTCCACCGAGCTGAGCGCCCGCCTCGGCTCCAAGATCCCGATGTCGTACCGCGATGGAGGCGACCTCGCCGCCGGCACGGGGTGGATCGTGATCGCGCCCGGCGGCGGGAACACGTACTACCGCGTCACCTCGCGGCGTATGCCGGGCGGCAAGTGGCGCATCACCGCCGTGGAGCCAGTCCCCGCCCCGCGCGACACGAGCGGCGGCTGATCCACGGAGATGCACACGAAGAAGCCCCGCCGGGCGCGCCGGCGGGGCTTCTTCGTTCGATTGATCTCCGCGTCACGCTCGGACCGCGGCCTCCATCGCATCCACCGCCTCGGCGATGGTAAGGGTGAAGATGCCGGCCTCGCCGCGGTCGAACGCATCTTTCCAGCTCTCGTATCCCTCGTTCTCCGCGAGAACCGGCACGCCGCTCCGCAGCAGCTCGGTGACGCTCCGCCGCACCGCGTCGGGCGCGAACGGCATGTGGCTGATCTCGGTGCCGAACCCGTCGGGGTGCAGCGGATTTTCGATCCGCAGGCCGGCCACGCCAACGTGCACCACCTCGCCGAGCTCGGGATACGTCTCCACGCGGGTGATCAGCAGCAGCGATTCCTCCTCGCCGGGCCGGGTCCGGTAGCTCCAGACCTGCCCCGCGCGAAACGCGGGCTCGGACTCCGTGGAGGTGGAACCCCTGCCGAACAGCTTGCGGATGAACGACATCGATTCGATCGGGAGAGAAGGATCGGGGCGCGGCTACATCCGCCAGGCGTCTTCCACGTGCTCGATCTGCGGCTCGCCGCCGGCGGGGATGATCACGGCGACGGCATCGTACCGGTAGACGTCGCCCGGACGGCCGTGGCGCTCCACCCACACCTGCGCGACCTGCTGGATCTCGCGGCGCTTGCGGGCGGTGATCGCCTCCAACGGGTGGCCGTAGCCGAGCCCGGCGCGCGTCTTCACCTCCACGAACGCCACGATCTCGCCGCGGCGCGCGACCATGTCCACCTCGCGGTGGCCCACGCGGAAGTTGCGCGACAGCACCATCCATCCGCCGCGCTCCAGGTGCTCCACCGCCAGCTGCTCGCCGCGGTCGCCGAGCGGCTTGTTGTTGGTGCCCGCCGCGAGAAACACGCTCATAACGGGAGAAGTCCAGGGGAGCGGGTGGAGGGGGATGCGGGAACCGCCCGGAGCCGGAACGTCGTGCCGGGGATCCGTCCCGAGGCGATCGGGGCGGATGGATCCGCGGCAACGACCACGCGAAGTCCGCCTGCGCGGACTACCAGCGCGGTCGCGGCCGATGGTCTGGCGCGCGGCACGAGCCCCAGGCCGAGGGGCACGAAGTCACGCGTGTTTCCAGGACGGAGCCTCCCCTCGTCCAGCCGGGGGAGAGACGGACGAGGCGGTGCGAGTGATCGCGCCGCCTCGTCGGGTCCGCCTCAGACCACCGAGCGGACCGGGCGGCCGGTGAGCGAGGGCACCAGGTCGCGGCCGATCGCCTCGGCGATCACGGCGATCTGCTGCATCAGCTCCTCGAACTGGTCGGGGTAGAGCGACTGGGCGCCGTCGCTCATCGCCCGCTCGGGATCGGGGTGCACCTCGATCATCAGGCCGTCGGCGCCGGCGGCGACGGCGGCGCGGGCCATGGGGATCACCTTGGCGCGCAACCCCGTGCCATGGCTGGGGTCGGCGATGATCGGCAGGTGCGAGAGCGACTTGACGACCGGGATCGCCGTCAGGTCCAGCAGGTTGCGGGTGTGCGTGTCGAAGCCGCGCACGCCGCGCTCGCACAGGATTACCTGCCCGTTCCCCTCGGCCAGCACGTACTCGGCGCTCAGGAGCAGGTCCTTCACCGTGGCCGCCATCCCCCGCTTGAGCAGGATCGGCTTGCCGGTGCGGCCGGCGCGGCGCAGCAGCGAGAAGTTCTGCATGTTGCGCGCGCCGATCTGGATGATGTCGGCGTAGTGCGCCACCAGCGCCAGGCTCTCCTCGTCCAGCGCCTCGGTGACCACCGCCATCCCCGTCTCCTGGCGGGCCAGGGCGAGCAGCTTGAGCCCCGCCTCGCCCATCCCCTGGAAGGCATAGGGGCTGGTGCGTGGCTTGAAGGCGCCGCCGCGCAGGATGGTGGCGCCGGCCTCGCGCAGGCGGTGCGCCACGCCCACGATCTGCGCCTCGCTCTCCACCGAGCACGGCCCCGCCATCACCACGATGTCGCTGCCGCCCACGCGCGTGCCGTTGGCCAGCTCCACCACCGTGTCTTCCTCGCGCCACTCGCGCGACACCTGCTTGTACGGCTGCGTCACGTGGATCACTTCGAGCACGCCGCCCAGCGATTCCAGCCGGTCGGCGTTCACCTTGCCGTCGTTGCCGACCAGGCCCACGGCGGTGCGCTGCCTTCCCGGCATGGGGCGCGCTTCATACCCCAGGTCGTTGATCACGTCCACCACCGCCTGAACCTGGTCGGCCGTGGCGTCGTGCCTCATCACGATGAGCATAGGACTTCAGTTGAGTCGAGAAACCCGCACGTTGCACCCCACGAATCTACAAAACGCCGTCGCGTGCGTAAACGGCGGGCCCTCTCCCTGGCGTTCAGGCGCCCCGACCGCGTCGGGTCCTGAACGCCTGTCCCTTCCCCGAAACGCAGGGGAGGGACGGCCGGCGCGGCCTGCGGAAGGCTGAGCTCGACCGACCGCGCCGCGTGGCCGGAGGACCGAGTCGAAGCCCGGGTGATTCCGACACACCGGCCCCGGGGAGATGCTGCACCGGTCGCAGGCTGCCTGGAAAAGCCCCTCCCCCAGGCAGTTTTGGGGAGGGGCGGCGCGGCGAAGCTCGCGCGGGGAGAGGGCCCCCGCTTGTCATCTCCCCCGCCCCGCCGGATCTTGCTTCACCAATCCACCCACACACAACGGGAGATGCGGGATGAGCGATGCCGGGTTCACGCACCTGGACGAGCAGGGACGGCCGCGGATGGTGGACGTGGGCGAGAAAGAGGTCACCGCGCGCGTGGCCGTGGCAGCGGGGCACATCCGCACCTCGGCCGAGACGGTGCGCGCGATCGTGGCGGGCGAGGTGCCCAAGGGGAACGTCCTCCTGATCGCGCAGCTGGCCGGAATCACCGGCGCCAAGCGCACCTCCGACCTCATCCCCCTCTGCCACCCCCTTCCCCTCACCTCGGTGAACGTCGAGGTGGAGGCCGATGAATCGCTCCCCGGCGTGCGGGTGACGGCCACCGCGAAAGTCGATGGAAAGACGGGTGTGGAGATGGAGGCGCTGACCGCGGTAAGCTGCGCGCTGCTCACCGTATACGACCTGTGCAAGGCGCGCGACCGGGGGATGGTGATCGGCGAAATCCGCCTTTTGCGCAAGGAAGGCGGGCGTTCGGGAACGTGGACGGCGGGCGCGGAGTGACGGGTTTCCGGGCACGGCGCTTGCCCTGCCCATGGGGTGACAACCTTGACCCGGAGACCCGGAAATGCAGTCTGCGCTACTCAAGTTGCAGGCAGAGATCGAAGCGCGTAAGCACCGGCGCTGGGACCTTGTCGCCACAGCCAAAGCGGCCGTTTTGGGCACCAGCCTGGCGCTGATGGCGTTCCTGCTTGGAGTTAGAGCCGCCGAGGCGGGAAGTGACGGTGGGACGTTGATGCGGCAGCTCGTGTCACCCGCGCCCGCCGCCGCGGGGCTGGTGGACCTCCAGGCCGCCCAGATCGAGCACCTGAAGCGGGTGACGGAAAATTCTTCCGCCTACGCCATCCCGGCCGACCTGGCCGAGCGCATCGAGGAGATCGCGCTGGCCGAGGGGATCGACGTGAAGCTGGCGTTCGGGCTGGTGGCGGTGGAGAGCGAGTTCAACCGCCACGCCGTGAGCCCCGTGGGCGCGGTCGGCTACACGCAGCTGATGCCCAGCACCGCGCGCTACTTTCGCCCCGACCTGGAGCGCGAGGACCTGTTCGACCGCGACACCAACCTGCGGGTGGGCTTCCGCTTCCTGAAGACGCTGATCAACAAGTACGACGGCAACGTGGCACTGGCGCTCACCGCCTACAACCGTGGCCCCGACAAGGTGGACGGCATCCTGCGCGACGGCGGCGATCCCGACAACGGCTACGCCCGCCTGGTGATGCGAAAGCGAGACATCGCGCACTGAGCGCATGCGTCGGATCGACACAGGCTGCATCGGACACGCGAATCGCGCCCCATCCTCCCGGCAGGATGGGGCGCGATGCGTTTCGGATCATCCGGCGCGGAACGGTGCACCGTCCCGCTACGAGTCGCCCTCCGGCGTCCCCTCGTCGTTCGACAGGTAGTTGCCCAGCACGCGGTTGGTGGCGTTGAGCACCGCCACGCTCGCCGCGCGGTACGGGTCGTCGGCGGCCAGGGCGGCGCCGATCAGCGACTTGCCGTCCACGTCGCTGCGCACCAGCGCCACCACCACGTCGGCATCGAAGGCGCGGAACGGCTTGATCCCCACCATCTGGAACTTCACCCGGCCGTCCATCACCTGGCCGAGCGCCGCCAGCGTCGCCATCGAGGCGAGGCGCAGTTCCAGCGCGTAGCCGCTCTCCCCCTCCACCTCGCCGGTCACGGTGCGCCCGCCCCACTCCAGCACCACCGTCGCCTGCGCGCCGCCCATGCGCGGGTGCTGCACCCGCGCGCTCACGAAGCGCACGCGCCGCCGCGGCTCGGGGGCGGAGAGGTGGCTCAGGTGCACCTGCGCGTCGCCCAGCCCGTGCCGGGCCAGCACGGCGTGCACCACCATCTCCGTCGGCCCGGCGGCGCCCACGTCGGCCACGATGTGGACCGTGTGGGGCGGGCCCTCGATGAACGCGCGGTTCACGCCCTCGATCGCTTCGAGGTCGGCCCGGACGCTCTCGAGCGCCGCGGTGTCCAGGGTTGCTGGCATGGCCGGAGCGGTGCGGTGGCGGGATCGTATGTTTCCAGGGGGTTGTTCCTACGTTGAGGCCCCCAGGGCGCGCTGTCAAGAAGCACAACGCGAACGGGGCCGGAACACCCTGTATTCCGGCCCCCTCGTGCCATTGCGTGGTGATTTGGGCGCTCAGTAGCGCAGCAGCGCGCCCGCCCCCTTCATGTCGGCCACGTCGCCGGGGTCGGCGTAGGCCACGGTCACCCCCTGCCCCTCGGCCATCCGCACCATCTCCTCCACCACGTCCACCTCGGTCAGCGCGGTGGAGCCGTCGTACGGGCAGGCCTTGAGGTCGCGCGCGAAGACGAAGCCACACTGGGCGCAGCGCTTGCCGTCGCGCCGCGAGTCACGCGCCAGCACCAGCGTGTCCACGCGGCCCTCCTGCAGGGCCGAGAGGGTGCCCTGGAAGCCGGCGGTGGCCATGTAGTCGTGCACCACGCGGTCGCGCACCTGCACCACCACCTCGTGGTGCGTGCGGGCGAGCTCGGCCTGCAGCAGCGGCTCCAGCTGGCGGACCACCTCGTTGGGGTTCTCGTCCACCCACATGGCGCCGGTGTACACCACGCGCTGCAGGATGCTGTCGGGAAGCTGCTCGGCGAAGAACGACAGGTTCTCCTCGGTGCCCAGGAGCACCAGGTCGTCGGGCGAGTAGCGCTGCACGAACTCCTGCACCTCGGCCGCGAAGTCGCGGAAGAAGTGCTTGGTCTCCTCCAGCTTGCGGCGCTGGTAGCGGCTCTGCGCGTAGCCGCCGGCCTGCACGTCGTGCGGGGGCGGCAGCGGGTCGCCGCGGCGCTCCACCTGGTCCAGCACGGTCCCCTGGTACACGCTCAGCAGGCGCACGTGCTCGCGGTCGATCAGCACCACGCCGTAGTGGCGGTACCCTTCCAGCGCCTGCGCCAGCGGCGCCACCACGGGGCGCGGCGCCACGATCAGCCGGTTCTGCAGCGGCGCGCGGGTCTGCAGCGCCTCGAACCACTCACCGCCCACCTCGGCGTAGATCACCGCGCCGTTCTTGCGCTCGTCGAAGTCGCTGGTGAGCCATCCCTGGATGCGGTCCCACAGCGTTTCGACCCCCTCCTCGTGCTCGGTCATCCACTCCGACTGCAGCTCCTCGAACTGCGCGCGCTTCTGGCTCAGGAACACCTGGTGCGTGCGCTTGTTGTTCTGGTTGACCGACAGGTCGAGGAAGAGCGAGACGATGGGCCGGCCGCTTTCCCCACGATTGATGAGCCGCTCCAGGTCCTGTTTCGTGATCATTCTCCGCCCGGTCTTCAGGTTGCAGGATTCGGGGCGCAGCGCCCGCGCCGCCTCGTCTCGGCGCGGTGCAAATCGGGCGCCAGCAACGTGGTGCGTGAGTGCGTGAGTGCGTGAGTGCGTGAGTGCGTGAGTGCGTGAGTGC
>Ga0247773_1000046_pt1 | contig 52147 bp, 36 predicted proteins | sample UWRJL092311B6_FD_179934 | JGI IMG/M metagenome (GOLD analysis project Ga0247773, IMG submission 179934) | Plant litter microbial communities from Arlington Agricultural Research Station in Wisconsin, United States - UWRJ-L092-311B-6 | ecosystem: Environmental > Terrestrial > Plant litter >... | reverse complement strand
CGCGTTGGTGGGCACCGGCCAGTCGCTGCCGTGCAAAGTCCTCGACGTCAACTCCTCGTCCTTCGCAAAGCGCGGGAGGTGGGGGAAGCGCGACAGGTTGCTGATCCCCGAGTTGTCCACCCACAGCCGCGGGAACTCGGCCAGCCAGCGTTTCAGCAGCGGCACCTGGTTCTCGTCGGGCGCGTAGGTGACCGGCGCGGCGGTGTGAGCCACGATCACCGTGACCCCCATACGCAGCGGGCGCTCCAGCAGGCGCAGGTCCTTGAGCCGCCCGTCCACCTGCGCGAAGGTGTTCTCGCTGCCGCCGCTGTGGACGAGGACGGGGATCCCCGTCTCGGCCAGGCGCGCGTAGAACGGCTCGATCGCGGCGCTCGACGGGTCGATTCGCTGCGTGGCTGGGAGCCACTTGATCATCACCGCGCCGCCTTCGATGCACGCCTCCAGCACGTCCAGCGCGTCGCGGCGGTGCGGGTTGACGGAGGGGGCCGGGAGCAGCTCCGGGTGGCGGCGGCACGCCTCGAACACCCACTCGGCCGGCACGATCATCTGCGACAGCGCCTCGTCCAGCTCGCCGCGCGCGTCGTACACCCCGTCGAACCCCAGCGCCACCGCATGGTCGATCTCGCTGCCCCGGATCCCCGACGCCAGCCGCGCCGCCCAGTCCTGGTCGAAGCTGGTCTCCAGGTGCTTCGGCGTCACCCCGTGCATCCGCCGCAGGATGCGGAACGCCAGGCGCTTGGCCAGCTTCGGCGACGTCCAGCACCCCGAGCCCTGCGTGCCCACGCCGGCCAGGTGCGTGTGGCAGTCGATCTTCACCCGCTTGCCCAGACTGGTCACGCGCCCACCGCCGCGTGCGCGCCGACCCACGCCGCCGCGCCGTCGACCACGGCTGAGGCGAACGCGGTGCTCCAGTGGGTGGCGCCGGGCACCTCCAGCAGTTCCGCCTGCGGGATGCGCTCCGCCAGCCGGCGCCCCTGCTCCGCCGGCACCAGCCGGTCTCTCGCGCCGTACGCCAGCAGCACGGGAACGCGAACGTCCGCAGCGGTCACGTCCAGATCCAGCCCCGCCAGCAGCGCGCGGATGGCGGCCACGTAGGCGAAGGGCGCGCCGGCCTGCACCACGCCGCGGATGGGGTACGCGCGGCGCTTCAGAATCCCGACGGCGGGCACGGTGCCCCACACGCCGTAGTGCTCGCGTTGCCCGAGTGTTGACGGACGCAGGAAGCCGAGCAGCTCGGCGGCCGCCACGCGGGCGGTGAGGCTGACGGTGATCGGGGCGGAGATGGCGATACCGGAGAGCGCGTGGGGAACGGAGCCGGAGGCGAGCGCATGGAGAACCAGCGAGCCGCCGAACGAGTGGCCGAGCAGGTGCAGCGGCAGCGCCGGGCGTCCGCGCTCCGCCACCTCCACCGCGGCGTGGAGCGCGGAAGGAACGACGCTGGGCGAGAAGACGGTGGTGCTGGCGGCGCCGTGGCCGTCGACGTCGAACGAGAAGACCTCCACGCCGCGGCGCACCAGCGCCTTGAACAGCGCGACCTGCGGATACAGCGCGTCGTTCCCCGCCCCGTGCGCCACCACCACGCGCGCCCGCGGCTCGCGCGGCACCAGCCGCCACGCGTCCACCTCCCCGCCCGCCGCGGAACGGGCGTAGCGGACGCGCTGGAGCCGCGCCCCTTCGGCCAACAGCCAGCGCTCGAGACGGGGGACGCAGTCGCGCGGCGGCATCACCCGCGAGGCGAGGCCGCCGCCTGGTGCGTGTCGCCGCCCATCCAGCCGCGCTCGTCGGCGGCGGCGCGGTTGCCCACCGCCGCGGCCTCGGCGGTGTCACTGTGCGGCGCGGCGGGGGCCTCCATGTAGCCCTCGGGTTTCAGGTCGGGCGTGACCGGGCCGGTGATCAGACGCGCGCCGCGCTGCCAGGTGAAGTAGGTCCACCCCCACTGCATCAGCACCGACAGGCGGTTGCGAAAACCGATCAGAAAGAGGACGTGGATCAGCAGCCACGCCATCCACGCCGGCCACCCCTTCAGGTTCATCACCTTCGACTGGAGGACGGCGGAGCGCCGGCCGATGGTGGCCATGCTCCCCTTGTCGCGGTAGCGGAAGGGCCGGCGCGCGCCGCCCTTGAGGTCGGCCACGATCATCCTGGCCGCGTGCGTGCCGCCCTGCATGGCCACCTGCGCCACGCCGGGGTACGGCTTGCCGTCGGGCCCGGTGGCGTTGGCCAGGTCGCCCAGCACGAACACGCGCGGGTCGCCGGGCAGCGACAGGTCGGGCTCCACCTGCACCCGGCCCACGCGGTCGGTCTGGGCGTCCAGCCGCTTGCCCAGCGGGCTGGCGGTGACGCCGGCGGCCCACACCACGTTGCGAGCGGCGATGAACTCGTCGCCCACGTACACCCCGTCGCCGTCGATGCTGGTGACGATGCTGTTCAGCCGCACCTGCACGCCGATGCGTGCCAGCGCGCGCTGGGCGTAGGCCGACAGCTTCTCGTCGTACGCGGCCAGCACGCGAGGACCGCCCTCCACCAGCACCACTCGGGCGAGCGACGGGTCGATGTGGCGAAAGTCGCGCGACAGCGACTTGCGTGCGATCTCGGCCATGGCGCCCGCCATCTCCACGCCGGTGGCGCCGGCGCCCACCACCACGAAGGTGAGCAGCGCGCGGCGGGCGTCGTCGTCGGCCTCCTGCTCGGCGGCCTCGAAGGCCAGCAGGAAGCGGCGGCGGATCTCGGTGGCATCTTCCACCGTCTTCAGCCCCGGGGCCAGCGGCTCCCACTCGGGGTGGCCGAAGTAGGCGTGGGTGGCCCCGGTCGCCACGATCAGGTAGTCGTAGGCCATGCGCGTGCCGTCGGCCAGCAGGATCTGGCGGGCGGCACGGTCCACGTCCACCACCTCGCCCATCACCACGTCGGTGTTGCGCTGGCGGCGAAGCACGCCGCGGATCGGCGCGGCGATGTCGGCCGGCGAGAGCGCGGCGGTGGCCACCTGGTACAGCAGCGGCTGGAAGAGGTGATGGTTGCGGCGGTCCACCAGCGTCACCGTCACCGACGCCCTGCGCAGCGCCCGGGCAGCCCACAGCCCTCCGAACCCGCCGCCGATGATCACCACGTTGGGCACCGCCAGCACGCGCGTAGCCACGGCTCGTCTCCTTGCTGCGTGATCCTGCGCCGAACCTGTCTTTACTACACCGATGGCGGGAGATCGGTGTATCTCCCGCGCCGGGCCGCGAGGCCGAGATCATCCGGCGGATGAATCCGCGGCGACGACTACGGGAAGCTCGCAAACTGCGCGAGGCTGTTCCGTGCAGGTGCAGGGTTCCATCCACCGAGCCAGCCTCGCAACCGGCGGCTGAAGCCGCAGCAACAACTTCGGGAAGCCTCGCAAACGGCGCGAGGCTGTACATCGGCATCGTTGCAACTCCCGGCCTTCGACTCCGCCGAAGTCACGGCACCCGCGTCGACATCGTCCCCACCGGCCCTTGCAGTTCTCCCCCTTCTCCCGCAATTCGGGAGGAGGGGGGCGGGGGGATGAGGGCCCCGTGCAAGATACGGCTCCGCGTGGGAGCAGGCCAACGGCGCACGGCAGCGGCACGGCGCAACACGCACGGAGTGGCGGTTGACGGCAGGGCCGCGCGGCACGACCTTGGGCGCCTCACGGCCGCCGCGTTCATCCCATCGATCCGAATGCACGCCACGATTCCGAAATATGCCCTCGCCCCGCCGTCGGAAGACGACGCCCTGACCATGCTCGCCCGCGTGCTGGGCGTGGACCGCGCGGCGCAGGCGTGGCTCCGCGCGCGAAAGAATGCCGGCGTGGGCCTGCAGGGGCGGCTGTCGCCCGAAGAGCTGCTGCGCGCGGCCGAGGCGCTGCAGCACGGCGAAGGGTGCGAGCAGGCCATCGCCACCTCGCTGATGGTGCGAGTGCGCACCTGGATCCTGCTGAACCGCCAGAGTACCGCGGGGGGACGATGACGGAGCACCGCACCCCCCTTCGCCCCGGCGCGGGCACCCAGGCCGACGCCGAGCGGCTGCAGGAGATCGTGGATCTGGGCCTGCTTTCGCCCGAGGCCGACGCGATCCTGCAGGAGATCGCCGCCGAGGCAGCGGCGCGGCTGCACATGCCCATCTCCACCGTGACCGTGGTGCTCGACGAGGCGCAGTTCTTCGCCGCGCGCCACGGGGTGGAGGGGTGGATGGCCGAGTCGCTGGGCACACCGGTGGAGTGGAGCTTCTGCGCGCACTCGGTGGCCAACCGCGAGCCCTTCGTGGTGAACGACGCCACCACGCACCCGCTGGTGAGCCACATGCCCATCGTGGAACACGACCGGGTGATCTGCTACGCGGGCTTTCCGCTCATCAGCAGCCGCGGGCACGCGCTGGGCACGCTCTGCGTGATCGGCCACGAGCCGCACACCTTCACCGACGAAGAGCTCGCCGTCCTCCGCTCCCTCGCCGATCGCGCCGTGGCCCGCATCGAGGAGCGCCGCCCGAAGACGACCGACGCGGGCTGATAACCGATTCCGCATGAATCGTTGGTGGCACGAAGGAAGAAGAACAGCGATTCCTCACGCAGAGTCAGCGGAGTCAGCGGTCAACAACGTTGTTCACCGCTAACTCTGCTGACTCTGCGTGAGGCAGTCTTTTTCCGAATTCTGGTACGGAACGGGGATGGGGAACACGAAGAAGCGGGTACGCTGTCCGGCGCACCCGCTTCTTCTTTTCCTTTCGATGTCTCTCCGTTCGATCCCTGCGTTCGTGCGGCTCTACCGGTCCGCCTTGGTCTTGCGTGCGGCGGCGTCGCGGCGGAAGACGGCCACGCCGTAGGCGCACGGCTCCGACGCGCACTGCGCGATGCGCACCGCCACCCGGTACGAACCCGACTCACTCGGCACGATGGACACCGTGGGATAGTCGTCGCGGTCGGTGTCTTCCTGCACCAGCGCGTCCGACGTGTCGTAGACGCCCAGGTCCACGTTGCCGCAATCGGCGTCGCACCGGGCCGTCACCAGGTACGAGACCCCCTTCTCCAGCGTGAACTCGTGCGACTGGTCTTCGGCCACCCCCGCTTCGCCGGTCTGCGCGGGGAAGGCGGGCACGAAGCCACGCAGCTGCAGCATGGGGCCGATCACGTCGAACTGCGCCCGCACCTCGCGCTCGGGCTGGCGGGCGGCGGGGCCGGCGGCGCGGCCGCCCAGGCGCGGGCCGCCGTGCTCGCCCACCAGCGCCAGCCCGGCCTGCGGGTTCGAGACCAGCACCACGGGCGAGAAGGGGCGCGGCGGAGTGCGCTGGGCCAGCATGGGCTGCAGGTAGCGCACGGGCACCGCCATGTTCAGGTTCTGCCCGCCCATCACCATCATCGTGGCCACGCCGATCACCTCGCCGCGCTCGTTCATCACCGGCCCGCCCGACGAGCCCGGCGAGATCGGCGCGCTGATCTGCAGCATCGCCACGCCCTCCAGCGGGCGCTTGCCGCTCACCATCCCGTCGCTGAAGGTGCCGCTCATCCCCAGCGGGTTGCCCATCACGTATACCTTGTCGCCCACCTCCATGCGCGTGTCGCTGCCCATCTTCAGCGGGCGCAGGCCGGCGGCGGGCATCCGCATCAGCGCCAGGTCGCTGGCCGGGTCGGTGGCCACCACCTGCACCTGGTCGTACTGGCCGCCGTCCAGCAGGCTCACCACCAGCCGGTCGGCCTCCTCGATCACGTGGTAGTTGGTCACGAACAGCCCGTCGTTGCTCACCACGAAGCCGGTGCCCATCCCCAGCGTGTCGCCGCGCGTGCTCAGCGCGTGCACCATCAGCAGCGCGGCGTGGGCGTTGGCGGCGATCTGGCGGGGAGTGACGGCGGCGGGCGCGCTGGCGTTCTGGAGCTGCTGCGCGGCCGCGGGAACGGCCGGCACCACGGCGAGCGTGGCGAGGAGGGTAGCGGAGCGGAGTGCGGCGTGGCTCTTCATGGCGAACCTCTCCCGGTCGCTGTGCTTCCCCGGGAGGCTCTGGTCCGCGGCCCCTCGGCTGGGGCCACGGCAAACGCAACCGCGATGCCACCGCGGCACGCGAGGCATCGCTAAGCCAACAACCTGCAACAGGTTGCGAAGTCAGCCCCCGGAAAGTGCCCGCAGCGCCGCCCGCTCGAGCACCTCCACCGCCACCGGCATGCACTCTTCGCAGATGTCGAAGCGGGGGTTGTGGTGCGGGTGCACGGCGCCCTTCGCCTCGTTCATCGCGCCCACGAAGAAGTAGCACCCGGGCACCCGCAGCAGGAACTCGCCGAAGTCTTCCGCCGCCATCGTGCGCACCTCGGCGCCGAAGCGCACCCGCTCGGCGCCCACGACTTCCTCGGCCGCCGCGCGTACCAGCTCGGCCATCATCCCATCGTTGATGGTGGGTGGCGTGTCCTGCCGGTAGTGGAAGTCGCAGGTGGCGCCCATCGCCTCGCACAGCGCGGTGGCGATGCGCTGGATGCGGCGCGGCAGTTCCTCGCAGGCGTCCACGTCGAACGCGCGCACGGTGCCCAGCAGCGTGGCGGTGTCGGCGATCACGTTCTGCGCGGTGCCGGCGTGGAAGGCGCCCACCGTCACCACCGCCGACTCCAGCGGCGAGATGTTGCGGCTCACGATGCTCTGCAGCGCCACCACGATCTGGCTGCCGATCATCACCGCGTCCACCGTCTGCTCGGGCATGGCGCCGTGGCCGCCCCGGCCGCGCACCGTCAGCTCGAACTCGCCGGCCGACGCCATGAACGGCCCGGGCGTCACGCCCACCACGCCGCTGGGCAGCCCCATCCACACGTGCAGCCCCAGCGCCTGGTCCACCCCCTCCAGCACCCCCTGCTCGATCATCCTCAGCGCGCCCTGCCCGCCCTCCTCCGCCGGCTGGAACACGTACTTCACCGTGCCGCCCCACCGGTCGCGCCGCGCCGCCAGCCGCTCGGCCACGGCCAGGCCGATGGCGGTGTGGGCGTCGTGCCCGCACGCGTGCATCTGCCCGGCCACGGTGCTGCCGAAGTCGTGCGTGGTCTCCTCCACGATCGGCAGCGCGTCCATGTCGGCGCGCAGCAGCAGCGTGGGCCCGGCGCCCGCCTCGCCCCGCAGCGTGCCCACCACGCCCGTCTCCGCGACACCCGTTTGCAACTCGTAGCCCGCGGCGCGCAGGCGCTCGGCCACGATGCCGGCCGTGCGGTGCTCCTGGAACGCCAGCTCGGGGTGCCGGTGCAGGTCGCGGCGGGTGCGGATCAGGAGCTCGGTCTCGGCGGTGGCCATCGGTGTTCCAGCGTCAGGATGTAAGCGGTGGTTGCGGGCGGGGAAATCTAATACCAGTTCTGCCGATCAGCTGTGCATTCTCGGCAGAATTCCTCCCGTCGTCCGATTTCGTCAACAGCGTGAACGCGGAGCAACGGAGGAAAGCGGAGGAAACGGAGGAAAGACAAGCAGTTCTCCGTTTCCTCCGCGCTCTCCGCTGCTCCGCGTTCACGCTGTTTGCCGGACGTGGCCGCGGGTGGACCGAATCAGTGGCGATCTCGATGGCATCCCCGGGATCACTATGGGTGCAGAATCCATTGGCTGATGTCGAGAAGTCCGCCTCCGCGGACTGAAGGGGCGAGCATCGGCGCCAGACGCAGCCATCCTGCCACGCAAGCGCCGGCGAGCCCGGACGTCCGCAGCTCACGCCGACGCAGTTGTCCCTCCCCCAGGTTGTTTTGGGGGAGGGACAGGCGAGGAACGAGCCAGGGAGACGGCCCCCCCGCGGCGACGCGCGTCGATTCGATCGTCTCCATCGAATCCGCCGACGCGGTCGTCCGGGCTACGCCGCCCGCGGCTCTCCGGCCACGGCCGCGTCTCCAGGCTCGTGCGCCTCCACCGGCGCAACCGCTGCCGGCGGTTCCACCGCCGGCTCCTCGCGGTGGACGGGCTTGCGATGGCCCTCGCGCGAGCGCCTGTCACCCGCCCGCTCGCCGCGGGCGTGGCCGTTCTCGCCGCGGCGGCCGGCGTGGTCGCGGCGGCCGTTGCCGTGCGCACGGCCGTTCGCGCGATCGTCGCGAGGCTTGTCGCGCGGGCGGCGTTCGGGGGCGCGCTCCGGCTCGGCGGCGGTGGCGGCGAGTGCGGGCTCGGGGTGCGGCGGCTCCACCACCGAATCCTCGTCGGGCGGGGCCAGCAGGTGGTCCAGCGGGATCACCTCGTCGCGCATCCCCTTGCGGCGCGGGTCGGCGATCCAGCGCGCCACCTGCTGCATGAAGCGCCACACGCCGCCTTCCACCGGCCGCTGGTAGGCCGCGTCACGCGGGTCGGTGCCCATCTTCTGGAACACCGCGGTCAGCCACTCGGGCCCGTGCCCGCCCACCTCCAGCTCGGGAAGCCAGCACTCCAGCTCGCCCGGCGGCACGATGAACAGCCCGTACTCGGCGCAATTCGCCAGCAGCAGCTCGGCCATGCCGCGCACGTCGCGCGGGGTGCGGTAGATGCCGCCGGCCTTCCAGTCCTCGCCGCGCATCTTCTGGAAGATGCGGGCGCGGATCTCTTCCCACGGCTCCCAGAACACCTGGGGAACGAAGGTGGCCTTCAGCAGGTCGCGGAAGTCCTCGCGCCCCTTGAGGATGTCGAGGTCGGTCACCGCCACCGCGGGGATCCCCATCTCGCGCAGGGGACGAACGATGCGGCGGATGGTCTGCTTGTTCTGCGCGTTCAGGAACAGGCACCCGTCGGCCCCGCCGGCGCGCGCGGCCAGCAGCCGCTCGTTGATCTCGCTGTAGAACACGCGATCGGCGTCGGCCTCGCACACGATGGCGCCCTCGTGGAAGAGCGCGCCCAGCACGCCGGTGCTGCGCAGCAGCGGGTCCTTCATCATCTCGTCCAGCTTGCCCGCCCCCAGCAGCCGCGCCGTGGCCACCCCGCCGCGCCAGGTGAGGCGGACGACGTTCACGCGGTGCCCGCTCTGCACGCACCCCATCAGGAACTCGGGCGAATGCGTGGAAGCCAGGACGTTGGCGCCGCGCTGCGAGGCGAGCTGCGTGAGGCGCTTGCCCAGCTTGCGCGCCAGCGGGGGGTGCAGGAACGCCTCGGGCTCGTCCACCAGCATGATGCGGTAGTCGGCGCTCATCACCGCGGCGGTGAGGCCGGTGAAGGCACGCAGGCCGTCGCTCAGCTGCGCGATGTCGTGCGCGCGGCTCAGGAAGGCCATCGCCCGGTCGTCCTCGCCCTGCTCCTCCTCGTGGTCCATCGGCGCCCGCTCGGCCATGCGGATGCGGTACAGCCCGTCGCTGGTGGTGCGGTCCACCACGAAGTACAGGCCGAAGGCGTCGGCGGTGATGTCGCGGATGCTCAGGCGGGCGTCGTCGTCGCGCCAGAGGGCGGCCAGGTGGTGCGCGGGGTGGTCGCCGCGGCGGCCGGCGGGGCGCGGGTGGGTGAGCGCCAGGCGCGTCTGCCCGTCCAGCCGGATCATGAACAGCGTGAGCACGGCGCGGCAGAGGAGCGCGAACTCGTCGGGCGCCAGGTGATCCACGCCCTGCAGCGCGCGCGTCACCGCGTCCAGGTCGATCAGCTGCTCTTCCAGCGGCTCGGCGGGGTCCTCCGCGCGGCGGCGGCTGAACTCGCCGGGGCTCTTGAGCCGCACCACGCGGGTGAACCCCGGGGGCGGCGGGTCGCCCGAGGCGTCCTTCACCTCGCGCGAGAGCACCATCTGCCGCACCACGTCGGGGGGCGGCAGGTCGGGGTCCACCGCCTGCACGATGAAGCCGCCGCTGTCGCCGCCGCTCTCCAGGAACGCCTCCAGTTCGCGCAGCGCCAGGCTCTTCCCCGAGTTGTTGGGCCCCACGAACACGGTCATGGGCCCGGGCGAAAAGGTGAGGCCCGGCTCGCCCTCCTGGGCCCCGAAGCGCAGCGTGACCGATTTCAGCATGGGTGCGGTGGAGCGTCTCCGGCTGGTGGCATCTGCGGCCGCCGGCGCGCCCGGCGTGCGGTGGAGGGTCGCCCCGGCGATGTCGGAGGCGGCGCCCCGCGCGGCAACCCTCGCCGCATCGCCCGCCAGCCTTCGCACGGCCCGTCCAGCGGGAGCGGGCGAGCACGGCGGGAGCGCTCCAGCGTTGCCAGATCCGCGCCAGATGTGTAACGAATGTGAAAAACCACGCCGGGCCGCGGGCTTGCCCCGGCGCCCCGGCGCGGCGCACCTTCCCTCATCGCCATCGCCCCGTCATCCAGCCCCGGAGCCGCCCGCCATGCCCCAGCTTCGTCCCGCCGCGCTCGCGTTCGCCGTCCTCCTCGCCGGCTCGGCCGCGGCGCGCGCGCAGGAGATCCCCGACAGCGTGCGCGTGCGCTCCCAGCCGGTCGCGGGGAACGTGCACGTGCTGATGGGGCGCGGCGGCAACATCGGCGTGCTGGCGGGCGACGAGGGCGTGATCCTGATCGACGACGAGTACGCGCCGCTCACCGGGCGCGTGCGCGCCGCCGTGAGCGCCATCTCGCCGCGCCCGATCCGCTTCCTGCTCAACACGCACTGGCACGGCGACCACACCGGCGGCAACGAGAACTTCGGCCGCTCGGGGGTGCTGATCGTGGCGCACGACAACGTGCGCACGCGCATGAGCACCGAGCAGTTCATGGCGCGCTTCAACCAGCGCATCCCGGCCTCGCCCGCGGCGGCGCTGCCGGTGGTCACCTTCGGCGACGACGTCACCTTCCACCTGAACGGCGAGGAGGTGCACGCGGTGCACGTGCCCCCCGCGCACACCGACGGCGACGTGATCGTGCACTTCCGCCGCGCCAACGTGATCCACGCGGGCGACACCTACTTCAACGGCGCCTACCCGTTCATCGACGCGTCGAGCGGCGGCAGCATCGGCGGGATGATCGGCGCCGTCGACCGCATCCTGGCGCTCACCAACCCGCAGACGCGCATCATCCCCGGCCACGGCGCCGTTTCGGGCGTGGCCGAGCTGCGTGCCTACCGCGAGATGCTGGTGACCGTGCGCGACCGCGTGTCGGCCGCGATGCAGGCGGGGAAGACGGTGGAGCAGTTCAAGGCCGGGCACCCGCTGGCCGACCTCGACGCGCGCTGGGGCGGCGGCTTCACCCGCACCGACACGCTCATCGAGATCGCCTGGGAAACCCTGTCACGCAGCCGGTAAATCGACGGAACGCAGGACAAACACGACGACGGAACGGCGGCGGCGGGTGCGGGCGTGTTCCTCCCCTCGGAGAGATCGCCGACGTGCAAGTGAACTCCGCCAACGGCGTAGACGAGCGGTGTGGACAAAGAAACGGCGGGCAGCCCGGATCCCGGGGCTGCCCGCCGCGTTCCTCAGCACTCATACCCTTTCGATCAACCGATGGTGCATTCGGCGGGTTCAGCAACATCATCACACAGAGGCACCAGAGGACCCGGAGGACCAGAGGAGACCGGGAGCCACACGATTTCCTCTGGTCCTCTGGTCCCCCTCGGTTCCCTCTGTGTGATGCTGTTCCCGATGGTGGAATGCACAGGACGACCAGGAAAATGGTATTCGCACTCAGCTCGTATGGCCCGCCTCACGCCGCGGCGCCCGCCCCGATCCCCGCCGCCGCCAGCGCCTCCGTCACCTTCGGCCGGTCCTTCTCGCGCAGCGGCTTCAGCGGCGGACGGGGGAGGCCGCCGTGCATCCCCAGCTCGTCCAGCGCCACCTTGATGCCCGGGCTGGCCATCTCGGCCACCACCGCGCGGTGCAGCGGGGCGATGCGTTCCTGGATGCGGCCGGCCTCGGCGAAGCGCCCGTCGGCAAAGGCCTGCCAGATCGCCGCGCACTCGGCCGGCGCCAGCAGCGACACGGCAAGGATGCCGCCCACCGCGCCCGCCTCCAGCGCGGCGTAGAGCATGGCTCCGCTGCCCACCAGCACCTGCGCGTTGCGCCCGCAGGCGTCCACCAGAGCGGCGAGCGTCTTCAGGTCGCCGTGGCTGTCCTTGATCCCCACGATGTTGGGGTGCTTCGCCAGCTCGCCCACCAGCCCCGTCGGCAGCTCCACCGTGCTGAAGCGCGGCGGCACCTGGTACAGGATTACGGGGATCGGGCTCGCGTCGGCCACGGCGGTGAAGTGGTCGCGCAGCGCCTCGGGCGTCATCGCCGGGCGAAAGTACGAGGGTGGCTGCACCAGCACCGCGTCGGCGCCGGCCTCGGCCACGGCGCGCGTGGCGCGGATGGTGGCGCGCGTGGACTCGGCGCCGGTGCCGGCCAGCAGCAGGCGGCCGCCGTCCACCACGTCGCGGCAGGCCTCGGTGAGGCGTGCCTTCTCGTCCTCGTCCAGCAGCGGGCCCTCGCCGGTGCTGCCGAACAGCACCACGCCCGCCAGCGGCGCCTCGAGCCAGCGGCGCAGGTTGGCGCGCATCGCCACCGGGTCGGCCTCGCCGGTCACGCGGTCGAACGGCGTGGTGGCCGGGGCGAACACTCCTCGCAGGTCCATCATCCACTCTTCTCGATCAACGGGATCTCAGCTTGGGGGTCGGGCCCAATCTACCCCCGTGCCCGCCTGCCGTACAGCCGTTGCCCGTCGATACCCCTGCCCACCGCACGTCACCTATCTCGTCTCCTTTCCCCCCACTTCTGGCGACCCTCCGTGCATGACCTCGCCAGTGATCGTTTCAGACGGAGACGGAGTCAGCGAAGTCCCGCGGAGGAACGTCCTGTCGACTCCGGTGACTCCGCGGACTCCGTGTGAAACGCTCTTGTCCGGATGCTCGGTTATGAGAAAGTTGGCTTACCTTGGGCTACTGTCCACTTGCTCCGCAGCCAGCCGTTCCGATCGTGCTCATTCCTGCGTGATTTTTCACCGCTGCCCCTTCGCTGTCCCACCATGCGGCAGGGTTGGGGCGAAAGCTGTCGGATTCCGGCAATCACAAGCGGTGCCAACGAACGGGCCGGAAAATGCGAAACCGTTTGAATTGGGCGTACTTGCGACATATGCAAGGCTCGCGGGTACTGGCTGAGGACGCGGCGGTCCGCTCCTTGACAGGAAAGCGTCAGCCGCGAGAAATTTCAACAAAACCCAGTGGTCTCACACGCACCGCGCGCGAGCCCGGAGGAAGCCATGGCACGCCACAACCGCGAAGGGCAGGGAGTGGACCAGCGCGGCCGCACGTACCTGATCGGCTACCAGCCCGACTGGTTCCGCCAGGTCAAGGTCACGCGCGAGCTGGACACCGGGCGCCAGAGCACCAAGACGCTGGTGCGCAACCCCGATCCGCCCGCGCAGGAGCCGGGGCGCAAGGTGCGCACGCACATCGCCGCGCCCGAGCTGGGGCTCGAGTTCGAGCTGAGCCTGGACGATCCGCGCCACGTGGTGCGCCGCATCATCGTGGAGACGGTGGTGCCCGACGGCGAAGACTCGGGCGAGGTGATCGCCTTCTCGGTGTCGCGCACCGACGACCACACGGCCGACGACTGACGGCCGGCGGGGCGTGCCAGCGCCCCGCTTCCCACGCCTCTCGTCTCCTTTCCAGCCGCGCCTCGATTTGATGACGCTGCAAGCCGCCGCGCCCGTGTCCGCCTCCCACTCCGAGGTGCTGTTCGCGGTGGGCGTGATCGTGGTGCTGAGCGTGGTGGTGTTCACCACGGCGGTGGTGGTCACGCTGCTGCGGCGCGGCGACCGGCGGCGGGTGGAAGAAGAGAAGCTGGCGGCCATCGGCACCGCCACCGCGCGCATCCTGCACCAGATCAAGAACCCGCTGCAGACCATCGTGCTGCACGCCGACATCCTGCAGGACGAGCGCATCGTGAGCGAGGCCTACCAGCGCCGCGAGGTGTGCGAGGCCATCGTGGGCGAAAGCCAGCGGCTCGTCGCCATGCTCGACGAGCTGTCGGTGTACGCCAGCGGCGCCCGGCGCACCCTCAACCGGCGCCCGGTGCGGCTGGACGACCTGGTGCGCCAGGTGGCCGACGTGGAGGCGCGCGAGGCCTCGGAGACGGGGCTGGTGGTCGACGCCGCGGGAATGGTCGAGGCCACCGTCTACGGCGACGCCTACTACCTGCGGCAGGTGTTCGACAACCTGGTGCGCAACGCGCGCGAGGCCATGGAGGGGCAGGACGAGCCTGCGCGGCTGCGGGTGACCGTGGGCCGCCAGTCGGGCAATGCCGAGGTGCGCGTGGCCGACAACGGCCCCGGCATCGCCCCCGAGAACCTGCAGCGCGTGTTCCAGCCCTTCGTGTCCACCAAGGGCAAGGGGATGGGGCTGGGCCTCGCCATCTGCCGCGAGATCGTGGAGGGTCACGGCGGCCGGCTGGAGGTGGACAGCACCGTGGGCGCGGGCACCACCTTCACCGTTCTCCTGCCGCTGTACAGCGAGGTCCCGGCGCTCATCGGGGCCGCGTAACCTCTCGCCCGAAGACTCCCGGACGGCAGACGGCATGGGCGTGTTGGGCGCCGAGACGCCCAACCGGGCTGCGCGCGCGGTAGGCAACGATACCACTGTTGCCAACCGCGCCGGGCCCACGGCGGCCCGCCCCACCGTTCTCTCCACCGAGACGGCGGTGCCGGCGGTCCGCCGCGTTCCCGGCCCTGCGGGCGCGCATCCCTCACGCAACCGCCGGAATCGCCAGACGCCGACAGGGCCCGGGATCGCTCCCGGGCCTTGTCGACTCGCGCCGTTGAAGCCCGCGCAGGCGGACTGCGTGCCGTTGTAGCCGCGAGGCCGCGAGTTCACTCGCAAATTCCCGCGCGAGCCCGGCAAATCTCGAGATCTCGCAGCATCCCTGCACCGTCGCGGGCGGGAGCCTCCCGCGTCATCGGTCCCCGATCCGACGTCGCTGTTCCACGCCGTCTACGCTCCTGGCGCTCCCCTACCGCTCCGCCGCCGCCGCCGCGACCAGCCGGGCGCTCTCGTCGCGTCCCGCGAAGGCCAGGTACAGCACCAGCCCCACGCCCAGCAGCGCCGCGAAAGCCAGCTTCACCTCGGCCGGCAGGCCAGACGGCGAGATGAAGCCCTCGATGATCCCGGCCAGCACCAGCATCACCGCCGTGCCGCCGATCAGCGACACCGACTCGCGGCCGCGCCGCACCAGCGCCTCGCGCCGCGTGAGCCGGCCGGGGAGCAGCATGGCCGAGCCCAGCCACAGCCCCGCGCCCCCCGCCACGCAGATCGCCGTCAGCTCGATCACCCCGTGCACCAGCAGGAACGACCACAGGTGCAGGTTGGCGTCGTAGTTGGCGAACACGCCCGTCACCGCGCCCACCAGCACGCCGTTGAACACCAGCATCAGCACGGTGCCCAGCCCCGCCAGCAGCCCGCCGGCATAGGCGCCGAAGGTCACCTGGATGTTGTTGGTCATGATGGTGCTGGACATCAGCGGCGAGCCGCCGAAGTCTTCGGGGCTCACGTAGCCCTGGCCCCGAGCCTGGCGCGCCTCGGCCTGCTCGGCGCGCTCCATCATCTCGGGCCCGATCATGCTGCGCCCCAGCCCGGGGTTGTTGCGCACCGCGGCGAAGGTGAGGATGGCGGGCATGTACAGCAGCGCCGACGCCAGCGCGATCGGCCGCCAGCGCAGCCGCACCAGCGCGGGGAAGCCCCCCATCACCCAGCGCCGCACGCCGATCCAGCGCCTGGCCGGCGCGCGGTACAGCAGGTTGTGGCCGGCGCCCACCGCGCGCTCCAGCATGTACAGCAGCTCGGGCGAGCCGCCGTAGGTGCGCGCCCGCGCCAGGTCGGCCGCCACCTCGCGGTACATCGCCCCGAAGCGCGACACCCGCGCCTCGCCCATCTTCGCCAGCCCGCCGCCGCGCGCCTCGCCCAGCATGCGCTGGTAGCTGTCCCACATCGCCTTCTGCCGGCGGAACAGGCCGGTGGCCTGCCCCGAGCCCGCCCGCCCACCCGCCCCCGCGGCGCGCCGCCGCACCAGCTCCTCCTCGTACACCGTGCCCAGGAACGCGTCGGCCGTCTGCTGCAGCCGGCGCGGGTCGGCCCCCACGCGCGAGGCCAGGCGCTGCGTGAGCGTGGCCGCCAGCTGGGCGCGCACGGCGAACTCGAGCGTGGCGCGGCGCTGCACGTACATCGACAGCGCGCCGAACTCCTGGTCGCCCAGCAGCGGCCGCCCCACCGCCGCCAGCGGCTCGGGCGCGTGGTCTTCGGGGATGGGCTGGCCGGTGCGGTCGCGCACCACCACCGTGCCGGCGGCCATGTCGCCCAGCCGCTTGGTGCGCGGGTGCAGCATCATGGCCAGCGCCGCCACCCCCCAGGTGAACCCCGGCTGCATGTCCAGCATCCGGATCAGGTTGCGCACCGCGGCCGCGCGAAAGGTCATCGGGAAGCCGCCGTCCTGCACCACGCGGATGCGCATGGCCTTCTTGCCGATCGTTTGCCCGTCGCGGAAGGCCTCGTAGTAGACGCGGTACCCCCAGGTGATCACGAACCAGAGCGCGAACATCGCCGCCGCCAGGATCCCGATCCCCTCGAACCCGCCCAAGCCGCTGGAGAAGGTGGCGAACCCCAGCGCCACCAGCCCCAGCACCAGCACCAGCCACACCAGCGTCAGCACCAGCGCGTCGATGAGCATGGCCACGAAGCGCGAGCCCAGGTCGGCCAGCTCGTAGCCCACCGACACGTGCTCGGGGGTCTCGACGTCCACCTGGCGGTCGTTGAGCGCGTACGCTGCGGCGGCCTGTGCCATGCGCGGAGGGATCGTAGGGGGGAAGACGAAGCGGCGGCGGGAGATGCGGACCTGTCGTTCTCGAAATCTAATCGGCCTTCCGCACGGGAGCGAGGGCCCGCACCGCCGCACGCACCACAAAGCCCAGCGCCAGCACGCCGACGCCCAGCGCCATCGTCCGCGGTGCCAGCGACGCGGCCAGCACCAGGCAAGCGGCCAGCCCCACGGCGGGCACGGCATTCGGGTACAGGCGCGCCTCGCGCGGCATGCGCAGCGCGGCCAGGTTGGCGATGGCGTAGTAGAGAAGGATCGCGAAGCTGGCCGCGGGCACGATCCACTGCAGCGTGCCGAACGCCGCCGCCAGCGTCGCCCCCGCGCCCACCAGCAGCACCGCGCGCGCCGGCGCCCCCGAGCGCGCCTCCACCTTCGACAGCCCCGGCGGAAGGTCGCCGCGGCGGGCCATGGCGAACACCATGCGGCTGAGCCCCAGCAGCTGCGAAAGGAGCACGCCCAGCATGGCGCACACCGCGCCCGCCGCCACCGCCGGCTCCAGCGCCGGAAGCCGCATCTCGCGCGCGGCCTGCGCCAGCGGCGCGCCCGTGCGCGACAGCGCTTCGGCCCCCGCGCCGCCCACCGCGGCCACGGCCACCAGCAGGTAGAGGAGCGAGACCGACGAGACGGTGATCAGGATCGCGCGCGGAATGGTCTTCCGGGGCTCGCGCACCTCCTCGCCCAGCGTGGCCACGCGCGCATAGCCCGTGTAGGCGAAGAACAGCAGCGCCGCCGCCCGCAGCACGCCGCCGGCGCCCGCGGGGGCGAACGGCCGCAGGTGCGCCGCGTCGAAGCGCGCCAGCCCCGCGGCCGCGAACGCCAGCAGCGTGAGGGACGACACGGCCACGATCGCCAGGTTCACCACGCTCGACTTGCGCACCCCCAGCGCGTTGACGGCGGTGAACAGGGCGATGGCCGCGAGCGCCACCGCGCGCCCCGGCAGCCCCGGCGCGATGCGCTCCAGGTACGCGGCGATCCCCAGCCCCACCGTGCCCGCCGCGGCGGTCTTGCTGGCCAGGAACATCCACCCCGCCGCGAAGCCGGCCCACGGGTGCAGCACGCGGTACCCGTACTCGTAGGTGCCGCCGGCGTGCGGGTAGCTGGCCGCGAGCTGGGCCGAGCTGAGCGCGTTCGCGGCCGCCGCCAGCGCCGCCAGCGGCAGCGCCAGCAGCAGCGCGGGCCCGGCGATCGCCGCCGCCAGACCGGTGACCACGAAGATCCCGGCGCCCACGATCGCGCCGAACCCGATCCCCACCGCGTCGCGCAGCCCCAGCTCGCGCCGCAGACCGGGCGCGCCGCCATCGGCGGGCGTAGCTTGTCTCGTCGATTCGCCCATGGCCCCAATCTCGCCACCCCGCCGCGCCAGTGCCACCGCGAGGCCGACGAGCGGACGAGCGGTGGTTTCGGAGACCCCGGCAGTCGAGCCCGCTCGCGCGAGGTACGGCGGTCTCGCGCGCGTCGAATTTGCGACTGAAGTCGCCGCTACAACGGCACACAGTCCGCCTTCGCGGACTTCAAGGGCGGGGTTCGGTGCGGGGTCGCGGACGATGCGAGGTCCCCACCCCTGCCACGCTGACGCCGCGTCGCACGCCACGGCCTGCTGGCCACACCGAAGTTGTCCCTCCCCCGTGCGGTTACACGTGCGGTTACGGGGGAGGGACAGGCGAGGAACGAGCCAGGGAGGGGGCCCCGGGGGCTCGCCTCACGCACTCTCACACATCACGAATCGCGAATCCGTGCCCTATCTTGAATCTCCCGGCGTCCACCGCATCGATCTCGTGTGGAACGGCCATCCCGGCCAGGTCGCCGCCTATCTGCTGGACGGCGGCGAGGGGCTGGCGGTGGTCGAGACCGGGCCCACCAGCACGCTCCCCGCCGTCCTCGGCGCGATCCGCGAGATCGGCCGCGCGCCCGAAGACGTGACGCACCTGCTGGTGACGCACGTGCACCTGGACCACGCGGCGGCGCCGGCGCGCTGCTGCGCCACACGCCGCACGCCCGCGTCTACGTGCACCCGCGCGGCGCACCGCACCTGCTCGACCCCTCGCGGCTGATCGCCAGCGCCACGCAGCTCTACGGGCAAGACCGGATGGACACGCTGTGGGGCGAGATGGTGCCCGTGCCCGAAGACCGGCTGGTCGTCCTGCACGACGGGGACGAGGTGCGCATCGGCACGCGGCGGTTGCGCGCGGTGGACACGCCGGGGCACGCCGTGCACCACCACGCCTACCACGATCCCGACGCCGGGCTGGTGTTCACCGGCGACGTGGGCGGCATCCGGCTGGAGCGGCAGCCTTACGTCTGCGCTCCCACGCCGCCGCCCGACATCAACCTGGGCGCGTGGCGAGAGAGCATCCGCCGGCTGCGCGCGCTGAAGCCGGCGATGCTGCTTCCCACCCACTTCGGCGGCGTGGACGACCCGGAGTGGCACCTGGACGACCTCGCGCGCCGGCTGGACGCGTGGGCGGCGTGGACCGCGGAGCAGGCGTCCGCCGGCGCCGGCCCGGCCGCCATGGCCGACGCGCTGACCCGGCGCGCCACGGAAGACATCATCGCCGCCACCGGCAGCGAGGCCGCCGCCCGCGCCTACGAACTGGCGGTGCCGTACCCCATGATGGCCGCGGGGCTGGAGCGCTGGTGGAAGAAGCACGGGAGCACGACCTCCGGCACGACGGGCGCGGCGTGAATCTGCCCCACGGCGTCGAGGCGTACGTCCGGTACGCGCCCGTTCCCTTCCCCCGCCGTCTCCGCCCGTGACGTCGCCGCCATCGACCGCTTCCGACGCTGCGTCGGACAGGGAGGACGCGGGGATCCGCCTGTCGGAGGTGATCTCGGCGCTCTCCTACGCGCTCGACCTCACCGAGGGGCAGACGGAGGGGCACTCGGTGCGCAGCTGCCTGATCGGGATGCGCATCGGGCGCGAGCTGGGGCTGGGCGGCGAGGCGCTGTCGTCGCTCTTCTACGCGCTGCTGCTGAAGGACGCCGGGTGCAGCAGCAACGCCGCGCGCACCTGCGAGCTCTTCGCCGCCGACGACCTGGCGGTCAAGCGCAGCTGGAAGACGGTGGACTGGAGCCGCGGGTGGGACGCCTTCGTGCACGTGGCCCAGAACGCCGGCGCGGGGCTGGGCGTGGCCGAGCGCGTGCGCCGCGTGGCCGCCTTCGCCACCGCCGGCCCGGTGGGAACGGAGCTGGTGCAGACGCGGTGCGAGCGCGGCGCCGGCATCGCCCGCCTCCTCGGCTTCAGCGACGAGACCGCGCAGGCGATCCACGCGCTCGACGAGCACTGGGACGGCGGCGGCAAGCCGCTGGGGCTGAGCGGAGAAGGGATCCCCCTGCTGGCCCGCATCGCCTGCTTGGCGCAGACGGTGGAGATCTTCCACCGCGCCGGCGGCGTGCGCGAGGCCGTGGGCGTGGCCCGCCGCCGCGCCGGCCGCTGGTTCGACCCCGCGCTCGTGCGCGTCGTCGAGTCGATGTCGCTGGGCGACGAGCCCTGGCGCACGCTCGCGTCGGGTGACGCCGCGGGCGCGCTGGCCGCGCTCGAGCCCGAAGACCGCGTGATGATGGCCGGCGACGCACGGATCGACGGGGTGGCCGAGGCGTTCGCGCAGGTGATCGACGCCAAGTCGCCCTACACCTTCCGCCACTCCGAAGGGGTGGCGCGCTGGGCGGTGGAGACCGGGCGGGTGCTGGGCTTTGGGCCGGAGCGGCTGGCCGAGCTGCGCCGCGCCGCCCTGCTGCACGACATCGGCAAGCTTGGCGTGTCCAACCGCATCCTCGACAAGCCGGCGGCGCTCACCGAGGCCGAGATGGCCGTGGTGCGCCGCCACCCCGAGTACACGGCTCGCATCCTCTCGCGCGTGGGCCGCTTCCGCGAGCTGGCCGAGGTGGCCGGCGCCCACCACGAGCGGATGGATGGGCGCGGCTACCACCGCGGCATCCCCGCCGGCACGCTCCCGGTCGACGCGCGCATCCTTGCCGTGGCCGACGTCTACGACGCGCTCTCGGCCTCGCGCCCTTACCGCGAGGCCCTCCCGCACGAGCGGGTGATGGAGATCATGCGCGCCGGCGCCGGCCCGGGAACCTGCCCCGAGTGCTTCGCGGCGCTGTGCGTGGCCGTGGACGGCGCCGCTCCCGCGGCTTGATCCGCATCTCCCCGCTACCCTCCGTCCTGCGCACCGTTCGGCGCCAGGAGAGCGCCGCGCGGGCCATGGCGGACCTCCCGGCCCGTCGGGCCGCGCGCCCGGCCGCGCCGGAACGCATCTCTCCACGCCACTCGTAACGCCCGTCCTGAGCGAAATTTCGCCGCCGGCACCGCGCGGCCGGGTGTGCGCGGAGGCCCCCGGACGGCCGGGTGAAGGCACGTAACTGATTTGGTGGCCTAAGGGTAGGCGGAACCGGGGTGGACGGTGGCGGGTAGACAGACACGAATCCGCCACTGTATACTCATGCACTCGCATGATCGAATATTCCGACCTCCCGTGGCCCCACCGGCTCGCGGGAGTACGAATCGTGCAGTGCAGGTGTGGGATTGCGCGGGTGCTTGCGGAAAGGGCGGCGGATGCTTGACATCCGTTCCAACGCTCTTCACTTTGGGGCCCTGAGCCGAAGCAGGCCCCTTCCGCGGCAAACTCCAGGGAACTCCCGATCCCTCCGTCACGCTCCCCGGCCGGGGTGTGGCGGAGTTTCGATCTAACGTTCGATTCGGGAGCCGTACGGGTGGGCGGGGGGGGGGTCAGAATCGGCGAAAGCCGTTCGTTGTAAGGGCGGTCGGCCATGCCGGGCCGCCGTGCTCGCCGAGCGGGCGCAAACCAGCAGTCACACCACCGGGGGGACGGCATGTTCAACAAGCTCGACCGGCCAAAGCGCAGCTTCTGGTCGCCATGGAGCATCGGGCTGGCGATCGCGCTGCACGCCGGCCTGGGTCTCGCGGCATGGAACGCCGGGTTCGGCGACCCGAGCAAGAAGAAGAACGAGGAGCTCGTCGACTTCGTGGAGGTCGAGGAGAACAAGCCCAAGGAGCCCGAGCCGCCCAAGCCCGAGGAGCCGCCCCCGCCCCCGCCGCCCGAGCCCGAGGCTCCGCCGCCGGTGGTGAAGGGCTTCCAGGAGCTGGTGCCGCCCGAGCAGCCCCCCACCGAGATCAAGGCCCCCGACCCCGCGCAGGTGGCGGTGAACGCGGCCGACTTCTCGGGCCAGGGCAAGGCCGGCGGCGTGGCGAACGGGGTGGAGAACGGGCAGGCGCAGGACGTGACCAACCGCACCGCGCCGCCCGACGAGGGCACTTACGAGCTCTCGGCCGTGGAAGAGCAGCCCGAGCTGAGCAACCGCAGCGAGGTGGCGCGCCAGATGTCGCGCAACTACCCGCCGCTGCTGCGCGACGCCGGGGTGACGGGCACGGTGACCATCCGCATGCGCGTGAACGAGGACGGCCGCGTGGACTCCGAGAGCATCTCGGTGGAGAACTCCACGCACGAGGCGTTCGGCGACGCGGCCAAGCGGGTGGTGGAGCGGATGCGGTTCCGGCCCGCCAAGGTGGGCGGCCGCGCGGTGAAGGTGTGGGTCACGCTTCCGGTGACGTTCCAGCTGGAAACCTGACCGCCTGAGGGCGTCGGGAAGGGCGCGGCGGATGCCGCGCCTGCAGCACGGTGGTGTGGGATGGTTCGCGGCGCGCCGGAGCGCGGCAGGCGCCGGACAGACAGCAACTCTCAGGCACGCGCGGCAGCGCAGAGGAGAAACAAGCAATGGATTTCGCCAAGATCTGGGCCGACACCGGTGCGTTCAACAAGGGGATCGTGATCCTCCTCGCGCTCATGAGCGTCGTGTCCCTTTCAGTGGCGGTGACGAAGTGGCTGCGCTTCCGCAAGATGGCCAAGGCCACCCGCGCGTTCGCGCCGATCTTCTCGCAGGCCCTCGAGAACGACAACATCCCCGAGGCGCTGGCCGCCGCCGACCAGTACCCCGGCTCGCACGTGGCCCGCGTGCTGGGCGAGTCGCTGCGCGAGGTGGCGCCGCTGCTGCAGGACCCGCGCGCCGCGGGCGCCGCGATCGTCTCCTGCGAGCGCTCGGTGGAACGTGAGCAGATCCTGCTGGCCAACGACCTGAAGAGCGGCCTGGGCATCCTGGCCACCATCGGCGCCACGGCGCCGTTCGTGGGGCTGCTGGGCACCACGCTGGGCATCATCCGCTCGTTCATGGGCATGGGCGAGGCCGGCGCCGGCATCGAGGCGGTGTCGGGCGGTATCGCCGAGGCCCTGATCGCCACGGCCATCGGCCTGGTGGCGGCCATTCCGGCGGTGTGGCTGTACAACTACTTCACGGCCCGCCTGGACACGCTGTTCTCGGAGCTGGCCTACGCCGGCCGCGAGATGATCGACTGGATGATGACGCGCCAGGCCCGCCGTGAGCTGGCCTCGGGTGGCAACCCCACCTTCCACGGGGACTGACCGCGATGTCAGGCGGAGCGCACCTCGGAGGGAGAGCCGGCTTCGGCGGCTCCCCCCTGCCCTCGGTGGCCGGGTTCGAGTCGGACGTGAACGCCGACATCAACGTCACGCCGATGATCGACGTGATGCTGGTGCTGCTGATCATCTTCATGGTGGTCACCCCGGCGCTGGCCGGCTACACCGCGGTTCTCCCCAAGGCCAAGAGCTCGGCTCCCGAAAAGGAGAAGCGGGTGACCCTGGGCATCGACCGGGCGGGGGCGTACTACATCGAAGGCAAGCAGACGATCAAGGTGGCGCCGGCGCAGCTCGCCGATGAACTGAAGAAGGCGTACACCACCCGTCCCGACGACCACGTGCTGTACCTCAAGGCCGACAACCAGGCCGGGTACGACAAGGTTCTCACCGCCATCGACGCCGCCCGCGTGGCGGGGGTCCGCCGCATCGGCGCGATCACCGAGCTGCCGGCGGCGAAGGCCAAGGAATAAGGAGTCACCCCGATGGCGATGGGCGTAGGCGGGAAAAAGGGCGGGCCGCAGTCCGACATCAACGTGACGCCGATGATCGACGTGCTGCTGGTGCTGCTCATCATCTTCATGGTGGTGCAGCAGGGCCTGCAGCGGGGCGTCTCGATGCAGGTGCCGCCGCCCAAGGACAAGAACGACGTGGCGCAGCAGAACAACCCCGAAGATCAGATCGTGCTGGAGGTGACCCCCGGTCCCAACTACGCGATCAACACACGTCCGGTGACGGGTGCCGCGCTGGAGCAGACGCTGAAGGACATCTACGCGCAGCGCCCGCGCAAGGTGATCTTCGTGAAGGGCACCGAGAACCTGACCTACGGCGACATCGTGCACGCGGTGGACGCGAGCCGCGCCGCGGGCGTGGAGGTGGTGGGCCTGGTCCCCCGCCCCGAGGTGGGCCCGACGACCCCGGCCGCTGCCCCGGCACCGTAAGCTGGTCGGATCTCTGGACAGAGCAGAAAGCCGGCCGCCCCCTCGACGGGGCGGCCGGCTTTCGTTCGTCCTCACACCATCGCGCAGTTTGCGAGGCTTCCCCCTGGTCATGGCGGCCGAAATCGGCTTAAGCCGCTTCGGCGCTTCCCGCGTCTCTTCACCTTCAGAACTCGGCACTCATACCAAGTCTGGCGGCGGATTGCGCACTGCTCACGATCCTGAGGAGGGCACCGCAATCAAGGCGCCGCGGGCCATTCGAAGTCAACCCAGGCCCCCGTCGTATTCTGGAAAAGAACCGTTTCACACGGAGTCAGCAGAGTCAGCGGAGTCAGCAGACGTTGTTCCAGTGAACTCTCCGCTAACTCCGTTCACTCCGTGTGAAACTCCGTTTTAGAGCCAGACGCCCGCAGGGACCCCGCTGGGAATGCAAACTCAATCGGGCAGAATCGGTCTCAGCACTCAGCACTTCCGTCCTACATCCCCGGCCCCAGATACACGGTCCCGCCCTTCATCACGAAGCGCACGCGGCGCAAGGCGGCGAGGTCGCGGGTGGGGTCGCCCTCCACGGCGATCAGGTCGGCCAGCAGGTTGGGGCGTATGCTGCCGATGCGGTCGTCCATCCGGAAGGCCTTCGCGTTCACCGCGGTGGCCGACATCAGCGCCTGCAGCGGCGTCATCCCGTTCTCCACCATCAGCTCCATCTCGCGCACGTTGTCTCCGTGGGGGAAGACGCCCACGTCGCCACCCATGCACAGGGTGACGCCCGCGTCGAGCGCCGCGCGGAAGGCGCGCCGGTGCTGCACCACCTGCGGGGGATCGGGCTGCTGCCCCTTGCGCCAGCCGTTGTACTGGCGCAAGGCCTCGGTGGCCGCCAGGGTGGGGCAGTACGCCACGTTGCGCTCGCGCATCAGCCGGAACACCTCGGGGGTGCCCTCGTTGCCGTGCTCGATGGTGGCCACGCCGGCCAGCGCCGCGCGGCGCATTCCCTCCGCCGTGCTGGCGTGCGCCGCCACCGGGCGTCCGGCGTCGGTCGACACGCGCACGATCTCGCGCAGCTCGTCTTCGGTGAAGGTGGGCCGCGAGGGCTCGCCGGCACCCCAGCGGTAGTCGGCATACACCTTCACCCAGTCGGCCCCGCGGCCGATCTGGTCGCGGGCCACGCGGCCGGCCTCGGCCACGCCGCTCGCCTCCTCGGCGCCCAGCGGCAGGCGCCACTCGGGGGCGCCGCGGGGGCCGTATGCGCCCGTCGCCACGATCGCCCGGGTCACCACGATCATGCGCGGGCCGGGGATGATCCCCTGCTCGATCGCCTGCTTCAGTCCCACGTCGGCGTAGCCGGCGCCCTCGGTGCCCAGGTCGCGCGTGGTGGTGAAGCCGGCGAGCAGCGTGGCGCGCGCGGCGGCGGTGGCACGGGCCACGCGCAGCGCCAGCGCCTCGTTCAGCACCTGCTCGTCCCACGAGGCTTCGTTGTAGGGGTGCAGCAGCAGGTGGCTGTGGCCCTCGATCAGCCCGGGGAGCAGCGTCATCCCCGGCAGGTCGACCACGCGGGCGCCATCGGGCTGCAGCGAGGCGGCCGGGCCGGCGCCGGCGATGCGGTCGCCCACCACCAGCACCGCCCACCCTTCGTGGGGCTGGGCGGTCACCGCGTCGAACACGCGCGCGGGGCGCAGCAGCAGGCGCTGCGGCGGCAGCGGGGCCGCCTGCGCGCGGGCGGCGGCGGGGAGCGCCAGCTGGGCCAGCGCGGCAAGGGTGCGGAGCCTGGGCATGACGGTGTCGAAGAGGGTGCGGAGGTTCGGGTTCGATCCGTTCCAAGCTACGGCGGGCGTGACGGTGCTGCCACCGGACGGATCGCGAGAACGACGTCGGAGGAGGAAGCGATCCCACTGCCACGCGGCAGCGGCACGGCGGCTGGCTTGCGGCTCATCTCATACCGATTTCGGCGATCGATTGTGCATTTCGACTACGAGAATGCCATCCTGAAGGCGGCGACTGAAGGATCTGTACTCGACGATCGAGCGAAAGGCGGCCGTTCGCGAGAGGCCCCGGCCATAGATCCTTCGTCGCCGCCGGATGTCATATCAGTGCAGACGCAGCGTGAGCGCGGCGGCTCCTCAGGATGACATTTTTCCGGGGTGGTGCGAAATGCACAGTGAATCTCGGAATTCGATATCAGACAAGGGGGCCCCCGCAAGTGTGCGAGCCGTGATGGTAGACATCCCCACGGCTCCCCAACTCCATGTGCGCACGGGGCTTCGCGGCGAGAGTCCGCGAAGGCGGACTTCGTGCCGTCGTTGCCGCGAATTCATTCGCCCGCCGCGGTGCCTGCGTGCGCCGCGGCGGCCTGCTCGTACGCGTGGACCAGCCGCGCCTTGCGCTCGCGGATGGACGGGTAGCCGCGGCGCCGCTCCCATCTCCACGTCTTCAGCGACACCATCCAGCGGGGCTGACTGTTCAGCTCGGCCTCGATCGCGGCGTCGGGGCCGAACACGCCGGCGTTGTCACCGTGGTCCAGCGACAGCATCTCCAGCAGGTCGAAGGCGCTGGCGCAGCGGTACGGATCGTAGCCGGCGGCCAGGCACAGGTTGAAGCCCCAGGCGTCGGCGTGGGTCTCGCGCTCGGCGCCGCGCAGCAGGTGCGACCGCGCGATCACCAGGTTGACCGCGAACGCCTGTGCCGGCCCGGGAAGCCGCTCCAGCCAGTCGGCGACGACGGCCAGGTGGCCCAGCCGGTGGTGCGCCATCTCGTGCGCGATCACGAACGCGGCCTGGTCGTCGTCCATCCGCTCCAGCAGCCTGCGCGACAGGTAGACGTGGCGGCCGGGCATGGCGAACGCGTTGGCCTCGGGAACCCACAGGATCACCGTCTCCAGGCGTTCGCCCACCGGCACGGCGGCTTGCAGCCGTGCGTCGATCCGGCGCACCTGCTCGGTCGCCCACCCTTCGGGCTCGGCGGCGTAGGCGTCCAGCAGGCGCTGGTGGATCCATGCGTACGAATGCTCGCCCAGCAGCTCGTCGGGAACGCGCGGCTCCTCGCCGGCCAGCGCGCGCTCCGGCCCATCCACGGACGCGTGGGTCATCGCGCCCAGCAGGCTGTGCACGGCGGCGGCGACCAACAGCAGGACGGCGAGCAACAACACGACCCCCGGCATCGGCATCTCCACGAGAGAGGATGCCCGTACCGTACGAGCGCGCTGGCGTTGGAGTTGCGAGCTGCCGCTGCTGGCGTTGGATTTCGAAGGAGCCGGGTCGGCGCCGGGCCGGCGGAATGATCCCGGTGGAACACCTGGTGATCCGATTGGATATGAATCCTGTTGCAGCCTCCCGCCCCGTCCGCGCGACCGGCCCGTGCCACGTGGGCGTCGCTCGACGGTGCGGACCGCAAACACGGTGGCGCCACGGGTGATCCGCCCCGTTCTCCACGCCACCTCACCGTTCCCAGCCGCGCCATGAACCGCACACGCCGCCTTCCGCTGATCGCCTGCGCGCTGCTGGCCGCGCAGGGGTGCGCCTCGCCGGGTGCCACTCCGAGGCACGGGCTGCTCACCGACGGCTCCAACCCGCGCGAGCGAAGCTGCCGCGTGGCGGCCACTCCGGCGCGGCTCCCCGCCGCGGGCGACCTGCTGGACGTGGAGGCGTTCCGGGCCGCCGCGGCGAGCCTGTGGACGGCGGCGGGGCGGCCGGCGGGGCAGCTGACCTTCTCGGTGCGCCACTCGGCCGACGGCACGCAGGTGCGCCGCGCGGTGATCGAGAGCAGCGTGCCCGAGGTGCTGGGCGACACGCTGCGGCAGCTGGTGTTCGCCCTTCGCCGGCAGGCGCCCGCCGCGCCGGCCGAGTGGGGCGTGCGGCTGCGCGTGGACCTGGCCGAGCCGGTGGCGCTGAGCGTGGCCCGCCACGAGGAGTGCGTGCCCCGCCCACGCGACTGGGAGTACCGCGCGGCCGGCAACCGCTTCGACGTGCGCGACGTGCGCGGGTCGGAGGCTGCCACCCCTTCGCTCACCGACCTGTCGGTGGCGTGGGTGCACGTGTGGCTGGACGACCGCGGCAACGTGACCGAGGCGCGCGTGGAGCGGGGCTCCGGCGGCCGCGCGGCGGAGCAGCGGCTGCTGAACTACGTGCGCGCCATGGCCTTCGTCCCCGCCACGGAGGACGGCTTCCCGGTGCCCGGCGAACTCACCCTTCCGGTGCGGCTGTCGCTGGTGAACTGACCCCGCGCCGTCACGTGCGAAGCCGGGAGGACGGAGGAAGGCGCCGCGGGCGCGGTCGCGCGGCTCTTCCTCCGGGCCCGGCGGATACGAGGTTCGCAGGCCGCGCGCCCGGCGCTGGCTCTTTTCTTTTCCGCACGGGCTCCGTATCCTGTTACACGACCGCCGTTTCGCCCCCGCTGCCCAGAGTGCCCCCGTCTCCATGCCACACCGCCGCCCACGCCCGCTGAGCCCCGTCGCACGCGCGCTCGCCGTATGCGCGCTGCTGGGCGTGGCCGCGTGCGTGCCGCACGTGGGGTCGCGCCCGGGCCCTGCGGGGCCGCCGGCCACCCGGTCGCTGCTGGGGCAGCCGCTGTACGCGCCAGAGCTGCCGCTGGAGGTGCGCCAGCGTCTCGAGGCGCAGCTCGACACCGCGCGCCTGGCCTACGAGGCGCGCCCCGACAATGCCGACGCCATCCTGTGGTACGGGCGGCGGCTGGCGTACCTGGGCGAGTATCGCACGGCGGTGGACCTGTTCAGCGAGGGGATCCGCAAGCATCCGCGCGACGCCCGCTTCTACCGCCACCGCGGCCACCGGCTGATCACGCTGCGGCGCCTGGGCCAGGCCACGGGCGACCTGGAGCGCGCCGCGCGCTTGGTGCGCGGCCGCCCCGACGAGGTGGAGCCCGACGGCCAGCCCAACGCCGCCGACGTGCCGCTGACCACGCTGCAGGGCAACATCTACTACCACCTGGGCGTGGCGTACTACCTCCGCGGCGACTTCGCGCGCGCGGCGCCGGCGTTCCGCAACGCGCTGAACCTGGCGCGCAACGACGACGCCCGCGTGGCCGCCAGCGACTGGCTGTACAGTTCGCTGCGCCGCCAGGGCCGCACCGCCGAGGCCGACGCCGTCCTCGCGGCGATCGCGCCCGGGATGAAGCTGATCGAGAACGAGGCGTATTACCGGCGCCTGCTGCTGTACAAGGGCCTGCTGCCGCCCGACTCGCTGCTCGACGCCAACGGCCGCAGCGGCGTGGACGCGGTGACGCAGGCCTACGGCGTGGGCAACTGGCACCTGATCAACGGCCGCCGGCAAGAGGCCGAGCAGATCTTCCTGCGCATCACCCAGGGCGAGAACTGGGCGCCCTTCGGCTACATCGCCGCCGAGGCCGACCTGCGCCGCCTTCAGCGCGCCGGAGGCCAACGGCCGGCGCGCTGACGTCGACGGGGAGAACAGGGAGGACGGAACGAATGCGGACGGGGCTCGGTGCCTCGTCCGCATTCTGGCGTCCGCACTCCCGCGGCACCTCCTTCCTTCGACTTCTACCCGTTCTGCCGACCAGCCGTGCATTCTCATCAGAGTTCCTCAGTCGTCTGATTTCGTCAACAGCGTGAACGCGGAGCAACGGAGGCAAGCGGAGGAAACGGAGGAAAGACAAGCAGTTCTCCGTTTCCTCCGCTCTCTCCGCTGCTCCGCGTTCACGCTGTTTGCCGGACGGGGCCCGGGTGGACCGAATGATCAGTGGCGATCTCGATGGCATCCCCGGGATCACGATGGATGCACAATCCATCGGCCGATGCGGTATCACGACATTTGGACCGAGTCCCGTCGCACGACCGCGGCGTGGTTCATGACGGGTGGGGTATCGGGAAGAATACGCGCGCACCCGGTCCGGACCCGGTATCCGATGGCAAAGGAATCGTCTCCCACCGCGATCTACGCATCCATCGCGGCCAACGTGGGGATCGCGGCCACCAAGTTCACGGCGGCCGCCTTCACCGGCAGCTCGGCCATGGTGGCCGAGGGCGTCCACTCGCTGGTCGACACCGCCGACGGGCTGCTCCTGCTGCTGGGCCGCCGCCGGGCCAGGCGGCGGCCCACCTCCGATCACCCGTTCGGGCATGGGCGTGAGCTGTACTTCTGGACGTTGATCGTGGCGATCCTCTTCTTCGCGCTGGGCGGCGGGATGTCGGTGTACGAAGGGATGACGCACATCCTCCACCCCCAGCCGATTCGCAACCCCGCGTGGAACTATGCCGTGCTGGCGTTCGCGGCGCTGTTCGACGGCTCGTCGTTCGTGGTGGGGTTCCGCCAGTTCCGCGCGGCCGCGGGAGGCCGCGGCTTCTGGGCCGCCATCCGCGAGGGGAAGGATCCGTCGCTCTTCGCCGTGGTGCTCGAAGACATCGCCGACCTGGCGGGGATCGCGCTGGCGTTCCTGGGGGTTTTCCTGGGCCACCTGCTGGACAACCCGTACCTGGACGGCGCCGCCTCCATCGGCGTGGGGCTGGTGATGACGGGGGTGGCGGTGGTGATGATCGTGGAGAGCAAGGGCCTGCTGATCGGCGAGCGGGCCGACGCGGCGGTGGTGGAGTGCATCACCGCCGCCGCGTCGGGGCTGCGCGAGGCCTACGTGCGCCGCGTGCGCACCATGCAGTTGGCGCCCGACGAGGTGCTGGTGACGCTGGACGTGACCTTCGACCGCGACCTCTCGCGGCCGCAGGTGCTGGAGGCGATCGAACGCCTCGAGCACCGCATCCGCGCCGCGTCGCCCGACCGGCTGTGGCTCTACCTCGAGATCTCCGCCCTGCTGCGAAGGGACGACGAGCCGGATTGGTGAGAGCGGAGGCGGTCCCGCGATGGCCAGCATCACGGGACCATTCTCCCGATATGGCTGCACATCGATCTCCACCCACCCTCCCTCTCTGCGCCAGCGCCGGCCGAACCGACGGTAGCGTCCCCCGGATTAAACCACGAGGACTCCCTGGATGAGTTGACATAGGGGTGGGGGGTATATAGATTGAGATCACCGAGTGGAGTGGGGTTCCGCCGGGTGGCTCATGGCAGAGGGAGAACGACGATGGAACGCGCGAAACTCGAGATCGGCGGAATGAGTTGCGGGCACTGCGTACAGGCGGTGAGCCACGCGCTCCGCGGCGTTGCGGGCTTGCAGGTGGAGAAGGTGGAGATCGGGAACGCGACCGTCGGCTTCGATCCCGCGGTGGTGAGCCGGGCCGCGATCACGCGGGCGGTGGAGGACGAGGGCTACACCGTCACGCGCGTGGAGAGCGCGTCATGAACGCCATGGACGTGGCGGTGGTGCTGTGCGGGATGGCGGCCATCGCCTGGGTCAACTGGTATTTCTTCCTGGCCGACCGGGGCAGTGCCAGCGCGGCGCTCTCGGCGGGCGGCGTGCAGGAGGTGACCATCACCGTGCGCGGCGGCTACACGCCGGCCGCGGTGCGGGTGAAGCGGGGCGCGCCCGTGCGGCTGCTGTTCGACCGGCAGGAAACGTCGGGGTGCTCGGAAGAGGTGGTGTTTCCCGACTTCGGGATCCGCCGCTTCCTCCCGGCGCACCAGACGACGGCGGTGGAGTTCACGCCGGCCCGGGCGGGCGACTACGAGTTCACCTGCGGGATGAGCATGCTGCACGGCAGGCTCACCGTGGAGGAGGAGGGTTGATGCGATGCGGATCGAGACGGAGCATCGGCGCGTGACACCGTCGCCGGCGGTGCCGGCGAGCGCGGCGGTTCCGGGCGCGCCCGGAGCGAAGGTGACGATCCCCGTGCAGGGGATGACCTGCGCGGCGTGCTCGGGCCGCGTGCAGCGCGCGCTGGAGAAGCACCAGGGCGTGGGCAGCGCGCAGGTGAACCTGATGACGCGCAACGCTACCGTGGAGTACGACCCCGCAGCCACCAGCCCCGACGCGCTGGTGCACGCGATCCGCGCCACCGGCTACGGCGCCGAGCTGCCCCGCGCGGGGCAGACCGCGTTCGAGGAGCAGGCGGCGCAGGACAGCGCCCAGGCCGGCGAGTTCCGCGAGCTGCGCGGCAAGGCCGCCTTCAGCCTGGCCGCCGCCGTGGTCGCGATGATCGTGTCGATGCCGCTGATGGTGGCCGACACGCGGCTCGCGGAGGGTGCCCACGGCGGCCACGGCGCCACGGTCGACCCGTTCATGCGCTGGGCCATGCAGTGGCTGAGCCCGGCGCTGGAGGGCGTGTTCCCCTGGCTCTACCGCGTACCCCGCGCATGGGTGGCCTACGGGCTGCTGGCGCTGACCGTGGGCGTGATGGGGTGGGCCGGGCGCCACTTCTACACCCGCGCGTGGGCGGCCTTCCGGCATCACTCGGCCGACATGAACACGCTGGTGGCGGTGGGCACCGGCGCGGCGTTCGTCTATTCGCTCGCCGCCACGGTGGCGCCCGGCTTCTTCCTGGCGCGCGGCGTACAGCCCGACGTGTACTACGAGGCCGTCGTCTTCATCATCGCCCTGATCCTGATGGGCAACGCCATGGAGGCCCGGGCCAAGCGGCAGACCTCGGCCGCCTTGCGCACGCTGGCCGGGCTGCAGCCCCGCACCGCGCGCGTGCTGCGCGGCGACGCCGAGGCCGACGTGCCGGTGGACGAGGTGGTGCCGGGCGACCTGGTGGTGGTCCGCCCCGGCGAGCGGGTGCCGGTGGACGGACAGGTGGTGTCGGGCGGCAGCGCGGTGGACGAGTCGATGCTCACCGGCGAGTCGGCACCGGTGGCCAAGGAAGCGGGCGACCGGGTGATCGGCGGCACCATCAACCGCACCGGCGCCTTCCGCTTCCGCGCCACCACCCTGGGCGCCGACAGCACGCTCAGCCGCATCGTGCGGCTGATGCGCGACGCGCAGGGCTCGCGCGCGCCCATCCAGCGCCTGGCCGACCGGGTGAGCGGCATCTTCGTTCCCGTGGTCCTCCAGCTCGCCATCCTCACCTTCGTGGTGTGGTTCGTGGCGGCCGGTGCGGCGCCGGGGGTGCGCGCCTTCGCGGCGGCGGTGGCGGTGCTGATCATCGCCTGCCCGTGCGCCATGGGGCTGGCGGTGCCCACGGCGGTGATGGTCTCCACCGGCCGCGGCGCCGAGGCCGGCGTGCTGATCAAGGGCGGCGAGGCGCTGCAGCGCGCCGGCGCCGTCACCACGGTGGTGCTCGACAAGACCGGCACCGTCACCGAGGGCCGCCCCACCGTGACCGAGTTGGTACTGGCCCCCGGCGCGGGCGACGTGGTGGCGAGCGAGGCCGAGCTGCTGCGGCTGGTGGCCTCGCTCGAGGCGATGTCGCAGCACCCGCTGGCCGACGCGGTGGTGGGCCACGCGCGCGACCGCGGGATCGCCCTCGCGCAGGCGGAGGGGTTCCGGTCCGTCACCGGGCGCGGCGCGACCGGCGTGGTGGGCGGCCGCTCGGTGGCCGTGGGCAACGCGCTGCTGATGGAGGGCGACGGGGTGGACGTGGCGCCGCTGCGTGGCCAGGCCGAGCGGTTGGCGGAGCAGGGGCGCACGCCGGTGTACGCGGCGGTCGACGGCGCACTGGCCGGGCTGATCGCGGTGGCCGACCCGATCAAGGAAAGCTCGCGCGCGGCCATCGGCCGGCTGCACGCCATGGGGCTGGAGGTGGTGATGCTCACCGGCGACAACGCCCGCACCGCCGATGCGGTGGCGCGCGAGGCCGGCATCCGTACCGTGGTGGCCGAGGTGCTCCCCGAGGGGAAGGTGGCCGAGGTGCGCCGGCTGCAGGCGGCGGGGAAGACGGTGGCGATGGTGGGCGACGGCATCAACGACGCCCCCGCCCTGGCCCAGGCCGACGTGGGGATCGCCGTCGGCACGGGCACCGACGTGGCGATGGAGGCGGCCGACGTCACGCTGATGCGCGGCGACCTGCGGGGCGTGGCCAGCGCCATCACCCTGTCGCGCAAGACGATGCGCACCATGAAGCAGAACCTGTTCTGGGCCTTCGTCTACAACGTGGTGGGGATCCCCGTGGCGGCCGGGGTGCTGTACCCCGCGTTCGGGCTGCTGCTCAGCCCCGTCCTGGCCGGCGCCGCCATGGCCTTCAGCTCGGTGAGCGTGGTGGGCAACAGCCTGCGCCTGCGTGCCGCGAAGATCGCCTGATCGGAAGATCTCCTGGCCGGTTGGAATGCCGGGTCGACCGGCGATGACCAAAAGAAGACGCGGCAGCCCGGGTGGGCTGCCGCGTTTTCTCGTGCGCGGGTCCATGTCGATCGTCGCGTCGCGCTACGCCGCCCGGGATTCGTCCCCGGGGGCGCGGCGCGACAGCTCGGCACGAACGGCGGGCGCCACGCGCGTGCCGAAGAGCTCGATGCAGCGCATGATCTGGTCGTGCGGCGTGGGGCCCACGCTGAACTGGAGCATGAAGCGCTGGTTCCCGAACAGCTCGTGCTCCCACAGGATCTTCTCCGCCACCTCGTCGGAGCTGCCGATGAGCAGCGCGCCCGCCCGCGAGCGCTCGGCGTCGAAGCGGCCGCGCGTTGGGGGCGGCCACCCGCGCTCGCGCCCGATCCGCCCCATCGCCTCGGCATAGGGCGGGAACGCGTCGTCCGCCGCCTGCTGCGACGTGTCGGCGATGAAGCCGTGCGAGTTGATGCTCACGGCCAGCGATCCGGGCGCGTGCCCCGCTTGGCGCGCGGCGTCGCGGTACAGCTCCACCATGGGCACGAAGCGCTCGGGGCTGCCCCCGATGATGGCCAGCGCCAGCGGCAGCCCCAGCGTGCCGGCGCGAATCACCGACTGCGGCGTGCCGCCCACCGCGATCCAAACCGGCAGCGGCTCCTGCAGCGGCCGGGGATACACGCCCAGCCCGGCCAGCGGCGCCCGGTGCCGCCCCGACCAGGTCACACGCTCGCCGTCGCGCAGCTTCAGCAGCAGCTCCAGCTTTTCGCCGAACAGCGCGTCGTAGTCGTCCAGCCGGTAGCCGAACAGCGGGAACGACTCGATGAACGAGCCGCGCCCGGCCATGATCTCGGCGCGCCCGCCCGAGAGCAGGTCGAGCGTGGCGAAATCCTGGAAGACGCGCACCGGGTCGTCGGAGCTGAGCACGGTGACGGCGCTGGTAAGGCGGATGGTGCGCGTGCGCGCGGCCGCCGCGGCCAGTACCACCGCCGGTGCCGACACCACGTAGTCGGGCCGGTGGTGCTCGCCCACACCGAACACGTCCAGCCCCACCTGGTCGGCCAGCTCGATCTCTTCCAGCAGGTCGCGCAGCCGCTGGGCGCCGGCGGCCCCGCGCCCCGCGGCCGGGTCGAGCGCCGTTTCGGCAAAGGTGTAGACCCCGAGCTCCATGTCTCTCCAGTTCTTCTGCCCGACCGCGCGAGGAACGCGGTCTCGTCACGGGGCGCGGGAACGTCCTGCGTCCGTCCGGCCGCGTCAGCGGATGTGCTTGTACATCATGTCCACCAGCTCGTCGTACATCCCCTCGGCCTCGCCCTCGCCGGCGCGGATGGCGGAGGCGGCGCAGTGCTTCAGGTGATGGCGCACCAGCTCGCGCCCCACGCCGCGCAGCGCCTCGTGCACCGACGAGATCTGCGTGAGGATGTCGGCGCAGTAGCGGTCGTCCTCCACCATCCGCTGCAGCCCCCGGATCTGCCCCTCGATGCGCCGCAGCCGCTTCAGGTTGCGGTCGCGTACGACGGCGTCCACGCTCACCGCCTTGCGGTCGCCGTGCGCGTCGTCCACGCCGCACCCGCAGGACGCATCCTCGGGAATCTCCGGCAACTCCGCGCCGGCGTCGTGATCCGTGCTCATCCACTCGCTCCTTCTCGACCGTGCATCTTCACCCCAGGCGCTGAACCCGCCGGCAAAAGTACGCGACCTCCGCCACTCCATCTACCCCCATCCCCTATGTTCGGTCGTTTCGGCGGGCACGAGGTGGACCGGGGCGGTTCGGCCTCTCCGTCACTCGCCGCCGGCCGGATTCCCAACCCCGCGGACAACGGGTGAGGCCCGGCTTCCACAGGGCAGCCGGGCCGCGTCATTTTTTCGCTCGTCGGCCGGATGGACGAGGCTCTCCCGTAGTCGGCACCCCGTGCTCAGCGCCCATTCTGGGCCGTTTATCCGGCATCCACAATAAGGCCAAGTGGTTACCGAAGGCCTTGGGAGATGTCCATGTTTGTGCCGTGCAACCCGTGACGCACAAGGGTGTTGACTCCGTTCCCTTGGCCGCGCAGTATGGGCCGAACCGACCGGCGCCACCCGTCGGAACGGCGCCGGAGACGACGGCGCGCACGACACGGTGGAAGCACGGAGGCGGCGGACCGGCAGGGCAGAATGCACCACGCCCCCCGATGGCGTGAACCAGCGGGGGGCGGTGGTCTTTCCCTGGAACCATCACCGTCACGAAGACGGGAGAGGATCGCCCAAGGCTTATGCCACAACGCTAACACCCTAACCGCGGATACGCAAGATGGACCCCATTCACCCCCTCTGGTCGGCGCTCTCGCACCCTCGCCTGGAGCTGGGCTTCCGGGCGTCGGCCAGCGAAAGCGAGACCACGGTGCTGGCGCGCTACCTGTACAACCTGGCCCTGAGCGAAGCGCTGTACCCGGCGCTGCACACCCTCGAGATCGCGCTGCGCAACAGCTTGGACGCGGTGCTGAGCGCCGAGTACCCTCCCGCCGGCGCCACGCGCCGCGCCGACGATGGCCTGCCCGTGGCGGGGTGCTGGCTCGACGCCACGCCGTGCCTGCTGGGCAGCCGCGAGCAGGAGGAGGTGCGCAAGGTGAAGCGGCGGCTGGTGGGCGAGCGCAAGACGATCACGCCGCACCGGCTGATCGCGGGGCTTTCGCTGGGATTCTGGGCGGGGCTGTTCACGCGGCGCTACGAGATCGGCCCCGCCTCGTCATACGATCCGCAGGGCGGCGCGCAGACGGCGCTGTGGCCGCGCCACCTGAAAGCCGTGTTCCCGTGGCTTCCGCGGCGCCACGCCACGCGAGACCACGCCTACCGGGTGATCCGCGCGGTGGCCGAGCTGCGCAACCAGGTGTTCCACCACCGGCCCATCTGGCGGCTGCCGCTTGCCGCGCTGCACGCCGAAGCGACCGACGCGATCGGGTGGATGAGCCCGCCCCTGCAGCAAGTCGCCCGCGCCACCGACCGCTTCCCCGACCTGTGCCACAAGGGGCTTCCCGCCTACGAGCGGGACCTCGGCGCGTTCCTGGCCACGCAGGCGCACGCACCCCGGCGGCGGATGGGAGCGACAGCGCCCGTTCCTGACGGCAGGAGCGAGCGCGTGGGCTGTCGCATCGGATCGGCAAGCCGTGCCGGGACGGGCGAACCGATTCCGTCGGAGATCGAATCGGAACGACGGACCCCGCCGCCCGTCATCGACTCCTCACCACTTGTGGAACACCACGAACACGGCGGCCACCATCAGCCCGAAGCCCGCGGCGTAGTTCCAGCGGAACGGCTCCTTCAGGTACGTGACCGAGAACACCGCGAACACCACCAGGGTGATCACCTCCTGGATCGTCTTCAGCTCGGCGCCGGTGAAGCGGCCATAGCCCATGCGGTTGGCCGGCACCTGGAAGCAGTACTCGAAGAACGCGATCCCCCAGCTCACCAGGATGGCGGTGACCAGGGGCGCCGAACGGTGCCGCAGGTGGCCGTACCAGGCGAACGTCATGAACACGTTGGACACCAGCAGCAGCAGGACCGTCTTCATCTTGCCTCGTTGCATGGGGATAAGGGTGAGCGCCGAGCAGCGTGTGGCGTACCTTGTGCAGACGTTGGCACGCTCGCGCAAGAGGCCCGAACTCCTTTCATGGCAACACGCCACCCGATGCCCAACCCCGAAGACCGCACGGAGCCCGCCGGCAGGCTGGTGGGCGCGGCCCTGGCCGGCGCCCTGGTGATGGGGGCCGCCTGGGCCGCCGACGCCATGCGCCGCCAGAGCCACACCCGCATGATGCACCGCCGCCTGGTGGACCTGCTGCTCAACGCGCTCACCGCCGACGACCCGGTGACCGCGCGCCACAGCCGCCGCGTGGCCGACCTGAGCGTGGAGCTGGCCAACGCGTGCGGGCACCTGAACCGCGCGCAGATGGCCACGCTGCGGGTGGCGGCGCTGCTGCACGACATGGGGAAGATCGACGACCGCTTCTTCCTGATCGTGCACTCGCGGAAGAAACTCACCGAGCAGCAGCGCGCCGAGATCAAGCACCACCCGCACCAGAGCGCCGCCATCCTGCAACCGCTCGAGGCGCTGCATCCCGGCATCCAGGAGATCGTATCGTCGCACCACGAGTGCTGGGACGGCAGCGGCTACCCGTGCGGCACCGCCAACCGCGAGATCCCGCTGGAGGCGCGCATCATCGCCCTGGCCGACGTGTTCGACGCGCTCACCCAGCCGCGCACCTACAAGGACGCGATGCCGGTGGAAGAGGCGATGGAGAAGCTGGACGAAGGCTCGGGCCGCCAGTTCGACCCGCACCTGGTGGAGCTGATCGTGAACGGCGGGGTGCTGCCGCGCTGGGCCGAGATCGCGCTGCGCGGCCAGGAAGACGAGCAGCAGCACATCCAGAACCCGTCGCCCACCGAGAAGGTGCTGGAGCAGGCCGTTCCCGAGTGAACCGCTGCGAAGCCTCACGCGGAGTCGGCAGAGTCCAGTCGGCAGAGGACAACGGGTTTCTCTGCTGACCCTGATGACGCAATGCGACGCACGGGGTGCACCGGACGCTGCGGAACGCACGAAGGCCCCGGCCGCAAGATGCAGCCGGGGCCTTCGTTTTCACTCAGCGCCCGCAGTAGGACTCGAACCTACGACCCCCTGATTAACAGTCAGGTGGTCACTAGTTCTATATGCTACAAATCGTCGTACTTCAAGGGTTTGAAGATGCGAGGTGTAGCGTGGAACGCGATCGCTCTCTGAGGGTGTAGCACCAATTTCACCTAACTTCTCACCAACGACCAAGCACCGCGATTCACGCACCCGAACATGCTGCAGAAGTGGGCAGCGCGAGATTTTCCAGGCAGTTCTTCACTCGGAGGGGCCTGCGTGCCCGATAGGGCGCGCAGGACTGGCATGGTGCCGGCACCCGAGCCGGGAAGGAAGACGAAGACCACCGCGCCGGCCGGGCTCTGCGCCGCCCCCCTGCGTCCACCCCGCCGGCGGCACCACGCCGATCGCCGCGGGGTCCAGGGTGAGCGCGTCGGCGGCGGAGCCCACCGGAGGCTGGATCGACATCCCTTCCAGCGTGACGGGCGCTTTCGGTCCCGTTGGTGGCCACCACCTGCACGGTGGCCACCACCGGTGCACCCTGCGCGGGGCTGGCCTGCAGCGGAAACGGGTCGGTGGTGCAGGCGTAGGTCAGCAGCGGCTGAGACATGGGCGGGGTGGGATGAAGTGCGGGGTGCGCCGGCGGCACCGTGCCGCAGCGCGATGGAGTTGCGGAGCAGGCGGTCCCGGCGGCGAAGCGGCTCAGCCGCCGACGCCGCCCGCGATCACCGTGCGCAGGAAGCGGAGCGGAACCATCTCGGCGGTCCAATTACCCCCGAAACGCACGACCAGGGCATACAGGTTGGCGCCGTCGGGCGACACCGCGACGCCCAGGGCGATCATCAGCGCCGACTGCGGCTCGGCCAGCGCCACCGGCACCGCCTGTACGGCACCGCTGCGGAGGTCCACCGACCAGATGCCAAAGCTGGTCCCCAGGGGGTCGGGCTGGGCGGCCACCAGCGCCAGTGCCGAATCGGCGGTGACGGCCACCGACAGCACGATTCCCACCGACAGGGGGATGGGAGAAGCGGACGGAGCGTACGTCTGCGCGTCCACCTGGTAGACGGCGTCCGCCCCCGCGAACACCAGGGTCCTGCCATCCGGGCTGGCCGCCATGGCCGTGGCCGGCCCGGGGAGGGGGAGCATGCCGATCAGCTCCAGCGTCTGGGCGTCGAGCACCGGCACCGAGGGGGTCAGCGGCGAGCTCACGAACACGCGGCCGCCGTCGGCCGAGACGGCCAGCCCCGCGCCGGGAGCCGACAGCTGCAGCTCCTGGCGGCTCGGCACGGCGACCGGGATCGGCACCGGGTCCAGCGCGGGCTGAAGGGTCTGCGCGTCGTAGGCGGCCAGCGTGGTGCCGCCGGCGATGAACACGCGCGTTCCGGCGGGGTTCAGCGCGATCGGCCCCACGTCGCTGCCCACCGGCATGGAAGCCGGGGTGAGCGGCTGAAGGGTGGCCGCCGACAACAGGCTTACGGCCTGCGCCAGGGGCACCAGCACCCGGCCGTCGGGCGTGAGCGCCAGCGCCCCCTGCGGAGTGGGCTGGAAGTATCCGCCGGAGAACCCCTGCCGCGCCACGGGGTCGCCGCCCCACCGCGGCCACAGGGTGGAGGTGTCTGTCTTCCCGCGGGCGGTGACGGTGAGGGTGTACTCGTTGGCCAGCGGCTGCTGCGCCGTGGGCGTCAGCGTGACCGTGCCGCTGGTGGGAAGGTCGCCGGGCACGCCGGTGATGGCGCACCGGTCGCCCAGCCACGTCTCCCACGTCAGCTGCAGCCGCATCCCGGCCCCGCTCGCCACCGCCGTACCGGTGAACCGGGTGATCCGCGGCGGCACCTGGAACACCCTGCGGGCGGTGAGCTTCTGCCGTCCGTACACGGTGAAGGTGTACTCGGGGAGGACGGGCGCGGGGTCCAACGGGTTGGGCAGCGTCAGCGTTCCCTGCGGGTTGAGCGTCTGCGCCACGCCCGAGATCTGGTACCGGAGGGCGTCCTCCGAAGCCTCCCACGTCAGCGTGAGCACCGGCGGCCCGGGGGGGCCGCTCACCTGCCCGTCGAAGCGGGTGATGGTGGGCGCGGGGTCCATCACCTCCACCGTCACCTGCCGCTGGGCCAAATAGGTCGCCCCGCCGGCCGTGTAGGCGACGTCCAGCGTGAACACGGTGGTCAGCTGGAGCGGCAGGGCCGGCCCCGCCGCCCCCGGGTACACGCCCGACGAGCCCAGCGGCGGGGCGCCCTGCGTGGGGACGGTCACCGGCCCCGTGGCCGGCGTGTAGTACCGCAGCATGTAGGTGGCGCCCGCCGGGCCCGACCACTGCACGCTCGCGTCGTCGCCGGGGCTCACGTCGGGCTTCACGGCCCGGAACTCCACGTTCCCCCACCCGGCGGGGAACTTGGTCACCGGCAGCGAGGCCGTGGGGCACGCCGGCGGAGAGCACCCGCCGCTTCCCTCCGCCACCGTGACCGTGGCCGTGCCCGCCTGCTGGTTCACCCGCATCGCGTTCAGCATGAAGGTCAGCGAGCCGCCGGCGGGCACGGTGCCGGCGCCCGTGCCGGGGAGAAAGGTGTAGACGACCGCGCCGGGAGGGCTCTGCGCCGCCCCCTGCGTCCACCCCGGCGGCGGCACCACCGCGATCGACGCGGGGTCGAGCGTGAGCGCGTCGGCGCCGGGGCCCACGGGGAGCTGGATCGACATCCCCCCGAGCGTGACGGCCGCGCCGGTCGCGTTGGTGGCCACCACCTGCACGGTGGCCACCGCGGATCCCCCCTGCGCGGGGCTGGCCTGCAGCGGAAACGGGTTGGTGGTGCAGGCGTAGGTCAGCAGCGGCGGGGTCATGGGCGCGTGGGATGGGGAGCGGTGCGGGATGCGGCCGCGGCGGTGCGCCGCGGCCGGAGAGGGGCGAAGGAGCTCAGCCGCCGATGCCGCCCGACACGACCGTGCGAAGAAAGACGGCCAGTTGAAACAACTTCGGCTCGTCGGGATCTGGGTCCCCGATAGACGAAGGATTCATGATGGTAGCAGCGTACAGGAGCGTGCCGTCGGGCGATATGGCGGGTGCGATCGATCCAGACTCGAACGGGTTACCGCCTGGCGGCATCTTGATCGACTGCCGCGTGGCCTGCGTGCGGAGGTCCACGACGCACATCTCCAGCTCCATGAACTCAGCCCCGGTGGCGGCCACCGCGAGCACGGAATCGGGGGTGAGGGCGACCGTCAATTTCGCATCGTCGCCGAGGAGGTAGATGGGTCGAGCGGAATAGGCATACGTCCGTGCGTCGACCGTGTAGAGGCCGTTGAGTGCGGCGAACACGATCTGCAGCCCGTCAGCGGTTACCGCGACACCAGTGGCCGGCGGCGCCTCAAGCTTGAACTGGCCGGTTATGGCGAGTGTCTGGGCATTCACGACCACCACCGGGGCGTACGAGCCGGAGCATACGAACACCCGGTCACCGCCGGCCGACACGGCGACTCCGCTCTGGGCCGACACGGCGCCTCCCGCGCCCTGGACCGGCAGCGCCACCGGCGAGCCGGGAACGGGTTCAAAGGTCTGCGCATCGAACACCCCCAGCGTGGTGCCGCTGGCGATGAACACACGCGTTCCGGCCGGGTTGATCGCGATGGATCCCGGCCCGCCGGCGACCGGCATGAAGTGCTGGGCGGTCGGCCGCAGGGTGGCTCCCGAAAAGTGCAGCACCTCCTGCTGACCCGGAACCCCTCCTTCTTCGAAGAACTGCGTAGCAACGACCAGCAGCCCGTCGAGAGTGGCGGCGATCCCGGTTGCCATGCCAGGATATTCGGTCGTCGCCACCGGCTGGGCGGCCCACTGCAGCGACAGGGTGGAGGTGTCGGTCTTCCCGCGGGCGGTGGCGGTGAGCGTGTAGTCGCTCAGCAGCGGGGCCTGCGCCGTGGGCGTCACCGTGGCCGAGCCGTTGGCCGCCAGCACGCCGGGAACGCCGGTGATGGTGCACGACCCGCCCAGCCAGGTATCCCAGCTCAGCTGCAACTGCATGCTGGTACCGTTCACCACCGGGGTTCCCGTGAACTTGGTGACCCGCGGAGGGGTGTTGAAGACGGCGGTGGCCGGGGTGAGCCCCTGCGCTCCGTTCGCCGTCAGCGTGTAGGCGGAAACGATCGGCCCCGTGTCCACCGGGTTGGGGAAGCTCCACGTTCCCTGCGCGTCGAGCTGCTCCGACGTGCCGGTGAGCTCGCAGGTGGTGGCGTTCTCCGTCTCCCACGTCAGCGTGAGCACCAGCGCATCCAGAGGCCCGCTAAGTTGGCCGTCGAAGCGGGTGATGGTGGGCGCGGGCGGCACCACCACCACGGTCGCCTGCCGCTGGGCCGAATAGGTCTCCCCGCCGGGCGTGTACGCGACGTCCAGCGTGAACACGGTGGTCTGCTGGAGCGGCAGGGGCGGGTCCGTCGTCCCGGGATACGTCCCCATGGGACCCAGCGGAGCGGCTCCCGCCGCCGGAACGCTTACCACCCCCGTGGCCGGCGTGTAGTACCGCAGGGTGTAGGTGGCCCCGGGCGGCCCGGCCCACTGCACGCTCGCGTCCTCGCCGGGGTTCACGTCGGCATCGACCGCCGAGAACTCCACGATCCCCCACCCGGCCGGAAACTTGGTGACCGGCAGGGCCTCGGTGGGGCAGTCTGCCGGGGCGCATCCGCCGCTCCCCTCCGTCACCGTGACCGTGGCCGTGCCCGCCGCGTGGTTCACCTCCACGCTGTTCAGCGCGAAGGCGAGCGAGTCTCCCACGGCCAGGGCGACGGGGCCGCCGTCGGGGAGCAAGGTATAGACGATCGCGCCGGCCGGGCTCTGTGCCTGCTGCTGCTTCCACGTCGTCGGTGGCACCACGCGGATCGACGAGGGATCGAGGGTGAGCGCGTCGGCGGCGGAGCCCACCGGGAGCTGGATCGACACCCCCTGCAGGGTGACGGGCGCCCCGGTCTTGTTGGTGGCCACCACCTGGAGGGTGGCCACCGCCGTCCCGTTCAGGGGGCTGGCCTGCAGCGGAAACGGGTCGGTGATGCAGGCGTAGGTCAGCAGCGGCGCGGTGGCCATGGGCGGGAGGGTGAGCGAGGTGTCCGGAAGGGGGAGAAGGAGGGCCCGGCCAACGTAACGCGCGGCCGGGGCGGTGGACAGCATCGGGTCTCTCCCGCCACGGTGTGGCCACCACGCCGGCCCGGCGCTCGGCGTGCTGGAGAATCTCCACGCCGGGGAGGGAGATTCGCGGCGCTCCATTCCGCCTGATCCGAGACGTGGGCAATCGCCACCTATCACGGGGGGCGGCCGGGGGTTACGTTGCGACCACGCTCCTCCCTCCGCCGCCCCCGCCCCGGCCCCCGATGATCCTCTCGCCCGACGAGGTCACGGCCACCACGGCCAAGTGGTGCGAGCTCGGTTCCACGCTGAACGCCACCATCCTGGCCAACACCGTGCTGCTGCGCTCGGCCGACAACCGCTTCACCGGGTCGGCCGTGCTCTTCTTCCAGGACGGCGCCGGCACCGCCTGCGTGATCACCGCCAAGCACAACCTGTACGTGCTGGCGGGCCTCTCCGCGCCGGGCATCAGCAAGCCCTCGGACCTATCCGCCGACTTCCAGTCGAAGGTGAGCCTGTTCTACGGCCCCACCGCCATGGCGAAGCGGCCCACCACCACCGCGGCGATCACCGCGATCGCATTTCCCGGCGGCGGAGGCAGCACCTGGACGTACGACGTGATGGTGCTCTCCACCGAGGACGAGGCGTTCGTGACCTTCGTGAAGACGAACGCCATCCTCAAGACGCAGGCGAACGCGCAGTCGCTGCTCGGCCTGCTGAAGGTCCCGACTACCGGGAAGACCGAGGTCCCGGCGCTGGTGAAGAAGAAGTACGACTACGTGCAGACCGGCTTCGGCGCCGGGAAGGACCCCGCCGTGGTGGCCACCGACGGGTACACCAACCACATCGACACCTGCCAGTGCCGCTTTCCGGAGCCGGCCAACGCCAACACCGCCACGGTGTACGACCTGGACCTGGCCAACCCGAAGGGCTGGCCCAAAAGCCCCACCCTCGGTTCGGTGGCGCTGCTCACCGGCGACAACACCAACTCCACCGGCCAGGGCGACTCGGGAGGCCCGCTGTTCGCGCTCACACCCAAGCGCACAGACAAGGTCAAACCCGACACGGCGTGGCCGGTGGGCGTCACCCTGGGCGCGAACTTCTACACCAGCACCAGCTTCAGCCCCAAAACCGCGCCCACCAACGCGCGGATCGACAACACGGCGGTGACCTGGCTCGACACGGTGGTGAAAGAGTACATCAACTCCATTCCCCGGTAATGGCCCCGCCTCGGCCGCCGGGGCGTTCCTTTGCGCGCGGCGCGATTCCCTCCTCGGGGCGCGCTGCAAGGACGTGACAATGGCGTCAATTCCGGTAGACGCGCAGGCGCTGAGCCCCAACGCCGCCCTCTTCGGCGAGCTGCTGGGGCTGCTGCAGGATGCGGGCGGCGGGCAGCTCACCCTGAACACGGAGTGGTTCGCCTCCGTCGGCAGCGAGCTGGAGGGGATCCCCCGGCGCGTGCCCCAGCTGCTCTCCACCGTGCAGGCGCTGCTGGGCACGCCAGACGCGGCGGGCCCCGCGGTGTACCCGGGCGCGCGCTGGTTCCCCATCCCCAACCCGCAGGACGGCACCCCCACCGCCTTCTACCTGGTGGTGCCCGAAGACGGCGCAAACGTCGGCACCGTGGGGCTGGGGGTGATGCACCCCTTTCGGGTGGACCCGCTCACCATCGTACCGTACGGCTACCTCCCGCTCTTCACCCTTTCCACCACCGCCGACCCGGTCTTCGCCGCCACCACGCTGCCGCTGGCGGTGGGCGTCGCGGCCGAGACCACCGGCACCTTCAACCCGCAGGGCGGCGCCACCTTCACCGCCATGCGGCTGGAGGGCGACCTGTGGCTGGGCAGCCAGGCGCCGTCGATGAAGCTGGTGTTCGACGGCCTGCAGCACGCCACCGCGCCAGCCGAATACGACTCGCTGGCCGCGCTGCTGGCCCAGGAAGAAACGGTGGCGGGGTGGGTGGCGTCGGTGCTGCTGCAGGGCGCCTACTGGCTCAGCGCCTACGTGGGGAGCACCGACTTCACCGTGGGCGACGTGCTGACCAACGCCTGCATCCTCACCAGCGACGCCGACGGCAACCCGCAGCTCAACCTCTCGTACCTCAAGTCCGCCAGCGCCGACGCCATCGCCCGCAACTTCCTGCTGGGCGTGCTCGACACGCTGGCCGGCTCCACCACGCCCATCGTCCCCCTCTCCGTGGGCGGGCCGGGAAGCGGGATCTTCGTGGTGAAGGAAGACGCGGGGAGCGGTGTTTCGGACTATGGCGTGCGGCTGGTGGTGCAGGACGCCACCCTCGGCGGCGTGGGTTCCGGCGCGCCCGACACGACGGGTGGCGGGGGGACCGACGGCGCCCCGCCGGTGCCGGGCCCCGCGCTGAAGGTGCAGCTGGGGAAGTGGATCCGCGGCGAGACCGACGCGCAGTCGTGGGTGGCCCGCTCGCTGGGCGGCGCCACCCCGCCGCTCCCCGGCGCCTCGGTGTACCTCCTCCAGGCCGCCGGTCAGCAGTGCCAGGCCGTGGCGCCGCAGGTCACCTTCAACCCGCGCGTGGAGCTGGTGAGCGTGGGCTTCGACGTGGCGGGGTCGGGGGGGCAGCCGCTGCTGAACGTGAACGGCTACACGCTGGGCGGCGCCGAGCTGCGCGTGTACGTGGTGCAGAACGAGGGCGGCGGCTTCACGGTGGGCGCCGCGGCCTCGCTCGACGGGGTGGGGGTGCCGCTGGGGCCCGCATTCGCCACGCCGCCGGCGGGCGACAACCCGGTGCCCGCCAACCTGCTGCAGTCCGGCAGCGGCGGCGGGGAGGGCGGCCAGGCGCAGCCGTCGGGCGACGGCGACCCGGTGAACCCCACCTTCTCGCTCTCGGTGGGATGGGTGCAGGGCGGCAGCTTCGTGGCACAGCTCTACGACACCGACGGCAACCCGGCGAAGGTGGTGACCATCCCCATGCAGCGCGCCATCGGCCCGCTGTACTGCGACACGCTGGGGATCGGCTGGGTGCAGGACACGGTGACTCCGGCCAACGACCGCCTCTCGCTGATCTTCGGCGGCGGGGTGCGGCTGAGCACGCTCGACGTGGAGCTGACCGGGCTTTCGGTGGGGATCCCCGTGACGCAGCCGGGAAACCTGCAGGCCTACGACCTGGACCTCGACGGGCTGGGGATCACCTTCACGGCCGGCCGGGTGGAGCTGAGCGGCGCCTTCCTGAAGATCCCCGCCGATCCCCCGACGAAGCCTTACGCGGAATACGACGGCGAGGCGCTGATCAAGGCCGGCACCTTCACCCTGGCCGCGCTGGGCTCGTACGCCTACGTCCCCGCGGCGGGGTCGCTGCCGGGCTACGCGTCGCTGTTCATCTTCGCGATTCTCGAGGCAGACCTGGGCGGGCCGCCCTTCTTCTTCGTGACCGGCGTGGCGGCGGGGTTCGGCTACAACCGCGCGCTGGTGCTGCCGGGGCAGGACGGCGTTCCCGACTTCCCGCTGGTGGCGGGGGCCAGCGACCCGACGAAGCTGGGCGCGGTGAAGAAGGCCGATGGGAGCTGGGCGATGCCCGACCCCGCCGCCGTGGTGGCGCTGCTGGGCGGCATCTCGCCGCCGCAGCGCGGCGAGTACTGGTTCGCCGCCGGGGTGCGGTTCACCTCGTTCGACCTGGTGAACTCCACCGCGCTGGTCACGGTGGAGTTCGGGAACGAGCTGGAGATCGCGGTGCTGGGGCTGAGCTGGATCTCCCTCCCGCCGCCCCCCGCGCCCGGCGCGGCCGCGCCCGCCAACCCGTTCGCCTACGCCGAGCTGGGGATCGAGGTGGTGATCCTCCCCGACCAGGGCGTGTTCAGCGCCACGGCGGTGCTCACCCCCAACTCCTTCGTGCTCGACCCGGCGTGCCGGCTCACCGGCGGCTTCGCCTTCAGCGTGTGGTTCGGCAACAACCCCAACTCGGGGCAGTGGGTGCTCACGCTGGGGGGCTACCACCCCGCGTTCACCCCCCCGTCGTACTTCCCGCAGGTGCCGCGGCTGGGGTTCGACTGGCCGATGTCGGGCGACGTGACGGTGAGCGGCGACGCCTACTTCGCGCTCACCCCGTCGGCGGTGATGGCGGGGGGCGGGCTGCAGGTGCTCTTCCACAGCGGCGACCTGAACGCCTGGTTCAAGGCCCGCATGGACGCGCTGGTGCAGTGGGCGCCGTTCCACTTCGAGGTGGCCATCAGCATCAGCATCGGCGCCAGCTACCGCATGAAGCTGCTGTTCGTGACGGTCACGCTGTCGGTGGAGCTGGGCGCCTCGCTCACGCTGTGGGGGCCGCCCACGGGCGGCGAGGTGCACGTGTCGTGGTTCGTGATCTCGTTCACGGTGGGCTTCGGCGCCGGCCGCGGCGACGCGCCGGGCCCGCTGGGGTGGACGAACCAGGACGGCACCGGCTTCGCCCAGACGCTGCTCCCGCACGGCACGCCGTCCGCCAGCAACGGCACGCAGCCGATGTCGCTAGGCGCGGCGATGCGCGGCGGGCTGGGCGCGGCGGCCGACGACGCGCCGGCGGCCATCACGCCCCAGGGGGTGCTCACCGTCACGCTCAACCGCGGGCTGCTCACCACGATCAGCGCGGGCGCCGAGACGGTGTGGGTGGTGTCGCCCGGGCGGATGGTGCTGAGCGCGCAGACCACCATCCCCACCACCGCGATCTGGATCTGCCAGGACGCCAACGGCGACCACTCCACGCAGGCGGCCATGGGCTACACCACCGTGGGCGTGCGGCCGATGAACACCGTGCTCGCCTCGTCGGTCCTGTCCATCACGCTCACGGACAGGGACGAGCGGACGATCCAGGACCTCTCCGCCGCCTGCGACTTCGACTGGGTGACGCGCGCGGTGGACGCGGCCAAGTGGGGCGACCCGCTCCAGGGCGCCGACCCCGAGCCCAACACGCAGCTTCCCGGGCGCCTGCTGGGGATCGCCAACGTGCGGCCGAAGCAGCCGGTGCTCACCCCGGCCGGCCCCACGCTGACCGTGGACGTGGCGCAGGCGTTCGCGTGGGACGTGGTGGACGAGAACCCGGATCATCTGCCGCTGTCGCCCGCCGAGCAGCCCGCCGGCCCGGTGCCGATGGCCCAGGGTGATTCGCAGACGCTGATCGGGAGCACGCTGATGGACCCGGGGGTGCAGGCCATGCGCGCGGCGCTGTTCCAGGCGCTGCGTGGCCTGGGGATGGACCCCGGCACCGACGGCCCGCTCACCGCCTTCGCCGCCGACCCGGGGCTGGTGCTGTACGGCGACCCGCTGGTGGTGCCGGCGGGATGACCGCCGGGCCGGGAAGGCTGGATGATCGGCTACCCCCGGTCACCGGCGGCTGAAGCCGCGGCTGGAACGGCACGAAGCCTCGCAAACCGCGCGAGGCTTCGACGGCGGGGGATGGCGCTTCTTTCATCCCCCGTGGGCGCCCGACGCGGTGGGGAGCCCAGGACGACGACAGGGGACGGCGGCGGGATTGCACGCTTCAGTGCCTCCGTGAAGTCCGCGAAGGCGGACTGCGTGCCGTTGTAGCCGCGACTTCAGTCGCATCCTCCCCCCACGCATCGTGGCGTGACGAGGGCCGGCCGGGTTCAAAATGCGCGACCGTTTTTCTTACGTGGGATCGCATTTCTTACGTGGGATCACAGGCAAACGACCGGGAGATCCACACCATGGCCGACGCCACGGCGACCTTCTACGACAACTACGTTCCTTCGCTCAAGGCGGCCGAATACTCGCTGACGCTGTCGCAGGCGCTGGCCGAGCAGGGCGGGGGCACCGCCATCCCCGCCGCGCCCACCGCGCCGGTCGCGCAGCGGTTCATCGTGCGCGGGCCGCGCTTTTCGCTCGACCCGGGCTCCATCCACCGCGTGTTCCCGCCCGCCAACGGCACCGGCCGCTACGACGAGTACCTGCCGATGGTGGTGGCCAACCAGCGCGCGCTGCCGTGGGAGCGCGGCCTGGCGCTGGCCGGCACCACCAGCCCGGTGGCCCAGTACCCGTGGATGGCGCTGCTGGTGTTCACCGAAGACGAGCTCCCCCCGCCCGGCACCACGCCACCCGCGGGGAGCCAGGCGAACCCCACCCGCACCGCCTCGCTTCCGCTGAGCCAGGTGGTGATGGGCCAGTCGCCCGGCCCCCCCGCGGGCACGCTGGGCCCCGCGCTCAAGCTGGAAGACGACGAGCCGGCGACCACGCTCTGCACCGTGATCGACGTGCCCGCAGCGGTGTTCGCCAACCTGGTGCCCGCCCCGGAAGACCTGCGGATGCTGGCCCACGTGCGGCAGGTGTCGGCCACCGGCAACCAGGAGCCGCAGGCGGGCGACGACCCCGGCTGGTACTCGGTGGTGGTGGCCAACCGCTTCGCCACACCGCCGCCGCAGCAGAGCGGCCCGGGAGTGCGCAACATCGCCCACCTGGTGTCGCTGGAGGGCTTCGAGACGTGCCTGCCGGAGAGCGGCCCCGCCGTTCCCGCGCAGTACCAGAGGGTGCGGATGGTGTCGCTGTGGAGCTGGACCTTCACCTGCCTGGCCGACCCGGCGGTGAACTACGAGACGCTGATGCTGAACCTGGTGTCGCCCGCCAGCGACCAGGGGACCGACCTGCGGCTGCGGATGCCGCTCCCCGCCCTCCAGCCCGCCGGGTCCGACGCGGCGCTGCCGCGGCTGGCGCTGGGGTGCGCGCCCCTTCCCTACGCCACCCGCAGCGGCGAGAACACCTTCGCCTGGTTCCGCGGCCCGTTCACCCCCATCCCCACCGCGTCCTTCCTGGGCTCGGCGCAGGACGCGACGCCCACGGGGCCGGTGCCGCTCACCTCGTCGGAGGCGATGGTCTACGACCCGGCGAGCGGCGTGTTCGACCAGAGCTACGCGGTGGCCTTCCAGACCGGGCGATCCCTGGCGCTGGCCAGCGAGCCCTTCTCCACCGCGCTGATGCAGTGGCGCCGCGAGACGTACGCGCTGCTCGACCTGCTGGCCGACCGCCTGCGCACGCCGCACCTGGCGGCGGGGATGTTCACGCAGCTCACGGCTGCGCCGGCGGCGGAAACCGGCGGCACGGCGCCCTCGGCCAGCGCGGCTGGGTGCTGGTCGGCCGTCTCCGCGCCGATCGCGCCGGTGGTGAAGGGTGCGACGGCGCCCGCCGCGCCGGCTGACTCGGCGGCGGAGTCGGCACGGCCCGCCCCGGCCGCGTCCCCCGCCCCCGCGTCCTCCACCTCCACCTCCACCCCCACCCCCACCCCCACGCCCACGGACGGGCTCGCGGCGGTGGAGACGATGTCGGTGGACGAGCTGGAGGCGCTGCTGCACCCGCACGCGGTGAGGGCGGCGTTCACGCAGGTGCTGTCCACCGGGCTGGCCTCGCTGGCCCCCCGCGTGGGCACGGTGGGCCCGGCGGCCCTGGCGGCGGCGCCGCGGCTGCTGGCCGCCACGCCGGGGGCCGCGCCCGGCGCGACGCAGACCGTGCAGCCGGCCGGCCGCATCCGCCGTACCCCGCCCACCCCCGGCGAGCTGCGCGTGCTGATGCAGGCGCCGCCGGTGCGGCAGCTGGTGCTGCGCCTCTCCGGCCTGGACGGCGCGGCGGATGGCAACGGCTCCGCGCCGGCCCGGCTTTTCGCGGCGGATGCGGACGGCGGCACCACCGCGAGCGACGCGCCGGCCGCCTCCGCGCCGCTCCCCGCCGTGGTGGTCACCTGGCTGGCGCAGACGGCGCTCCTCTACGGCGTGCCGTTCAACAACCTGGTGCCGAACGAGGCCATGCTCCCGGCCGAGTCGCTGCGCTACTTCTACGTGGACTCCAACTGGGTGACCGCGCTGATCGACGGCGCGCTGAGCGTGGGGGTGCAGACCAGCCGCGACACGCTGCTGCAGTCGATGGTGCGGGCGCCGCTGCACGCCACCGTGCAGGGCGCGCTGCCGCAGGTGCGGGCGAAGCTCACCGCCTTCGCGTCCACGGCGACGGGGCCCGCCGCCCCCGTCGCCGGCTTCCTGCTGCGCTCGGCGCTGGTGTCGGGATGGCCGGGGATGGAGGTGAAGGCGTTCTCGGCCGATGATCCGAACACGCCGATGACCCCGCTGCGGCTGGACCGGGTGTCGCCCAACGTGCTGCTGGCGCTGTTCCCCGCCGTGCCCGTGCAGGTGCAGCTGAACGAGCCGTCGGAGGGGCTGGTGTTCGGCACCGAAGACGAGGGGATCGACCTGCGCTGGGTGCCCGGCGCGGCGGGCGCGCAGCCCGCAAGCTTCGGCGAGATGCTGGAGCCGAAGCGCACCCTCCCCCCCGCCCAGTTCCCCTTCCGCGCGCAGCCGGCCA
>Ga0247773_1000045_pt1 | contig 52275 bp, 38 predicted proteins | sample UWRJL092311B6_FD_179934 | JGI IMG/M metagenome (GOLD analysis project Ga0247773, IMG submission 179934) | Plant litter microbial communities from Arlington Agricultural Research Station in Wisconsin, United States - UWRJ-L092-311B-6 | ecosystem: Environmental > Terrestrial > Plant litter >... | reverse complement strand
ACCCGCGAGGGACGGCTTTGCGGCACGGCAGGTGGGGCTGGGGACCGGGTTCGGCGTTGTGACGGGCATTCTATCGCGGGCGGGACGATTGCGACAGCACGCGAACGGTGTCGCTCTTTCAGCCCGCGGTGACCGGGCCTTCGCCCGCACCGCCGCGGTCGGATGAGCGGTCTGGGAGCACGGATGCGGGCGGACCCGCGCGGTGGCGGGCGAGACGTCCGCCCCGCGCGGCACATACGCCGGGCTGCCGGCCCGCCGCACTGGTTTCGTCGACCCGCGTCGAACTATGTCACACAAAGGCGCCCGGAGACGTTTTCTCCTTGAAACCCGCCACGTGTCCAGCGTTGTGTGTCGGTTTTCGGGAGCATAGCTTGGGAGCAGGGACTTCCGTTCCCATCCCCCCTTCACACCGACCGTCGCAAGGATCCCGATGAAGAAGCTGAAGCTGAACGTGGAAGGACTCGAGGTGGAGCAGTTCCAGACCGGCGCGGCGCTGAAGCGCGACGAGGGCACGGTGCACGCCATGTCGGGGTGGTACTCCGACCCGTGCCGCTTCTGCGACGCCTACCCGATCTCGGTTACGCCCAACGTCTGCTAGCGAGCCACGCACGCCGCCCCGGCCACACGGGGTGCGGTGCGGCGATGCGGCGTACGCGGATGGGATTCGGAGGATGAACCCACCACCATCGTTGGAGAAAGCATGAAGAAGCTGAAGCTGAACCTGGAGGAGCTCGACGTGGCGCAGTTCCAGATCGAGGACGCGGCGCCCGAGAGCACGGGCACCGTCCACGGCAACATCGTTTCCACGCAGTGGTTCTCGGCGCCGTGCCTCTACTGCCCGCCCCTGCCGCCCAGCCGCGGCGCCGAAACCATGTGCTGAGCGCGCGGTGAACCGTCCGCCTGGCACCGCCATCGGCTGACGTCCATCTGCCGGAAACACGAACGCCGCCTTCCATGCTGGAGGCGGCGTTTGGCTGTCCCGAGTTGTCCGGACTGTAATTCTGCCACAGGCCGTGGCAGAACTCCCGCCAATCGTCCATCGTTCGACCCGCCGATAGCGGCGCAGCGCGCAGCAGGGCTCCTCCTCGCCACGGCCGCCTGCAAACACGAACGCCGCCATCCGTGCTGGAGGCGGCGTCTTGCTGCGCCTGGACTGTATTTCTGCCACAACCCGTGGCAGAAATCTCCGCGAGCTGCCCAGCCGGGTCGATCTACCGGTGGCGGCGCGACTTGCGGGCGGTGGTGTGTCGCACGGTGCGCCGCGTGTGGGCGGTGGCCTTCGTGCGGGCCGCGCTGCCGCGGCGGAGCACCGCGCGCCGCGTGGGGGTGGCGCGGTGGCGGCGGGCGGCGGCGCGGCGGGCATCGGCGCGGCGCGTCTCGGCACGACGGGCTTCCGCGCGGCGCTCGGCGGCCTTCTCGCGCGCCACCTCGGCTTCGCGGGCCCGCTCGATGGCTTCCACGCGCACGGCCTCGGCCTGCAGCGCGGGGAAGGCGCCGGCGAACCGCGGCTGGCGGCCCTCGGGGATGCGCACCGGGAACTCCTTCTTCCCCGGCGGCGTCTGCTTGCGCACCAGGTGGGGGTTGAGGCGCGTCACCTCGTTCTCGCTCACGCCGGCCGCGCGGGCCACGGTGGCCAGGCGGGTGCCGCCGGGCACGCTCACCGTGTCGGACTGCAGCGGCATCCAGCGCTCCACCCCGCCCAAGCCGTACTTCTCGGGCTCCTTGCCCACCACCGCGGCGGCTACCATCAGCGGCACGTACTCGCGCGTCTCGCGTGGCAGGCGGTGGCGGATGCGCCAGAAGTCGGCGTCGCCCTGGCCCTTCACGCGGCCGGTCTCGGCCATCAGCGCGCGGCTGATGCGGCCGTCCCCGCCGTTGTAGGCGGCCGCGGCCAGGTACCACGAGCCCAGCTGGGTGTGCAGGTCGCGCAGGTAGCGCAGCGCGGCGTCGGTGCTGCGCTCGGGGTCGCGGCGCTCGTCCACGTAGCCGTCCACGCGCAGGCCGTAGCCGCGCGCCGTGGGCGACATGAACTGCCACAGCCCCACCGCGTTGGCGTGCGAGCGGGCGTTGGGGTTGAACCCGCTCTCGATCATGGTGAGGTACACCAGGTCTTCCGGCATCCCGGCCTTCCGCAGCTTGGTGCGGATCATCCCCTCGTACCGGCCGCTGCGCTTGAGGTATTCGGCCATCAGCCCGCTGCGGCGCCCGGTGAACAGGGTGACGAAGCGGTCCACCGGCTCGTTGCGTACCACGGGGATGTCCCACCGCGCCACGGTGGCCGCCGCGGCCTCGCGGATCAGCCCGCGCGAGGCGCCTTCGCCGGCGGCTGCCGAGGGGTCGGCGCCGGCCGCCGCGGCGGCGGCTCCGAAGGCGCCCCCCAGCAGGAGGGCAACCGGGAATGCCGATCTGAACTGCATGCTACCTCCGGGTAGGCACTGCTTCGGAAGCCGCGGGGGAGACCGCGCCTTCGGCGAAAACTACCGGCTTGTACGGGGAGATTTGGCAGTGGAACGGTGGCGCGTGGGCCGTCGTTCCTTCACAACCTAATACGCACCAAGCGTTTATGCAACCCGAAGAGGTTCCGCAGACGTCGTTCGCACCACGGCAGATCGCAGGATTTTCCTTGCGGCACGCGGGTGGAAGGATCGCGCCGGTGCCGGGTAGAAGGCTGCGCGTTTCCCCGGCCGCGGGTGGACGCGGCGGCGCGCGTGCCGCATTCTGTCAGGCCGGCGGACGCGACTCTCGTCCCCATCTCTTCATCAACCGCTCCCGAGCGAAGCATTGCCGATGCGCCGAACCGCCCTGCTCGCCCCCCTGCTGCTGCTCGCCACCACCGCCGGCGCACGTGCCCAGGCGCACGCGCCGTTCACCCACGCCGACTCGGTGCGCGGCGCCATCGGCCCCGGCCGGGCGTGGTGGGACGTGGCCTTCTACGACCTGCACGTGCGCGTGAGCCCCGCCGACAGCAGCATCCGCGGCTGGAACGGCATCACCTACCGCGTGACCCAGCCCGGCCGCCGCATGCAGATCGACCTGCAGGCGCCGCTGCAGGCCGACAGCGTGGTGCAGGACGGGCGGCGGCTGGCCTACACGCGCGAGGGCAACGCCTTCTTCGTGGACCTGCCTTCGGAACAGCGGGTGGGGGATACGAAGACGGTGCGCTTCTACTACCACGGGCGCCCCATCGTGGCCAAGCACGCCCCGTGGGACGGCGGCTTCGTGTGGACCGCCGATACGACGGGGGCGCGCTGGGTGGCCACGGCCGTGCAGGGGCTGGGCGCCAGCGCGTGGTGGCCCACCAAGGACACGCAGGCCGACGAGCCCGACAGCCAGCGCGTGGCGATCACCGTGCCCGACCCCATGGTGGACGTGTCCAACGGGCGGCTGCGGAGCACCGTCAAGAACGGCGATGGAACGACCACCTACGAGTGGTTCGTGGCGAAGCCCATCAACAACTACGACGTGGCGGTGAACGCCGGCACCTACGCGCACTTTGCCGACACGTACGCAGGCGAGGGCGGGGCGCTCACGCTCGACTTCTGGCCGCTGGCGGGCAACCTGGAGCGGGCGCGGCGGCAGTTCGCGCAGGCCAGGCCCATGCTGCAGTGCTTCGAGCGCTGGTTCGGCCCGTATCCCTGGTACGAGGACGGCTACAAGCTGGTGGAAACGCCGCACCTGGGGATGGAGCACCAGAGCGCGGTGGCCTATGGCAACCATTACCAGAACGGCTACCTGGGGCGCGACCTGTCGCGCACGGGGCTGGGGCTGCAGTGGGATTTCATCATCGTGCACGAGAGCGCGCACGAGTGGTGGGGCAACTCGCTCACCAGCAAGGACCTGGCGGACATGTGGGTGCACGAGTCGTTCGCCAACTACGCCGAGGGGCTCTACACCGAGTGCCATCAGGGGAAGGCGGCGGGCGCCCGCTACATGATCGGCTCGCGGGCGGGGGTGCAGAACGACGAGCCCATCATCCCCGCGTTCGGGGTGAACGCCGAGGGATCGGGCGACATGTACCCCAAGGGCGGCAACATGCTGCACACCATCCGCCAGATCATCGGCGACGACGAGAAGTGGCGCGGCATCTTGCGCGGCCTGCAGCACGACTTCCGTCACCAGACGGTGACGGGGATGCAGGTGCGCGAGTACATCAGCCGCCAGTCGGGGGTCGACCTGGCCAAGGTGTTCGAACAGTACCTCACCACGACGCAGATCCCGGTGCTGGAGTATGCCGCCGCTCCCGGCGGCGTGCGCTACCGCTGGGCCAGCGTCGTGCCCGGCTTCGACATGCCCGTGCGCGTGACCATCGGCGGCACCGCGCGGGTGCTGCGGCCCACCACCGCGTGGCAGACGGCCGCGGGCACGGTGCGCGCGCCGGCGGATTTCGTGGTGGACGAGAATTACTACGTGACCGCGAGGAACGTGGCGGCGGCCGCGGCGACGCGGTGAGGCGGCGGCGGGAGTAGCCGGCGGCGTGGGACCCGGCGGAGGAGGCTCGGCGGCGTGGCATCCGGCGGCCTGTGATCTGGCGACGTGATGCCGCTCTCGCGACCGGCGGCTGAAGCGGCCGGCCGGGACAATGGGAAGCCTCGCGAACTGCGCGAGGCTTTTCCGTTGCGAGGCGAACCATCAGCAGCGCGTGCCTGGGCCGGCGAAAGGTTCTCGAGGCGTCCCCCGGGTCGGTCTTCGGCGGGGGGGGGCGGAGCGGACGAATGGACGGGGGCGGACCGCAGAAGCGCGCGCGGGAAAGTGCCCGCCGAGCCGGCGAGGAAGGATACAGTTGCTGCAGCGCCAACAACGGGGGGATGCCGCCGCTGCGAGGTCGCCATCTTCGTTCTCTCAACGGCAGATCACGTACACAAGCTGCGCACGACGCCGGGCGAACCGTGCGCCGTCCAGTGAAGCGCCCGCCATCCGGCCTCCCGCGCAGCCTCCACGTTCCGGCGGCTGTCGTCGATGAGCAGCAACTCGTGGCTGCACACCCCGACGGCCGCCTGGACCTTGGCGAAGAATTCCGGCTCGGGCTTCTTCGCTCCGACGCGCGCAGAATAGAAGATGCCATCCACGTGTTCGGCCAAGCCCAGCTTCTCCATGAGATAGGCAGCTCTCAGGTGTTCCTGGTTGGTCGCCAGGTACACACCGATTCCCGCGGAGCGAACCCCCGCAAGCTCTGCCAGGAACGGTGCGACGAGACGCGAATCCCGTTCGAACCAGTAGGAGACGACCTCGGCCGGGCTCACGTCGGGAGCGATCTCCTGCAGTGCGGTGGTCAATCGCTCCATCAGCCCGGCACGACCGGTGACGATGTCGTCCCAGAAAGGAGCGAAGAAGCGTTCGTGGAGTGCGTCGGAGGTGAATCCAAGATCCGCTTGGACGGATGTGTGCCAGTGACGCCCGTCTTCCGGCCGCCCGTCCACCAGAACGCCATCCACGTCTACCATCAGTGCTCTGATCGGCAAGGCTCTCCCCCGGCTGATGGACGCGCCTGACAAGGGGCGTGAGAGGCAACCGGCGGCTTGCCGGCAACCGTCGGCTCGGTGGAGGGGTTGCCCGCCGGTGCCTCCAGCCGCTCGAACAGGGCCTCGAGATCGACGGGCTGCTCGATGTTCAACTCGACCAATCGTCCGATGCCGAGCGCGCCAGGCCAAACGAAGCCTTCGAACTTCTGGAGCCGCTCCCCTTCGGGCTGGGCGTCCAGGTGGCCCGGATGCCGCCGGCGACGGGCAAAGCGTTCAGCCGCCACGCCCCTGCCGCAACCGCAGTGCAGCTCGATGATCTCGCCGGGCAGCGACTGCAGCCACGACGGCGAGGTGCCGGAAGCCACCGCCGATTCCGGGTGCCGCCACCACGATACGAGAACAGCGCCCCGGGTCTGCATGGATCGCTGCTGAAGAACGAGATCTGCGGTCCCGCTCAGCTGGCGCCGCCACTCGCCACTCCCGACACCCAGCGAGTCGAAGAGCGCCTCGAGGATTTCATCCTTGTCGAGCAGCGGCAGCCGAAGCCGTTTGGCGACCGCCACTGCCACGGTCGACTTGCCGCTCGCAGGAAGACCCGTGACGACGACGAAGCGGGACATCAGGCTCGAGAAGCACGGAGTGACGGTACTCAGGCCGGAGCGCTACTCGGCCGCCAGCAGCCAGCAGCCGAAGAGCGTCGGGCTCAGTGGTGAGTCAGGCCTGGGGCGCGAGCAGCTCATGCAGGTATTCGTCTAATCTGTCACCGGCGCGATCGTCGGCCGCAAGGCCCACGTAACCGTCGGGCCGGATCAGGAACATCACGCCATCGTGGTTCCCGACGCCGTAAATCTCGCGCACGAGGTCGAGCGAGGCCGCGTCCTGCTGTGAAACGTCGACAACCCGCACGTCCGCGATGGCGCGCCATCGCTCGCTGACGGCGGCACAGTCGGAGGCGAGCCCGGCGTTGAACACCAGGCACGTGAAGTGGACTCCACGCATGAGATCGAACAGGCGGCGCGACGTCGAGCCATCGACGTGCACCGGGGCGTCGGGCGCACGGTCCCCCGCCTGCACCGCACCCGGGGCCGCGCGTGCTTCCCGGCTGATCGCGCTGCGTCGATAGGAGATCCCGAGCTGAAAGATATCCGGCTTCTCCTCGGGGTCCTCTGCCGAAAGGGGGACCCCGGCGAGCCGCGCCGCGATCGCGCGCCGCTCCTGCTCGTACGTATCGAGCAGCGGGTCGGGGGCTCCGCGGAGCACCGCGGCCAGCTTCCACGCGAGGTTGTACGAGTCCTGCAGGCTCATGTTCATCCCCTGCCCCCCGGCGGCCGGCGGCGCGTGCGCCGCATCTCCCAGGATGAACACCCGGCCCACGCGATAGCGGCTGGCGAGACGCACATTCGTACGATGCAGCGTGATCCAGGGCGCCTCGGCGAAGCGCACGTCCGACCGCCCGGAACGGGCGTCGAAGATGGCCTGGATCGTCTCGAGCGCCAATGCCGGAGCCGGTTCGCCAGCGGGGATGGGTGCCACGTACTGGAAGACGTCGGTGCACGGCAGCGGGCAGACGGAGACACGCTCCCCCGGGGCCGACGGACTCGACCAGTTGTGCCAGTAGGTGCGGTCGAGGTCGCCGGTGCGCACGTCCGCGATCAGAAAGCGGTCATCCTCCCGCGTCTCTCCCTCGAACGCGACGCCGAGCAGCTTGCGAGCCGTGCTGCGGGCGCCGTCGGCGGCGAGTGCATACGAGGCGCGGACGCGCCGCGGCTGGCCGCGCTGCTCGATGGTGGCGGTGACGCCGCCCGCCTCGTTCTCGAGGGCGACGAGACGCGTGGCGTACTCGACTTCGACCCCCAGCCTCCGCAGCGCGGCTCTCAGGATCTCCTCGGTCCGCCCTTGCGGGATCATCCACGTTTCCGGATAGGGCGTAGATGGCTGCCGCCGGGGCTCGGCGATGCCGATCAGCTGATAGATGCTCTTTTCCCAGGCGAGCTCCGCGCCCTGGTAGCTGCGCCAGCGCGGGAAGGTGCCACCCGAAGCGAGCACCTCGTCGATCACGCCGATATCCTCGAAGATCTCGAGCGTGCGCGGCTGGACACCCTTGGCACGGGAGCCGGCGAATGGGCCTTCCTGCTGCTCGATGATACGAACGCGAACGCCGCGCCTCGCCAGCTCGATGGCGGCGAGCACGCCCGTGGGCCCGGCTCCAACGACGAGCACCAACGCGCCAGGTGTGTCATCCTGGGGCACGACGGCGGGCGCGTCCGCGCGCTCGTTGCCGAGAGCAGCTCGGCTCAATGCAACGTCTCCCGGTGAGGAGTGCGGGGCCGGCACCCGCGTCGTCGCTACCACAAAAGCGCGCAGGATGGGCGCTCCGAACTCCCGCTGCCAGAGGCGACCTCGATCAGTATCGCATACGGGCCAATGCTGTCTGTGCGCTGGTAGTGCCGCCTGGCTTCTGCCGAGCGCCACAGGACGGCGCGCCCTCGGATGGTATCCAGCAGAAATCGCTGCGGATAGGGAGGCTCAGCGACTTCGTCGTCGGAGTCGCCGTCCTCCCTGAGCATCTGGCGGTACTCTTCATCGTCAGCCGACTGGCCATAGGCCAGATACAGCGTATCGGCCCGGATGCGGTACGAGCCTGTCGTTCGTCGCGGCTCGCCAACATCTGTCGAAATGTAGTGAGCGAAGCTGCCTCCCCGAAGCTCGAGATGCTCGTCGTGCATGGATGCCTCACGGCATGCGGCGTATCGAGCTACAGCCTCGGCCGAAGCCGCTCGCCGTGGACCCGAGGAATCCGGCGCCCTGACGTGAGCCGAACCTGCGCAGCCGAGTGCGGCGGTGAGAAGCACCGCTACGGGAAGATGGCGAAGCACGTGATTCCACTCTCCAGAAGGGCGAGCCGCCGAACACCAGGTTCAGCGGCCCCGAGCTGCACCGCTGCTTCCATCTGCACCGTCATTCCGGCTCGGCGTCCGCTGCAACGCCCGGTTCGGCGGCGCAGACATCGATGAAGGCTGCCTTCATCGGCTTCCCATCCACACGAGCAGCGCAACGAGGAGCAGGCCCACCCACCCCGGGTGCCGGCCGCGCGTGCCGATGCCCACCAGCGCTGCACCCACCGCCATCGCTACGGCCACGACCCGCGCACCTTCGGTGGCCGTTCCCGTTGTGACAGCCGGCCAGCGGAGCATGAGCAGAGCGAGCGCCCAGCCGAATACGGTGAGCACGTGCCAGCTGGCCCATAGAATCCCCAGGTGCCGCCGGCGCAGCAACGTGCCGCCCTCGATGGGCACGAACCCGCCGGCTCGCAGCCGCCGAAAGATCAACACCTCGCCGAGCACCGAGTGGACAGCCCCCACGGCGAACGTCAGCACGGCAGCGGCCACGAAGTATGCATTCATCGGCAGGCAGGAAACGGTTGAAGGACCGGGGCAAGTGGCCGAACGACACAAGGACCGGGGTGCAGACCCGGCGGGCAAGACTTTCGTCCAGTCGAAAGCATGCGCGGCCCCGCATCCCATGCAGCCGGTTGTCAGGCGTCCGGCGGTGGCGGGGCGGGCTCGAACGCGCTCGTGTCACTCCACAGAATCGCATCGAGCCACGGGCACCCTGGTCGTATCGCGTGTCGCTCGGGAAGGAGCCAGGGGCTGCGGTTTCCTACAGGCACTGCGACAGAAGAATCATCGCAAAGATCATGATCCACGTGGCTGCCTCGATCCAGCTCTGGACCCTGAAGGCAATGTAGGCCCTCAGGAGGATGAACAGTTCGGCAGCGCCCAGCAGGGCGAGCATCCAGCGCTCGTTGAGGCCCCGTATGGGGAACAGCACGCTCACGATCATGGCGGCAGAAAGGAACACCGCCAGCGCTCCGGTCAGCCGCAGCGCCCAGATGTCCACGATGGACGGCTCGAAGCGCCTGGGAGCCGCCGCTTTCGACGATCTACGCGCCCGCGCTTTCCGGCCCATGTTCGCACGACTGAATGGGAAACCATCATTCCAAGCTAGCTCGGCGTCGCGAGGCTCCACACCAGAGGCCGTATATACGACTGCAGCCCGTCCCCTGCCGGTTCGTCACGGATGCTTGCTCACGACCATGACCCTGGCCGAGAGGGAGGAGTCCACATACCGATTCTCAGGCCAAGGCCGATGCGGTGGAGTAGCCGGGCGGGACGTGGGGCTAGTGCGGCCCCGGTGAGCCGGTTGCCTGCCGGCGCAGGCGACGCCGCCGCCCGGCCTCGGTCTCTTGCGGAAAGACGAAAGAGATCGGTGCCACCACCCACATGGCAACGGGGGTGCCGTCCAGCACGGCCGGCGAAAAGCGGAACACGGACGCTACGTCCAGCGCGGCGGAGTCGACGGCCGGTACGCCCGCCGACCGCGTGACCGAGAAGGAGGTCGCCGTGCCGTCCACGTTGGCGATCATCTTCACGTGGACCGTGAGCTCTCGGCCGAACAGCAGGGTATCGCGGTCCCGCAGCCCGCGCGTGGCGAGCCGCAACCGGCTGACGACGCGGCTCCGGTTGGCGACCCGCGGCATTGGGCCGATGAACAGCGACGGCGTAAGCGACGCGTTGGGCCCGGTGTTCACGATCAGCATCACGTCGAAAGGCTGGACTGGCGGCCCCACCCACAGCGTGGTCTGCAGCGCGTCGACCACCCGTGCGGCGAACGTCGAATCGACTACGAATGGGAGAGCGGCCCGAACGGCGTCCGGCCTGCCGGTGCTGTCGAAGTGGAGGTGGAAGGCGCGCGCCCGATACGCGGTGTCCGGCGGCGGGGGCAGCCTGCTGAGCGCCGCGATCGCGGCAGAATATTGCAGTCGCTCTACCGGGAGCGAGTCGCGCGGCCCCTGGGCCATGCCCTGCTTCTGGGCGGCCGAGCCGGTGGCGGCGAGCAGCGCGGCCAGGGCCGCGGCGAAAAGGGCGCGCATACGAAAAGGGCTGGTGTGGGCAGCAGTTCAGGCAGGCCTTCGGCGAACCGCTGCAAGGAGTTGCTTAGAGCGTCCTCCATCAGGGTATCGACCGTCCCGATCCGGACGTCCGCGGGGACGACGCGCAGATCCGAGCATGAGGAGCGGGACACCGGCTGCAGCCGGTGCCCCGTTCCGTTCCGTTGACGCTCCCGTTCAGGGCTGCGGATCGCCCACCTTCTCGGCGAGCACGTTGACCATGTCCATGTCGGGCACGCCGCCAAGAAGCGACAGCGCGTGCTTGGCCAGCTCGCGCGGCACGTGACCCGTCAGGTGGGCCAGGCGCCCGCCATTGTCGGGAAAGACGTCGAAGATGCCGTATTCGCCATCGTCCAGGTGAATGGCGAACCAGGCGGTGGTGGCCGGCTCGTCCTGCACCAGCGGCAGCGCCCCGCGAAGGAACGCCTCCACCTGCGCGTCGTGGCCTTCGTGCGGCTTGAAGGTGAGCAGCAGGCCCTTGCGGTCCGCGTCCGCGGGCGGTGCGGGGGGCAGCTTGGACGCCAGCACGTCCAGCTTCTGGATGCGGGGTGACACCGCCAGCAGCTCGCCGGCATGGGCCATCAGCGCCGCGGCGACGGGGCCGTTCAGGTGCGCATCGCGCCCCGCATCGTCGGGAAAGAAGTCGATGATGCCGTACTCCGACCGGCCGAAGCGGATGGCGAACCACGCCGTGGTAGCCGGCTCCTGGTGCACCAGCGGCAGGGCGGACTGGAGGAATTCCTCCACCCGCGCGTCGTTCCCCGGCTGCGCTTCCAGCCGGACGAGCAGTCCCCGTGTCACCATGGGCCCCTCCTGGGTTGATCGCACATCCCGGCCGTCCGCAACGCTCCTGGCGTCCAACGGCAGCCGAGCGGCTCATCGGGTACGACGGAGGCAGCCGAACACATCGCCTCCACCGCGGCCCTGCAGCGCTGCCGAGGGCTGCACGCTTCGTTCCGTCCCGCATTCCGCCTCGGCGGGTGGCGCAGCTGCCTACCCATGGAAGAGCGAACCCACACCGGCGCCAACGAGTGCCCCCACCAGGGCCGCAGCAGGGATCGCTGCTTACGCACCATCGCCCACGTATCTCGTATCGCCTTCGATGTTCTCGAGTGTGTAGCCTTTTGTTAGGCAAGGCTCCCGGGCTAGGCTGTGCCACCCTCAGATCGCGGCCAGTCGAACGGAGTTAGCAGTTCGAATCGCCCGTCTGAATCCTCGCTGGAATGCATACCCGGTGTTAGGCGGCGGTGTCGGGCCTGCGCTCCGCAAGCAGCGTTTCCATCCGCTCGTAGACCTTGATCTGCGCTGCGGTCGCGGCCTCTCGGGTGGGGTTCGTCTCGTGAAAGAATCCCAGCTTCCTGCGAGCGCGATCTAAGCCGCGAGTCACCTCCAGGGAGATCGCCTCCACGAGAATTCCAAGCTGAGCACTGGTCTGATACGACCGATTGGCGTACACCTTCGCCAACTCAGCCAGATAGCGGCTTCGGATGAGCACATCCTGAAGCGTGAGGTCCACTCCCGTCTCAGTAAGGCTCGCGCATTCGAGATCGCACTCCTCCCAGCCGTAATCGATTGATAGCCAGACGCTACCAGAACTCGAGCCATACTCGATCGGTTTGCCGACGAACTCGCGGAGCTGCGCTTCTGCCGTCGAGGGGTCGGAGCATCCCTCAAGCGTCAAATTCATAGCACGCCCATTTTCGCCGAGCTCACCCCGGCCGTCGGTATCGAGTCGGAGGATCAAACGGGTTCCGTCTCGCCCCAGCGACGTGAGGATGGAAAAATTCTCGATGGTGGCCATTAGAGCGCAGATCAACGAAGAGAGCCTGACGACACAAGGGTCAGGGGTGAGGGGCCGGCGGGCAAGACTTTCGTCCCGCTGAAAGCATGCCGGCCACGCATCCCCTGCATCGAACCTGGTTGGCCTCCACCCATCCGCTCCGAACCAGGCGTAGCGCAGGGACGAATCGGCCATTAGTTGGCTGACCAGACGCATGGCACAGCGCCTCGGAATGTACCGTACCGCACAACTCTGCACACCCGCGGACCAGAATTGGGCAGCCTCACCGAGGCGCCAGCCCTACCATCACGTTCGTATCCTGCCTCTAAATGCATGGATACAAACCACTTCAGCGATGACCGGGGCCGCGTCCGCGCGCGGCCTTCAAACTGCTTTCAGTGGGATGCTCCCGGACAATCTGGAATGTCCATCCGCTCCCCTCGCCGCAGGAGTCCCATGCACCGACCCCGCCTCACCCTCACCTTGGCCGCCGCGCTGCTGCTGGCCGGTTGCGGCGACGCGATCACCGGCCCCGCCGCGTCGCGCAGCGGCCCGCAGGCACCCGACCACCCCGCGCTCAGCGTGCTGCCGGATTCCAAGTCGGCGACCACCGCGCCGGGCGGCCCGTTCAACCTGCGCTCCGGGCCGGGCACGAGCTACGACATCGTCGGCAGCCGCGATGGCAACGTGGCGGTGACCATCACCTGCACCTCACGGGGCGAGAGCGTCACCGGCTACTATGGCACCAGCCGCGTGTGGAACAAGCTTGCCAACGGGAGCTGGATCACCGACACCAACGTCTACACGGGCACGGACGGCCCGGCGGCCCGCCCGTGCATCCGCAACGACTACCCGTACGCCACCTCCAGCACCAGCGGCGTGGATCCGTGGAACTTCTACAACCGCCAGTGCACGTCGTTCTCGGCGTTCCGCATCAACTGGAACGGCACGCGCACGGGCAAGACGTTCACCAACTACTATCTGGGCGAGCATTTTGGCGACGCGCACCTGTGGGATGACGCGGCGCGCGCGTCCGGGGTCGCGATCTACGCCAACCCGGCGGTAGGCCGCATCGCGCAGTGGAACCGCTACTCCGGCGGCGCCGGCGGCTTTGGGCACGTGGGGTACGTGGCCGCGGTCTACGACGACGGGAGCTTCCTGGTGGAGGAATACAACTGGGCAACCGCGTACGGGTACGGCACCCGGCGCATCTACCCGGGGAGTGGGTCCTGGCCCAGCAACTTCATCGACTTCTGATCACCGACCCCGGCGGGCGACGCATGCGGCGGTGAAGAGAAACCCCGCGGCTCTCTGGAGCCGCGGGGTTTCGCGTGCCTGTGCTCGGATGCCCCGGCCGCAACCCGCCGGGGCAGCGCGCGGCGAGAGCATCGCACCACATGGCAGAGCGGCCGGACCGCCGCCGGGGTAAAGCCGTTAACAAGCACGTGCCTTCGAGGCCGCTGCAGCGATTGGCACCCGGCGCGCGAATTCCATGTTGGCCCGGAGCCGCGAGGCTCCACTCCAGAGGCCGTATATACGACTGCAGCCCGTCCCCCCTGCCGCGTGCGTCAGGGATGCTCTCTCACGACGATGATCCTGGCCGAGAGGGAGGAGTCCATATACGATTGTTAGGCCGCGCGAGCGCAGACCTTGGCAGGGCGCTCCAGCCGTGCCTCCTACCGTACCCGTGGGTCTACAAAGCTATGCAGAGAAGAAGGCCCCAAGCGATTGTGAAAAGCGCCGGAAAGGAATGTGCAAGCATGGTGCTCCCGCTCCATGTCTGTAGGATGCCTCTCCATCCCTCACGCTTACCCATATCGAGGGTATCGCTGAATTCATCGAGTTCCGCTTTGGCACGAGCTACAAGCGTTTTATAAATCGCGAGTTTGTTGGTCTGCGCAGCCCACCAGAGAATGCTCACTAATATCCCTAAACCACAGATCAACTTGAGAATGGATGGCGCTGGGCGATGTTCCCCGCTTAGGCTCGAAACGACAGCTGCGAACAGCAGGGACTCACACACCAAGAAGATGTTTAGACGATTATAGAAGATATTCTCTTCGTGGAGGCCATGCGTAAAGAGCCGGTTACGCTGCTCCTCCTGTTTGATTTTGCGTACCACATTTGTTTTGGCTGACATGATACTCCTCTGAGACTGAATCGCTCGCCGCGGAGTTTGACCAGCGGCCTAACTGGTTGTTCAGTGGACCAAATTCCGGCGAACACCCGAATCCGACGTCCATAGCCGAATTAACGCCAATCCAGATAATACTCGTCCGTCTGAACGTCAACGCCGGTAAATCTCATGCACGCACCCGCCTGCGTTGCGTACTGCCCAAACGTCATGCGGCTATGTACGCGCGATGGCGGGATAACGCTCTCATTCAGCGCGTTATCGGGAAGCACGGGGGAGTCCGGACTCACGCCGTCACTGGGCGATGATCGTGGTCGCGGGTATCCGCGGCTGGTGCTCCGCGCCTAGTGGGCCCCTTCGTCACGCACCCGACGCGAGCATCGGCCGCCGCGGGTCCCAGTCGAAGAGCCGCATCTCCCAGGCGGGGTCGCCTTCCACGGCCACGGCGCCCATCCAGCCGGGGCCGGGGTCCAGCTCGCGCAGCGTCCAGCGGTCCGTCTCGGCGGGGTTGCCGCGGGTGGCCAGCAGGCGCGCGGGCTCGCCGGGGCGCAGCGTCACGTCGAAGCAGTCGAGCGGCATCGACAGGCCTTCGCCCAGCGCCTTGATGTAGGCCTCCTTGCGCGTCCAGCAGGTGAAGAACGCGGCGTCGCGGCGGTCGGGCTCGATGGTGTCGTACACCTCGTTCTCGGGCATGGAGAAGAAGCGGCGCGCCACGTCGTCGCGATCGCCCAGGGTGCGCACGGCCTCCAGGTCCACCCCCAGCTCGCGGCCCACGCCCACCGCGATCAGCAGCCCGTCCTCGGCGTTGGACACATTGAAGCGCAGATCGGCCGCGTCCCACGGCGCGTCGAGCGACGGCTTGCCGTGGTGCGCCAGGCGGTAGCGCAGCGCGGCCGGGTCGGCGCCCAGGTAGCGCGCCAGCACCCGCCGCTGGATGCCGCGCCCGGCGATGAAGCGGCCGCGGTGCACCTCAAAACGAAAGCGCCCGGCACGCAGGCGCTCCTCGTCCGAGATCAGGTCGTGCAGCGCCGCCAGCTCGCCCGGCGGCACGGCCAGCGACGCGCGCCACACGTGCACCTCGCCCGGCGCGGGCACGGGGCGCTCGGGGCCGGGCGCCCACGCGTCAGGCATGGGCGGGGTACGCGCCCAGGCCCGCCAGCACGCCGCGCAGGTCGCGCGAAAGCTCGGCCATCACCTCGTCTCGGTTCTCGTTGATGAAGAAGTGGCCGCCGCGGAACATCACCACCCGGAACGGGCCCGCCGCCTGCTCGCTCCACGCCTCCACCTGCCACGCGGGTACCTCGTCGTCGCTCACGCCGCCATAGGCCGAGAGCGGAACCGGCAGCGGCGGCTCGGGGGTGTACTCGTAGGTCTCGCCCAGCGAAAAGTCGGCGCGCAGCATGGGGGTGATCAGCGACATGATCTCCTCGTTCTGCAGCACCTCCTCGGGGGTGCCGTTGAAGCGCCGCAGCATGTCGCGGAACTCGTCCTCGGGAAGCGCGTGCAGCTTGGGCCCCTCCAGCTCCAGCTGCGGCGCGGGCCGCCCCGACGCCACCAGGTGCACCGGCAGGGTGCGCCCCTCGCGCCGCAGCAGCCGCGCCAGCTCGAACGCCATCAGGCCGCCGTTGCTGTGGCCGAAGATGGCGAAAGGGCGGTCCATGAACGGCGCCAGCACCTCGCCGAAGCGCGCGGTCAGCTCGCCCAGGTCGGGGATGGGCGCCTCGCCGATGCGGTTCTCGCGCCCGGGAAGCTGCACGGCCACCACCTCTACCTCGGGCGGCAGCAGGCGCGGCCACTGCGCGAAGATCGACGCGCCGCCGCCGGCATAGGGAAAGCAGAACAGCCGCAGGCGCGCGCCGGGGTTGGGGCGCGGCAGCACCACCCAGGGGCTGGGGCGGGACGATGCGGGAGGCTTCATCACGTGAGCGTCGGGTTCAGTGGGACGAAGGGCGGCGTGGCCGTCCGCCGTCGAAACAGGTGCGTGCGCGAGCGCGTCGTGGCGCCCGCGCGAAAGCCGCGTCCAACCTAAGCGTCGGATTCGCGGAACACTACGTCACGTCGAGATGCGGATGCGCCTGTCCAGCGCTGACGGAGTGCTGCCGACGCCCGAAGATCGCGGGCACCCAGCGCGGGAGCGGGCATCCGGCGCATCAACGCATCCGCCGCAGAGCACGGCATCCACCGCGGGAGCGGGCATCCAGCGCGATCGAGGCATCCGCCACAAAACGCGGACATCCGCCGCAGAGCGCAGAAATCCGGCGTGATCGAGCCATCCGCCGCAGAGCGCGGGCATTCGCGTGTAATATGCGAGTGAACTCGCGGCTACAACGGCACACAGTCCGCCTTCGCGGACTTCAACGGCGGCAAGCAGTCCGTCGCGACCCGCACCTCCGCACGGCTACGCCGCCAGCTCGCCGCGGGCGATGGCGATCTCTTGGATCTGGGTGCTCCCTTCGATGATCTCCATCACCCGGCTGTCGCGCAGGTAGCGTTCGACGGGAAAGTCCTCGCTGCAGCCGTTGGCACCGTGGATCTGTACCGCGTCGAGCGCGGCCTGGGTGGCGGCGGTGCTGGCGAAGTACTTGGCCACGAAGGTCTCGTGCGCGGCCGCGGGGTCGCCCGCGTCGCGCAGCCAGCCGGCGCGCAGGCACAGCCAGTGCGCCGCGCGTGCGCCCGCCGCCATCCCGGCCAGCATCCGCTGCACCAGCTGGTGCTGGCCGATGGGCACGCCGTACTGCACGCGCTCGCCCGCATAGGCCAGTGACGCGTCCAGGCAGGCGCGGATGATCCCCGCCGTTCCGCAGGCCACGCTGTAGCGGCCCACCTCCAGCGTGGCCACCGCGATCCCCAGCCCGAAGCCCACGCCGCCCAGCCGCGCCTCGGCCGGCACGCGGCAACCCTCCAGGCGCAGCTCGGCCAGCATCGACGCGCGCGTGCCGGTGATCCCGCGCAGCGGCTCCACCGTGAGACCCGGCGCGTCGCGCTCCACCAGGAACGCCACCGGCTTCCCCTCCGCCTTGGCGAAAAGGAGGAAGACGTCGGCGATCTGGCCGTACGTCGTCCACTTCTTCCGCCCGTCCAGCACCCAGCCGTCGCCATCCTTCGTGGCCACGGTCTCCACGGCGGACGCGTCGCTCCCCACGTTCGGCTCGCTGAGCGCGAAGGCGCCGATGGCCTCGCCGCGCGCCAGCAGCGGCAGCCAGCGCTCCTTCTGCGCGCGGCTGCCGAAGCGCAGCACGGCGTAGCTGGCCATGCTGTGCACCGTCAGCAGCGAGCGTATGGACGAGCAGCCGCGGCCCAGCTCCTCGTTGAGCAGGCCGAAGGTCACCCAATCCATCCCCGCCCCGCCCTGCGCCGCGGGAACCACGGCGCCCAGCCAGCCGGTGGCGGCCAGGCGGCCGATCGCCTCGCGCGGGGTGGCCGCGGCGCGGTCCCACGCGCCGGCGTGCGGGGCCACGTGCTCGCTCGCCCAGGCGGCGAACGCGGCGCGCGCGGCCTCCTGCGCGGGGCCCAACTCCATGCGCAGCCCCGCATCGGCGTCCGCGGACGCGGGCGGAGACGCGGACGGCGCGGGGGAGGACGACACCTCGGTCACACCGCCGCGCCGCTCTTGCGCTGCACCAGCGCGGTGATGGCGTCGAGCGAGCGGAAGTTGTCGAGCTCCAGGTCTTCCGATTCCACGGCCAGGCCGAAGTCGCTCTCCACGAACTGCACCAGCTGCATGGCGAACATCGAGTTCACGTAGCCGGTGGCGAACAGGTCTTCGTTGTCCTGCAGGTCGTGCCCGCGAAAGAAGCGCGACACGAACTCGCGCACCCGGGCCTTGATCTCGTCGTTCGTCATCTCACGAATGTGGTAGTAGGTCATCCCGCCGGGGACGATCGGCAGGGTTGCGCGACGATACCCGGTCACGGTGCGGCTTCGTAGGGGCGAGCATGCGAGTCCGGCGGAGACCCGACGCCGCGCGGATCCACGGTTGCCGTGCGGCCCCCGGCCCCGCCGGACGAGGCATGCCTCGTCCCTACGCGGCCGAAGCGCCCGTTCCGCCCGCGCCGTATTCGAAGAACCCGCGCCCGTTCTTCCGCCCGTGCAGCCCCGCGTCCACCATCTTCTTCAGCAGCGGGCAGGGGCGGAACTTGGGGTCGCCGTAGCTCTCGTGCAGCACCTCGACGGAGTAGAGGATGGTGTCCAGGCCGATCAGGTCGGCGGTTGCCAGCGGGCCCATCTTGTGGCCGAAGCAGGTCACGAAGATGCGGTCCACGTCCTCGGCCGTGGCCACCTGGTCCTGCACCAGCCACACCGCCTCGTTGATGGTGAGCATCAGCACGCGGTTCGACACGAAGCCGGGCATGTCGTTCACCACGATGCCCTCCTTGCCCATCGCCGCGAGCAGCGCCTGCGCGGTGGCGATGGTCTCGGGGCTCGTGTGGAAGCCGCGGATCACCTCCACCGTGGGCTTCAGCGGCACCGGGTTCATGAAGTGCATCCCCAGCACCCGGTCGGGGCGCTGGGTGAGCGAGCCGATGCGGGTGATGGAATAGGCCGAGGTGTTGGCCGCGAAGCAGGCGTGCGGCGGGCAGGCCTCGTCCAGCACGGGGTAGATGGGGCTCTTCAGCTCCCACTTCTCCGTCACGTTCTCCACCACGAAGTCGGCCTGCTCGAAGCCGTCGTAGCCGGTGGCGAAGGCGATGCGCTCCATCACCTCGGCGGGCTTGGGCCCGCCCTTCTGCCCCGAGAACATGCCGTGGAAGCGCAGGCTGCGCTCCAGCTCGCCGCGCGCGCGCTCCAGCACGGCCTCGCTCACGTCCACCAGCAGCACGCGGTGGCCGGTCTGCGCCAGGTTCTGCGCCACGCCCACCCCCATCACGCCGGCGCCCACCACGCCCACGGTGCGCGGCCCGGTCTGCACGTCCGTCATCGGTCTTCCGCCTGTCGTGGTTGAATCGTCACCGCGGCGCCGCCCGGCCCCGCCAAGTCACCACCCGTGGGCCCAACGCGAGCGCGGCCGGGAGGCAGGGCTCCCGGCCGGCGCTCGGGCAACAGGGGGCGTGGGCTCAGCCCAGCCCCGCCTCTTCCATCTTCTTGCGCAGCGAGAGCGGACGCATGTCGGTCCACACCTCCTCGATCCACGCCAGCACGTCGGCCTTGAGGCCGTGCGTGTGGCCCGCGTCGCGCCAGCCCAGCGGCAGCTCGCGGTCGGCCGGCCAGATCGAGTACTGCTCCTCGTCGTTCACCACCGCCATGTAGATGGTAGTGTCTTCGCGTTCGTCGCTCATCTCCAGGTCTCGCTTGACAGGGTGGATCGGTTGAACTGCGTGTACGGGAACCATGCGGCGCGGGCGCCGCGACTACCACTCGTCTCGCCGGATGCCGCCTCAGTCGGCCGCGGCCATCTCGGCGCGCCCCGGCCCGTCACCCGGCCCGGGCTCGGTCGACGACCCGGCCGCGGCGTGCGGGTCGGCGGCGTGCGGGTCGGCGTGGGGCGCGTCGGGCACGTCGCGCTCCACGTTGCGGATGGCCGGAACGAGCCAGCCGCCCACCGCCGTGAGCGTCATCAGCGTGCCCACCAGCAGGAAGATCACCGCGATGCCGCGCCCCGCGCCCACGCCGATGGCGTCGCCCACCGAGGCGGCCAGCGCTCCGCCGGGGGCCATCGCGGGCTCGAACACGCGCTGCGCCAGGGGGCCCGCGATCAGCACCGCCAGCGGCATCATCCCCATCGAGATCATGCGGCGCGCGGCGAACACGCGGCCCAGCAGCGCCTGCGGCGTCTTGCTCATCCACACCGCCGAGCTGCTGGCGGCCAGCATGGGCGAGGTGAGCGCCCACACGAACACGGCGCCGGCGATCAGCGGCAGCGAGGGCCGCAGCCCCATCGCCACCGTGCACAAGCCGCCCACCGCCAGCGCGGCGATCACCCCCACGATGCGGCGCCGGGGCCCGCCCCACACCCCCACCGCCACGCCCCCCAGCACCGCGCCGAAGCCCACCACGGCCTGGATGGTGGCCAGCTGCACGGGCCGGGTGAACGCCAGCACCATGGGCGCCAGCAGCGGGTTGACGAAGCCGCTCCAGAAGTTGCCCAGCGCGAACAGCACCACCAGCCCGAACAATCCGCGCTGCGAGCGCAGGAAGCGGTAGCCCATCGCCGCCTCGCGCCCGAAGCGGCGCAGCGCCGCCCGCCAGCGCGGCCCCTCGTCCGCCACGTCGTCGGCCGCGGCGGGCACCGGCGCGGGGCGGGGGATGCGCACCAGCAGCAGGCCGGCGATGGCGGCCAGGTACGACACCCCGTCCACCACCATGATGCCGCCCAGCCCCACGGTGCCCAGCAGCGCGCCGCCCAGCAGCGGCGCCACGATCATGCTGGCGGGCCACATCAGCTGCATCAGGCTCACCGCGCGCGCGTAGTGCCGGCGCGGCACCAGCGAGCTGATCGACGCGGCGAAGGCGGGCTCCTGGAACGCCGCGATCAGCGACGCGGCCACCGAGGTGATGAACAGGTACCACACCTCGAAGTGGCCGTTGAGCACCAGCGCGGCCATGGCCAGCGTGAGCACCGCCTCGCCGGTGTCGGCCACGATCAGCACGCGGCGGCGGTCCCAGCGGTCCACCAGCGTGCCGGCGATCGGCGCCAGCAGCAGCGAGGGGACCATCCACGCCAGCATCAGCAGCCCCAGCTGCTCGGGCGAGCGCGTGCGCTCGTATACGGCCACGGGCACCGCGAAGGCGGTGAGCCCCGAGCCCAGCGCCGACACCAGCTGCCCCGCCCAGATCACCAGGAACGGGCGCAGCTCGCGGAACGTCTCTCGCGGCGTGGGCTTGGGTTCGAGCGGTCGGTTCAAGCGAGCAGCCTGGGCGATTCTGGAACGACGGGTCTGGGCGTGTCCCCCGCTGCGCGGGGGCCGGGCTGCGCGCGCGGTAGGGCACGATACCGCCGTGCCCAACCGCGCCGGGCCTGCTCCGGGCAAACCGCCGCCCTCCGCAGTCCCGGCCCTCCGGGCGCGCATCCCTCACGCGTCCGGTCGCAGGCCGGGCAATCTAACACCCAACCCGCCCGTTTTGAATCACCCCCGCACCATTGGGCCGATCTGATACGGAGTGCACATCCGCGTGTGACGGCGCAGACATTTGCGCATCCACCCACCGGCCCCAAAGCGGCCGACCCGTACCCAAGCGCCACCGCACGTAGTTCATGCTAACGCGTGGAGCCCTTTTGGACCAGATGTTCCACGGCGCTCTTGTGATGGATCGCGGAAAGGAGCGCACCAGTCACACGCAACACGCCCTGAATCGCGAGCCCCCCGCGGCTGCGCGTCAGCCCAGCCTCGACGTCGTCCGACGCACCGCGGTTGCCGGAAGCCGCCGTTCCCGCATCGCCGGATGGACGCGGAACCGGGGAGCCGCGGCTGCCTCCCCGTGGACGCAGCTACCCGCCGGCGCGCTCGGCCAGGATCCGTTCGGCGTCTTCGTCGCTCAGCGTTTCGAGCCAGGCCAGCAGCGCCTCCTCCTGCTGGCCGTCGGCGGCGAGCTGCTCGTCCACCCGCGCCGCCAGGCCGCGCACGGTGGGGTGCGCGAAGATCTGCCCCACCGCGAGCTGCACCCCCAGCCGCGCGGCGATGCGGTTGAGGATGCGCGTGGCCTTCAGCGAGTGGCCGCCCAGCTCGAACAGGTCGTCGGTGGCGCCCACGCGCTCCACGCTCAGCACCTCGCCCCAGATCTCGGCCACCACGCGCTCGGTGGGGGTGGCGGGCGCCTCCCAGCCGGTGCCGGCCGCGGGTGCGGGCGCGCCGGGGTCGGGGAGCGCGCGGCGGTCGAGCTTACCGCTGGCGGTGTGCGGCAGCGCGTCCAGCAGAGTGAAGGTGGCCGGTACCATCCACACCGGCAGCCGCTCGGCGCACCACGCGCGCAACGCCGCCGCGTCCACGACGTCGCCGCCGTCCGACCCGTCCGCCAAGTCCGAACTGCCCGGCTCATCCTGCCCGCCCGCTGCATTCGATCGATCCAATGCGCCGTTCGACCCATCCACCGCATCCGACTTGTCCGACGCGCCTTGGACGGACAGGTAGGCGGCCAGCCAGCGCTCGCCACCGTCGTCGCGCGGCACCACGGCGGCGTCGCGCACGGCGGGGTGGGCGCGCAGCACCGCCTCGATCTCCCCCGGCTCCACGCGAAAGCCGCGCACCTTCACCTGCTGGTCCAGCCGGCCGAGGTACTCCAACTCCCCGCTTGCACGCCACCGCGCCCGGTCCCCGGTCCGGTACAGCCGCGCGCCCCAGGCGCCCGAGACGGCGTCGGGCACGAAGCGCTCGGCCGTGGCCGCGGGGCGCCCCAGGTAGCCGCGCGCCAAGCCGTCGCCGCCGATGTACAGCTCGCCGGGCACCCCCACCGGCGCCGGGCGCAGCGCCGCGTCGAGCACGTGGAGCGTGGTGTTGGACACCGGCCGGCCGATGGGCACCGTGGCCGCGCCGGGCGCAACGGAATCGACCAGGTGCCACGAGGCGTAGGTGGTGCTCTCGGTGGGCCCGTAGGCGTTCAGCAGCCGCCCGGGCGCGCCGGCTTCCAGCAGGCGGCGCAGCACGGGGCCTTCCAGCGCCTCGCCGCCCAGCAGCAGGTTGGCCACCCCCGCGAACGCATCGGGCACCTCCGCCACCACCTGGCGCAGACCCGTGGGCGTCAGGAAGAGCGCGGTGACGCCTTCCTCCCGCAACCGCCGGGCGAAGGCGGGGGGCGACAGGATCTCCTCGCGGCCGATCAGCACCAGCCGCGCGCCGTTCAGCAGCGCGCCCCACATCTCCCACAGCGACACGTCGAACGACGGCGTGGTGATCTGGGCGACCACATCCCCCGGGCCGAGCTGCAGGTAGTCCGCGTTCTTGACGACGCGGACGATGGCGCGGTGCACGATCGCCACACCCTTGGGCCGCCCGGTGGAGCCCGACGTGTAGAGCACGCAGGCGAGCGACTGGGCCACCGCCGGCGCCGGCTCTAACGCCGGATCCTCATCCTCGCCAGACGCCATCAGCGCGTCGAAGCGGACGACGGGGCCGGCCCACGCCGCCAGCGACGGCGGCACCTCGTCGCGCACAACCAGGACCGAGGCGCCCGACTGCTCCAGCACGTACGCCAGCCGCTCGGCGGGGTGCGACGGGTCCAGCGGCACGTAGGCGGCGCCGGCGCGGAGCGTGGCCAGGAACGCCGTCACCATCGCCGCCGAGCGCTCCATCGCCACCGCCACGCGCGCCTCCGCGCCGGCACCCAGCGCGCGCAGCCGCTGGCCGAGCCGCGCCGAGGCCGCGTCCAGCGCGGCGTAGGTCATCTCCCCGCCGCCGTCGCGCACGGCGACCGCATGGGGAGTGCGCCGCGCCTGCGCCGCGAACAGCTCGTGCACCGTCGACTCGCTCGGATATGGCGTGGGCGCGCCGGCCAGGCGCAGGAGCTTGCGCGTCTCGCTTGCGGCGGTGAGGGGAAGGCGGGAGATGGGCACGTGGGGATCGGCCAGCGCGGCCGCGAGCAGCGCCTGGAAGTGGCCGATCATCCGCCGCACGGTCGCCGCGTCGAACAGGTCTTCGGCGAACTCCCAGATCATCACCACCTCGTCGCCCGCGCCCTGCTGCGCCCGCGGGATCACGATCACGTTCAGGTCGAGCTTGGCCCAGCCGCTCGCCAGCCCCTCCTCCACCCGCAGCGTGACGCCGGGCAGCGCCAGCTCGGGATAGGGCGCGTGGTGGAACGAGAACACCGTGCCGTACAGCGGCAGGTGCCCCGCCGTGCGCTCGGGCGCCGCGGCGGCCACGATCTCGGCGAACGGCACGCCCTCGCTGGCGAAGGCCTGCACCGCGTGCGCGTGCACGCGGCCCAGCACCTCGCCGAAGCCGGGATCGCCCGACAGGTCCGCCCGCAGCGGGATGGTGTTCACCACCATCCCCACCATGTCACGCGTTTCGGGCTGGCGCGCGGCCACGGCGCTGCCCACGCAGAAGTCCGTCTCGCCCGTGTAGCGGTGCAGCAGCGCCTGGAACGCGGCGAACAGCGTCATGAACGCCGTGGCCCCGCGCGCCCGGCCGAACGCCTCGGCCGCCGCGTACAGCTCGCGCGGGAGGTGGACCCGGTGCGCGCCGCCGCGAAAGCTCATCTCCTCGGGGCGCGGCCGGTCGGCGGGCAGCTCCAGCGCGGGCGGCACCCCCTCCAGCGCGCGCCGCCACCACTCGACCTGCCCCCGCGCCTGATCGCCGCGCAGCCATTCGCGCTGCCACAGCGCGAATTCGGCCCATTGCAGCGCCGGCTCGGCCAGCGGCGATGGGCGGCCGGCGGCGAAGGCGGCGTAGATGGAGGTGAGCTCGCGCAGGAACAGCGCGAACGACCAGCCATCGTGCACCAGGTGGTGCTCGTGCACGGTCAGCAGGTGCTCGTCCGTCGACACCCGGAGGAGCGCCCAGCGCACGGTGGGCCCGTTCGCCAGGTCGAACGCCGCCGCGAACACCTCCCGTACCCGCGCGTCCACATCGTCCGCCGTCGCGCCGGACAGGTCGATCAGGGGCAGGGGGACGGGGGATGGGGGATGGATGCGCTGCACCGGCGCGCCGTCCACCTCGTGGAAGGTGGTGCGGTAGATCTCGTGGCGGCGCACGATCTCGCCCAGCGTGCGCGCCATCACCTCCGCGTCCACCGCCCCGCTGACGCGGACGGTCGCGCGGAAGGTGTACGAGCCCATCCCCGGCCGCAGCTGCTGGAAGAACCACACGGCCTCCTGCCCCGGTGACAGCGGCAGGTCGCCCCCGCGCTCCGCGCGCGGAATCGCCGGCGAAGGGGACGCGGACGAATGCGCCGCGGCCTGGGCGATGCGCCGTGCCTGCGCGGCCACGGTGGGGTGCGCGAACACGTCGGCGGCGGCGAGCGGGGCGCCCAGCTCCTGCCGCACCCGCGCCGCCACCTGCGCGGCCGCCAGCGAATGCCCGCCGATCGCGAAGAACTCGTCCTCGGGCGCCACATGGTCCACGCCCAGCACCTGGGCCCAGATCCGCGCGACGGCCGCCTCTTCCGCCGTCCACCCCTCACGGTCGACGCGGTCGCCGGGGCCGGTGTCCACGGACGATGCGTGATCGCGTACCGGCGCCGGGAGGGCGGCGCGGTCCACCTTGTGGGTGGCGCCCAGCGGGAGCGCGTCCATCACCGTGAAGGTGGACGGCACCTCGTAGTCGGGCACGCGCTCGCGCATCCACCCCGCCAGCCCCGCCGCATCTACCGCCGCATCCCCCGCCGCGCCGCGGAGGGCGACGTAGGCGGCCAGCCTCCGCGCGGCGCCGGTGCCGCGGGCCACCACCGCGGCCTGGCGCACGGCGGGGTGCGACCCCAGCACCGCCTCCACCTCGCCGATCTCCACGCGAAAGCCACGCACCTTCACCTGCCGGTCGGCCCGGCCCACGAAGTGGAGCGTGCCATCCGCCGCCCCGCGCACCGTGTCGCCGGTGCGGTACATGCGCGCGCCAGGCACGGGCGAGAACGGGTCGGGCACGAAGCGCTCGGCGGTGAGCGCGGGGCGCCCCCGGTACCCGCGCGCCACCCCCGGCCCGCCGATGCACAGCTCGCCGGTGCCGCCGCGAGCCACCTCGCGCAGCGCCCCGTCCACCAGGTACACGCGGCGGTCGCCCACCGGCGCGCCCAGCGGCACCGCCCCTTCGCCCACCTCCGCGGCGGTGGGCGGCAGCGCGTAGGCGGTGGCCGCCACCGTGCACTCCGACGGCCCGTAGAGGTTGACGATGCGGGTGCCCGGCAGCCGCTCCACGGCCCGCCGCGCCTCGGCGGGGGAGAAGACGTCGCCGCCCACCAGGATCAGCCGCGCGCGCGCCAGCGCCTCGGGCGCCGCGTCGAGCAGCGCGCCGAAGAACGAGGGCGGGAGGAAGAGGACGTTCACCCCGTGCCGCTCCACCAGCCGCGCCACCCCCGCCGCGCTCACCCCTCCCGGCTCGGGGGGATAGAGGACGGTACACGCGCCGCGCAGCAGCGGCATCCACAGCTCCAGCGTGAGCGCGTCCCACGAGACGGACGAAGCCTGCAGCCACACCTCGCGCTCGCCCTGGCGCCCGGGCGCGGCGAGATCCAGGTAGCCGTCGGCGAAGCCGGGGATGGCGCGGTGCGGGATCATGCTCCCCTTGGGCGCGCCGGTGCTGCCGCTGGTGTAGATCAGCTGCGCCAGCGACTCGGGCCGGGCGACCTCGCCCGGCGCCGTCTGCGGATGGCTGCGGATCTGCGCGGCGTCGCGGTCCAGGCACACCACGCGGCCGCTCCACCCCTCCGCCGTCAGCTCGTCGCGCAGCGCGTCCCAGGTCTTCTCGTCGGTCAGCAGCAGGCGCACACCCGCGTCGGCCAGCATGTAGCGCAGGCGCGCGGGCGGCAGCGTGATCTCCAGCGGCAGATAGGCGCCGCCGGCCTTGAGCACCGCCAGCAGCGCCACGGGGAGCCGGGCCGTGCGCTCCAGCAGCACGGCCACCGGCGTCTCCAGCCCCACCCCCAGCGCACGGAGGTGGTGCGCCAGCCGGTTCGCGCGGCGGTGCAGCCCGTGATGGGTGATCTCCCGCGCCCCGTCCACCAGCGCCACCGCGTGGGGATGGCGCTCGGCTACGCGCTCCAGCAGCGCGTGCAGGGTGGCCTCGCCGGCGGGCGAGTCCGGGCGACCGGGCTGCGGAAGGGCGGTGGAGACGTGGGTCATCGTGCGGGGCGGGCGGCGCTCGGGGAGATGGCACCGGGCCGGGAAGGCGGCAGGCCGGGTGGAGCACCCAATATGGTGCCGCCCCCGCGTTCGTGGCGAGAGCGCCCGCCCTCCCCCTCGAATCCCCATTCCATCGGCGTATCGGGCAGAAACGGCAACGGCGTGAACACGGAGCAGCGGAGGAAAGCGGAGGAAACGGAGAACCGCACGCAGTTCTCCGCTTCCTCTGCTCTCTCCGCTGCTCCGTTGATGGGAGGGAGACTGGAGCCGCACCGTCGATCGCCCCGATCAAGGGATCCACGTCCCCCGATCGAGGCGATACGGAACCCGCCCCGCCCTACCGCTCGGCCAGGCGCTCGGCCTCTTCGTCGCTCAGGCCTTCCAGCCACGCCAGCAGCTCCTCGTCGGGCTCGTCGGCCCGCGCCCGCTGCTCGTCCACCAGCGCGGCGATCCCGCGCACGGTGGGGTGGTCGAAGATCACGCCCACGGGCAGCTCCACCCCCAGCCGCGCGCCCACCCGGGTGAGGATGCGCGTGGCCTTGAGCGAGTGGCCGCCCAGGTCGAAGAAGTCGTCGGTGGCGCCTACCTCGTCCAGCCGCAGCACCTCGCGCCAGATCTCGGCCACGGCCGCCTCCGTCTCCGTCGCGGGCGCGGCGAACGAGGCGTCGGCCGTGTGAGCCGCGGTGTCGGGGCGCGGCAGCGCGCGGCGGTCCACCTTCTGGTTGGGCGTCAGGGGGATCGCGTCCAGCGCCACGAACACCGCGGGCACCATCCACGCCGGAAGCCGCGCGCCCAGGTGCTCGCGCAGCTCGGCGGCGGTCACCGCGCGCCCCGGCACGGCGGCGAAGTAGGCGGCCAGGTAGCGGTCGCCCGGCACGTCCTCGCGCGCCACCACGGCGGCGTCGGACACCCCCGGGTGCTCGCGCAGCACCACCGCGATCTCGCCCGGCTCCACGCGAAAGCCGCGCACCTTCACCTGGTCGTCGCCGCGGCCCAGGAACTCCAGCACGCCGCCGTGCCAGCGCACCCGGTCGCCGGTGCGGTACATCCGCCCCCCCGCCGGGCCGAACGGGTCGGGGCTGAAGCGCGCCGCGGTGAGCCCCGGCCGCCCGTGGTAGCCCAGCGACAGCCCGTCGCCCGCCACGTACAGCTCGCCCGGCACCCCGCTGGGCAGCGGCCGCAGCGCCTCGTCCAGCACGTACAGCCGCGTGTTGGCCACCGGCCCGCCGATGGGCACCGCCACGGCGCCCTCGGGCACCGAGCGCACCTCGTGCCAGGTGGCGTAGGTGGTGCCCTCGCTGGGGCCGTAGAGGTGCAGCAGCCGCGTGCCCGGGCAGGCCTCCAGCACGCGCCGGAACGCCGCCGGGTCGGCCGCCTCGCCGCCGGTCATCACCTCGCGCAGCGGGGCCAGCGCGCCGGGCTCGTCGGCGGCCACGTGGTTGAAGACGGCGGTGGTGAGGAAGAGGGACCCGATCCGCTTCTCGCGGATCACGCGGCCCAGCCGCTGCGGGCTCAGCAAGTCGTCGCGGTCCAGCACCACCAGCGTGCCGCCGTTGGCCAGCGGCGCCCAGATCTCCCAGGTGGCCGCGTCGAACGAGGGCGCGGCGCCGTGGCCGATGCGGTCGCCCGCGCGCGGCTGCAGGTAGTCGGCGCCGCGCACCAGCCGCGCCACGCCGCGGTGGGTGATCAGGCTCCCCTTGGGCCGCCCGGTGGAGCCCGAGGTGTACACCACGTAGGCCAGCGAGCCGCCGCCCTGCTCCGGCAGCGGCGCCAGCCCCGCGCCGTGGTCGGCCGCGTCCAGCCCGGCCAGCGAAACCACCGGGAGATGGTGTCCGCGCAGCGCCGGCGGCACCTCGCCGCGCACCACGACCGCGGCGGCGCCCGAGTCGGCCAGCATGTACGCCGCCCGGTCGGCGGGGTAGTCGGGGTCCACGGGAAGGTAGGCGGCGCCCGCCTTCAGCACTCCCAGCGCCGCGGCCACCATCTCGGGCGAGCGCTCCATCGCCACCGCCACCCGGTCGCCCGGGCGCACGCCCAGGCGCCGCAGCACCACGGCCACGCGGCTGGAATCCGCGTCCAGGTCGGCATAGGTGACCACGCGCCCGCCGTGCTCGATGGCCGGGGCCAGCGGCTTCAGCGCCGCCTGCTCGGCGAACAGCCCGTGCAGCGTGGCCTCGCGAGGGTAGGGCGTGGCGCCGCCCGCAAGGGCCAGCACGCCGCGCTCCTCGCCAGCCGGCAGCAGCCGCAGCCGGCTCACGCGCTGGGCCGGGTCGGCAAGCGCGCTGCCCAGCACCGCCTCGAAGTGGTGGATCATGCGGCGCACGGTGGGCGCGTCGAACAGGTCCTCGGCGAACTCCCAGATCATCACCACCTCGTCGCCCGCGTGCTGGTGGGCGCGGGGGATCACGATCACGTTCAGGTCGAACTTGGCCGATTCGTTCGCCAGCCCCTCCGTCACCTCCATCTCCGCGTCGCCCAGCTTCATCTCGGGGTACGGGGCGTGGTGGAAGTTGAACGCCACCTGGAAGACGGGGAGGTGCCCGCGCGAGCGCTCGGGGTGCACCGCCGCCACGATCTCGGCGAAGGGCACGTCCTGCCGCTGGTACGTCTCCACCGCCGACGTCCTCACCCGCTCCACCAGCTCGGCGAAGGTGGGGTCGCCGTTCAGGTCGGCGCGGATGGGGATGGTGTTCACCACCATGCCGATCAGGTCCTCGCTCTCGCGCAGCCGCCGCCCCGCCACGCCGCTCCCCACGCAGAAGTCGGTCTCCCCCGTGTAGCGGTGCATCAGCGCCTCGAAGGCGGCGAACAGCGTCATGAACAGCGTCACCCCCTGCCGCCGGCTGAACTCGTCGGCCGCGCGGAAGAGCCCGCGCTCCAGCGTCACGCGGTGCGCGCTCCCGCGGAAGCTCATCTCGGCCGGGCGGTGGCGGTCGGCGGGAAGGTCGAGCACGGGGGCCACGCCGGCGAGCCGCGTCTTCCACCAGTCCAGCTGCCGCCGCGCCTCGTCGGTCTCCATCCACGCCCGCTGCCACGCCGCGAAGTCGCCGAACTGCACCGCCGGCTCGGGCATCCCGTGGTCCTCGCCGCGTGCGTACGCCGGGTAGATGCGGGTCAGCTCGCGCAGGAACACGGCGAAGCTCCAGCCGTCGTGCACCAGGTGCTGCTCCACCGCGAGCAGGACGTGCTCGTCGGGCGCCAGCCGGAACAGCGTCCAGCGCACCAGCGGCAACGCGGTGATGTGGAAGGGGCGGCGGAACTCCACCCCCATCCGCCGCTGCATCTCCGCCGTCTGCTCGTCTCCGTGGAAGTCGGACAGGTCCATCACCGGCAGATGGACGGGCCACGGCTCGTGCACCACCTGCGCGGGCACGCCGTCCACCGCGGGAAAGGTGGTGCGGAAGATCTCGTGGCGGCGCACGATCTCGCCCAGCGCGCGCTCCAGCGCCGCCGCGTCCACCGGCCCGCGGACGCGCACCGTCGCCTGGAAGTTGTACGAGCGCATGTCGGGCTTGAGCCGCTGGAAGAACCACACGCTCTCCTGCGGAAAGCTGAGCGGCAGCGGCCGGTCGCGCGGGGCGCGGGGGATACGCGTGTCGCTGGAGACGGCGGTGGCGGCGTCGGCCAGCTGGCGCGCCAGCTCCTCCACGCTGGGCATTGCGAACACCGAGCCCAGCGGCAGCTCCACCCCCAGCTGCTGGCGCACGCGCGCCACGATCTGCGTGGCGAGCAGGGAGTGCCCCCCCAGCTCGAAGAAGTCGTCGCGGATCCCCACCCGTTCGATCCCCAGCACCTCGCTCCAGATGCGGGCCAGCGCCGCCTCGTCGGCGGTGCTGGGCGCCACGTACTCGCCGGCGGCCTCGCGGTCGGGGTGCGGCTGGGGGAGGGCCAGCCGGTCCACCTTGCCGTTGGGCGTGTGGGGGAGGTCGGCCAGGAAGGCCAGCGCGTCGGGCACCATGTACTCGGGGAGATGGGCCCGCACGTGCTCGCGCAGCGCCGACGCCGGCGGAGCGTCGCCCTCGGCCACCACCCAGGCGGCCAGGCGCTTCTCGCCGCGGTCGTCCCAGGCGCTCACGGCGGCCTGGCGCACGGCGGGGTGCGCCGCCAGCACCGTCTCGATCTCCCCCGGCTCCACGCGGAAGCCGCGCACCTTCACCTGGTGGTCCATCCGCCCCAGGCACTCCAGGTCGCCGTCGGCCAGCACGCGGCCCAGGTCGCCGGTGCGGTACATCCGCGCGCCGGGGGTGCCCAGCGGGTCGGGGCGGTAGCGCTCGGCGGTCATGCGCGGGTCGGCCAGGTAGCCGCGCGTCACCCCCTCGCCCGCCATCCACACCTCGCCGGTGTCGCCGTAGCGCACCGGCCGCAGCGCGGCGTCCAGCACCCGCGCGGTGGTTCCGTCGACGGAGCGGCCCACGCTCATCGGTGCCGCGCGCCCGCGCTCCACGTCCTTGCAGGTGGAGTACGTGGTGTCCTCGGTGGGCCCGTAGAGGTTGAGCACGCGGTGGACGTGGCCCAGCGCGAACAGCCGCTGCGCCAGCTCGTTGCGCAGCGGCTCGCCGCCCAGCGCCAGCGTGCGCACGCACGGCGGGATGGCGCCCATGCGCAGCAGCTCGGCCGCCGCGCTGGGCACCATCGCCACGGTCAACACCTCCTCGCCCAGCTGCGCCAGCGACAGCGCGTTCTCCACCAGCACCAGCGTGCCGCCCCAGCACAGCGTGCCGAAAACTTCCGCCACAGACACGTCGAAGCACACCGAGGTGGAGGCCAGCACGGAACGCCGCTCCTCGTCGCTCACGTGGTCGTGCAGCCAGCGCAGGACGGCCACCGTGTTGCGGTGCTCGATCTGCACCCCCTTGGGCCGGCCGGTGGAGCCCGAGGTGAAGATCACGTAGGCCAGGTTCTCGGGCCGCACGGCCACCTCCACCGCGTCCGCCGGCCGCGCGCCGATCTCGGCCGCGTCGGCGTCCACGCGCACCGCGGCGCCGGCGTACTGCGGCACGCGGCCGGCCAGCGCGGCGGTGGTCACCAGAAGCGGGACCGCGGTGTGGCCCAGCATGTACTCCACCCGCTCGGGCGGATACGCCGGGTCGAGCGGAACGTAGGCGGCGCCGGCCTTGAGCACCGCGAGGAGGGTGACGATCAGCTCGGGGGTGCGGGGGAGGAAGACGCCCACGGGAGCTTCGGGCCCCGCCCCCAGCGCGCGGAGGTGGTGCGCCAGGCGGTTGGCGCGCGCGTCCAGCTCGCCGTAGGTGAGCGTCTGGCCGCGCCAGCGCAGCGCGTGGTGCCGGGGGTGCGCCTGGGCCTGGGCCTCGAACAGCCGGTGGATGCAGCCGGTGGGGTTCGCGTCCATCGTGGTCGTTCCAGACATCACGGGAGTTCCGATCGAAAAAGACGGGGAGGAGGCGTCCGGCGGCGGGGCGAGACGCGGAACTGCGGGACCTGCGCTTGGGATTGTGCGTTCAGCGTGAGATGACGGCCGGTCCACGCGCCCTTGCCGCGGCCGAGCCGAACGCCGGAGCCCGCGATCGCGGAGCTCGAGTGACCTGCAGGGAATTCCTTCGCCGCCGCCGGAACCGACGACGGCCGGGAGACGTCGATCCGGGAACGAATCCGTCTCGATCTACCGCGGACGTGATCTACCGCGGACGAGATCTACCGCGGTCCGGATCGACTGGGGAACCGGATGGACAGCGGACGTGATCTACCGCTGACCGGATCTACCGCGGGCCGGCTTGACAGTGGACGGATGAATGGATGTCCGCTCCGCCGATCGCCGGCCGCCGGATAGGCGGCGGAGGCCGGGCCGTCGTTCGCCGGCGCTTCAGGCCGCCGCGCGCGGAGCCGCCTCGCGCAGCACGCGCCCCATCCGCGCGATGCCGTCCTCGATCTGCGCGGCGCTGGGGAAGCTGAAGTTCAGGCGCATGGCCCGCGTCCCCCGCCGCCCGTCGAAGCTGAAGGCGCTGCCGGGCACGTAGGCCACGCCCTCGGCCTCGAGCACCGCGGGGAGGAGCGCCGCGGCGTCGTAGCCGGCGGGGAGCTCGGCCCAGGCCAGCGCGCCGTGGCGGGGCGTGCTGTGGCGCGTGCCCGCGGGAAAGTGGCGGCGGATGCCGGCCAGCATGGTGTCGCGCCGCAGCCGGTACGCGTCGCGAACCCGGTCCAGGTGCGCGTCGAAGCCGCCGGTGCGCAGGTATTCGGAAACCAGGCGCTGCGCGAAGGTGCTGGTGTCGATGTCGGCGCCGTCCTTGGCGCACCCCATCACCCCGGCCAGCTCGGGGGGGATGATCACCCAGCCGGCGCGGAACCCCGGCGCCATCACCTTGCTGAACGAGCCCACGTAGAACACCCAGCGGTCTTCCATCGCGCGCAGCGGCGGCAGGGCGTCGCCGTAGTGCAGCAGGCCGTAGGCGTCGTCCTCGATCACCGGCACGCGGTAGCGGCGGGCCAGCTCGGCCAAGCGCAGCCGCTTCTCCATGCTCACGCTCACGCCCAGCGGGTTGTGCCCGTCGGTGATGCAGTAGATGAAGGCGGGGCGCTCGCCGGCGGCCAGGTACGCCTCCACCCGGTCCACGTCCATCCCCGTCTCCAGGTCGCTGGTCACGGGAAGGATGCGCGGCGCGTAGGGCTCGATCACCTGCTGGAAGCCCATGTACACCAGCTCGTCGCAGATCACGCTGCCGCCGGGCTGCAGGAACAGCCGCGACAGCAGCGCCAGCGCCTGCTGCGCGCCGGTGGTCAGGAACACCTGCTCGGGCGCCACCTCCACCCCGCGCGCCTTCATCAGCGCGGCCACCTGCTCCTTGAGCGGCGCGAAGGGCGGGCGGTACTGCAGCGCCCCGGTGTCGGCCCGCAGCACGCGGTCGGCGGCGGCCACGTACTCGTCCACGGGGAACAGCTCGGGGGCGGGCAGCCCCAGCGCGAACGAGATCACCCCCGGGCGCGCCATCAGCCCCAGCATGGCCGAGATGGTGGACGGGCGGACGTCGCGCGCCCACGGCGCCAGCGGCAGGTCGCCCAGCGCGAAGGCGGCGGGAACACCGGCCGGTGCGCCCGGCGCGGCGGGAGGCGTGGAGGAGCGGGGCAGGTCGGAAGCCATTTCACCTTCTCCATCCCCGCGGTTCGTGCGGGGAAACGGCGGCCGGGGATGCGGGTCGGCCGGTGGGAGCGTTGCGCGTGTCAGGCGGCGAGCGTGCAGCCAGGGCTCCACGGGCCGCAATTTTCGCGCATGCGCAGGGCGATTTCACCACCGTCACCTGCGGACGAAACGATAATCGAAGCCGCCGATTCAGAGCAAGGACATCCTGCAAACTGATACAAAGAACACACGAATCGTCCCGTTCCAGCGAGGGAAGTCATTATCTAGCATCGACTTACATTTTTTCTAGATAGGCCCCTCGGGATCGCTCCCCGCAAGGGAAAACATCCGTTCTTAGAAATCGAGCGTTTCCGCGCCTTCCGCTGTGGCAGCGATGCCCCAACCGCGGCACGCCAGTCCCTGCGCCGCCCCTCCGGCTGCTGGCGCGACCTCCCATGTTCCCAAGGGAGCGACGAGATGCTGGACAACGGGGAAGGAGGTGATTAGCTTGATGTACGTCTCGCGTATGACGTGAGACGACAGCAACCCATCCACTCGGGACCGGAACGACAGGATATGCAAGCCGTACTCCGCCCGCTGATCGTGCTGCACTCCGACGCCGTGTTCAAGGAGCGGCTGCGGCGCATCGGGAGCCAGCGCTTCAAGAGCCAGTTCGTGAACGACTGGGAAGGGCTCCGCACGGCGCTAAAGGAGGCTCCTCCGGCCGCGCTGGTGGTGGTCGACCCCTACACCCACAGCTACGGCGCCGAGGCCGAGCTGGCGCCCGAGCTGCGCTCGCTGCTGTGGGAGCACCCCTCGGCCACGGTGATCGCCGCGCTCGAGGTGAAGCGCCAGCGCGTGCGCGACCTGCGCACGCTGGGCGAGTGGGGGGTGAAGGAGGTGATCGCGCTGGACGAGGAAGACACCCTCGAGGCGATCAGCCGCCGACTGCGCTCGGCGCAGGGCCGCCCGTTGCAGAGCCTGCTGGAGCGCTCGCTGCCCAGCACGCTCAGCGGCCGCGCGCGCACGCTGCTGATGGCCGCCGCCGAGGTGGTGGCCGAGGGTGGGCACGGGCGCGACCTGGCCGCCTCGCTGCGGCTTTCCGAGCGCACCCTGCTGCGCTGGGCCGAGCAGGCCGACCTGCCGCCCCCACGCCGCATCCTGGCGTGGATGCGCGTGATGCTGGCGTGCGAGCTGCTGGACGACCCGGGGCAGACGGTGCTCAGCGTGGCCTACACCTGCGGCTACGCCAGCGACAGCTCGCTGCGCCGCGCGGTGCAGGAGTTCACCGGCGTGCTGCTGACCGAGCTGCGCAAGCAGGGCGCGTTCGCCACCGCGTCGGAGCGCTTCCTGGAGGAGCTGGAGGGTACGCGCGAGAGCGGCCGCGCCCGCCGCAAGGCCGAGCGCCAAGCCGCCCGCGAGGGCCGCACGCTCCCGCCGTTCGAGCCCGAGCCGCAGCCCGTGATCGAGAGCCTGGGTCTCCCCCGCCTCTCCATCGGCAGCTCGCTCTGACGGCAGGTCGAACCGACATCACGTCGGGACAACGCCAGGATCGGATCGCAGAAGAGCCCGGGCACCGCGCCCGGGCTCTTCTGCATTTCAGTACACCGGCGTTGGCCCGACGCTACAAGCCGAAGCGATCTACCACCACCGTCTCGATCCGCCGGAGATCTCCCTCCGCGATCACGTGCCCCGTGTCGGTGAGTGGCTGACGCTTCTGGTGAATCGTAAACGTCATCGGCACGACCCACACGGCGGCTCCGGCTACGCCCAGTAAAGCCGCGCACGCGGGATCGTTGGTCACCACGTCCTGCTGTGGATCGTCGATCAACGGATCCGACGTCGCCAGCGGGACCACGAGTTGATCGTATCGATGCCGGGAGTGCTCGTGGCACGTGAGCACCGCTCCGAACTGCAGTTCGTGCCGACGAACGATCTCGGTGGGGAATTCCACGATCCGCCCTCGCCAGCTGAGCACCGGCACGCCAGCATCGCCGGAACGCCCCTGGCCGATCCCGAAGGCCCGGCGCACTTCGCGGCGGACCGGATCTGCTTCGGCGTTAGCAAGGCGGCCGCGTAGTTCGTCCAGTTCTTCTGGATACACGTACGTGAGAACCGTGGGGTAGAAGCGGGTTGCCACGACGAGGCCGTTGCCATCACGTCCGAACCGTGGGCGTATCGTTCGCCCGGGCGCATCCCTGCTGGCCGGCTCTGCCGAGCGCGTTCCGTAGATCGCCGTACCCACGCGGACATCGCTCGGCACAGCGGCGAGCAGGTGTCGCCGCGCCTCCTTCTCGTCGCCATCCCCCCGCGCCTCCGGCGGTATCACGTAAACACCATAGGGAACACCGGCAAGCGAGCTCTGGTGTTCCCGGTGGAACTGCTCGGGCAAGCGCGTCCCCGGCAGCGACGCCCCGGCTCCGGTTTCGTCAGCGTGCGCAGCGGGGAGTGCTGCCCTCGGTTTCGAAGAATCGGGATCCATGGGCGTTCAGCAACTCGGGAGATGGTCTTATACCGTCTATGGGCACATGCAACGACGCCTGGAACACCAGAGAAATAGCGAAAGGCCGGAACTTCCGTTCCGGCCCCTGTTACGTCCGTGTCAACCGCGGTGCAGCCTGATGCCTCAGCCTGCGCGTGTCGCCCGTCTGCCGCCCAGCGCGCGCCTGCTGTTGTCGGCGCCGACGTTCTGAAAGGCGACGAAAGCCTCGTACTCGGCGTCGTCCGCCAACGGCTGGGCGGCCACCGCGGGCGGCACAGGCTCGCCCCGCGTCCGTGCCGGAGCCACGGGAGCGCCGCCGGCCGCGTGCATCGGAGCTGGCTTACGAGAGTGCATGGATGCCTCCTGCGTGTGCGATCAGTGATCCAACAAGCTACCGGACATGCCGCGCAAGGGTCAAGGGTCTTCCGCGAGCCGCTTGCCGCGCGTGAGAGCATCGGATTTCGCGGTGCGGGCTCGCGGTGAAGAGCGCCGTGACCTTACCCTTTCCATACACCGTGGCGGTACGGGGAGATTCTCTGGCACACGCTTCGATGTCCCGCTGGCCCAACTTCATGCGCCTTCCACTGGCTCGGAGCGGCGTCGAAACCTATTGTAACGCGGCGCGCTTCGTGCTCACCGCGGGCGCGAACCCGCACCACACACACCTACCCGCCCCGCTGCGACCGCCAATCATGGCCAGAGACCAGGACCACACGGGCGAGCCCGTGGTGCCGCGCGGAGAGTCGGAAACACTGCTCTCCTCGCCCGGCGCCGGGCCGTACGCGCCGCCCACGCCGGGCAGCGCCATCCGCACGCCCAAGGACCGCGTGCACCGCCGCACCATCTTCGAGCGGATGTTCGAGGGGCGCAGCCGGCCGTACCTGCGGCTGGCGCTGTACTACGTGGTGCTGATCGCGGTGATGGTCGCGCTGGTGTACTTCGTGCCCGCGGTACGCAACGCGTTCGTCGAGTCGCGCCTCCTCCCCGAGCGCGAGGGCGGGCTGATGTCGGCAGGGCCGGGCACCGCGAGCTTCGGCGCCAAGCTGTCGCTGGAGGAAGCGCTGGGCCGGCTGCTCACCACCTTCCTGGTGATCGCCGGCGCGCTGTCGCTGGTGATCCCGGTGGCGTGGGTGTACATGGTCACCAAGCGCTTCCGCTACGACCCCGCGCTGGTGGCCTCGGTGATCATCCTTCCCATCGTGGTGGCCGGCACCGCGCTGGTGGTGAGGAACTCGCTGGCGCTGGCCTTCTCGCTGGCGGGGATCGTGGCGGCGGTGCGCTTCCGCAACACGCTGAAAGACCCGCGCGACGCCGTCTACATCTTCCTGGTGATCGCCTGCGGGCTCTCTGCCGGGGTGCAGGCGCTGGACGTGGCGCTGGCCATCTCGATGGCGTTCAACTTCGTGGTGCTCACCGTCTGGAAGTACAACATCGGCTCGCTGTACAGCGGCAGCTTCGGCCGCACCGGCGTGCTGTCGGTGGGCGACGCCGAGCTGCTGGTGGCCGAGACGCCGGTGCAGCAGCGGGCGGTGCGCCGGCGCATGCTGCAGTACGAAACCGACATGCGCACCGACGGCCTGCTGCTGGTGCACAGCCGCGAGCCCGACATGGCCCGCACCACCGTGCAGGAGGCGCTGGCCGACCTGGCGCAAGACTGGCGCCTGGCCGACGTGGTGCCGCGCGGGGGCGAGATGCACACGCTGGAATACCTCGTGCGATTGAAGAAGGAAGTTTCGCCCGCCGACATGGTGGGCGCGCTGGACGAGCGCTGGTCGGTGCAGGTGGACGCCGCCGAGTACCTTCCCTTCCGCACCCGCCGCCGCAAGCGCAAGGGGCGCAAGGGCGGCTGAGCCGGCGCCGGGGCCCACCGTTCACACGCGGGAACTTGCGGATTCACGGATGAAGATGCGGGCACGGATCGCGACCGCCGCCCTGGCCGGGGCGGCGGCGCTCATCTTGAGCGGGTGCTTCCAGTACGTGCGCGGGCTGGGCCGGGTGATCCCCGGGCTGGTGGACAGCGACACGCTGGAGCTGAACCTGGTGCTGATCGGCGACGCGGGGCTTCCCGCGCCCGGCGGCGAGCCCGTGCTGCGGGCGCTGCGCGACCAGCTTTCCAAGCAGTCCAAGACCACCTTCGTGGTGTTCCTGGGCGACAACGTGTACCCGCGCGGGATGGTGCTCGACAGCAGCGCCGCCGAGCGGCGCGAGAACGAGCGCATCCTGGACGCGCAGATGGCCCCGCTGCTGGAGACCGGGGTCAACGGCGTGATGCTGCCCGGCAACCACGACTGGGCCGCCGGCACCGCCGCGGGGCTCGAGGTGATCCGCGCGCAGGAGCGCTACGTGAACCGGCGCGGAAACGGCTTGGTCAAGTTCCTCCCCGGCAACGGCTGCCCCGGCCCCGTGGCGATGGACTTCGGCAGCTACCTGCGCGTGATCGTGCTCGACACGCAGTGGTGGCTGCAGGCGCCCTACCCCCGCCCGCGCGGCGAGAGCGCCAGCCACTGCCGCGCCCGCACCGAGGAAGAGGTGGTCGACTCGCTGCGCGCCGACCTGGCGGGTGCCGGCAACCGCCGCACCGTGGTGGTGGCGCACCACCCGCTGGTGTCGGGCGGGCAGCACGGCGGCTACTTCGACTGGCCCACCTACCTGTTCCCGCTGCACCCCTGGGCGCGGCAGGCGGGGGCCGGCACCTTCGCCAAGCAGGACGTGACGGGCGCGCAGTACCGCGCCATGCGCGAGTCGTTCACCCGCGCCTTCGCGGGGCACGCGCCGCTGGTGTACGCCGCGGGGCACGAACACAACCTGCAGGTGCTGCGGCTCCCCCCGGCGCGCTACCTGGTGGTGAGCGGCGCCGGCATCTTCAACCACAGCACCCAGTCGCGCGCCATCCCCGGCAGCCTGTACGCGCGCCGCGCCAGCGGGTGGACCGAGATGGCCTTCCTGCGCGACGGCCGCGTGCGCCTGTCGGTGAAGGTGGTGGACGCCCAGGGGCAGGCCAAGGAAGACTTCTCCACCTGGCTCGACACGCCGCCGCTGGTGCCCGCGCCCGACGCGCACCCGACCGAACCGCACCCCGCAGCCCCACCCTCCGCCCCCACCCCCGGAGCCCGGCCATGAGCCGCCTGCGCCCCACCCTCCGCGCGGCCCTGCTCGGCGCGTCGCTCTTTCCCGCCGCGCTGCTGGGCCAGGCGGGCGAACGTACCGTGGCCGCCGGCCCCCGCTACCAGGCCGGGGCGCTGCGGCGCCTGCTGGCCGGGCGCACCTACCGCGAGCTGTGGACTGCGCCCGCCGTCGTCCCCGTGCTCGACCTGGGGTCGTACGCCGGGGGGCTCACCCCCTTCGCCACCGGCGGCGGCAACCAGACGCGCACCCTGCGCTTCCACGGCGCAGACGGGCGCGAGTACGGCTTCCGCTCGACCGACAAGAACCAGACCAAGACGCTGCACCCCGACTTCCAGCACACCCTGGTCTCCCATGCCGTGCAGGACCAGGTGTCCTCGCTGTGGCCGGCGGCCGGCGTGGTGGCGCACCGGGTGGAAGGGGCCGCGGGCGTGCCGCACACCGACGAGCGGCTGTTCGTGATGCCCGACGACCCGCGCCTGGGCGAGTTCCGCCAGGAGTTCGCAGGGATGCTGGGAACGGTGGAGGAGCGCCCCGCGGCCGGGCACACCACGGTGGAGGGGCTCGCCGCGGCCACGCGCATCGAGGAGACCGACTCGATGTTCGCGCACCTCCAGGCCGCGCCGGGCGACCGGCTGGACGATCGCGGCTACCTGGCCGTGCGGCTGGTGGACATCCTGCTGGGTGACTGGGACCGCCACGGCGGCCAGTACCTGTGGGCGCGCCTCCCCGCCCCCGGCGGCGGGCACCTGTGGCGCGTGCTGCCGCGCGACCGCGACTACGCCTTCGTGGACTATGAGGGGCTGGCGCTGGGCTTCGTGCGCGGCTTCGTGAAGAACGCCGTGCGCTACCGCGATCGCATCGACCTGATGGGGATGCTGGTCAACGCCGCCCCCCTCGACCACCGGCTGCTGGGCGGCGTGGACCGCGCCGCGTGGGACTCCACGACCCGCGCCGTGCAGGCGCGGCTGACCGACGCCGAGATCGACGCCGCGGTGGCCGCGATGCCGGCCGAGTACCGCGCGAGGGATGGGGCGATGCTGGCGGCGCGGCTCCGGGCGCGGCGCGACGACCTTCCCCGCGCGTCGGCCGCCTACTATGCGCTGGTCACCCGCGAGCCCGAGGCGCACGGGACCGACGCGGCCGACGCGGCCGAGATCGAGCGGCTCCCCAGCGGCAACGTGCGCGTCACCATCACCCCGGCCGCGGGCGGGGCCCCCGTCTTCGCGCGCGAGTTCGTGTGGACCGAGTCGCGCGAGGTGCGCGTCTACCTGAACGGCGGCGCCGACCGGGCGCGCGTGTTCGGCACGGGGCCCGAGCAGGTGATCGTGCGGGTGATCGGCGGCGCGGGCGACGACGCGCTGGCCGACGAAGGCCGCTCGGGGCGCCACACCGCCTTCTACGACTCCGACGGGGCGAACACCTTCGTCCGCCGCCCGCACACCAGGGTGGACGAGCGCGCGTGGGCCACGCCCAGGTGGGAGCCGGGCGGCGGCACCACGCCCCCGCGCGACTGGGGCGCCTCGTCGTCGGCCCTCGCCCCCGGCGGGGGGTGGATGGGTGGCGGGGTGGGGCCGTACCTGTCGGTGGGGCCCACGTGGAAGCGCTACGGCTTCCGGCGCCAGCCCTACGCCGTCAAGCAGAGCGTGGCCTTCCAGTGGGCGCCGCAGCACACCCGCTTCGGCGTGGAGTACCGGGGCGACTTCCGCTACGTGGGCCGCCCGCTCGACCGCACCGAGCTGCTGGCCCGCGCCACCGAGCTCGACGCCGACCGCTTCTACGGCTTCGGCAACGACACCGACGACCTGGGCGAGCCGGGGAGCCACTTCCGCGTGTGGGAGCGGCAGCTGCTGGGCGACGCGGCCGTCTGGCACGGGGTGGCGCCGCGCACCTGGATCGTGGGCGGCGTCACCGGCCGCTTCACCGACTCCGAACCCGAGGCCGGCACCCCGGCGGCCGACCTGGATCCGCCCGGCGCCGGCGACTTCGCGGCCGTGGGCGGGCGCGTGGGGCTGGTGGTCGAGCGCGGCGACAGCGTGGAGTACGCCCGCAACGGCTGGAAGCTGCAGGCGTGGGGCACGGCCTTCCCCTACGCCAACCACGACGCCAGCGCCTTCGGCGGCACCCGCGCCGAAGGGATCGCCTACCTCTCGGCCGGGGACCGGGGGCCCACGCTGGCGCTGCGCGCCGGGGGCGAGAAGGTGTGGGGCGGCTTCCCCTTCCAGTACGCCGCCACCCTGGGCGGCGGGCGCAGCCTGCGCGGCTACGCGTCGGAGCGCTTCGCGGGCGACGCCGCCGCCTTCGGCAACGCCGAGCTGCGCCAGGTGCTGGGGCGGGCCAACCTGCTGCTGGCCCGCGGCAACCTGGGCGCCTTCGGCCTGGCCGACGCGGGGCGGGTGTGGTTCGAGGGAGCGTCGCCGGGGGGGTGGCACACCGCGTTCGGCGGCGGGCTCTTCTTCTCCTTCCTGGACGGACGGCGCTCGGTGTCGGCGGCCTACGCCCAGGGCGAGTCGGGGCGGATCCACCTCAAGGTGGGGATGCCGTTCTGACCTCACCTCACGGAGCATCGTTCGGGATGAATGGGCCTGCCGGATGGCGCACGCACGGTCGCAGGGGAGCAGAGAAGTCGTGCTGCTCCTCTGCTGCTCTGCGACGGATTCGTTCCAACCCTGGAACCGGTACGACCCTTGGCGAATTGGTATGACCCCCGAGCGTGACCCGATGGCCCGCGCCCTCCGGCGCTTTCCCCGCCTGCAGCACGCGCTGGGCGGCCCCGTGCCGCTCACCGTCCGCTTCACCGCGCCGAGCCGCGACACGCTCGACCGCATCTGCGCGGGCGCGCTCCCCCCGGGGGTGGCGGCGGACGGAAGCCAGACGGAGCTGTTCCGCGACGTCTACTACGACACCCCCGCGCTGGAGCTGCGCCGCCGCGGCGCCACGGTGGGCGTGCGCTTCCTCCCCACGGGCCAGCTGACGCTGGCCGTGGAGGTGCGCACCTCGGCCGACGGGCTCCCCGACAGCGCGTCGGAGAGCGAGACGGCCGACGACGCGCAGGCGCTGTTCGCCGGGCCGTCGGAGCCCGCGCGGATGCTGCGCGCGCTGACCGACCCGGCGCTGCTGGAGCCCTGGCTCACGGTGGAGACGCGCCGCCGGGTCCGCTTCCCCGCCGAGGACGCGAACGAGGGCGCGGTGCCGGTGGAGATCTCGTGCGACGAGCGCACGGTGCGCGACCGCGAGGTGACCGCCGAGCTGTTCGAGGTGGAGGTGCGGCTGCGTGACGACACCGAGCGGGGCCGCGCCGCCGCCCGCGCGCTGGAGGAGGCGTTCGGCCTCACCCTGCTCACCGGCGACCCGCTGCGCCGCTGGACAAGGAGCCTGGAAGAGGCCGAGGTCGACTGGCTGGAGGAGGCCGTGCGCTCCGCCCGCCGCGTGGCGGTGGTCCTCTTCCGCGGCGGGCGGGCGGCGCTGCTGAACCGCGGCGGGGGCCTGCGCGTGCCCGCCGGGCCGGGGACGGGGCTCGAGGCCGCGCGCCGGGTGATGCGCGACACCCTGGGCGCCGAGGGGCGCATCCGCCTCATCGGCACCGGGCCGGGGTCCTCGCGCCACCCGGCGACGGAGGTGTGGGTCTCGGAAGACGCGGAGCTGCGCACCGAGCCCGAGGGGCTGGTGCACCTGGCGGTGGACGAGCTGATCGAGGCGGCCGGCTCGCCGGCGCTCAGGGACGAGACCACGCTGGCCGCGGTGCACGTGATCGCCCGCTCGGGCCTCGCCGTGCACGCCGCCGGCGGCGAGTGGGGCGACGAGGCCGCGCGCGAGGTGCTGCGCCGCGCCCCGCCCTACATCCCCCCGCCCTCGCAGCTCACCGACGACGCGCTGCCGCCGGGCACGCTGCTGAACCCGGAGCTCAGCGTGCTGGCCTTCAACCGGCGCGTGCTGGAGCTGGCGGGCGACGCCGCGGTGCCGCTGCTGGAGCGGGTGCGCTTCCTGGCCATCTTCGGCGGCAACCTGGACGAGTTCTTCCGCGTGCGTGTGGCCGGCTTCAAGCGGCAGGTGGCGCAGGGGAACGAGAAGCTCACGCTGGACGGTATCGGCCCGCGCGAGCAGCTGGACGCCCTCGGCTCCCGCGCCCGCCGCCTGGCCGATGCGGGCTACCGGCTCCTGTTCGACACGCTGCTCCCCGAGCTGCGCAAGAACGGCATTGAGGTGGTGCGCCGCAGCGACCTGGAGGCCGACGAGCGCTCGTGGCTGCGCGAGCACTACGACACCGAGGTGCACGCCATCCTCACGCCCATGGCCGCGGGGCCGGGGCACCCCTTCCCCCACATCCGCAACCAGCGGCCGGCGTTGGTGGCCATCCTGCGCGAGCCGCTGACCGGCGGCGAACGGCTGGGTGTCGTCGAATTGCCGGACGGGCTGCCGCGCTTCGTCGCCCTTCCCGGCGGGGAGCGCTACGTGCCGCTGGAGGTGGTGATCGTCGAGAACCTGCACCGGCTGTACCCGGGGATGGAGGTGGAGTCGGCCTCTTCCTTCCGCGTCACGCGCAGCGCCGAGCTGCACCTGGAGCCGCACCACGCCGCCGACCTGCTGCAGGCGGTGGAGGAAGAGGTGCGCCGCCGCCGCTTCCGCCCGGTCGTCCGGGTCGAAGTGGACGACGCCACGCCGGCGCGGCTGCGCGACCTGCTGCTGCGCGAGCTTCGGCACGAGGCGCCCGACCAGGCGTGGCCGCTGGGCGACGAGGACGTGTACGGCGTGGAGGGGTTGATCGACCTGCGCGGCGTGCGCGAGCTGGCGTCGGCCGAGCGGTCCGGGCTGCACTGGAAGCCCGAGGAAGCGCGCGAGCCGCTGAAGCCGGCCGAGCGGATCTTCGACGTGCTGCGCCGCGGCGACGTGCTGGTGCAGTTCCCCGAGGACTCGTTCGAGGCCACCGTCGAGCGCTTCGTGCTGGAGGCGGCGGAAGACCCCGACGTGGTGGCCGTGAAGCTGGCGCTCTACCGGACCAACCGCACCTCGCGCATCGTGGAGGCGCTGAGGCGCGCCAGCTCGCGCGGCAAGCAGGTAGTGGCGCTGGTGGAGCTCACCGCGCGCTTCGACGAGGAGCGCAACATCGCCTGGGCCCGCTACCTCCGCTCCTCGGGGATCCACGTGGTCTACGGGCTGCCGGGGCTGAAGGTGCACGCCAAGCTGGCGCTGGTGGTGCGGCGCGAGCAGGGGGGCGTGCAGCGCTACGCCTACGTGGGCACCGGCAACCTGAACGCGACCACCGCGGCGGCGTACACCGATCTCGGTCTCTTGACGGCCGACCCGGGGATCACCGACGACGCGTCGGAGCTGTTCAACATGCTCACCGGCGCGGGGGGCGAGCCGCGCTTCAACCGGCTGCTGGTGGCGCCGCACACCATGCGCGCGCGCTTCCTGGTGATGATCGAGCGCGAGGCAGAGCACGCGCGCGCCGGCCGCCCCGCCGAGATCGTGGCCAAGGTCAATGGCCTGGCCGACCGCGAGATCATCGCCGCGCTCTACCGCGCATCGCAGGCGGGGGTGCGGGTGGAGCTGATCGTGCGCAGCCTGTGCGCGCTGCGGCCGGGGGTGTGGGGGCTGTCCGAGAACGTGCGGGTGATCAGCATCCTGGGACGCTACCTGGAGCACGCGCGCATCTTCCGCTTCAACAACGGCGGCGATCCGGAGTACTACATCGGCTCGGCCGACTGGCGCACGCGCAACCTGAGCCGGCGCGTGGAGGTGGCCTGCCCCGTGCGCGACCCCGCCCACCGCGCGCGGCTGGACGAGATCCTGCGCGCGCAGCTGGAGCATCCGCGCGCCTGGGAGCTGGGCTCCGACGGCACCTATTACCAGCGCCCGCTGCGCGCCCCGCGCGACCCCGCGCTCCCCCCGCCCGACCCGAACCGCGTGGCGTTCATCACCGGTTGAGGGGTCTCGCGTCCGGAGCGTGCCGCGACCGTCGCGGCATCGGGCCGGTGGGGACGCGGGATCCAACGAATCCAAGGAAGATGATGATGAATAGATCCAGGCGGGGGCACCGGCGCGTGTCTCCGGGCGCGCCCGCCGGACGCGTTCCGCGGGGGCGGCGCGCGCTGGCCGCGGCGGCGGTCCTCGCGCTGGCCGGCTGCGGCGGCGAGGCCCGGGGCACCTCGCGTGATGGGAAAGGGGATGCGGCGGTGACGCCCGCGGTGTGCCAAGTGATCACCGAGGCCCAGTCGCTGGCCGAGGGGCTGCGCGAGACCAGCGGCATCGCCGAGAGCCGGCGCCACCCGGGGGTCTACTGGTCGCACAACGACTCGGGGCGCGACCCCGACCTGTTCGCCGTGGGCGCCGACGCGCGCGACCTGGGGCACATGCGCGTGACCGGCGCCACCAACACCGACTGGGAAGACATCGGCAGCGGTCCCTGCCCGGACGGCGGCCCGGCGTGCCTGTACCTGGCCGATACCGGCAACAACGGCAAGAAGCACAAGCACGTGTCGCTGTGGGTGTTCCCCGAGCCCGAGCCGAGCGCCACCGCCACGGTGCCCGCGGTGGAGTACCGCGCGCGCTTCCCCGGCGAGGCCACCGACATCGAGGCGCTGGCGGTGCTCCCCGACGGGCGCATCTTCCTGGTGAGCAAGGGGAACAACGACCCGGTCAAGCTCTTCCGCTGGCCCACGCCGCTGCGCGCGGGCGTGGAGCCGGCGCTGGAGGAGGTGCGCCAGCTGGAGCCCAAGCCCGACCAGGTGGGCGACCGGATCACCGGCGCCAGCGCCTCGCCCGATGGGAAGTGGATCGCCGTGCGCAGCTACGCGGCGCTGGCGCTGTACCGCACCGCCGACCTGCTGGGCAGCGGCCGCCCCGCCGTGCAGTTCGACCTGGACCCGCTGGCCGAGCCGCAGGGCGAGGCGGTGTCGCTGGCCAACGACGGCAACGTGCTGCTCACCAGCGAAGGCCCCGGCAAGCACCTCCCCGGCACCCTCTCGCGGCTGAAGTGCATCCTGCCGCAGTAGGCGACGGGATTTCCGAAGCGGGGAATGAGGTGAAATCGCCCGCCGGATCTTCTCCGGCGGGCGACTTCGTCTCTCGGGAAGCGCCAGAAGGCTCGTACCGCCGGCTGAAAAGTGGCTCACGCAGAGGTCGCAGAGGAGAACGTTTTTCTCTGCGACCCTGCGCCCTTTGCGTGATACCAGTTCTGCGGATCAGCTGTGCATTCTCACCAGAATTCCTCCAGTCGTCTGATTTCGTCAACAGCGTGAACGCGGAGCAACGGAGGAAAGCGGAGGAAACGGAGGAAAGACAAGCAGTTCTCCGTTCCTTCCGCGCTCTCCGCTGCTCCGCGTTCACGCTGTTTGCCGTACGTGGCCTCGGACGGACCGTTCATATCAGTGGCGATCTCGGTGGCGTGCCCGGGATCACGATGGATGCACAATCCATCGGCCGATTCGATATAATGCCCGGATCGATCACTCCTCCCGCAGCGCCTCGAGCGGGGTGTGGCGGAACACCTCGCGGCTCGCCCACCAGCCCACGGCGCCGGAGAGCACCGTCACGGCAAGGGTCAGGATGAGCAGCGCGGGAACGGGGACGGCGAAATCCACCTTGAACAGCCACTTCGCCAGCGCCCACCCCGCGCCGGCCGCCAGGCCGATCCCCGCGATGCTGGCCAGCAAGCCCAGCGACAGGTACTCGGCCAGCAGGATGGCGCCGATCTGCCGGCGCGTGGCGCCCAGCGTGCGCAGCAGCACGCTCTCGCGGATGCGCTGCAGGCGGCTGGTGAGCACCGCCCCCAGCAGCACGATAAACCCGGTCGCCACGCTGAAGCCCGCCAGGAAGCGGATCACCGCCGCCACGCGCCCCAGCACCTCGTCGAGGGCGGCCTGCACCTGCGTGAGGTCGAGCAGCGCCACGTTGGGATACTTGGCCACCACGTCGCGCTGCACGCGGGCCCGCGACGGCGCGTCGGGGGTGCGCGCCAGCATCACCCAGCTGTGCGGCGCGCCTTCCAGGATCTGCGTGGGGAAGACGGCGAAGAAGTTGGGCTCCAGCCGCTGCCAGTCCACCTCGCGGATCGAGGTCACCTGCGTGGCGATGCGCACGCCCTGCACGTCCCAAGTGATCACGTCGCCCAGCTCCACCCCCAGGTCCTCCACGATCGTCCGGTCGAGCGACACCTCCGCCGGCTGGCGCCCCAGCGCGCCGCCCCGGCCCGGGCTCCAGAAGCGGCCCTCCAGCAGCTTCTCCGACGCGTTCACCGTGTCGCGGTAGGTGGAGCGGTACTCGCGCCGCACGGCCCACGGCTCGGGCCCGGTGCGCTTCGCGCTCCTGTCCCGCTCCGGCGGCGGGCCGTCGGCCTCGCCCGAGGCGGCGGGGCCGGTGCCCACCAGCTGCGCCGTGGTCTTCCCGTTGATGGCGTGGATGCGCATGGGCACGATGGCCGCGCGCTGCAACACGGTCGACTTCTCCGCCGCCAGCTGCGCCGTCACGCCGGGCTGCTGGTCGTCCTGCACGTCGAAGATCAGCAGGTTGGCGCGCGTCTCGGCCGCGTTCAGGCGCAGCGGGCGCAGGAGGTTGCCCTGCGTGAGGTAGAGCGTGGCCAGGAGGAAGACGCCAAAGCCCAGCGCCAGAACGACGACGCGCGTCTGGTTCCCCGGCCGGTGCAGGTTGGCCAGCCCCTGTCGCGCGGTGTACGGCAGCCCCGCGCCGCCGAACCGGCGGACCAGCCGCGTGACCGCCCACGCCGCCAGCCACAGGCCCAGCAGCGTCACCGCGATCCCCGCGACGAACGCCACGCCCGTCAGCACCGCGCCGGCCTGCGCGATCACCAGCGCGGCGATGCTGGCGGCCAGCAGCAGCGACGCGACCAGCGTCCACGGGTCGCGCGTGGCACGCGCCGGCTCCACGCGCCGCCGCACCGCCTCCAGCGGAGAGACGCGGCGGATGGCGAGCAGCGGGATCAGCGCGAACGACACCGCGATCCACACCCCCAAGCCGATCCCCGTGAGCACCGACGGCAGGTCCACCGTGGTCGACACCTGCACCGGAAGCAGGTCCTGCAGCAGCCGCGGGAGGATCCACTGCACCGACATCCCCATCGCCGCCCCCAGCGCCGCGCCGACCAGCCCCATCGCCCCGGCCTGGAGGAGGTAGACGACCATCACCTGGGCCGAGGTGGCGCCCAGGCAGCGCAGCGCGGCCACCGTCTCGCGCTTCTGCGCCATGTAGGCGCCCATCGCGCTGGCCACGCCGATGCCGCCCAGCAGCAGCGCGAAGGTGCCGACGAGGCCCAGGAAGTCGCCCAGCCTGCCGAGCGCGCGGTCGAGCCGCTCCTGCTGCTGCTCGGCCGTGCGCACCGACGTGCCCGCCGCGCGGAGCTGGCGGGCGTACGCGGTGCTGAACTGCCGCGCGGCGGCGGGCGGCATGCGCACGAACGCCTCGTAGTCGACCCGCGCGCCGAAGCGCAGCAGGTTCATCTCCTCCAGGTGCTTCGCGGGAACGTAGACCGGCGGGGCGAAGAGCGACCCCACGCCCACCTGCCCCGGCACCTTCACCAGCGTGCCGATCACCCGGAAGCGTGCGTCGCCCAGCGAGATGCTGTCGCCCACCCGCGCGTTCAGCGCGGTGAGCAGCGCCGGCTCCACCAGCGCGTTGCGCCCCGCCTGCAGCGCCGCCCACTGCCCCGCGGGCGCCGTCTCGATCTGCCCGTAGAAGGGAAAGCCCGGCTCCACCGCGTGCACCTGGCTGAGCCGCGTGGCCCGCGTGCGCTCCAGCAGCGCCATCGACGCGAAGCTGGTCATGCGCGCCACGGGGTAGCGCGCGTGGCGGAAGGCCATGATCATGTGCTCGGCCCGCGGGCCGAACTTGCGGTTGCTGCTCAGCGACAGGTCGGCCCCCAGCAGCGCGCGGCTCTGGTCGCGCACCCCCTGCGACAGGTTGGCCGCGAAGCTCTGCGTGGCCACCAGCGCCGCCACACCCAGGGAGATGGCGGAGAGGAAGAGGAGCAGGCGCCGCCGCGCGAACCGGCTTTCGCGCCACGCCAGCGCCAGAAGAGGCCGCAGCGCCATCACAACCCGCCCCGCTCGTCCGCCGCGCCCCACCGCTCATCCGTCGAGTTCGTAGAATCTGTCGAGCCCGTCGAGTCCGACGAATCCGACGAGTCTGGGGAATCCGAGGAATCCGTCGAATCTGCCGAGCTCGTCGAGTCTGCCGGGCCCGACTGCTCCGACCGCTCGTCCGACACCACGCGGCCGTCGGCCAGGCGGATCACGCGGCGGGCGCGGGCGGCCAGGTCCAGGTCGTGGGTGACCAGGACGAGGGTGGTGCCCAGCTCGCGGTTCAGCTCCATCAGCAGGTCGATCACCCGCTGCCCCGTGGCCGCGTCGAGGTTGCCCGTGGGCTCGTCGGCGAAGAGGATGCTGGGGCCGTGCACGAAGGCACGGGCGATGGCCACGCGCTGCTGCTCGCCGCCCGAGAGCTGCGCGGGAAAGTGGTGCTCGCGCCCCGTCAGCCCCACCCGCGCCAGCAGCTCGTCGGGCCGGCCGGCGGGGCGGTCGCCGCGCAGCTGCAGCGGCACCTCCACGTTCTCACGCGCGGTGAGGGTGGGGATGAGCTGAAAGGACTGGAAGACGAACCCGATGCGCTCGCGCCGCAGCCGGGCGCGCTGGTCTTCGCTCAGCGCGCCCATGTCGGTGCCGTCGATCGACACGACGCCGCTGGTGGGCCGGTCGAGCCCCGCCAGCAGCCCCAGCAGGGTGGTCTTCCCGCTCCCCGACGGCCCGACGATTGCCACCGTCTCGCCGGTGTCCACGCGGAAGCTTACGTTCTTCACCGCGGCGAGCTGTCCCCCGCCGCTCCGGTACGTCTTCGACAGATCATCTACGATGAGCACGCTGTTCCGGCCTCGATGGTTGTGTTGGATCCTGATGCCGACCCTGTGCATGATACTCGGCTGCAAGGAGAACGATCGCAAACCCTCGGCGGCGGATGCGCGCGACACCACCGGCGCCAACGCCAACGACGGCTCGGCCGAGGATTCCACCGGCGCCGCGGCCAGCGCCGCCGACCGGCGCGTGGTGATGTTCGTGGGCACCAGCCTCACGGCCGCGCTGGGGCTGGACCCCAGCCTGGGCTACCCGGCGCGCGTGCAGGCCAAGATCGACTCGGCCGGCCTCCCCTTCGAGGTGGTGAACGCCGGCGTGAGCGGCGAGGTGTCGCGGCAGGCGCGCGACCGCGTGGGCAAGTGGCTGGTGAAGCAGCCCTTCGACGTGATGGTGCTGGAGACCGGCGCCAACGACATGCTGCAGGGCCTGTCCCTCGCCGCGCTGCGCTCCAACATCCAGGCGATCGTGGACACGGTGCGCAAGGCGCGGCCGGGGGTGACCATCGTGCTGGCGGGGATGGTGGCCGCGCCCAACCTGGGCGAGCGCTACGGCAACGAGTTCCACGCCATCTACACCGACGTGGCCCGCGACGACAGCCTGCCGCTGATCCCCTTCCTGCTGAACGACGTGGCCGGCCACCAGGAGCTGAACCTGGGCGACGGCATCCACCCCAACGAGCGCGGCCACCGCATCGTAGCCCAGAATGTGTGGCGCGTGCTGGAGCCCGTGCTGCGCGAGCGAGCGGCGCAACCGAAAGGCACATCGGCCGCTCCCGAATGAGCCTTGGCAACCGCTGTCCACTTTGTTAGCTTGGAGTGGACACCCAAACGGAGGCCCGAAGCGGCGGAGGCGAAGAAGATGCAGATCATCAAAGCGATCTACGACGGGCAGAATCTCGTTCCGGACGAGCCGCTGGAGCTCCCGCCCAACACGCGCGTCACGCTCACCGTGCATCTCGAAGATCCCGACGCCGAGCCGGTCGAAACGGCTCTCGCGCAGTCGCCTGCGTCTGCGGAGAACGGCGAGCCGCGGAAGAAGTCTTTCGCCGATGCGATCAAGCGGTACAAGGTGAACGGTCCTCGTGACTGGTCGGAGCGTGTCGATTATTACCTCGGCCGGGGTCTGAGCGGTGAGCCCGAATGAGGTGTTCGTGGATACCGCCTGCGTGGTGGCACTGCTGAACCAGGCGGACGAGCACCACGAAGCGGCAACCGCGCTGTTCAACCTGGTCCGCTCCAAGTCGCGGCTGGTCACGACGCGGGCGGTGTGTTTCGAGATCGGCAATTCGTTCGCGAAGCGGCCGGACCGCGGATCGGCCATGGGCTTTCTCCAAGACATCGAAGAAGCGGACGACATCGCGGTCTTGCCGATCGATGAAGATCTGTACCTGCGCTCGCTTGAGTTGTTCGGGACACGACCCGACAAGAAGTGGAGCCTGACCGACTGCTCCTCGTTTCTCGTGATGCAGGAGCGCGGCATCAAGACCGCGCTTACGACCGATCATCATTTCTCGCAGGCCGGATTCCTGGCGCTTCTCCGCCCTGCCTGAGCTTCCGCCTATGTGTCAGCTGGGCGAAAATCGACGAGGACGGCGAGCGAAGCGTCCGCGCTGACGCAGCTTCGCTGGAACGTTCGCCCCCGGCACTCTCCTCCCTTCGGATCCCATCACTCGATGATTGAATCCATCCTGCGAAGCTGCGTCAGCG